>JAABUX010002567.1_pt1 | contig 25471 bp, 23 predicted proteins | sample 5561851 | NCBI WGS metagenome assembly JAABUX01 (sample SAMN10711883, study PRJNA513361) | rock metagenome | isolation source: Antarctica rocks | place: Antarctica: Victoria Land, Richard Nunatak red sandstone | collected 2016-01-03 | reverse complement strand
GCCCGGATCGGTCAATTCCGCCGGTCAGGACACTGAAACCTAGAAAATAGAGGCTCAGACGAGGCGGATGACGATCAGGGACCCCGGAAAACCGGGACGTTGGAACACTTTTTCCGCATCCTGCTAGTGCCTGCAAGCGGTAAGGCGCCATCGCCACGGCGGGAAACGACGCCTTAGCGGCCTTGTCGGCGACGATCTCGAGCGCCAGCAGCAGGCCGCGGCCGCGCACGTCGCCGACGACCGACGAGCGCCCGGCCAGGGCCTCGAGTTCGGCGCGTAGGAGAGCGCCCATTCGCGTGGCGTTGCCCATCAGGTCGCGCTCGACGAGTTCGTCGAGCACGGCGGCGCCGATGGCGGCCGAGAGCGGGTTGGCGAAATAGGTGAAGCCGTGGGCGAAGCCGCCGGACGCGGCGACCCGGTCGACCATGGCGGCGGGGGCGAGGACGGCGCCGAGCGGCGTGTAGCCGGCGGTAATGCCCTTGGCGAGGACGACGAGGTCGGGGCGGGAGGCGGGCCAGTGATGGGCGGCGAGGAAGGTGCCGGTGCGGCCGGCGCCGGAGATCACTTCGTCGAAGATCAGCAGGACGCCGTGGCGGGTGCAGATGTCGCGGACAGCGGCGATGTAGGCGTCGGACGGGACGAGGGCGCCGGTGGCGAGGCCGCCGATCGGCTCCATGATGAAGGCGAGGATGGTGGCCGGGTCTTCGGCGAGGATGCAGGCCTCGAGCGCGTCGGCGCAATGGCTTGCGTAGGTTTCGGGCGTGTGATTGAGCGGCAGGCGGTAGGTGAAGGGGGCGGGGACGAGCGGCATTTTCGGCATCATCGGGCCGTAGAGCGCGTGGGCGACCGGGTCGCCGGAGACGGCGAGTGCGGCGAGGGTGTTGCCGTGATAGCCGGGCTCGCGGCCGATCACCTTCCAGCGCCGGGGCTCACCGGTGACGACGGCGTGCTGGCGGCAGAGTTTTAGCGCGGTTTCGACCGCCTCGGAGCCGCCGGAGACGAAAAAGGCGTGGTCGAGGCCGGGACCGGCCAGGGCGGTGATCTTCTCGGTCAGGCGCAGGTTGGCCTCGCTCTCCCACAGCATCGGGTGCGCGAACTCGAAGGCGGCGGCCTGGGCGGCCATCGCGGCCTGCACGCGAGCGTTGCCGTGGCCGATGTTGGAGACCACGGGGCCGCTCGAGGCGTCGAGATAGCGCTTGCCCTCGGTATCCTCGAACCAGATGCCCTCGGCCCGGCGCACGCGCGGGCGCTTGGCGGCGGGCGGGGCGAAGAAGGCCTGGATACCGTCGTTCATGGCAGCGAGCATCGGCCGCGCGAGGCGGGCGGGTCAATCGCGGCGGTTGACGGTTCCGGCCCGGGCGACAACTCTCTGGGTATGACATTTCCTTATCTTGGACGCCGTGAAGATGCCCGCTTGCTGACGGGCGCGGGGCGCTATTCGTCGGATTGGTCGCTGCCGGGGCAGGCGCATGCCTTGTTCCTCAGGGCGGATCGGGCGCATGCCGACATTCGCTCGATCGATCTGTCCGCCGCGCGCGGGGCGCCGGGGGTGGTGGCGGTGCTGACCGGGGAGGATGCGGCGGCGGCCGGGTTCGACCGGAACAACACGATGATGCCGGTCAAGGGGATCGGCGGGCAGTCGATGGTGGAGCTGAAGCGGCCGGCGCTGGCGGTGGGACGGGTGCGCTACGTGGGCGAGCCGGTGGCGCTGGTGGTGGCAGAGACGCAGGCGCAGGCGCAGGACGCGGCGGAGCTGGTCGCGATCGAGTTCGAGGACCGGGCGGTGATCGCGACGGTGGAGCGGGCGGTGACGCCGGGGGCCGCGCTGCTGCATGAGAAGGCGGCGGGCAATCTGTGCTTCGACTATGCCTATGGCGACGAGGCGGAGACCGATGCGGCGTTCGCGCGGGCGGCGACGGTGGTGCGGCTCGATTTGCGCAGCGACCGGGTCGTGGGCAATCCGATGGAGCCGAAGGCGGCGCTGGCGGTGTGGCGGGACGGGATGCTCGATATCTGGACCAGCACGCAGGGCATGATCGCCTTCCGTGACAGTCTGGTGATGATGACCGGGCTCGACCCGGCCACGATCCGGGTGCGGGCGCAGGAGGTCGGCGGCGGCTTCGGCATTCGCGGGCCGGCCTATCCCGAGCATGCCGCGCTGGTGCTGGCGGCGCGGCAGACGGGCCGCCCGGTGAAGTGGGTGGCGAGCCGGTCGGAGACGTTCCTGAGCGACTATCACGGACGCGGGCTGGTGATGCATGGCGAGCTGGCGCTGGATGCGGAGGGGCGATTCCTGGCGCTGCGGCACGAGTGGTTGTGCGACCAGGGGGCGTTTCCGTCGGCGGCCGGGCCGTTCATCAACGCGCTGAACGGGCCGGCCATGTGCACCGGGTGCTACCGCATTCCGGCGGTCTACGGGCACACGCGGCTGGCGCTGACGAACACCGTGCCGATCACGGCCTATCGCGGCGCGGGGCGGCCCGACATGGCCTACATCGTCGAGCGCCTGGTCGACGAGGCGGCGCGCGAGACCGGGCGGGACCGGCTGGCGCTGCGACGGCTGAATGCGGTGCCGGCGGATGCCTTCCCCTACAAGCTGCCGAGCGGGACGGAATACGACAGCGGCGATTACACGGCGCTGCTCGACCGGGCGGTGGCGGTGTCGGACTGGGACGGGTTCGCGGCGCGGCGGACGGAGGCGGCGGCGCGGGGCCATTTGCGCGGGATCGGCTGCGCGCTGTTCGTCGAGCCGGCGGGCGGCGTGGTGCCGAAGGACGAGGTGCAGCTCAGCGTCGATGACGAGGGGTTCTTCGTGCTGCACAACGTGACGCAGTCGAACGGCCAGGGCCACGAGACGGTGTATCCGGAGATCATCGCGCGGGTGCTCGAGATCGATCCCTCGCGGATCTTCGTGCGGCAGAGCGATCCCGATGGCCCGGCGCTGGTCGGCGGCGGCGCGTTCGGGTCGCGCTCGACGATGTCGGTGGGGGGTGCGTCCGACATCGCGGCGCGGGCGATGGTCAAGAAGGGGATGGCGCTGGCGGCCGAGGCGCTCGAGGCGGCGGAGGCGGACCTCGAGTATGGCGGCGGCGACTATCGGATCGCGGGGACGGACCGCGCGATCTCGCTGGCGACGCTGGCCGAGCGGCACCGGGGCGCGCTCGACACCAAGTCGGAGCTGTTGGCGCCGCGGTCGTTCCCGTCCGGCGCGCACGTGGCCGAGGTCGAGATCGACCCGGCGACGGGGGTGGTGGCGATGGTGCGCTACACGGCGGTGGACGATTGCGGCCGGGTCATGAACCCGACGCTGCTGGAGGGGCAGATCCTGGGCGGGATGCTGCAGGGGCTGGGCCAGGTGCTGGGCGAGATCTGCCGATATGACGCGGACGGACAGATGCTGACCGGAAGCTTCATGGATTATGCGATGCCGCATTCGGACATGCTGACATCGGTGTCGCTCGAGGATTTGTCGGTGCCGTCGCCGTCCAATCCGCTGGGGGTGAAGGGTGCGGGCGAGGCGGGGACGACGGGGGCGTTGCCGGCGGCGATGAACGCGATCCTGGACGCGCTCGGCCCGCGCGGCGTGCGGCATCTGGACATGCCGGCGACGGCGCAGGCGGTGTGGCGGGCGTTGCAACAGGCGTCAGTATGAGCGGGGTGTATGATTTCAGCCTGCCGCAGCTGGGCGGTGGCACGATCGAGCTGAAGGAGTTCGCGGGGCGGCCGCTGCTGATCGCCAATACGGCGTCGAAATGTGGGTTTACGCCGCATTATGCTGGGCTGCAGGCAGTATACAACGCGTATCGGGACCGCGGGCTGATGGTGATCGGGGTGCCGTCGAACGATTTCGGCGGGCAGGAGCCGGGCAGCGAGGCGGAGATCGGGACGTTCTGCCAGAAGAATTTCGGCGTGACGTTCCCGATGGCGGGGAAACTGCACGTATCGGGGCGTGAGGCGCATCCGCTGTTTCGTTATCTGGGCGATGCGGGTGGGATGCTGGCGCGGCCTCGGTGGAATTTCTACAAATATGTCCTGGGTCTCGACGGAACGCTCGCCGCCTGGTTTTCTAGCCTGACGAAGCCGGACTCCGGCCGCGTCAAGAAAGCCATCGAGGATGCATTCCCCAAACATGATTGAAGCTCGCGCCTATCCTCATCCGCTGGTAAGGCCCGAGTGGCTAGCGACGGTGGAGGAGGAGGCGCTGGAGCCCGGGTTGCCGATCATCGATCCGCACCATCACCTTTGGCACGATCGGCCATCAGGCCGATACATGGCCGCGGAGTTGTTTGCGGATCTGGCGAGCGGGCACAATGTCGTGGCCACCGTGTTCATGCAGTGCGCATGGAACCATCGCAAGACCGGCCCGGAGGAGAAGCGGCCGGCGGGTGAGACCGAGGCGGTGAATGCGGTCGCGGTGCTGTCGGAGACCGGGGCTTATGGGGCGTCGCGGGCGTGCATCGGGATCGTTGGCTGGGCGGATCTGCGGCGGCCGGACCTGGATGCGGCGCTGGACGCGCATGTGAAGGCGGGCGGCAAGCGGTTTCGCGGTATCCGGCAGATCGCGGCGGCAGATCCCTCCGTGACGCACAATTATTCGACGGCGATGGTACCGGGCTTGCTGCGCGATCCGAACTTCCATCGCGGGCTGCAGCGGCTGGGCGAGCGGGGGTTGTCGTTCGACAGCTGGAACTACCATCCGCAATTGCCGGACCTCCTGGAGGCGGCGCGGGCGGCGCCGGGGACGCGGATCGTGATCGACCACGTCGGCGGGCCGCTCGGTTGCGGATCGTGGCGGCAGCGGCACGACGAGGTGATGCAGAGTTGGTCGGCGTCGATGCGGGCGCTGTCGGATTGCCGCAACGTGCACGTCAAGCTGGGCGGGCTGGCGATGCCGGTGAACGGGTTCGATTACCACGAGGCGGAGCATCCGCCGGGTTCAGAGTTGCTGGCGCGAGACTGGCGGCGCTTCGTGGAGCCGTGCATCGAGTGGTTCGGCGCGGACCGGTGCATGTTCGAGAGCAATTTCCCGGTCGACAAGGGGATGGTCGGGTACCGGGTGCTGTGGAACGCGTTCAAGCGCCTGGCGTCGGGCGCCTCGGCAAGCGAGAAGCGCGACCTGTTCCATGACACTGCGCAGCATGTGTACGGGCTGCGTCTGCCGGAATAATCCGATCGCGCGCGAATAAATCGCCCCCTGCCCCGGTCTTGTGCTCGGGAACGGGAGGCGAGCATGACGCAGTCAGATGACGGGATCGGCCGGCGCGGGGCGCTGGAGTGCATGGTGTGGGCCGGGGCGGGGGTGTTGTGGACCGTCGCAGGCGGGGTGCCCCAGGGGCGGCTGGTGGGCGCAGCGGCGGCGGCCGAGGCGGGTACGCTCCAGTTCGTGCAGATCAGCGACAGCCATATCGGCTTCAAGAATCCGCCCAACCCGGATACGCCGGGGACACTGGCCGAGGCGATCGGCAAGGTGAAGGCGCAGGGGAGCCGGGCGGCGTTCATGCTGCACACCGGCGACGTGAGCCATCTGTCGCGGGCGGCGGAGTTCGATACCGCCGAGCAGATCAACCAGGGCGCCGGGCTCGAGGTGCATTACGTGCCGGGGGAGCACGACGTGCTGGAGGATGGCGGCAAGCCGTTCTTCGCGCGGTTCACCAAGGGGGGCGAGCGGGGCTGGTATAGCTGGGACCAGGACGGGGTGCATTTCGTCGGGCTGAACAACGTGCAGGATCTGAAGGCGGGCGGGCTCGGCAATCTGGGGGCCGAGCGGCAGCTGCTCATGCAGGCGGGAGACGGTGCGTGAGCGACGATCCGTGCGCCGAGATGCCCCTGTTGCTGCAGGCCGAGCTGGACGGCGAGCTGAGCCCGGCGGAATCGGCGCGGATGGCGCGGCATGTGAGCTGGTGCGCGGCGTGCGCGGCCATGTCGGAGCGGCTGGGGCAGGTGTCGCACCGGGTCCGGCAGGAGGCGACGCGGCACCCTGCCCCGCCGGCGTTGCGGCGGCGCGTGCGAGCGGGCCGGGGGCGTCGCTGGGGGCTGTGGGTGCCGGGCGGGCTGGGTGTAGCGGTCGCGGCCGGTTTTGCGCTGATGCTGTGGTTGCCACACGGGCTGCCGTATGAGGATGAGTTGTTGGCGAGCCATATCCGTGCCCTGCAGCCGGGGCATCTGCTGGACGTCGCGTCGTCGGACCAGCACACGGTCAAGCCATGGTTCTCGGGCAAGCTCGATTTCGCGCCGGCGGTGCGGGACTTGGCCGCGCAGGGATCCGCTGCAGGGGGGGCTGGCCTACCACGCAATCTCGGATCTGGACCCGGGCGAGCTTGGGCAATTCGTGGCCCTGCTTAGGGATCGGTAACCAAGGTTCCATGCCGCGTTTGCACGGCTGCTTCGCAACGAAGCATGGCTCGTGCGAAACTCAACTCTTGCAGAACCAAGGTTACATCCGCATATTGTGCGGCGCAGCAAGCGCTTTGCGCTTCTGCAGGACGTTTCCTCCCTAAACTTGGCGGCGCTTCGGTGCCGCCATTTTTTTTGCCCGTTTCAGCCGGCGCGGGCGGATTGCCGGGCGAGGACAAGGAGCAGGCGGCGGACGAGGAGCGTGTCGGGCACGCCGGTCTGCTTGCAGGAGGCTTCGACGCGGCGGGCTTCGGCCATGGCGGCGAGCAGGCGGGCGGCGTCCCAGCGGCGCAGGGCGCGATTGAACTCGCCGACGCGTTTGAAGAAAACCGGCGGGCGGAGGGCACGGACGGCGTCTTCGGCCGAGGCGCCGGTTGCCATCAGGCCGCGGGCGAGATGGAGACGGGCGAGGTGTTGCAGGACGCCGCGCGTAATCGCGACCGGGGTCGCACCTTCGGCGAGCGCGAGTTCGACGGCGCGGTCGGTGGCGGCGGTATCGCCGGCGGTGGCGGCGAAGACGGCGTCGTCGAAGGCGACGGAGGCGGCGTCGCCGACGCAGGCGCGGACGTCGTCGAGGTCGAGCTGCCGTGCGTCGGCGGCGTAAAGTACGAGTTTCTCGATTTCGCCAGCGACGGAAGCGGAGTCGGCGCCCATCCGCCCGGCGACGTAGGCGAGCGCGTCGGCGTCGATGCGGATGCCGGCGGTGTTCAGAGTGGCGCCGATGCGGTCCTGCAGCGCCCTGCCCTCTTCCGGATAGCAGGCGATAGCGGCGCCGTTGGGCATCGCTTCGACCAGGGCGCGGAGCTTGGAGCGGGCCGGGAGCGCGCCGGTGGCTTCCAGGACGATGAGGCTGTCGCCGGGCCAGGCGGCGGCTGCTTCGAGCGGGGCGGCCAACGCGTCGATCGCGTCGCGCACGCGCACGACCCGGCGGCCGCCGAGCATCGCGATCGCGCTGGCTTCCTCGCCGAGGCGGGCGTGGTCCTCGCGGGCGAGCCAGGCGACGCGGAACGGGTCGTCGCGGCTGCCGACGACGGCTTGGGTAAGCGCGTCGGCGCGCTGGCGGATGAGGCCCTCGTCTTCGCCGTGCAGGAGGACGACTCGCGTGGCGGCCGGGTCGCGCAGGAATGCGGCGACCCGGCGCGCGTCGAGCTTCATGCGGCTTGGGCGCGCTTGCGGAAGAACAGGGCGAGTTCGAGGGTGATCTGGTCGGCGACGGTCTCGGCGATGCGGGCGATGGCGGCGCTGGTTTCGAGATCGGTCGCGAAATACTGCTGGTTGTTGACGTCGTAGCCGTCCAGCGCGCGGGCCGAGCCGCTGGTGAGCGGCTTCGGGACAGTGCCGAGCTCGGTCAATTTCCAGTCGGCGGTGCCGTTGATGCGGACGCGGGTGGCCGATGTGTCCTGCTGGATGCCGAGGCCCTCGGCGCCGATGGCGAGGCCGCCGGTCAGTTCGTAGCGTTTGGAAACGCTGCCGTCGGCGCCCTCGAAGCGGCGTTGCAGCGCTTGGCGGAGCAGCTGGCCCTGGCGCTCGGGCATGACGGCGACGAAGACGGAGGCGAGTTCGGGCCGGATGGTGCCGCCATTGGCGAGCGGGCCGTAGACGGGGTGAAAGCCGCAGCCGGCGAGGCCGGAGGCGGCGCCGAGCAAGAGGGTGCGTCGGGCGAGGCTCATCCGGCGACTACGAAGTTGACGATCCGGTCGGGCACGTGGATGCGCTTGACGATGCGCTTGCCCTCGATCAGGCGGGCGACGTTGGGTTCGGCGAGCGCGACCGCGTAGGCGGCGTCGGCTGACGTGCCGGGCGGCAGGTCGATGGTGCCGCGGAGCTTGCCGCCGATCTGGACGCCGATGGTGAGGGTGTCGATGACGAGCATGGCCGGGTCGGGCTCGGGCCAGGGGCGTTCGGCGACGATCGCGGAGCCGGGGTCGATCAGGCGCTGGACCTCCTCGGCCAGATGCGGGGCCATGGGGGCGATGAGGCAGGCCATGATCTGCATCGATTCGCGGCGGGCGTGGGCGAGGCCGGGCTTGTCGCCGGCGCGCTCGGCCTCGCCCAAGGCGCCGGTCAGTTCGTAGAGGCGGGCGATGGCGACGTTGATGGCGAACGCGTCGAGCGCCTCGGTGACGGCGGCGATGGCGCGGTGGGTGCCGCGGCGGAGCGCGAGAGCTTCGGGGGAATCGCCAAGCTGGGCGCCGGAGGGTTCGCGGGCGATGCGCTCGGCGAGGCGGTAGAGGCGCTGGGTGAAGCGCGACGCGCCGGCGACGCCGGATTCGGTCCACTCGATGTCGCGGTCGGGCGGGTTGTCGGAGAGCACGAACCAGCGCGCGGTATCGGCGCCGTAGCGGTCGATGATCCCCGACGGATCGACCGTGTTGAGCTTGCTCTTGGACATCTTTTCGCTGCGGCCGACGGTGGCCGGTGCGCCGGTGCGGCGGTGACGCGCGGTGCCGTCGGAATGGATGTCGACGTCTTCGGGATAGAGCCAGGCGCCATCCTCGGCGCGGTAGGTCTCGTGGGTCACCATGCCCTGGGTGAACAGTCCGGCGAACGGTTCGGCCTCGGCGACCTCGCCCACGCTCTGCAGAGCGCGGGTGAAGAAGCGGGCGTAGAGCAGGTGCAGGATCGCGTGCTCGATGCCGCCGATATATTGGTCGACCGGGAGCCAGTGGTCGACGGCGGCGCGGTCGAGGGCGGCTTCGGCGTGCGGGGCGCAGAAGCGGGCGAAATACCAGGAGCTGTCGACGAAGGTGTCCATCGTGTCGGTCTCGCGGGTGGCGGGCTGGCCGCAGGCGGGACAGGGGACGTGCTTCCAGGTCGGGTGGTGGTCGAGCGGGTTGCCGGGGCGGTCGAAGGTGACGTCGAGCGGAAGGGTGACGGGGAGATCGCGCTCGGGGACGGGCACGGGGCCGCAGGCGGCGCAGTGGACGATCGGGATCGGGGCGCCCCAATAGCGCTGGCGGCTGAGGCCCCAGTCGCGCAGGCGCCAGTTGATCACACCTCTTCCAACGCGTCGCTCTTCGAGCGAGTCGATGGCGGCGCGCTTGGCGGCGTCGGTGTCGAGGCCGTCGAGGAAGCCGGAGTGATAGGCGGTGCCGGGGCCGGTGTAGGCGTCGTCGGCGAGGGCGAGGGTGAGGGAGAAGGTGGCCGGGTCGGCGTCGGGCGGGAGGACGACGGGGATGACCGGGAGGCCGTATTTGCGGGCGAACTCGATGTCGCGCTGGTCGTGGGCGGGGCAGCCGAAGATGGCGCCGGTGCCGTATTCCATCAGGACGAAGTTGGCGATCCAGACGGGCGAGGTCTGGCCGGGGAGGAACGGGTGGGCGACGCGCAGGCCGGTGTCGAAGCCGCGCTTCTCGGCGGTCTCGATGGCGGCTTCGCTGGTGCCCAGCGCGCGGCATTCGGCGACGAAGGCGGCGGCGGCCGGGTCGCGGGCGGCGATGGCGGCGGCGATCGGGTGCTCGGGGGCGACGGCGACGAAGGACATGCCGAACAGCGTGTCGGGGCGGGTGGTGAAGACCTCGATCTCGGTCTGATCGGCGATCGGGGTGTCGAGCTCGAAGCGGACGCGGGCGCCTTCGCTGCGGCCGATCCAACGGGCCTGCATGGTGCGAACGCGTTCGGGCCAGCGGTCGAGATGGTCGAGAGCTTGCAGAAGCTCGGTGGCGAAATGCGTGATGCGGAAGAACCACTGGGCGAGCTGGCGCTTTTCGACCGGGGCGCCGGAGCGCCAGCCTTTCCCGTCGATGACCTGCTCGTTGGCCAGCACGGTGCCGTCGACCGGGTCCCAGTTGACCCAGCTCTCGCGGCGGTCGACGAGGCCGGCGGCGAGCAGGTCGATGAAGAGTTTCTGCTGGTGGCCGTAATAGGAGGGGTCGCAGGTGGCGATCTCGCGCGACCAATCGATCGAAAGGCCCATGCGCTGGAGTTCGGCGCGCATGGCTTCGATGTTGGCGCGGGTCCAGGCGTCGGGGTGGATGCCGCGGTCGCGGGCGGCGTTCTCGGCGGGCAGTCCAAAGGCGTCCCAGCCCATCGGATGCAGGACGGCGTAGCCGCGGGCGCGCTTGAAGCGGGCGATGACGTCGCCAAGGGCGTAATTGCGGACGTGCCCCATATGGATCTTGCCGCTCGGATACGGGAACATCTCGAGGACGTAGTATTTGGGTTTGCCGCCTTCGGGGACGTCGGCGACCTCGAAGCAGCCGCGGTCGGCCCAGGCGCGCTGCCAACGGGGCTCGGCGGCGCGGAAGTCGTAGCCGGTGGGGGGGTCGGCGGCGGCAGGTTGGGGCGGCGCGATGTCAGGCACGGAGGCTCAGGAGTTGGAGGCGGACTGCGAGCGCAGTTCGCGGGCGCGGGCGAGCACCTTGTCCTCGATCTCGCTGCCGGTGGCGGTGCTGGCGGGCACGTCGATCCAGCGCCCGGCCTGGTTGGTCTGGCGGAAGATGGTCACGCGGATGGCATCGGCGCGGAGTTGGCGGCCGAGGATGTAGGCGGTGGCCTTGAAGCGCTCGCCCTGCGAGGCGGGGGGCGCATACCAATCGGTGATGATGACGCCGCCGAACGGGTCGGCGGAGGCGAGCGGCATGAACGAGAGGGTGTCGAGGGTGGCGCGCCAGAGATAGGCGTTGACGCCGAGGGCGGAGCCTTCGTCGCTGGCGGCGCTGGTCGTCTTGCCGCCGACGCCGAGGACGAGGCCCTGGCCGCCGCCGAGCTTGCCGCGCTCCGGACCGATGGTGCGGTAGTCGCTGTATTCGTCATCGGTGACGGGCTTGGTCCTTGCGCAGGCGGTGAGCGCCAGGGCGACGGACAGGCAAAGCACGATGAATTTGCTGGTCATGGGGGTTGGGGGCCTACGGCGACTTGGGCCGTCGTCTTAGCCCGCGATGGCGGCGGGTGCCAAGCCCGCTCAGCCCGGTGGAGGTGGGGTTCGGGTGACGGGCAAAGGGAAGCGGGCAAAAAGAAAGGGCGGTGGTTTCCCACCGCCCTCGCTCCAGACTGATGGTGTTGGCTTACCAGGAGAACGCGGTGCCGAGCGAAACGACGCTGCTCGTGACCTTGTTGCTCTGGGCCTGGCCGGCTGGGCCGCTGGCGGCGGTAACGCCAGCGCCGCTCAGGAAGTTGTAGCCGTTCTGGCGACGCTCGCCGAGCAGGCCGGACAGGTAGAAGGAGACGCCGGGGGCGAGCGAGTAGGTTCCGCCGACCGCTAGGCCCTGCTCGCGGCGCATGCGGCCGAAGTAGGCGTTGGAGAGGTCGCCGGCCGTTTCGCTGACGAAGTACTGGGCGCCGACGATGGCCGGGCCGAAGGTGTACGACGTGCCGAGGATCCAAGCGTTACCGTCGGGCAGGCCCTTCGGCACGAGTCCGCCGATGTAGCCGTTCCAACGGCCGGTCATGTAGTGACCGCCGACACTGAACCCGGCGACGGTGACGGCGGCGCCGAAGTCGCCGACGCTGAGGCCGTCATAGTTCGGACGCAGGCCGGTCGCCACGAGCGGGTTGTTGGTGAAGGCGAGGCCGGAGTTGTCCTGGATGTGGCTGCCAGTGACGTAGGCGGCGGTGGCGGCAACGCCGACCGGGCCGAAGCTGCCACGATAACGAACGAGCATGTCGAACGTGTTGCGGCGGCGCTGAGTCTCGGCGTTGATGCTCGTGGAGGACAGGGCGTCGCATCCTGCCGCGGGGATGGCGCAGTTGACGCTGCCGCTGGTGTTGGCCGTGGTCGGCTCGTAGGAGGCGCCGAAGTCGAAGCCGAACAGCGAAGGCGAAAGGTACACGAGCTTGTTGGTCGTGTAGTAGCTGCCGACGTCGGCGAACGGCCAGGCCGGGGCGACGTTGCTGGTGATGAAGCCCGGCGCGTCGCCGTTCCAGCCACCGTCGTTGAAGTTTTCGTAGTTGCCGGTCAGGTAAAGGCTGGTCGGCTGGTCGACCGCGCCCATGCGGACGGTGCCGATCGCGTCGGTGCCGAGATAGCCCCACACGCGGCGGAAGTAGAGCTTGGAGCGAACGTTGTTCTCGCCCGAAATGCTGCCCGCCGTGCCGCCGCCGGCGGGGCCGCCCGCGTCTTGCCGGATCTCGAGGTTGGCGCCGTATTTCAGGCCGTTGGCGGCGATGCCGTCGAAGCCCGGGTAGAGGCGGCCGTACTCGGCGAAGCCGTAGGTGTTGACCTTGTTGCCGGTCGCGTTCGCGGAGTTGGGGTTGTTGGCGTCACGGTCCCAAGCGGCGAACCCGTAGAAGCGGATACGGCCGTTGAGGCGCACGACGACGGTGCCGGGCGTGGGAGCGCCGACCGTCGGCAGGGCGGTGCCGCCGTTGTAGGTGGTGACGCTGCCGTTCGAGTAGATCGGGGACGCGGTCTGGGCGCTCGCATCGTTCGCGGCGGCCCCCCAAGCGCCGAGACCGGCCACGGTGGCCAGCAGGAGTTTACGCATCAAATCCTCCACAAAACGCCGGAACTCGGCGGACATCGACTAACGGCCCCGCCCCATCCCATCACGACTGCGTCGCCGCAGCACGGGCCGGGTCAGCCAGACCTGAGCGGAGTATTGCCGCGCCCCGGTGCGGCTCGCAATCGGCAAGGTCGTGGTGCGATGGCAAATGCGAAACAGTGTGGCAGACGGGTGACATTGTTTCGGGGAGCAGGGCGCCGATCGCGCCCGCGCCGCGTGCCGAAGTCGGCAGGCGTCGCGCCGTCTGGCCGGTGACGCCGCCGAGCGCGAGAACGGCCAGGCCAGCGCGGCGGGCCAGGCGGGCCCAACGGATCGGTCCGAGGCCGGGGGCGCCGGGATGGCTCTCGGTGGCGAAGGCCGGCGAGAGGAAGATGGCGTCGGCGCCGGCCTGTCGGGCGCGCACGATGTCGGCCAGGCCATGGGCGGAGCTGGTGAGCCAGGCGCCGGGCTGGCGCAGGCTGCGGCCGCCGCGGCCGCCGCAGAGTTGGCGACCGGCGCGGAGATGGCGACCGGCGCCGGCCGGCACGTCCCGCTCCGACCCGGCGACCACCAGGGCGATCCGGCGCGCACGGCAAAGCCGGGCGATGCGGCGCAACAGATCGCTCCGACCCGCCACCCCGTCATGACGGAACACCACGCCGCACAGCCCGACGGGCAAGCCGGCGACGACGCGCTCGAGATCGGGCATGCGGCCGGGATCGGTAAATAGCCAGAGCGGCGGCAAGTTTCGATTTTGCCGCAGCGGCGGCAGGTTTCGATTTTGCCGCAGCGGCGGCAGGTTTCGATTTTGCGGCAGCGGCGGCAGGTTTGCACCTTGCCGCGCCTTGACCGCGCGCGCCCAGCCGACAAGCCTAGCGTCCATGTCCGACCCTCCCGACTTGACGACCGTGGCCGACCGTCTTGCGCTGGTCCAGCGCCGCATTGCCGACGCGACGGCGCGGGCGGGGCGGCCGGCCGGGTCGGTGACGCTGGTGGCGGTGTCCAAGACGCATGATCGGGCGGCGGTCGAGGCGGCGCTGGCGGCGGGGCAGATGCTGTTTGGGGAGAATCGGGTGCAGGAGGCGGCGGGGAAATTTCCGGCGTTGCGGCCGGGTCATCCGGGGTTGCGGCTGCATTTGATCGGCGGCTTGCAGACGAACAAGGCGCGCGATGCGGTGCGGGTGGCGGACGTGATCGAGAGCGTGGACCGGGTGCGGCTGGCCGATGCGATCGAGACGGCGATGGCGGCGGAGGGGCGAGCGCCGTCGTTGCTGGTGCAGGTCAATGTCGGGGACGAGGAGCAGAAGGCGGGGGTGCCGCGCGCGGAGGCGGATGGGTTCGTCGAGGCGTGCCAGCGGCGGTTCGGCGAGGCGCTGGCCGGGCTGATGTGCATCCCGCCGGCGGAGGGCGATCCGGGGCCGCATTTCGCCTATCTGGCCGGGCTGGCTGGGCGGCATGGGCTGCGGACGCTCTCGATGGGGATGTCGGGCGATTACGAGGCCGCCATCCAGCACGGGGCGACGCACGTCCGGGTGGGGACGGCGATCTTCGGGCAGCGCGAGGCGGCCGCGATGAGGTTGGCTGGGGGATGACCCTGGAAGCGGTGATCGGCGATCCGATGCGCGAGGCGCTCGTCGTCCTGGCGGCGGCGGCGATCGTGATCCCGTTGTTTCATCGCATCAAACTGTCGCCGGTGCTGGGCTACATGGTGGTGGGCGTGCTGGCCGGGCCATCGGGGCTGGGGGCGCTGGCGCGTTGGTGGCCGCCGCTGGGGCTGGTGACGCTGAGCGATCGGGCGCGGATCGAGCACGTGGCGGAGTTCGGGGTCGTGTTCCTGATGTTCACGATCGGGCTCGAGATGTCGTGGGAGCGGATCGTCGCGCTGCGGCGGCTGGTGTTCGGGCTGGGGGCGCTGCAGGTGGTCGCGTGCACGGCGGCGCTGGCGGGGTGCTGTGGGCGGCGGGGGTTGCGGCGGAACCGGCGCTGATCGCGGGGCTGGCGTTGGCGATGTCGTCGACGGCGATCGTCACGCAGGTGCTGGCCGACGAGCGGCGGATGGGGAGCCATACCGGGCGGAGCTGCTTTGCGGTGCTGCTGTTCCAGGACCTGGCGGTGGTGCCGGTGCTGTTCCTGCTGGACGCGATCGGGGGTGGCGAGGCGGGGTGGGTGGACCTGCTGCGGGCGGTGGCCGTGGCGGCGGCGATGGTGGTGGCGCTGGCGGTGATCGGGCGGCTCGGATTGCGGCGGCTGTTCCGGGGCGTGGCGCGGACGCAGAGCCCGGAGCTGTTCATGGCGGCGTGCCTGTTGGTGGTGTTGGCGACCGGGTTGGCGGCGGAGGCGGCGGGGCTGTCGATGGCGATGGGGGCGCTGCTCGCCGGGCTGCTGCTGGCGGAGACGGAGTATCGGCGGCAGGTGGAGGTGACGGTCGAGCCGTTTAAAGGACTGCTGCTGGGAGTGTTCCTGATTTCGATCGGGCTGCGGCTGGATCTGGGGCGGCTGGCGGTGTCGCCGGGGCTGGTGCTGGGGGGTGTTGCGGGGTTCGTGGCGCTGAAGGCGGGGCTGACGTTCGGGTTGGCGCGGGCGTTCCGGGTGCGGCCGGAGGCGTCGGTGCAGGCGTCGCTGCTGTTGGCGCCGGGAGGTGAGTTCGGGTTCGTGATCCTGGGGCTGGCGAGCGAGCTGGGGTTGTTGTCGTCGGCGCTGGGCGGGGGGGTGTTCCTGGCGGTGGCGCTTTCGATGGCGGCGATCCCGACCCTGTCAGGGCTGGGCCGGAGGCTGGCGCCGCCGAAGCGGGAGGCGGTGCCGGCGGAGTTGCTGCCGGTGCCGGGGTCTGGCGAGGGGGGTGTGATCATCGCCGGGTTCGGCCGGGTCGGGCGGACGGTGGCGGCGTTATTGGGGGCGCATCGGATCGCGTTCGTAGCGCTGGACAGCGATGTGAAGCGGGTGTCGGAGCGGCGGGAGGCGGGCGACAACGTGTTTTACGGCGACTCGGCGCAGGAGGAGCTGTTGCGTCGCGTCGGGCTGGAGACGGCGCGCGCGCTGGTGGTGACGATCGATCATCGCGAGCGGGCGGACGCGATCGTGGCGGCGGCGCGGCGGTTGCGGCCGGACCTGTTGATCGTGGCGCGGGCGCGGGATGCGCGGCATGCGGCGCGTCTGTATGCGATGGGAGCGTCGGACGCGGTGCCGGAGACGGTGGAGGCGAGCTTGCAGCTCTCGGAGGCGGTGTTGGTCGATCTCGGGGTGGCGATGGGGCCGGTGCTGGTTTCGATCCACGAGCATCGGGCGCAGTTCCAGGCCGAGATCAAGGCGATGGTGCCGGAGGCCAAAACGGGGTTGCGGCCGTTGGGGCAGAGCCGGTTGCGGCGGTTGGAGAGCCTGGCACCGCGAGATTGATCGGCGGCGCGATTGCGTCCATAGCCGGGTCATCAAGGGAGGAACGGTCGATGGATGGTGGTCGGGTGGAGCATTCCTCGGGCAAGATCCTGGCGTCGGTGCAGGACGGGGTGGGGACCATCACGTTCAATCAGCCCGAGAAGCGCAATGCGATGTCGGTCGAGATGTGGGACGGCATGATTTCGGTGCTGAATGCCTGGGCGGCGGACCCGGCCGTGCGGGTGGTGGTGCTGACCGGGGCGGGCGACAAGGCGTTCGTATCCGGGGCGGACATCAGCCAGTTCGAGAAGAGCCGCAGCAATGCGGAGGCGCAGATCGACTACAACCGGCTGACGTCGGCGGGGCGGGCGGCGCTGGCGAGCTACGAGAAGCCGGTGGTGGCGCGGATCCAGGGGTTCTGCCTGGGCGGCGGGCTGGGGATTGCGATGGGCGCGGACCTGCGGATCGCCAGCGAAGACAGCCAGTTCGGGATTCCGGCGGCCAAACTTGGGATCGCCTATGGTTGGGACATGGTGCGCCAGTTGATCTCGCTGGTGGGCCAGGCCCATGCGCGAATGCTGCTGTTCAGCGGCGAGCGGATCGACGCACGGGAGGCGGAGCGGATCGGTTTGGTGAACCAGGTCGTGCCGGAGGCGGCGCTGGACGCAACCGTCGACCAACTCGCGAGGACCATGGCAGGGAATGCGCCGCTATCGATTAAGGGGATGAAGCACATCATCACGCAAGCTCTGCGCGACCCGGCCGAGCGCGATATGGCGGGGGTAGAAGCTGCGGTCTCGACCTGTTTCGACAGCGCCGATTACACCGAAGGCCGGACGGCGTTCATGGAAAAGCGGAAGCCGGTGTTTCAGGGCCGGTAGGGTCCGGGCGGCAAGCTAAGCTCGCCGCCCGCCGCGAGATCAGTAGCGTCCGGGGACGATCGAGATCAGTAGCGTCCGGGGACGATGACGGCGCCCGGCGAGGTGGTCACGGTGGGCGGCGGCGGGGTGATGACGGTCGTGGTCGGCGCCATCGGCACCGGCGCCGGGGTGTTCACGGTGCAGGCCCCGAGCGCCATCAGCGATGCGGCGGCAGTGACGACGACGGCGAGTTTGGACATTCAACGCTCCTCTTTCGATCAACCCCATGGTTGACCGTGCTCTAAGCCAGTGCTTCCTACGCCCTCTGGTGCGGAAAGTTCCACGCGCCGATCAATCCTGGTGATCCTCCGCGCTGTGAGCTGCCGTGCCGGACGATGACCCTCCTCGCGCGTTCTGCGTGCACACTGGCGAGACCGAAATGCCCTTTCCCGACGTTAACCCGGCGCTCGCTCGGGCGCTTCACTCGCGCGACTACGCGGAGCCGACCGAAGTCCAGCGCGCGGTCCTGGCTGCCGACGCGGGCAGTGATCTGCTCGTCTCGGCGCAAACCGGATCGGGCAAGACGATCGCGTTCGGGCTAGCGCTGGCCGGGACGCTGCTGGGCGGGGCCGAGCGGTTCGAGCAGGCGCGGGCGCCGCTGGCGCTGGTGATCGCGCCGACGCGGGAGCTGGCGATGCAGGTCAAGGCGGAACTGACCTGGCTCTACGCCGAGGCCGGGGCGCAGATCGCGTCCTGCGTGGGCGGCATGGACAGCCGGGCGGAGGCGCGGGCGCTGGCCTCGGGCGCGCACATCGTGGTCGGCACGCCGGGTCGGTTGCGCGACCATCTCGAGCGGATCCGGCTGGATCTGTCGCAGGTGCGCGCGGCGGTGCTCGACGAAGCGGACGAGATGCTCGACATGGGGTTCCGCGAAGACCTCGAATTCCTGCTCGATGCGACGCCCGAGACGCGACGGACGCTGCTGTTCTCGGCCACGATCCCGAAGGAGATCGCGACGCTCGCGCGGCGCTATCAGCGCGACAGCGTCCGGCTCGACGTGGGCGGCCGCAACGAGCCGCACGGCGACATCGAGTATCGCGCGGTCACGGTGGCGCCGCACGATACGGAGCGGGCGGCGGTCAATCTGCTGCGCTATTTCGAGGCATCGGCGGCGCTGGTGTTCTGCGCGACGCGCGAGGGGGTGCGGCGGCTGCACGGGCGGTTGATGGAGCGCGGGTTCGACGCGGTGGCGCTGTCGGGCGAGCTGAGCCAGCACGAGCGGACCGGGGCGCTGCAATCGTTGCGCGACGGGCGGTCGCGAGTGTGCGTCGCGACAGACGTGGCGGCGCGAGGGCTCGACCTGCCGGCGCTCGACCTGGTGATCCATGCCGATCTGCCGACCAATAAAGAGACGATGCTGCATCGGTCGGGACGGACCGGGCGGGCGGGGCGCAAGGGCGTGTCGGTGCTGCTGGTGCCGTATGCGCGGCGGCGACGGGCGGAGCAGTTGCTGGCCGCGGCGGGGGTGGATGCCGGGTGGAGCGAGCCGCCGTCGGCCGAGCTGATCGCGTCGCGCGACCAGGACCGGCTGCTGGAGGACCGGCGGCTGCTGGACGAGGTGGGCGAGGAGGATCGCGCGCTAGTGGACAGGCTGCTCGAGGGGTTCACGCCGGAGCAGGTGGCCGCGGCGCTGGCGCGGACGTGGCGCAGCGAGCTGCCGGCGCCGGAGGAAGGGTTCACGGTGGTGGAGAAGCCGGCGCCGCGGGCGATGGTCGGGCCGCGTCCGGCACCGGGCGGGATGGGGGCTGGCGGGAGCGGTGGCGGCGGAGGTGGCGGGGGCGGGGGCGGGGGCGGCGCTTGGTTCCGGATGCCGCTGGGACGGCGGGACAATGCCGATCCGCGCTGGCTGATCCCGATCATTTGCCGGATGGGCGGGATCGGCAAGGCCGAGATCGGGGCGATCCGGATCTTCGACCAGGAGACCAAGTTCGAGGTGGCGCCGGGCGCTTCGGCGCAGTTCGCGGAGGCGGTGCGCCAAACCGGGCCGGGCGACCCGGCCATCGAGCCCGCGCTGCCGCCGCCGAGCGGCCCGTCGCGCGGGCGGATCGAAAAGCGCCGTGGTCCGAAGGGCTAGAGCATTTTCCGATCGGGTGGAACCCGATCGGAAGTAATGCTCGCTAAAACAATGGAGTAGAGCACTACTTCCGAGCCAAGTGGCTCGGAAAGTGCTCTAGGCGTGCTTCTCCCTGTCCCGGGGGCAGGGTTCAGCGAGGTTTTTGTCCCAGGGGAGAGCTTGGGGGAAGCGGGTGGCGAGGAAGTCGATGAAGGCGCGGACCTTGGGCGCGAGGTGGCGGGCGGTGGGGTAGACGGCGGAGATCGCGAGGTCGGAGATGCGCCAGGCGGGCAGGATGCGGACGAGGCGGCCGTCGCGAAGCGCGTCGCCGACGATGAAGGTCGGTTGCAGGACGATGCCGGCGCCCTCGATGGCGGCGGCGCAGAGGGCTTCGCCGTTGTTGGCGATGAGGGCGCCGTCGACCTCGATGGCGGCGGTGCGGCCGCCGGGTCCGATGAGGCGCCATAGGCTGCCGGTGGCGGAGTAGGAATAGAGTAGGCAGTCGTGGGCGCGCAGCTCATCGGGCGTATCGGGCGTGCCGCGGCGAGCGAGGTAGCCGGGAGCGGCGCACAGGACGACCCGGCACGGCGCGAGGCGGCGGGCGACGAGGCTGGAGTCCTCGAGCTGGCCGATGCGGAGCGCCACGTCGTAGCCTTCCTCGACGAGGTCGACGACGCGGTCGTTGAGGGTGAGCTGCAGGCGAACGCCGGGGTAGAGCGCGCCGAAGCCGGCGAGCCAGCCGGCCAGGTGGCGGGTGCCGAAGACCATCGGCGCGGCGACGCGCAACATGCCGTGGGGCGCGGCTTGGCGATCCGTGACGGCGTCTTCGGCGGCTTCGAGATCGTCGAGCACGGCGGTGGCGCGGGTATGGAACAGGGTGCCGGCTTCGGTCAGGCTCTGGGTGGCGGTGGTGCGGTTCAGGAGCCGGACGCCGAGCCGATCTTCGAGAGCGCGGATGTAGCGGCCGACCATGGCGGGAGTGACGCCGAGCTCGCGGGCGGCGGCGGCCTGGCTGCCGCGGTCGACGGTGCGGACGAAGGCGGCCAGTTCGATGAAGCGATCCATTCGATACGCTCGGTATCGGCCATGCAGAGGAACTGGCCATATCAGATACGGCGAGATGGGGCCACATCATTGCCGATGGAGGGTTCGATGGATTCGGTTGTGGCTGAGCGGGTTGGGGCGGAGGTGGCGCCGGTGGCGATTGGCGGGGTGGCGCTGGCGGTGCGCGACCTCGATCGCGTGGCGGCGTTCTACCGTTCGGCGCTGGGGCTGGCGGAGATCGGGCGCGAGGGGGACGCCGTCCGGTTGGGCGCGGGCGAGGTGCCGTTCCTGACGCTGCTGCATCGGCCGGACCTGAAGCCGCGCGACCCGGCGACGGCCGGGCTGTTTCATGTGGCGTATCTGTTGCCGACGCGGGCCGATCTGGGGCGATGGCTGCAGTTTGCCGAGCGGAGCGGGATGTCGCCGGACGGGGCGGCCGATCACCTGGTCAGCGAGGCGGTGTATCTGCACGATCCGGAGGGCAACGGGATCGAGGTGTATGCCGATCGGCCGCGGGCGGCGTGGCGCTGGAAGGATGGCCAGGTGGTGATGGCCAATGACCGGCTGGATCTCATGGGGCTGCAGGGGCTGGCGACGGACTCGTGGAATGGTGCGCCGGACGGAACGCGGATCGGGCATGTGCACCTGCAGGTCGGCGAGATCGCGGCGGCGACCGCGTTCTACGCCGGGGTGCTCGGTTTCGCGGTGACCCGGCAGTGGCCGCAGGCGGCGTTCCTGTCGACCGGGGGCTATCATCATCATCTCGCGGCGAATACGTGGCAGAGTGCCGGCGCCGGGCCGCGCGATCCGGGGCGGGCGGGGCTTGCGTCGGTCACGTTGCGGGCGGGCTCGGCCGGGATCGCCGACGCGATCGTGGCCCGGGCCGGCGGGCCCGAGCTCCGTGACCCTTGGGGCACGCAATTTCATTTGACGACCTTGGAAGGATCTCTCTCATGAGCACCACGACCGTGACGTCCCGTTCCTCCTTCGAAGCGATGGCGCTGACTTGGGCGCCGCGCATGCTCTCGATCCTGCGGATTATGGTGGCGCTGCAGTTCATAGAGCACGGGACGCAGAAGCTGTTCGGTTTCCCGATCCCGCCAATGGGCGGCAAGGGGCCGGACGCGTTCTCGATGGTGTGGTACGCGGCCGTGATCGAGGCAGTGGGCGGCGTGTTGCTCCTGGTCGGGCTGTTCACGCGGCCGGTGGCGTTCCTGCTGGCGGGCGAGATGGCGGTGGCCTACTTCATGGCGCATGCGCCGCGAGGCTTCTTCCCGGCCGCCAACGGGGGCGACGCGGCGATCTTGTTCTGCTTCGTGTTCCTCTATCTGGCGGCAGCGGGCGGGGGCGCGTGGAGCCTCGATCGCGGACGCGGCGCCGACTGAGGTTTCAACCCGCGGCGTCTTCGATGATGATGACATGGAGACGCCGCGGGCCGTGCGCGCCGAGTTCGAGCGTCTGTTCGATATCGGCCGAGCGCGACGGCCCGGTCACCAGCATGACGTTGCGCGGCATGCTGCCGATCTCGCGGCGCAGCGCGTCCCAGGCGTCCTCGTAGGGGCCGACGATGCGCGATGCGCGGAGCACGGCGATGGCGGTGTCGGGCAGCAGGTTGATCGTGGTCGGGCGCTCGGGGGCGCTGGGGAACATCAGGGTGCCGGTCTCGGCGATGGCGGCGAAGGCGTGCTGGACGCTGACGAGGTCGGTCGATTCCGCGCGGCCTTGGCGGATCTTGAGCAGCGGCCGGGTCGCCCAAGGGATGGCTTGCAGCTCGGGGTGGGGCGACATGACGAAGTCGCTCGGCAGGTTCTGCGAGGCGAGATAGTCGGCGACGGATTCGGGCACGGCGTCGACGTCGGCGACGCGGGCGACGGTGCCGAACTCCTTCTCGACGTTGCGGACGAAGAGGTCGACCTGCTCGGGATGCGGGAGCTGGCTGCGGGCGGGGATCAGGTGACGCGGGTGGGTCTCGAGGCGGCCCTCGAGCATGGCGCGCTGGTCGGTGGGCAGTTCGCCGCGGCGGAGCGAACGGCGGATGTTGCCGAGGACGGCCTCCCGCGTCATGCGCGGGACTTTGCGAAGTAGCGCGTCATGCGCGCGCTTTCGCGACTTCGCGTTGCTGTTGTTTGTAACGCGCAAAGAACGTCTGACCCTCGGGCGCGGGGAGGTCGCGGCCGCCGGTCCAGCCGCCCGCGAGCGGTAGGCTGGCGAAGCGTCCGCGCTTGCGGCCGAGCCAGCCGAGGGCGCCGGCGCCGATGCGAGTGGCGAGGCGATAGAGGCGCGGGCGGCGGGCGAACCAGGCCCAGAGTGCGAGATTGCTGCGCACCGAGGCGGGCGTCAGATGGCGTTCGAATTCGCGCTCGCGCCAGTGCCGCATCATCTTGGGCAGCGGGATCTTGACCGGGCAGACGCTCTCGCACTTGCCGCAGAAGGTGCTGGCGTTGGGCAGGTGGCCGGCCTGGTCGACGCCGATGAGGCTCGGGGTGAGCACGCTGCCCATCGGGCCGGGGTAGACCCAGCCGTAGGCGTGGCCGCCGATGGCGCCGTAGACCGGGCAATGATTCATGCAGGCCGCGCAACGGATGCAGCGGAGCATATCCTGGAACTCGGTGCCGAGCATCGACGAGCGGCCGTTGTCGATGAGGACGACGTGGTAGTGCTCGGGGCCGTCGAGGTCGGCCGGTCGGCGGGCGCCGGTGCTGAAGGTGGTGTAGACGGAGAAGTCCTGTCCGGTGGCCGAGCGCGCGAGCAAGCGCAGCAGGCTGGTGGCGTCCTCGAGCGTGGGGACGACCTTCTCGATGCTGGCCAGTGCGATATGGACGCGGGGCAGCGTCTGGGTGAGGTCGCCGTTGCCCTCGTTCGTCACGATGACGGAACTGCCGGTCTCGGCGATGAGGAAGTTGGCGCCGGTGATGCCGACGTCGGCGGCGAGGAATTTAGAGCGCAGCCGGGTGCGCGCCTCGGTGAGAATGTCGCGGCGGTCGGCGAAGACGCGGTCGTGCGGCAGGTCGGTGTGCGAGAGGCGGAACTGCGCTTCCCAGTCCTCGCGGTTGAGGTGGAAGGCGGGCGCGATGATGTGGCTCGGCGTCTCGTCGCGGAGCTGGATGATGTATTCGCCGAGATCGGTCTCGACCGGGGTGATGCCGTGGGCTGCGAGGTATCGGTTGATGCCGATCTCCTCGGAGATCATCGACTTGCCCTTGGTAACGGTCTTGGCGCCGACGTCGCGGCAGATGCCGAGCACGATGGCGCGGGCTTCGTCGGCGTCGGCGGCCCAGTGCACGCAGCCGCCGTTCTGCTCGACGTGGTCGGCGAAGCGCTCGAGGTAGAAGTCGAGATGGGCGAGGGTGTGGTTCTTGATGTCGCGGCCGATGTCGCGCAGGCGCTCGAATTCTGGGAGATTGGCGACGGCGGCGCTGCGCCTGGCGATGAATTGCGGCTTGCTGAAAGCGAGCGCTTTTTGCAGGCCGACGTCGGCGAGGGCGCGGCGGGCGTTCTGCTTGAATTGGGGCGATGTGGCGAGCATGGACCTAGACTAGGACGTCTTGGGCCAATGTTGAAGGCCGATCTGCCCGCGAGTTTTTGCGCGAGCAGATCGGATAGCTTGTTCTACTTGCGGGCGGTGCGGCGGGTTTTGGCGGCGGGCGCGGGGGCGGCGGGTTCGGGCGCCGCCGGTTCGGGCGCGGCGGCGGCCTTACGGCGGCCTCTCGCGGGGGCGGGGGCGGGGGCGGGGGCGGGCTCCGGCTCGGGCGCTGCGAGGGCCTGGGCCTTCTTGCGCGCGCCCGGCACCGGGCCGCGGCGGCGGGGGGCCGGGGGCTCGACTTGGGGCTCCGCGTCGTGCTCGCCATCGGCTTCGGACACGGCGGGGTTGATGGTGCTTTCGGCCAGGGCGGAGAGGTTCTGATCGGCCTGCTTCTCTTCGTCGAGCGTCTGCTGCAGCAGGGCGGCGACGTCGTTCTTGCCGGCCTGGCGCGCCCAGGCAGCCATGGCGCCGTAGCGCGCGATCTCATAATGCTCGATGGCTTGGGCGCAGGCGATCAGCGCCGCGTCGAGCACCGGGCCCTTGTCGCTCTCGGCGATCGCCTCCTCGACCTCCTTGACCAGCCCGGCCATCGCCGCACAGGTCTTGCCGCGCGGCCGCTTGCCGGTGACGAGTTCGAACACCTGTTCGAGGCGCCCGATCTGCTTCTCGCTCATGTCGCGGTGTTGCAGGATGGTTTGCTTGAGCTTCTCGTCGGTGGCTGCGCGCGCCATTTTCTGCATGCTGCGAACGGAGCGCTTTTCCGCGTCGTAGACGTCTTGCAAGAAATGGAGCGATAGATCGGTCATTGTCTGCATCGCTGAAAGTCCTCCTTATCGGACGCGCTCTACGTCTCCAGGACTGGCAACTCCGCGGCGCGCTCGCGGTTCAATTCGCAATAGAAAAAAGCGCAAGTCAACGGCGAGACGTTACATCGTGCGTCCGACCGATCGGCGGAACGTCGTCGGTCATGCCGGAAAGTATTTCGGCAACGTGACGGACCTCGATGTCGCTGCCGAGCCGGCTGAGTTTGCCGGCCATGTTGAGCAGGCAGCCCATGTCGCCGGCGAGCAGCGTATCGGCGCCGGTGGCGATGACGTCGGCGGCCTTGTCGCCGACCATGCGGTTGGAGATGTCGGGGTATTTGACGCAGAACGTGCCGCCGAAGCCGCAGCATAGTTCGGGCTCGGTCATCTCGCGCAATTCGACTCCGGTGACGGTGCGGAGCAGCGCGCGCGGCTGCGCCTTGATGCCGAGCTCGCGCAGTCCGGAGCACGAATCATGGTACGTGACGCGGCCGGAATAGACTTCGTCGACGCGTTCGACGCCCATCACCTCGGTGAGGAAGTGCACCAGCTCGTGCGTCTTGGCGCCGAGCGCGTCGGCCTGGGTCCGCATGTTCGGATCGTCGTCGAACAGATGCGGCAGATGGTGGCGGATCATGCCGCCGCAGGAGCCGGACGGGACGACGACGTAATCGTAGCCGCGGAACGCGTCGATGATGCCGCGGGCAAGGTCGCGCGTGGTGCCGCGGTCGCCGCTGTTGTAGGCGGGCTGGCCGCAGCAGGTCTGGGCGGCGGGCACCTCGACGTCGCAGCCGGCCTGCTCGAGCAGCTTGAGGGCGGCGAAGCCCACGGTCGGCCGGTGCAGGTCGACGAGGCAGGTGACGAAGAGTGCTACGCGTGGACGGATCGACATGGCTGCCCTCTACGGTTGAGGCGATGGTTCAGGCGCGGCGCCGGAAGAT
>JAABUX010002566.1_pt1 | contig 25473 bp, 26 predicted proteins | sample 5561851 | NCBI WGS metagenome assembly JAABUX01 (sample SAMN10711883, study PRJNA513361) | rock metagenome | isolation source: Antarctica rocks | place: Antarctica: Victoria Land, Richard Nunatak red sandstone | collected 2016-01-03 | reverse complement strand
TTTGCCGGGTTGGACGTGTCTTTGGAAGAGACGACGATCTGCATTGTCGATGAGGCGGGCCGGATCGTGCGCGAGGCGCGGGCTGTCAGCGAACCGGAGGCACTGGTTGAGTTCTTCAGGGCATTCGGGATGGAGATGGAGAGGATCGGCCTGGAAGCCTGCTCGCTGTCGGCGTGGTTGCACGCCGGGCTGACGCAGGCCGGGTTGGCGGCGATCTGCATCGAGGCGCGTCAGGCCAAGGCAGCGATGGGCGCGATGCCGAACAAGACTGACCGCAACGATGCCCGCGGCATCGCGCAGATTATGCGCACCGGATGGTATCGGGCCGTGCATGTGAAAAGCCCCTCCTGCCGGTCCTGGCGCGCGCTGTTGACCGCGCGGCGCCTGGTGCTCAACAAGCGCCGTGACGTCGAGAATGGCGTGCGGGCGTTGCTGCGAGAGGCCGGACTGAAAGTGGGCACGCCCAGCCGCAAGGACTTCGCCGCCCGGGTTCGGGAATTGACCGCCGACGACCCGGTGCTCGCAAGCCTTTCCGAATCGCTGCTGTCTGTCATCGAGGTCATGAGCCAGGAGGTCGAGCGCCTCACCAAGCGTGTGCTCGACGAGGTAAAGGTTGAGCCGACCTGCCGTCGGCTGATGACCGTCCCCGGCGTTGGCCCGCTGACCGCCTTGGCGTTCCGCGCCACGATCGACCAGCCTGGCCGCTTCCGCAGGTCGCGCGACGTCGGCGCCCATCTCGGCCTGACCCCGAGGCGCTACCAGTACGGCGAGACCGATGTGCAAGGCCGCATCAGCCGGTGCGGCGACGAGCTGGCCCGAACCGCACTTTACGAGGCGGCGCACTCCCTGCTGATCCGCAGCAGCAAGTGGTCCGCGCTGCGGGCATGGGGGATGGGCATTGCCAAGCGCCGCGGCATGGCCCGCGCCCGTGTCGCGGTCGCGCGCAAGCTTGCGGTGATCCTGCACCGCATGTGGGCCGACGGCAGCGAGTTCCGCTGGGGCAAGCAGGCGTCGATGCCCGTGGCCGCGGCGTGACGAGGAGAGTTCCAGTTTCCGCCTGACGAGGGCGGATGCCGCGTCGTTCCCGTGGGGACGATGGGCGAGGCGATCTCGTTGAGAGTCCGGAACCGGCAGGCCGCAAGCCGCCAGGTCGCGGGTCAGATTGAGACGCCTCGCCCTCCTGACCCCATCCTGCGGCGGCCTCGCGCCGACCGCGAAGAGAAGCGAGTGACCCACGGGCACGACACGAGCGGCAGACCCACTGCAATGCGTTACGTAACGAAAGGCAACAGCATGCCGATAGGACGCACACCAGACGGCGGTCAGGCGATGACCAACGCCGAGCGACAGGCCCGTTATCGTGCCAGGCATGCCGCAGTGCGCTCCATTGCCTCGACGATACCCCGCCCGAACCGGCCGAGCGATCGACGCAGCCGCCCCAAACGTTGGCGAGAGGCCGTTGCCGAGCTTGCTGACCCTGCAAGCCGAATACGCCGACTGGCTTGAAGCCCTCCCTGAAGGCCTCCATGACAATCCGACGGCCCACGCGCTCGAAACCATTGCCGACCTCGATCTCGGCAGCTTGGCCGACATCGATCCGCCGCGCGGATACGGGCGCGACTGAAAAGGATGTCATGGATGACCAGAAATCCCTTGCATCCAACAACCCCAATCAGAGAGGACTCTCAGTTCAATCCGAGCAGGGCGATCGCATGCTCGCGTAACAAAGGCCGCTGGATCTTCGAGCTGGCGGTCATGCCGATCTGCTCGAACCCGTCCACGATGCGGAGGTGGCGCGGCACTTTGAAGCTCGCCATGTGCTCGCGGCTCCAGGCGAGGATGTCGTCCGCGTTCGCTGCGGCGGTGTCGTTAAGGATGACGAAGGCGCAGGGCACCTCCATCAGGCGAGGGTCGGGCACGCCGACGACGACGGCCTGGCGAATGGCGGGGTGCCGGTGCAGCGTGTCCTCGATCTCGGCCGGGGCGACGTTCTCGCCGCCGACACGGATCAGGTCCTTGGCGCGGCCGGTGAATTCCAGCCTGTTATCCGCGCCGAGACGGCCCAGGTCGCCGGTGGCGAGCCAGCCCTCGGCATCGAGCGCCGCCTTGGTCTCGTCGGGCTTGTCGAAATAGCCTTGCATGACGGTGTAGCCGCGCACGCCGATCTCGCCGATGCTGCCAAAGGGCAAAGGAGCGCCGTCCGCTGCGGTGATGCGGACCTCGAGACCCGGCTGCAGGCGCATGCGGCCCGATGCACGGACATCCTCCGGCTCCCACCAGCAGGATTGGGCGATGTTCGGACTGGCTTCCGAAAGGCCGTAGCCGACCACGCATTCGCGCGCGCCGAGTTCGTCGATGACCCGGCGGACGATCGCCGGCGATGCCGCCGCCCAAGCGCCGCGTAGCGACAGGCGGCGATGCACTCGGTCCGGATGGGTCAGCAGCATCAGCGCCATCGTGTCGTTGCCGGAGAAGTGCGTGCAGCGCTCCTGCTCCATGAGCGCGAGCGCCTCGCCGGGCTCGAACCGCTCCATGGTGACGAGGGTTGCGGCGTGCTGAACACAGGCAAGAATGCTTAACGAGCTACCAGCGACGTGGAAGAACGGCCGGGCACTGTGGAAGCGGTCGGCGATACGCAGGCCCATGCGCCCGCCGCTGACGAACCCGTTGCCGAGCATCGATCGTTGGCGCAGCAGCACGCCTTTCGGGCGCGACGTCGTGCCTGAGGTGTATTGAATGAGCAGCGTGTCGTCCGGCGTGCAGCACGGGTCTATCGGGCGGCCGGCCTCGAGGAACGCCGGCCAGGAAAGCGCGGTGCGGGGAACGTCGTCGCCTAGCACGACGAGATGGACGAGGTCGGGCAGATCGGCACTCGGCAGCGCGTCGTCGATCGCGGGGCAGATTTCGCGGAGTGTGGCGACGAAGTCCTGCCGTAGCAGCCGGTCGGCCATGATGAGAGTGCTGACGCGCGACTGGCGCAGCGCGTAGGCGATCTCCTCCGTGCGCAGCCGCGTATTGACCGGCACGGCGACGGCGCCGAGCGAGCCGATGGCGAGAAACAGCGCCATGAAGCGCGGGCCGTTGCCAAGGCAGATGCCGACGTGGTCGCCGTGCCGAACGCCGAGCCCGTTCAGGCCGGCGCGGATCGCGGCGACCTCGGTCGCGAGTTCGGCGTAGGTCAGGCGGCCGCCGAGCCCGACGATGGCTTCGACCTCGGGCGCGAGGATGACGGCGCGCTGCAGGGCGGCGTTGGTGGTGAGCGGGCAGAGCAGCGCCGGGTCGAACGTCATTTGCGGGTATCGGCGAAGGCGGCGAGGCCGCCGCGCCAGTCGCCTTCGGCGAGATTGCGCTCGATCGCGGCGAGTTCGATGCGGATTCCGGTGGCGAGCGCCACCTCCTCGCCGAGATCAATGGATTGCTTGGTCAACGCCATCGCGAGCGGCGGGGCCTTGGCGATGGCGGCCGCCGTGGTCGCGCCCGCCTCGGTCAGCGCCTCCGCCGGCACGATCCGGGCGATCAGCCCGGCGGCCAGCGCCTCTTCGGCGGTCATCGACCGGCCCGTGTATAAAAGTTCCTTGGCGCGTCGCTTGCCGATCGCGCGTTGCAGCCGTTGTGTCGCGCCGACCGTGCCCCATTGCGGCTCGGGGAAGCGCCACGTCGCGCCCGGCACCGCGAGCGCGAAGTCGCAGCAGAGCGCGATCTCGCCGCCGGAGCCGACGACCGGGCCTTGCAGGAGTGCGATGACCGGCTTGCGGCAGCGCTCGATCGTTTCGTAGGCGCGGAACGCGGCCAGCCGACGGGCGCGAACCCACGCCTCGTCCTGACCGACCCGTTCCTTCATGTCGGCGCCGGCGCAGAACACCGGCCCGTCGGCGCCGAGCAGCACGACGCGGATCGTGTCGTCGGCGTCGAGCAAGTCGAATGCCTTCGTCAGCGCATGGCACATCGCGAGATTGAGCGCGTTGCGCGCTTCCGGCCGGGCGAGGGTCACGTGGGCGACCCCGCCTTCGATGTCGGTCCGGACCGACATCAGATCGCCCGCTCGGCGCGCAACGCGGCGATTTGCGCGGCGTCGAGTCCGAGGCGCCCGGCCAGCACGGTCTCGGTGTCCGCGCCAAGCAGCGGCGGCGTGCCGATCGCGGGCGGCTGGCCGCCGACCTCGCGCAGCGGGGTCCGGAGCGCGGGGAAGATGCCGGCCGTCGGGTGCTCGAACTGGCCGACCATCTGTCGGTCTTGGGTGTGCGGGTCGGAGAGAATGTCGCTGACGCTGTTGACCTCGCCGGCGGGGATGTCGGCGGCGCGCAGCGCCTCGGCGAGCGGGGCGCGGTCGCGGTCGGCGATGGCCGATGTCATAGCCTGCATGATTTTGGCGCGGTGAGCGACGCGGGCGGCGTTGGTGGCGAGCGCCGGGTCGTGCGGCATGCCGAGCGTGGTGCAGAGGGCGGCCCAGTGCTGGTCGCTGCCGCTGATATGGAGCCATAGTCCGTCGCGGCAGCGGAAGGCGGCGGAGGGAACCCGGCCGGGGTGCTCGGTACCGGTGCGGGTCGGCTCCTGGTTCAGGGCGAACAGGCGCGCCGCGGCGATCGTGAGCAGGCTGACCTGCGCGTCCATCATCGCGACGTCGATATGGCTGCCCCGCCCGTTCACGCCGCGCCCGGCGAGCCCGGCGAGTACGGCGATGGCGATCCACAAGCCGGAGGTGAGGTCTGCGAACGGCACGCCGACCTTGGCGGGCGGTGCATCGGGATGGCCGGTGAGCGCCATGACGCCGGAGAGGGCCTGGAAGATCGTGTCGTAGCCTTTGCGATCGCGATACGGTCCGTCCTGACCGAAGCCGGTGTTGGACACGTAGACCAGGCTTGGGTTGTCGGCGGCGAGCACGTCGTAGCCGAGGCCCATGGCCGCCATGTCGCCGGGCAGGAAGTTCTCGACGACGACATCGGCTTGCCGTGCCAGGTCGCGGGCGATGCGCTGGCCGGCCGGCGATTTCAGGTTGAGCGTGATGGATCGCTTGCCGCGGTTGAAGGCGAAGAAATACGCGCTCTCGCCCGCCGGCAGCATCGGCTCCCACTGCCGGCTCTCGTCGCCGCCGCGCGGGCGCTCGACCTTGATCACCTCGGCGCCGAGTTCGGCCAGAAGTTGCGTGGCCATCGGACCCGCGAGCACGCGCGTAAAGTCCAGCACGACCAGCCCGGCGATCGGCGTCATGACCCGGCTCCGCCGGGAGGCTTGGCAAAACCCCGCATGAGCGCGTTGACGTCGCGTCCCGCGGCCATGGCGGCTTCGTAGGGCAAGTCGGCGACGCGGTGGAACAGGCTCTTGGTCGCGGCCATCGCCGCCGGGCTGGCGGCGGCCCAGGCGGTGGCGATGTCGAGCGCCGTGTCGAGCAACGCGTCCGGCGTGACGACGCGGTTTGCCAGGCCGAGCGCCTGGACCTCGGCGGCGCCGAGGATGCGGCCCAGGCTGATCAGCTCGAAGGCGATCTTGCGGCCGAGTTGACGCTGCAGGCTGGTCATGACGATCGCGGGCACGATCGAATGCTTCATTTCGGGATAGCCGAAGCGGAGGTCGTCGGCGGCAACCATCATGTCGCAGCCGATCGCGAGCCCGGCGCCGCCGCCCATCGCGGCACCCTGTACCGCCGAGACGATCGGCTTGCTCATCCGTTGCAGCAGCATCTGCGTGCGCGTCGTGAGGTCGGCGCGGGCGAGTACGCCGCGCTGGTTCTCGGGCGTCAGGTCCTTGAATTCAGCGAGATCGGCGCCGGCGCAGAACGCGCGGCCACGGCCCGCCAGCACGACGGCGCGGATCGGCTCGTCGCGGTCGGCCTGCTGCAGCCCGTCATGCAGCGCCTGGGTGAGCGCGGTGTCGAGCGCATTGAGCTTGTTGGGGCGATCGAGCCAGAGGATGCGGACGGCACCGCGGTCCTCGCTCGCAAACTGGTCAGGCATGTTCAAGCCTCCGGGCGCCGGCGCGGGCGACCATGCTGTGCAGCGAGCGTCCGAGCGACGCCTCGCAGAGGCGCGATGCTGCCATCATGCGGTCGAGGTCGATGCCGGTCGAGACGCCGCTGGCTTCCAAGAGGTCGACCAGATCCTCGGTCGCGACGTTGCCGGTCTGGCCCTCGCCGTATTGGATACGCTGCGGATGGCCGCCGACGCCGCCGAACGCACTATCAAAATGATCGCAGCCGGCCTCGAGCGCGGCCATGCAATTGGCGATCCCGGCACCGCGGGTGTCGTGGAAATGCGCCACGAACGCGACGCCCGGAACAGCGGCGCGCAGCCGGCGGAACAACGCTCGCACCGCGAGGGGCGTGGCCACGCCCGTGGTATCGCCCAACGTCACCAACTCGACCCCGAGTGCCGCAAAGCGGGACGCGTCGGCCTCGACCAGGCCGGGATCGACGCCGCCGTCGATCGGGCAGCCGAACGCGACCGAGATCACGCCGACCAGACGCGCATGACCGCGTGCGGCCTCGGCCATCGCCGTAACCTTCTCCCATTGTGCGTTGCGCGTGCTGCGCAGGTTGCGGGCGCTGTGACCCCCCGACGCCGAGATCAGCAAACTCAACTCGTTGGCGCCGTTGCCCGCCGCAAGGTCGGCCTTGGCGCGCTCGACGGCGCGCAGGTTGGGACAGGTCGCCTTGTAGAAGACGCCCTCGCGCCTGTTGATGCCGACGAGCACGTCGCCGGCATCGGCGAACGCGGGGACCTGCGCCGGGTGGCTGTAGCTGGTGGCCTCGATGCGTGGGAAGCCGGCGGATGTGAAGGCGTCGATCAGGGCGATCTTCGTCGCCGTGGGCACGAAGTCCGGCTCGTGCTGCAGCCCGTCCCGAGCGAAACACTCGCAGATGGTGACGCGGTCGCTCACGCCAGGAACGCCGCCATGGCCGCGTTAAACGCTTCCGGCCGCTCGATCCCAGGGATGTGCCCAGCGTCGGCGATCTCGACGAAACGAGCATCCGGGATGCGCTCGACCAAGCCGCGCATCGACGCCGGCATCGGCCCGTCCTCGGCGCCGGCGATCAGCAGCGTCGGCTGTCGCATCGTGGCCAGCCCGGTGCGAAAATCGTAATCCTGCAGCGCGCGGGCGCAGGCGACGAAACCTTCGAGCGGCGTCGCCTCGATCATCGCGCGGACGCGGGCCATGGCCTCGTTCCCCTCGGTGCGCGAGCGCTCCGAGAACCAGCGCTGCATGGTGACGACGGCATATCCCGTCATGCCTTCGCGCTGTCCAAGGTCGATCCGGTCCTGCCAGGCTTGCGCGCCGCCGGGGGCGGTCGCGGCCTGCCCATCCGAGGCGATCAGGCGTGCAACGAGGTCGGGATGCCGTTGCGCCAGGCAGAACCCGGTGGCCGCCCCCATCGAGACGCCGGCGAACACCGCGTCAGAGGCACCCAGCGCACCCATCAGCGCCGCCGCATCCTCGGCGAGTTGCGCGATCGTCGCGGGTCCGGCGGGCACGCTGGTGCCGCCATGGCCGCGCTGATCGTAGCGCAGAATGCGGTAGCGCCCGGCGAATGCGGCCACCTGCGCGTCCCAAACGGTGAGGTCGGTCACGAGCGAGTTGCTGAGCACCATCCAGGGCGCGCCCTCGCTGCCGTCGATCTCGCAGCGGAAGCGCAGCCCGTCATGATTTAAGAACCGTTCGGTCACGGTGAAGCCGCCTCCCGTTCGGCGCGCAGTGCGGCCATGATGTCCGGCATACGCGCCGCCGCGTCGTCGTGCAGCGAGTCGTAGAGGCTCGTTCCGTGCGCATCGATGCCCACCGTGAGCGGCCCCAAGCCTTCCACAAGCAGCGTCACCAGGCGGAAATGCGCGATCAAGTCGGTCCAGTGCACCGACACGACGGATTTGATCGCGGCCGACAGCAGCGGGCAGCCGCCGCCGAGAAACGACAGGTAGACGCAACCAGCCTCGCGCATCGCCTCGGCGCAGGCGCGGTCGAGCCCGCCCTTGCCGCCGACTGCGCGCAAGCCGAGCCGCTTGATGAACCCTGGCATGAATCCGTTGAAGCGCGTGCTGGTGGTCGGGTTCATGTAGAGCACCTCGAACCCCGCCTCGGTGTCGCGGCTATAGCTTCCGAGATGGAACAGCGCGCCGCCGTGCAGGTCGACCGGCAGCGGCGTCCCGGCGTCGAGATGCTCCTGGATGCGGCGATGCGTCGGCAGCCCGGCCGTGATCGTCATCTCACCGTCGAGCACGACGAGATCGCCGGCACGCAGCATGCGTACCGCGTCCTCGCTCAGCGGCAGTTGCAGACGGTGCGTGGTCACCATGGCCTTACTCCAGCCGCTCGACCCGGCCATCGCCATGGATGCGGGCGCGGGTGCGGCGGTTGATCCAGCAGTTGAAGCAAACCGCGACCGGCGTGAAGCCATGGCCGGCGGCGAAGTCGACGTGCACGCCGAGCGCGGTGGTGTCGCCGCCAGTGCCCATCGGGCCGAAACCGGTCGCGTTCACGGCGCGCAACAGCCGGGCTTCCATGGCGGCGAGGATGGGCTCGGGGTTGGTCTGGCCGAACGGGCGCAGCGCCGCCTGCTTAGCGATCTTGGCGCAGTGATCGAACGTGCCGCCGATGCCGACGCCGATCACCACGGGCGGGCAGTGTTGCGATCCCGCCTTCATCACGCATTCCATGATGTAGGTCTCGATCGTCTCGAGGCTCGGCGCGGTGAAGATCTCGAGCGCGGCCCAGCGGCCCGAGCCCAGCGCCTTGGGCGAACAGGTGATATCGACCCAGTCGGCGCCGTCGACGATGTCCCAGGTGATGATCGGCATGTCCTTGCCGGCGTAGCCACGCTCGTTGGTGAGCGGGTTGGCAACATGTTTCAGGATCGGCGGCTTGATCGTCTCCACCAGATGGGCGAAGCCGTCACGGATGGCGCGCTTGATGTCGCCATCCAAGCGAACGGCGGTGCCGATCTCGACGACGTAGACCGGAACGCCGGAGTCGGAGCAGACCAGGCGGTCCTCCCGCTCGGCCTTCTCGGCGCTGCGCAGCATGATCTCGAGCGTGCGGCGCGCGAGTTCATGCGTCTCCGTGCCAATCGCGCGGCGAAGCGCATCGAGCGTGTTGTCGGGCACCTTCTTGAGCGCGGCGGCGTAGAGGTCGGCGGAAACCGTCCGCATTAGCTCGTATGTAACGCTCAAGACACGCTCCCGCAGAAAGACCCAGGAATTGGCGACAGAAGCATTATGGCGGCAACGTCCGGAGCCAGGTGATCACGGCTTGCGCGATCGCCTCCGGCTGTTCGGGGAAGAGCGCATGGCTCGCGTCGGGGATGACGACGGTCGTGACCCGGTCGCCATAGGAGGCGGCCAACTCGCCCCATTTGTCGTGCGGCTTGAACGGGTCGTTGGCAGGGATCAATTCCAGCAACGGCGCCGAGCCGGCGGACCACCATTCGGACTGCTTCACGCGGGCCTTCTCACGGCTGTTGGCTTCCATTTTCTGCGCCGCCGGCCACCACCCCTTTAGCCATGGCGTCGGGTCATGACCGGGCGCGAAGAAGCCGAGGCGAAGGGCGGCGAGACGTTCGGAATCCGGCAGCGACAGGTCGCCGGAGTTGTAGGGCGTCGCGGCGATCTCGGGCGCCCAGCTCGAGGCGGCGGCGGCGGCCAGCACGACGCCGCGCACCGCTTGCGGATGATCCACCGCCGCCATGCGCGCCACGAAATGCCCGAACGCATGACCGATGATGACGGCGCGGCCATTCCCCAGGCGGTCGATCACCATCACGACGTCGTCTGCCAGTTGGTGCAGGCTCACCCCGGTCATGGGGCCCTTCGAGCCCATCATGCCCCGTGGTTGGGGCCGGAGCACCGTGTAGCCGGCGGCGGCAAGCCGTGCCGCGACGACGTCGAAATCCTCACCGCCATCGCGGCCGCTCGACGGCAGCATCACGACAGCCTGGCCGGTACCCTCGACGAAGGTCTCGATCGTCACATCATCGCCGCTCTTGTCCTTGCCGGCAACCGTCTCGCTATGGCGGTGCGGCTCGGCGCGAGCGCCGGTGGTTACGAGCAGGGCGGCAAGCCCCAGCAACGGCAAGATCCGACCCATCACATCTGCTCCGGTTCGGCGTTGATGGCGACTGCGTTGCCCGGCGGGAAGTGCAGTCCGACCGGCGCGCCGATCGGGAATATCGTCTCCGGTCCGGTGCTCGCTTGCATCGTCGCGTCGCCCACGCGAATGCCATATTTGTTCATATTGCCGAGAAAGCCGGTGCTGATCACGGTGCCCTCCAGGCGATTGCAGCCGTCGCGGGCGGGTTCGCCCACCGGGCTCAGCGCCAGGCATTCCGGCCGGATCGAGACCGAGATCGGGACACCGGTTGGGGCCGCCTGCGGAAACAGGCAATGCACCACGCTGCCGTTCTCGAGTGTCACCGGCATGACGGCATCGGCCTCGGCCGGACTGGCGACCGTCCCGCGGATCAGGTTGGTGGCACCGACGAAGGTGGCGACGAACTCGTTCTTGGGGCGGAAATAGATTTCGCGCGGCGCGCCGATCTGCACGATCCGGCCGCGATCGATGACGGCGATGCGGTCGGACATGTCGAGCGCCTCGGCCTGGTCGTGCGTGACGTAGATCGTCGTCACACCGATCTGCTGCTGCAGCCGCTTCAGCTCGGTGCGCATGTCTTCGCGAAGGGCGGCGTCGAGATTGCTGAGCGGTTCGTCGAGTAGGAGCAGACTTGGCTGGCGGACGATGGCGCGCCCCAGGGCGACGCGTTGTTGCTGGCCGCCCGAAAGCCGCGCGGCGGAGCGGTCCTGAAAGCCTGCGAGGCTGACCGTTTCCAGCGCCTGGCCGACCATGCGCTTGATGGTGGCGCGGTCGTATTGGCCCGATTTGGCGACGCGCAGCGGGAAGGCGACGTTCTCGAACACCGTCATGTGCGGCCAAATCGCGTAGGATTGGAACACCATGCCGATGCGGCGATGATTGAGCGGAACGTTGATGCCGCGCGCCGCGTCGAAGAACACTTGCTCGCCCAATTCGATGCTGCCGCAATCGGGCGTCTCGAGACCGGCGATGCTGCGAAGCGTGGTGGTTTTGCCGCAGCCGCTGGGTCCGAGCAGCGTGAAGAAGGTGCCGGGCTCGAGCGTGAAGCTGGTGTCGCGGACGCCGCCGGCCGGGCCATGCCGGTTGGGATACACCTTTTCCAGATTACGCACGGACAGCGTGGCGCTCGCGGGCGCCACGGAGGTCTCGGCCATCGAGCTAATGTCCATAGGCCGAACTCGAAGCGCGGCGGCCGAACAAGTAGAACAGGCTGGCGAACACCGTCATCAGTAGGGCCCAGAGCAGGCCGAGCGCCGCGAGCTCGCCGCCGCCGCCGTTCGCCCACATGTCGAACATGGCGACCGCCATCGTCTGCGCACCCGGACCGGAGAGCAGGATTGCCATCGAGAGCTCCTTGGCGGCGATGAGGAAAATGAACAGCCAGCCCGAGACGAGCGCCGGCGAGAGCAGCGGCACCACGACCCGGCGCAGCACGCCCATCGGCCCGGCGCCGGCCACCCCCGCCGCCTCCTCCAGCTCGCGATGGATCTGCAGCACGCCTGAATAGGCGTAGCGCATGCCGTACGGCATGTAGCGAATGGTGAAGCCGATCGCGATCAGCGTGAGTGTGCCGTAGATCGGGAACGGGGCGCGCAACGCCAGCTCCATCAGCGCGACGCCGAGGACGATGCCGGGGAAAACCAGCGGCATGGTCGCCAATTGATCGAGCACCGCGCCGCCCGCCTTGCGCCGTGCCGCAAGCCACGCGGCGACGACGGCGATCAGCACCGCGGCGGTTGCGGCGCCAGCGGCGACGAGCAGCGTATTGATCGCGAGATTGACGTACGACGGCACATGGAAGACCGCCTCGTAATTCCGCAAGGTGAGCGATTTCAGTCCCGACCAGCGCATCGGCCGCACGAACGGGCTGAACGACGTCCAGAGCAGTGCCACGAGCGGCAGACCGAGCACGAGCACGAAGTTGAACACGATCAAGCCGCCCGCGGCCCACCGCCAGCGACCAAGATCGAACGGGCGCGGGCGAAATCCCTTCCCGGTGACGCTGGCATATCGCTCGGCGCTGCGCGAGACCCGGCCATAGAGCATCAGCAACAGCGAAACGACCAGGATCAGCATGATCGCGAACGCACTGGCGTGGCCGAGGCGTGGCGGGACTTCCTTGGTGGCCATGTAGATGTCGGTGGTCAGCAACGTGACGCGGCCGGGGGTGCCGACCAGGACGGGGACGTCGAACGCCTCGAGATTGCGGATGAACACAAACAGCGCCATCGCGAGGACCGCGGGCCAGGCAAGACGGAGCGAGATACGCCAGACGGTATCGAAAATGGACGCGCCGCTCATCCGGGCGGCCTCCTCCATCTCGGCGTTCGCGGCGCGGAAGGTAGCTGAGAGCAATAAGAAGACGAGGGGCGACCACAGAAAGCCCTCGATGAGGATCATGCCCCAAAGTGAGTAGACGTTGACCAGTTGCGTGGTCGCGCCGGTCATGCTGCGCCATGCGTCGTTGAACGGGCCGGAGCGGCCGAGCAGGAAGAGCCAGGCGGTCACGTAGAGGACGTATGGCGTGCCAAGCGAGACGATCGTGGTGAGATAGGCGAGTACCTTCAGCGGCGCATTGGTGCGCTCGACGATCCAGGCGAGCACGCCGCCGAACAGGAGTGAGACCGTGGTCGCGCCGACGGCGAACAGCAACGAGTTGGCCGCACTCTCATACAAATGCGGATCGGAGAAGAGGTCGGCGTAGTGCCGCCACGTCATCGCGCCTGCGGAGCCGTCGGGATTGACGTCGGTCAGACTGACCTGCAGCAAGATGAGGACCGGCGGCACGACCAGCACGACCAGCACGACGAAAGCGGCGAGCGCGAGCGGGAAGGTCGGGCCGGCCCGCCTGGGCGACAAGCGCGTTAGTCGTGTGGCAGGGGCGAAGCTGGCGCTCACTTGAACAGTTCGTTGTAGATCGCCGTCCACTCGTCGAGCTTGGCAGCGGTCGTCTCCGGTGTGATCAGGACCGAGTCGAAGTGACCGCCTTCGGGGAGGAGTTTCGGGTCCTTGGGTTGCACCGCCGGATTGGCGGGAAGGTAGTTCGCGTCGCGGAACACCGTCTGGCCTTCAGGGGAGAGCACGTATTCCAAGAACAGCTTTGCAGCGTTCGGATGCGGCGCGTTCTTCATCAGGCCGATCGGGTTCGGCAGTTGCGCGGCCGGTCCGATCGGCAACCACTGGACCGGGGCGCCTTGGTTCGCGCTGATGACGGAGTGGTAGTCGAACGTCATCAGCGCCAGCGGATATTGTCCGGCGATCACCTGGTCGAGCACGACGCGCTGCGAGGCCGGCACGTTGACGATATTCTGCTGCGCGAGGCGCTTGAGGAAGTCCATGCCGGCCTGCTGCCCCATCGACGTCAGTTGGACGCCGATGAAGCCCGGCGGCCCGGCGGTGGTGGGATCGTTGGTCCAAGCGATGCGACCCTTCCACTTGGGATCGAGAAGGTCCGTCAAGGTCTTCGGGACGTCCTTTGCCGCCACCATTTCGGTGTTGTAGGCGGCGGTCATGACGTAGACGTTGAGCGCGGTCCAGGCGCCGTTGGCTTCCTTGCGGGCAGCAGGGAAGGATTGCGCGGCTTCGGGTTTGTAGTTCTCGACCAGGCCGGCGGCCATCAGGCGGAACGCCAGCGCAGTATTGTCGAAGACGTCGGCTTGCAGCTTGCCGGCACGGCTCTCGTTCATGATCTTCAGCGCCGCTTCGGAGCTGCTCATGCGGGTGCCCTGGAGCTTGATGCCGGGGTATTTCGCCTCGAAACCCTCGGTGACCGGTCGGATGATTTGGTTGGCGATGAGGCCGCTGTACCAGACGACGGTCCCTTCCTTGCGCGCTGCCTCGACGAGGGCCGGGTCGAGGGCGAATGCTGGGGGTGCAACGGCGCAGGCGATTGCGATGCTCGCTACGACGCCTCGACGACTGAGCAGCTTCATTCTGTTCCCCCGATGACCACAATGGGCTTGTATTTATGATCCGGTTATATGTCCTATACCTCTCGTTTGTCTAGCAGGAGAAGGGCCTTGATCGACCCGAAAGCGGCGGCGCCGGTGGCGCGCGGCGCGGTGGATCTGAACCGCAGCACCGTGTCGCGCTACATCCAGCTGGCGACGCTGTTCCGGCGGCGGATCGAGGCGGGGATTTGGAGCGCCGGGCGGCGGATCCCGACCGTCGACGAACTCGCGGCCGAGTATGGCGTCGCCCGCGCGACGATCCGGCAGGCGCTCGACCAGATCGAAGCCGATGGTCTGATCGAACGCCATCGCGCCAAGGGCACGTTCGTTCGGCAGGCGCCTGCCGAACGGCTGTGGTGCGAGGTGCAGACCGACTGGGGCGGGTTGCTGCGCTCGCGCGAGGGTGCAGACATCGAGATCCTCGGCGTCACCGAGGGGAGCCAGCCGCCGATCAGTCTCGACGAACTCGGCAAGCCAGCAGAGGCCTACGTCCACTTGCGCCGTCGCCATTCACGTCGCGGCGTGGCTTTTCTGCTGGCTGATGTCTTCTTGGATAAGCGATGGTGGCCGCATGTCGATCCTGCCGATCTGACCCGGAAAACGGCGCTCAGCCTCGTCGCCAGCCTCCCAGGGATCGTGATCGCGGACGCAAGGCAGACGCTCACGATCGGTTCCGCCGACGTCGAAATCGCGGAACAACTCGACATGCCCCTGAATGCGCCGGTCGCCTACGTCAATCGGGCTGCCGTCGATGATCAAGGCATCGTGGTTCTGATCGCCAACGGCTCCTACCGCGGAGACCTCGTGCGGATCGACCTGAACCTGCGCACCAGTTCAGAACCAAATCTCAAGCCAGAGACGTCGTTGCCGCAGCCGCGTCCTGAACCAGTCGGCCGGAAAGGAAGTCGCTGATCGAATCGCGCAGTGCGTAAGCGATCGCCTGTCGAGTTTGCGGCGTCACCGACGCGTAATGCGGGCTGAGGACGACATTCTCCAACCCGAGCAGACGCGAATCAGGCACGGGCTCGGACGCAAAGACGTCGAGGCCAGCGCCGGCAACGACACCTAACTGTAGTGCGAGAATGAGTTTCGGCTCATCGACGACTCCGCCTCGCGAGACGTTGATCAGAATGCCATCAGCGCCCAATGCCGCCAGCACGGTCTCGTCGATGAGCTTTTCTGTGGCCGCACCGCCGGGACAACTCACAACCAGCACGTCCGACCCGGCGGCGAGTTCGCGCAAGCCTGCAACAAACCGATAGGGCTGCGCTGATTTCGGCCGGGGGCCGGTATAGCTGACCACCATCTCGAGCGCATGGGCCAACGCTGCAATCCGTTCACCAATGCGGCCCAGGCCGACGATGCCCACCCGCAAGCCGGAGATCCGGCGCGACGGCGACATTCGCTCCGTTGCCCACTTCCCCGATCGCACGAACCGGTCAGCCTCTGCAATCTTGCGCACTGTTGCGAATACGAGTCCGATCGCAAACTCGGCGGTATCTGTGGTGACCTCGTCCGGCGTGTTGCGCACGATGATGCCGCGCCGGGCTGCTTCGTTCAGATCCACTCGGTCGAGCCCGGTGCCGTTGCAGGCAATCAGGCGCAAGTCGGGCAAGCGATCCATGAGCGCTCGATCGGCGCCGCCCATGCTCGTGATGACAGCGACCGCACATCCAGGGTGCGTTGCGTCGAGCGGAAGTATGATGAGCTCGAAGTGTTCGGCAAGCACCAAGCGTAGTTCCGGCGGAATAGGCGGAACGACGACGATTGCCGGCTTATTCCCGGGCATCATACAGCGCCTCCCTTTTCGGGATTCTAAAATGCTTCGAGCCGTTCGATGAAGTCAATCGACCAACCTCTTTGCCAACTCACAAGGCGTCCGGCCGCCAATATCGGCGGGTGGAGTGCTGGGCCAGCATATGGCTCGCTCAATGGTCTGCTTGGCCTTAACCCGCGGCAGACCCGGGATCTGAGCCGAGAGCACCCAACTCTTGTCGCTCAGTTCGATCGCCAGCACGAGTGTGCGGTCGTAGCCAGGTGCTACGGATACGATTTGTGCAACAAAGGTTTGCGTCATCACTGGGACCCTTCGGAACATGCTTGACCGACAAGAGAACGTAGACCGACCACTGCCAGCCCACATGGCATCTGTTGATGCAGTCGGCATTGGACTGCTGGCCCTGACGGGTTCCGCGAACAAAGTCCCAATCTGCTTATCAGGCTATGACGCCTCTGCGGCATTGAGAGCGTGGCCTGCTGCTCGCGCGATTTGCGTCGTGGAGCCGGTCGGGAAGCGAGGACACCTCGGTGTCCTCGAGGATCTCGATCCTGGCCCCTTCACGCGAGTTCATTGATGCCGAATTTGCTCCGCTGATTTCGGCCGAAGAGCTCAGCATCACGATCGCCATGCGGCTTGCGTCGTACCTGCCCGGCAATGTCTCCAAGGCGCAGCAGACGGTGACGACCGGGACGGCGGACCTCGACACGGCGGCCGTGCTCGACATCGCCCTGAACGCATCTGTCTGCCAGGTCGACCGCTCGGCCTCCAACAAGGCGAATATCCTTGCTCTGTTCTCGAAGGGCATCTACCGCGGCGACCTCGTCCGCAATGACATGCGCCTCAAGTAGCCACGTGTTCCCCCCTCTGTCGCGGCACTCGACACGAAATCATCTATAGTCCATATCTACGGTTAATAGGCGCGAGCGGCCCTGGCCGCGGCGCATGAAAGGCCGCTTGCCTATGACGCGAGGGCCCGCTGGGAGGGAGCACGTGCCTTGATGCAAACGCGCGAGTTGCCGGCCTGGTAGGCCGAGATCCAGGCCACGTTCCGTAAAGTCGGCTGGCGCCTCGTTGCTCACCGACCCCATGTGGGCAGCCCAGGCGCTGGCGGCACGCGTTGCTGCGACGTTCGACGTTCGATGTTGTCGGAAGAAACTGCGGGAAGCTCTATTGAGCCCGTCCCGCCTACAGGGAGGATTCACCATGATAACGCTTTACGGACGCCGTTTGCGCTCAGTCACAATGGGCGTCGCAGTTTCATTGACAATCAGCACGAGTATACACGCCGCCAACAGAGCGGATGGTGGTCCGCAGGTCGGAACTGCAGCGCCTGCCGACTCTGTCTTGGGCTCAAGTGATCCCTCCGTCGCGGCGCTGGTGCCCGACAGCTACAAGAAAAAAGGTATATTGACGATCGCGGTATCCGCGACACATCCGCCAAATGCCTTCTTCAACGACCAGAACAAACTCGTTGGCTGGGAGGTTGAATTAGGAACCGCGCTGGCTGCGCACATGGGCCTCGAGCCAAACTTTCAGAAAGTTCAGTTCGCCGAAATCCTCACCGGCCTTCAGTCTGGCCGCTATGACATGGGCCTATCAGGAATCAATGACAACAAGACCCGGGAAAAGGTTCTTACGTTCGTTGACTATTTCAGTGCCGGGACGTCGCTCGTTGTTCATAGTGGCGACCCAAAGCACATATCCTCGATAAAGGATCTGTGCGGTCGAACCGTAGCGATTGAGACGGGAACCAATCAAGTGGGCATCGCTCAAGATCAGTCGAAGAAATGCACCGAAGAGGGTAAGGAACCCGTAGAGGTGAAGCTGTTTCCGGACGAGACGCAGGTGCAACTGCAAATTCGGACCGGGCGGGCAGCCGCCGGTTTGAATGACTTCCCTGTTGCTGCCTACATCGCTCAACAATCGCAGGGTCAGCTCGAAGCTGTCCGCGGCGGGAAAGAGTTCAACGCCCCTTACGGGCTGGCGATCTCGAAGAATTCACCGGAGCTGGTGAAGGCGGTTCAAGCGGCATTGAAGGACGTTATAGCCGATGGCACCTACGCAAAGATCCTGAAGGAATGGAATCTGGAGCAGGGGGCGCTGACGACTGCAGAAATCAACGGCGCAACCCAATAAGCCATGCCAAAAGAGGCCAATGCTTCGCGGGCCTCGGCAGCGGGGTCCGATCCAGTGGCTGCCTACCCGGTAATACGTCTAAGGCATCCTGGGCAATGGTTGTCGGCAGCCATCATTGTTCTCGCGGCCGTCCTCGGCGCGCGCCTGCTAGCTACGAACAAGAATATTGATTGGCCGGTGGTGGGCGATACGCTTTTTAGCCGCCCGATACTTTACGGTGTGCTTGAAACGCTCGAATTGACTTTTTTGTCGATGGCAATCGCTATCGTTCTGGGCGTTCTCCTGGCGGTCATGCGCCTTTCCCACAATCCTGTGCTCAGTTGGGTCAGCTGGTTATTTTTGTGGGTTTTCCGCAGCGTTCCAGCGCTTGTGCAGTTAATATTCTGGTACAATCTCGGTCTCTTCGTGCCCACGATCGCTCTCGTCATCCCCTTCGGGCCGACTCTCGCCTCTATAAGCACCAATGTATTGATTAGCGGATTCACGGCGGCAATTCTGGGATTGAGCCTCCATTTCGGCGCCTACATGGCGGAAGTCGTGCGCGCTGGCTTAACCTCGGTTGACACCGGCCAGCACGAGGCGGCCCAGGCGCTGGGTATGCCATCGACTCTGACCCTGCGACGAATAGTGCTGCCGCAAGCGATGCGACTCATTATCCCTCCAACGGGTAACCAGTTCCTGTCGCTACTGAAGACCACATCACTTGTCTCGGTGATCGGCGGCGGCGACCTGCTTACACGTGTGCAGGAGATCTACTCTCATACGTTCAAAGTTGTTGAACTTCTCATTGTCGCAAGCCTGTGGTATCTACTACTCACCTCGATTGCGACAGTCGGCCAATATTACGTCGAACGGCATTTCTCTAAGGGGAAGACATCTGAGAGTCCGAGGAGACGCAAGAGACATCTGCGTTATATTCGCCATTCTTCGGCAATCGAAGAGGGATAGCGGTGACCATGGTGACGCTAATCGACGTCTACAAATGGTTTGGGCATCTCGAAGTGCTCAAAGGTATTAATCTCAAGATCGACCCGGGGCGTGTCGTGTGCCTTGTTGGTCCGTCCGGCTCGGGCAAGAGCACCTTGTTACGAACCATCAACGCATTGGAGAAACCCGACCAGGGCTATGTTCGGGTCGATGGAGACGTAGTCGGTTTTCGCGAGCGAGCAGGCAAACTTTACGAGCTTTCGGAGCGCGGGATCGCCCGTCAGCGATCTAAAGTCGGCATGGTCTTCCAGCGCTTTAATTTGTTTCCGCACATGACCGCGCTTGAGAACATCATAGAGGCTCCGATATGGGTTCAGAACGAAGCGCGCGACTCCGCAAGGCGACGGGCTCGGGAGCTACTGGCGCGAGTCGGATTGGCCGACAAGGCCGATGTCTACCCCAACCAGCTTTCGGGCGGTCAGCAACAGCGCGTGGCGATTGCCCGAGCTCTGGCGATGCGGCCGAAACTGATGCTGTTCGACGAACCGACCTCGGCACTCGACCCTGAACTCGTCGGCGAGGTTCTCGACGTGATGAAGAGTCTCGCGAAAGAGGGTATGACGATGCTCGTTGTTACCCACGTCATGAGCTTTGCCCGCGAGGTCGGAGACTCGGTCATCTTTATGGACGGCGGAAATATTATTGAGGCCGGACCACCGCCTCAGCTGTTAGACGCTCCGCAGCACGCACGCACTCGAGCTTTTATGAGCACTGTCCTTTGAAGCGAATGCCGCAACGAAACGTGCCGGGCCATTGCCGCTCGCGCACCGGAGCATCGTGGACCCATCGCTGGCCTTGCCTAAAAGCGCCCTTGAATTCCAGCACCACACGGTGGCCGCGAAGATGGAGTAGAAGATGAGTTCTATTGATCAAGACGACGCCGTCGTTGTGCGTGGTGAGGGCCTGTCAATCGCCGACGTCATTGCGGTTGCCCGGTATGGTGCGCGTGTCGCGCTTCCCGAGGCGGCCGCCTTTTGGGACCGTGTCGAAGGGAGCTGCCGGCTCAATCAGCACGTCGCCGACGCTGGTATTCCTGTGTACGGGGTAACCACTGGATTAGGCGAATCCTCAAACCGGCAATTGGGCCCGGAAAAGGCGCTGTACTTGCAGCAATCGCTTGTCGACCACCTCGGCGCCGGCATGGGCGAGATTCTGCCGAGGCCCCAGGCCCGCGCCGTTGTGCTGGCTCGGCTGAACGCGCTCGCCAAAGGTAATTCGGCAGTCCGGCCGGAACTGTTGCGCCTCATCGCGGATTTGCTCAATCGCGACATTGTCCCCTGCATCCCCGAGCAAGGATCAGTCGGCGCCAGTGGCGACCTGATCCCGTCGTCTTATCTCGCTGCAGTGCTGACCGGGCGGCGTCAGGTGTTCTACAAGGGCGGGGTCATCGATGCCGGCGTCGCGCTCGCTGCAGAGGGCCTACAGCCGTTGGTGCTACAGCCCAAGGAGGGGCTAGCGCTCGTCAACGGCACAGCCTTCATGACCGGCATCGGCGCGCTCGTGGTCCACGATGCCGAAGAGCTGGCGAGGCATTCCGACATCTGCACTGCCCTCACGGTGGAGACGTTGCGAGGCAACCTGGATGCATTCGCCCCGTTCATCGGCGAGACCAAGCCCCATCCGGGGCAGGTGCGCTCTGCGCAGCGGATCCTCGCCCTGCTCGATTCCAGCCGCCTCGCTCGCCATTATGACGAAACGCTGGCGAGCCTCGGTAGGCTCACTGAGGGCGTGCGCACCATGACGGTTCCCCTGCAGGACCGCTATTCGGTTCGATGCGCGCCGCAGTTTATAGGAGCGCTATACGACGCCTGCGTCTGGGCGCGGCAGATCATCGAGGTGGAATTAAATTCAAGCAACGACAACCCACTCTACAATATCGAGGACGGCCGCATCTACAATGGCGGTAATTTTGCCGGTAGCCACGTGGCCATGGTAATGGACACGCTGAAAAACGCGCTTGCCAGCACCGCCGATCTGCTCGATCGGCAACTGGCGTTGATCATCGACGCAAAATTCAGTCAGGGTTTGCCGCACAATTTGTCGCCAGATCGGTCGACAGACGACGAGTATGCCGGCACACAGCACGGCATTAAGGCGCTCCAGTTACTGGTTTCGGCGTTGACCGCAGAGGCATTGAACATCACCATGCCGCTGATGGCGTTTTCACGCTCCACTGCCGCGCACAATCAGGATAAGGTGAGCATGGGCGCGACAGCAGCTCGGCGCACCCGCGAGGTGGTCGTGCTCATGCAGAGAGTGATCGCGGCCCACCTTCTCGCGCTTTGCCAAGCGGCGGACTTCCGCGATGCCGAAGGCCTCGGCGTCGGCACGCGCGCCGCGTATGACGCAGTACGCCGGCAGTGCAACTTTGTCGACCTGGACCGGGAGCTTGACGGTGACCTGCGGAAACTCGAAGCGCTGGTACGCAGCGGCGACCTGACGGATCGCACCTGATACGGTTTCCGGCTAAATCGCTATCTTGGTGACTGGAATCGCTTTTTCCCTCTTCCGAAACGGGTCGGACATGTGAGTCGAGGGACTCCGACTTTTGTCGGAGGCATCTATGGCGTGGCGTCGTGGGCAGGCATACGGGCAGGACTTGCGCGATCGGGTGCTCGCCTATTCTGACCTGACTTTGGTGCAGGTGGCGACGCATTTCGACGTCAGCTCATTTTAAGGTGTTGTTCTTTTATGGCGGGATCACAGCCCGGGTTTTTCACGTACCTGTTTACAGCACATCGGCCAAATGACACGCGACCTGGGAGCCGCCGACAGATCGGAGTCTGGGACCCGTATCACGGCAAATCGCCTGCGTGTGGGGGCAGCGCGTGTGGTAGTGGCAACCCGTTGGTGGGGAGAGAGGCGAGGGCGGCTCGCCACGGACCGGCTCGGAATGCGTCGTATTGCGCGCCATGCCGGGTGTGGCGGCGAGAAGGGCGCGCGTGTAAGGGTGCAGCGGACGCTCGAACAGGACTGCGCGTGGCGCCTGCTCGACGATGCGGCCTAGATACATGACGGCGACGTCGTCGGAGACGTGGCGGACGACGCCGAGATCGTGGCTGATGAGCAGGTAAGCGAGGCCGAGCCGGTCCTGAAGGTCCAGCATGAGATTGAGGACCTGGGCACGGACCGAGACGTCGAGAGCCGAGACAGGCTCGTCGGCAATGACGATGAGGGGGTTGAGCATGAGCGCGCGGGCGATCGCGATGCGCTGACGTTGCCCGCCGGAGAACTGGTGGGGATAGCGGGCGGCCTGGTCGGGGCGGAGGCCGACGGATTCCATCATGGCGAGCGCCGCCTCACGCCGGGCCTGCCTGTCTTCGCCGGCGATGGTGAGCGGTTCTTCCAGGATGGCGCCGGCGGTCTTGCGCGGGTTGAGGGAGCCGTACGGATCCTGGAACACCATCTGGACGGCCCGGCGGAGCGTGATCTTTGCCTCGCCGCGCGCCAGGGTCGCGTCCGCACCGTCGATGAGAATGCGGCCGGCTGTGGGGGTGTCGAGCAGCGCCACCATACGCGCCAGGGTGGACTTGCCACAGCCGCTCTCGCCGACCAGGGCCAGGGTGCGGCCGGCAAGAAGGGTGAGCGAAACCCGATCGACGGCTCGGACCTCGGCGCGGCGGACGAACAGGCGGCGGACCGGATAGGTTCGGAGAAGATTATCCGCCTGCAGGACGGGCGCGGTCATGTGAGCGGGAAGAAGCAGCGGGCGAGGCCGCCGGGCACGGGGAGGAGCGGCGGCGGGGCGGCGCAGCGCGGTTGGACATGAGCACAGCGCGGGGCAAAGACGCAGCCTGGCGGACGATCGGCCAAGCTGGGCACGATGCCTGGTATGGTCGGGAGGCGGGCGCGGGCCTCGGCGCGGTCCGGCAGGCCGGCGAGCAGGGCGGCGGTGTATGGGTGGGCGGGCGCTTGCAGCGCGGCGGAAGCGGGCCGTGCCTCAACGCCCTGACCGGCATACATGACCTGCAGCCGATGGGCGGTTTCGGCGACCACGGCGACATCGTGGGTGATGAGGATGAGGGCGATGCCGCGCTCTTGCTGCAGCCGGGTCAGCAGGTCGAGGATCTGCTTCTGGACGGTGACGTCGAGGGCGGTGGTGGGCTCGTCGGCGATGAGGAGGGCGGGGTCGCAGGCGATGGCCATCGCGATCATGACCCGCTGGCACATGCCGCCAGAAAGTTGGTGCGGGAAGGCGGACAGGCGGCGCTCGGGATCGGGGATGCCAACCAGGCGCAGTAACTCGACGACGCGGGTGCGGCGGGCGGCGCGGCCGAGGCCGGTATGGGCCTGCAGCGCCTCGGCGATCTGCCAGCCGACTGTGAAGCATGGGTTGAGGCTGCTCATCGGCTCCTGGAAGACCATGGCCATGTCGCGGCCGACCAGGCGGCGGCGGGCGCGGGCCGACAGGCCGCGGAGATCGGTGCCGTTGAAGGCGAGGCGGTCGGCAGTGACCCGGCCCGGGCGGCGCACCAGCCCCATGAGTGCGAGCATGCCGACCGACTTTCCGGAGCCGCTCTCGCCGACAATGCCGAGGACCTCGCCGGGCGCGATGTCGAGGTCGAGGCCGTCGACCGCGGGCATGGCGCCGCGCTCGGTTTCGAAGGTGACGCGAAGGTTGCGAACTTCCAGGAGCGCGGTCATCGGCGAAGGCGGGGATCGAGGGCGTCCCGCAGGCCGTCGCCGATGAGGTTGAACCCAAGCACGGTCACCAGGATGGCGAGACCGGGGAAGGTGACGACCCACCAGGCGCTCTGCACGAATTGCAGCGCGTCGGCGAGCATGGTGCCCCATTCCGGCGTGGGCGGTTGGGCGCCCAGGCCCAGGAAGCCGAGGGCGGCGGTATCGAGGATGGCGGTGGAGAAGGAGAGGCTGGCCTGGACGATGAGCGGGGCCATGCAGTTGGGCAGGACCGTCAGGACCATGAGGCGCAGGCGTCCGGAGCCGATCATGCGGGCGGCCATGACGTACTCACGTTGGCGCTCGGCGCGGACGGCGGCCCGGGTAAGGCGGACGAAGGCGGGGAGTTGCACGATCGCGACGGCGAGCATCGCGTGCTGAAGGCCGGGGCCGAGCACGGCGACAATGGCGACGGCGAGCAGGAGGGTCGGGAGGGCCAGCAAAACGTCCATGACGCGCATGATGGCCATGTCGAGCAGGCCGTCGGAGAAGCCGGCGAGGAGGCCAAGCGTGGTGCCAACGAGAACGGCCAGGAAAACTACGATGCAGCCGACGCCGAGGGAGAGGCGGGCGCCGTAGAGCAGGCGGGCGAGGACATCGCGGCCGACATCGTCGGTGCCGAAGGGGAACGCCCAGCTCGGCGGCTGCAGCAAGGCGCCGTGGACTTGCTCCAGCGGATCGTGCGGCGCGAGCAGCGACGCGAGAAGGGCGGCGAGCAGGAGCATGGTGACGAGGAATAGCCCGACCAGGCCACCCTGGCCGCGGGCGAAGTGGCGGCCGAAGCCGCGCAGGCGGGTTGCGGCGGACGGGGAGGACGCGCTCATGGGGCCGGGATGCGGCAAGTCATCGTGCGTGCCGGATGCGTGGATTGATGACGCCGGAGAGGATGTCCACCGAGAGGTTCACGATGATGATGATGGCGGCGATGAGGAGCATGCCGCCCTGGAGCACAGGGTAGTCGCGGCGGTTGACGCTCTCGATCAGCCATTTGCCGACGCCGGGCGAGGCGAAGATGGTTTCGGTGAGCACGGCGCCGCCGAACAGGGAGCCGACCTGGAGGCCGATGACGGTGAGCACGGGGATGAGGGCGTTGCGCAGCGCGTGCAGGCCGACGACGCGGATCGGGGCGAGTCCCTTGGCGCGGGCTGTGCGGACGTAGTCCTCGTTGAGCACTTCGAGCATGGCGGACCGGGTCATACGGGCGATGACCGCCATCGGAATGGTGCCGAGCGCGATGGCGGGCAGGACGAGGTGGGAGAGCGCGGAGCGGAAAGCGCCTGGTTCGCCGGACAGCCAGCTGTCGATGAGCATGAAGCCGGTCACAGGCTCGATGTAGTAGGCGACGTCGAGCCGCGAACTGACGGGCGTGATGCCGAGGGTGACGGAGAACAGCAGTATGAGGAGGATGGCCCACCAGAAGATCGGCATGGAGTAGCCGGTGAGGGTGGCGCCCATGACGCTGTAGTCGATGGCGGTGCCGCGGCGGATGGCGGCGATCATTCCGGCGGGAAGGCCGACGATGACGGCGACGAGCATGGCGGCAGTTGCCAGCTCGATCGTCGCGGGAAAGAGGGTGCGGAACTCGGTGAGCACCGGGGCGTGCGTGACGAGGGAACGGCCGAGATCGCCGTGCAGGACGCGGTTGAGGTAGTCCAGGTATTGCACCGGCAGTGACCGGTCGAGGCCGAACTGGGCCATGAGCTGGGTGTGCTGAGCCGGGTCGATGCCGCGTTCACCGAACATGGTTCAGAAGGCCCATCTGTGTAAAAGTGCACGGTAGCGTATTGCACGCAATGTTGAGGGGTGGGTTACGGTCGGCGAATTGAGCTTTGCCCGAGCAGGACAGCTATGCCGAGTTCCATGTCGCTC
>JAABUX010002565.1_pt1 | contig 25476 bp, 15 predicted proteins | sample 5561851 | NCBI WGS metagenome assembly JAABUX01 (sample SAMN10711883, study PRJNA513361) | rock metagenome | isolation source: Antarctica rocks | place: Antarctica: Victoria Land, Richard Nunatak red sandstone | collected 2016-01-03 | reverse complement strand
CGATGGCGCTGTCGGTGATGCGCACGCCGTGGTGCACCTCGTAGCGCTCCTTGAGGCCGCGCAGGATGCTGATGGTGTCCTCGACGCTGGGCTGGCCGACGTAGACCTGCTGGAAGCGGCGCTCCAGCGCGGCGTCCTTCTCGATATGCTTGCGGTACTCGTCGAGCGTGGTGGCCCCGATACAGCGCAGCTCGCCGCGCGCCAGCATCGGCTTCAGCATGTTGCCGGCGTCCATGGACCCCTCGGCCGCGCCCGTGCCCACCACCGTGTGCAGCTCGTCGATGAACAGGATCACGCGGCCCTCGGATTGCTCAACCTCCTTGAGCACGGCCTTGAGGCGCTCCTCGAACTCGCCGCGGAACTTGGCCCCCGCCACCAGCGCGCCGAGGTCGAGCCCAATTACGCGCTTGTCCTTGAGCGTCTCGGGCACGTCGCCGCGCACGATGCGCTGCGCCAGGCCCTCCACGATGGCCGTCTTGCCCACGCCGGGCTCACCGATCAGCACCGGGTTGTTCTTGGTGCGGCGCGAGAGCACCTGGATCACGCGGCGGATCTCCTCATCGCGCCCGATCACCGGGTCGAGCTTATTCTGGCGCGCCAGCTCGGTCAGGTCGCGACCGTACTTCTCCAGGGACTGATAGGTGCCCTCCGGGTTGGCGCTGGTCACGCGCTGGCCGCCGCGGATCTGCGGCAACACGCCAGCCACGCGCTCGTGGGTCACGCCCGCCTCGCGCAGAAGCTCGCCGCCGCGCCCGCGGTTGTCCCTGGCGGTCAGAGCCAGCAGCAGGTGTTCGACGGAGACGAAGTCGTCGCCCAGCTTGGCGGCCTCGTCCTGCGCCCGCTGCAGCACGCCGCGCAGGTCGGCCGAGGCGTAGGGCTCGGCGTTGCTGCCGTACATCTTGGGCAGCGTGGCGATGGCCCGCGTCACCGCCGCCGTGATGCGCGGCGGCTCGACGCCCAGCTTGGAGAGGATGGCTGGGGCTACCCCCTCGGACTGGCCCAGCACAGCCGCCAGCAGGTGCAGGTCCTCCACCTGGCTGCCGCCCGCGCGCTGCGCCAGGTTCTGCGCCTCGGAGAGAGCCTCCTGCGCCATCTCGGTATATTTCTTGGTACTCATATGGCACTCCTTCTAGCCATTAGCCGTTAGTAATTAGCCACTAGCGTCGCACTGTTGGCGTCGGCAAAACCCTCGTCACTACATCAAACTATTAGATCACCCAACGATCAAAAGCTGATAGCTAATTACTAACGGCTAAAAGCTCGTCACTTCCTGCCCGTTCATGCGTCGAATGATGCCCTTGAGCCGGGCGATTTCGGCTTCGTAGCGGCGGCGCAACTCATCCAGTTGGGCCTCCATCTCGTCGCGCATCAGCGCCATCTCTTCGCGCAGTTCCAGCACGGCTTCGACGCCGGCCAGGTTGACGTGCTTGTCCACGATCAGCTGTTTGATGGTATCGAGCCGCTCGATGTCCTCGAGCGTGTAGTAGCGGATCTTGCCCTCGCTGCGCTTGGGCGCGATCAGGTTGATCTTCTCGTAGTGCCGCAGCGTCTGCGGATGCACGTTGACCATCTCCGCCGCGATCCTGATGGTAAAGCGCACGTCGCGGCCCGTGCGGCGGGGCAACTCACGCCCGTCCGTGTCATTCATCTGTGTCACCATCCTCCGTTACATATCCGCGGCCCGACCCGCTACCGCGGTTCCGACCGCCGCCGGCTCGTTGCCCAGTGGTTGGCGCAACGCGCCGACCCAAGGTCCCAATCGCCCTCTCACTCCATCGCGTCCAAGGAACCCACTGCCCACTGCCTACTGCTGTGGGCCAGACGACGCGACGGCGGCGTCCTGCGCGCCGGTTCCCAACTCCCGCAACTCCTCGAACAGCCGCCGCTCGCGGTCGCTCACCTGCCTGGGCAGCGCCGCGTTGACGCGCACGATCAGGTCGCCGCTGCCATCGGCGTTGAGGCGCGGCATACCCTGCCGGGCCAACCGGAACTGGCGGCCGCTGGCCGTCGTTGGAGGGACTTTCATGCGCACCGAGCGACCTAGCGTGGGAATGTCGACCTCGCCGCCCAGCACCAACGTGGTGAAAGGCACGTCGATATCGAGCAGCAGATTGTCCTCTTCGCGCCGGAACACGTCGTGGGGCTGCACGTGGATGCGGAAGTAGAGGTCGCCCTTGGGTCCGCCCATAGCGCCGGCGCCGCCTTCCCCGGCGATGCGGATGCGCGAACCGTCACGCACCCCGGCCGGGACCGTCACCGCGATCTTGCGCGTGTACGAGACCATGCCGTTGCCGCCGCAAGCCGGGCAGGGACGGCCCGTCGGGCCGCGCCCCGTGCCTTCACACCGCTCGCAATGCTCCTCGCCCTGCACGCTAAACGTACGGGTGCAGCCGGCGTAGGCTTCGTCGAGCGACACGGTGACGTCCTGTTCCAGGTCGCGTCCCTGCCGCACGCGGCTGCGACGGGTGTTGGCGTTGGTGAAGACGCTTTGGAAGAAATCGAAGGTCGAGGCGCCGCCGCGCGTCTGCGTCCTGCCCTCCGCGCCCATGCCGGCGCGCGCCCAATTGGCCGGACCCAGCATGTCATAGCGGCGCCGCTTGTCGGCGTCGCCCAGGACCTCATAGGCCTCGTTGACGTCCTTGAAGCGTTGCTCCGCGCCGGTGTCGCCCGGATTGACGTCCGGGTGGTAGCGACGCGCCATGCGCCGGAAGGCCGCCTTGACCTCACGCTCGTCGGCGCGCCGATCAACGCCAAGGATATGGTAGTAGTCCTTGTGCTCGACACCCATCCCTACCCCCTTACGCCCGCTACCACCGTCCTACTCACGCGGTCCGCCGCCGCGGCAGGCTGCCAGACGCCTCACCCGATCGTCGTACTCTAACAGCAGGATACTACTTGAGCGTGATGATGTCAAGGTTTAGACGATACTGGGTATCAGGGAAGGAAGGCGCCGCACGGGAATTGAGGGACATAGAGGAGGGGAGAGGCCGTCGCATAGCGAACTGCCAGGACATCGTGTCTACTCAGACATATCAACAGCTAACGGCCAACGGCTTGGCCCGATAGGCCGGGCAGGGCGCCCGGCCTATCGGGCCGTCCATTGACGTGACGTGCGGGAAACGGTCAGGCCGAGTGGCGTTCGCGAAGCAAGCGCCGGGATCGCTCCTGCAAATACAGGTGCTCAGGCACCTTGACGTACTGCTCGGAGTTGGACTGACCGGGCAAATAGCCTTCCGTCCCCATGTAGACCATATGTCCGGACCGCACCTCGCGGTACGCTCCCGACTCGGCACGACTGCCGCCACGCAGCAACAACGCATTCGTCATCGAATGCTCCTTCCGACTGATCGCGCAGAGGGCGCGTCGCCTGCCCCACCACAGCGTGGGACTACCCCGATAGTACCACGGGTCCCCGCCCCCGTCAACGACCCGACGGACAATAGGTCAATGACTCTGTAATCGTACGGGGCGCATCATTGACACGCTAAGGAAACGATTGGTACCATAAATAGCGCGGCCTACCCTGACCGAGCAGACCCCGTCCGCCACGGCTGCGCACTGCGGACCCATGCAGGGTGCAGGGTGCGCCAACGCCGGGGCGAGCGCGGTCATGGGTCTGCGATGGAGAAAATCTATGGATAAGGACGACCGCTCGCATAACCAGCGCTACACGTCCGCCTCGGAAGCGCAGGCCACAAACGGCCCACCCGGCTCCGCTCATCACGACCGGGGAGCCCCACACGCGCCGCAACACCCGGATGCCAACGGTCCCATGGACACGAGCGCCGCGTCCCGTACCAGGCCTCGCGGCCGTCCGCGTGCTTGGTGGCTGCGCGACGTCGCCGATGGCCGCCCTTCCGAGCGAACCACGGTCGAGCCCGCCGCCCGCGGCGAACCCGCTGGGCGGGCCGCCGGGCAGCCGTACCGGCAGGGGCGGGAAGGGGCGACGAGAAAGTCCCCAAACCACGCGGTTCGCACGGCCGCGCCCGCCGCCCTCTCCGCGCCCGCACAGACCGAATCCTATATGTTTCCTGACGATGGTCCGGCGCGCCGCCCTGGTGCCGCTGCCCGGAGTGTCCGGCCACCGGTGGCCGGAGCAGACCCACTCGCAAGAGATCCCGACGGGACCCGCCCGGCCCTCACCGCCGACTTACGGGCACGCGACCGGGCGCGACAGCGGCAGATCAGAGCCGTCGTCGCGGGCTTGCTCGCGCTGATCCTGCTGGCCGTCGTCGTCTTTCAGCTCGCGCACAACCCGGCGGCGCCGACGGCTGCGACGCTACCTTCCCCGTCCCCACAGACGTCACCGCGAGCCACCATTGGTCATCAGGCGACCGCGGTCATCCTTGGGCCGCCCAGGGCTACGACAGCGCCCAGGGCTACGACAGCGCCCCGTCCCACGCCAGCACCCCGTCCCACGCCCGTGCTCCAGCCGACGAAGATTGGGTCCCCGCTCGCCGTGCTGGCAGTGCTGGGCGCGGGGGCAGGGTTGTCCGACCCACGTGAAGCCGTCGCGCTGCCCAACAGGCTGATCGCCGTGGCCGACGCCGGTCATCGACGCCTCGCCCTCCTCAACAGCGCGGGGACGCTGGTACGTTCGGTTACCACCCGTGGTCAACTGCCGCTGCAGGGTGCGCAGGCCGTGACCGCGGGCGACCGCTATATCTACCTGCTCGACGCGGGACGCGGCGCCATCGAGCGCTACACCCTGGACGGAGACTACGTCGACGAGGTCCGCCACCAGCCAAACCTGATCGGTCTGGCAAGCGACATCACCATCGCGCCAAACACGCTCTACGTAGCCAGCTCGCGCGCCAACGGCGTGGCCCTCGTCTCGCTGCACGGCAACCTCAAACAACAACTTAGCGGCTCCGTCGGCGCTGGTCCGACCCAATTCAACCGGCCAGCGGCTATCGCGGTTGCCCGCCATGGGCGCATGTACGTGGTCGATAGCCTCAATAACCGCATCAAGGTCCTCGCCCGCGACGGGTCGCTGGTGCGCCAACTTGCCACCGTCCCGTCCGACGCCGCGCACGCCGCGCACGTCCTGCCGTTCCCCAGCGGCCGCCTCCTGGTGTCGGACCCCACGGGCGCGCTGCTGATCTATCCGGTCAGTGGCGGCACGCCCCGCCGCCTGCAACTGCGTCTGGGCGCCACCGTCCTCACCGGCGTGCGGCCCCAGGGCCTGTTCGCCCTGCCCCACAATCGCATCCTGGTCACCGACAGCGCTGGCAACAGGCTGCTGATCGTCCAGGCGCCCTAGCCATGATGTGTCCACTATAACGAGAACGGGATCACGTCACGTGCTATCACTTGTCAGCCACGATGGGTCGGCCAGCGGCCAGAGGACGTGTGCGTGACGCCGCGTCGCGCCCTCGCGACGTTGACGCCCGCACGGGCAGGCGCGGGCATCATCGTCGGTATCGCCGTCGCGCTCGTGGCGCAGGTCATGGTCGAGCATGGCGATACGTCCCTGATCCCGCTCGCCCTCTACCTGCTCGCCATTGCTCTGTGCCTGCCCGCGCTGCTCTTCTATCCGCAGGCGCCGACGTCGCGCGCGGCGTCGGTCACTCCGCCTCCTCCAACCGGACCAACAGGCGACCGGGGCGGGCGAGAGGAACTGTCAGGGGGCGCGCGTCCATTCCTCCCCGCCGCCCTCGTGGGCCTCGCCGCGCTTGCCGCGTGCGCGAACGGCATCGCGCGCATCCACGACGACCTGCTGCTGAACGGTCCCCAGTCCTCCGACCCCACGGGGGCCTGGTTGCGGTTCGCGGGCCTGCTCCTGTTTGCAGCCACGCTCCTCCTGCTACCCGCGCCGGGGAAGCGCCCCCGCACGGGCGCCTACGCCTTCACCGTGGCGACGCGCGGGACCGTGGACTTTGCCATCGACGGGCGCGCCCTCCTGCGTGGGGACGTGCAGACCGATCCTGGTCCCACCGTCCTGCGGGCGCCGCTGCGGCTGTCCCGCGGCCTGCATCGACTGCGGCTCGTCTACACCGTGACCGATGGCAGCCCCGGAGCGATGGAACTGGCCTGGCAGCCGCCGGGAAGCATCCCCTCGATCATTCCCCCACGAGACCTCGTCCCCGCGCCAGCTCCTGTGCAAGGCCCCGTAGGGCTCGCGCTCGGCGGCGTTGTGCCCATCGTCGTCTTGCTCCAGCAGACCGCCCCGTCAATCTTCTAGCCGCCCTTATGTTAGTCAGCACGTAGGCCGCTATCGCCGAAAGCTGGCATTTACACATTCACGCCCACGATGTCGAGCGGGGCGAGAAACTGATAAACTTGTCGTATTGCTCCTGTGCTATGTCGACATCAAATCTGGAGAAGACTGGGGTGGGGATTTTGGGTGGGCGTACGAGGTCGTAATAATAAGAAGTGGCTCCTCATCTGCTGCGCTGCCGTCCTAGTCGTCTTCGCCGCCGATGTCCTTTTCGCCGAACGAACGCCCCTACATATCCACATCCAATCCGCGGGGACCAACGCTATCCTCACCATGGACGGTGCGACGCACATCTTTGCGTGGCCGAGTCCTCCGGCGCGCGTCTCGATCCTGCCGAACGACCCCACGGTGCACGAGTGGGGAATCGATGGATCGGAATCCACGACGACATCAATCGCCAACCTTGATCCCGCGTACCTACAGAGCATCAAGGGCAATCCCTACATAATGCTCGACCGTTGGCTGCGCAACGAAGACGCCTACGACGAGTGGCGCAACGTGTGCGTGTCAACCTCTGTGGCGGGAGTTGCCAATACACATATCATCACGGATCTCGTCGCGGGCCTGCCGGTACCCAACGATTTCACCCTGGATGCCGACGTGTACCACCTCGAGCAGCCCGTTACCCTGGCATTCAACGCGGCGTCTGGGCCGTACCAGTTGCGCATCGATCGGTCGTACCATACCCTCGCGGTGACCGCCACTCCTCCGGGACAGCCGACGACGACAATCGGCCAGTGGTACTTCCCGACCGATCCCTGGCCGTTCCTGGCGCTGAACATCACCACGGTGTCGTATGCCCTGGCCTGGGGCGCCTTGTTGCTCGCCCTCACCGTCGCCATCGGTGCGATTCTGCCGTCCCGCGCTACCGCGTCACTGTCGGGATTGAGGCGCCGCTGGAGCAGCCTGTACAGGAACATCGCGCTCCCGCTGTCCACCGTAGCAATCGCGGCGTCGTTCGTCTTCACACTCTACATCGCGCGCGTTATCTACCACGGGATGCCGCACATCTATGACGCGCAAGCCTACTTTATGCAGGCGAAGATATTCGCGCTTGGCCGCACGACGATCCCACTACCGCCGCTACCAGACTCATTCCCCGTCCCTTTTTTTGGCGACGTGGCGGGCCATTGGGCCACTGAGTTCGGTCCTGGTACAGCGCTGACGCTGGTGCCGGGCCTGTGGATCGGTCTCCCCTGGCTCGTGCAACCGTTACTGGGAGTCGGCACGCTCGCGCTCGTGGGCCTCATCGGACGCCGCCTCTACGGGCCGTACGTCGGGACGCTGGCCGTCCTGCTCGGCGCCTTGTCACCATTCCACAGTTTCCTCGTCGGCAGCTATTTCAGCCACACGGCGTCGGCCTTCTTCGGCACGCTTGCCTACTACCTGTTGCTCCGCGCGCGGTGGGGACGCCGCCTCTGGCCGACCGCTGGCGCCGGCATCGCGATTGGCTTGCTGTTTGCATGCCGGGAGTTGAGCGCCCTCCTCATCGGCCTGCCCCTCGGGGTCAGCCTCGTCTTGCACCTGTGGCGTTGGGGAAGGTTGCGGAGAGCGCTGGCCGCCCTCCTGGTGGGGGGGGCTGGGGCAGGCTTTGTCGGCGTCTTCTACGTCCTCTACAACCGGTCGATAACCGGGAACCCTTTGCTCACGCCGCGCAGTGTCCTCGATCCGAGCAATCGTTACGGTTTTGGCGCAAGCGGAATCGGCTTCTGGGGTCAACACACCCTCGCGGCTGGGTTGGTTAACCTCGACCAATTGGTGACCGGACTGTCGCTCGAGCTCTTCGGGTGGCCCTACTACATGGCCCTGGCCATGCCGCTCCTGCCCTTTGCCTTGGCGCGCGCCAATCGCTGGGATGTCTTGAACGCCGCCCTCGCCGTGGCTGTGATGGCCGGTACGGTCGGCTACTTCTACCACGGTATCGCCATTGGCCCGCGCTACCTCTACGAGGCCGTGCCCGCCCTCCTGCTGCTCACCGCGCGCGGCGTGCAGGTACTCGGCATCGCGACAAGCGACCTGCTCGCCGTCTTGCGCCGCCCACGGCCAGCTGGCCTTGTCGCCGCGCACCTTGTCCTCGCTCTGCTCATCCTGCCGAACGTCGTGTTCTACCTGCCGCGCCACCTGGACTTCTACCGCAACTTCGTCGCGCTGTCAGGGCTCCCGCACCTCGATCTATCGCGCATCTATGGCGGCGCGCCGCCGCACGCCATCATTGTCTCGTCCGACGGCGGCATCTACGCCAATGTGCTGTCCTCGCTCAACAACCCGGCGGACTTCGTCTCTCCCGCCACAACGAGCGATGATATCTGGGCCTTGGCCTCCACGCCGGCGCGCTACGTCGAACTGACCACGGCGTTCCCCCATCGCACGCTCTACATCCTCGTGACCGATGGTTCGTCGGTCAGTTTCCAGCCCTGGAGAGCGACCGTGGGATAGGTCGATGACACGGCCGTCACGGCCGCCTATCTCAGCGATCGCCTTGATCCGCACTCATACACACACGAAAGGCTCCTGTTCGCTATGACCGTTCCGCTGGTAGCCCTGGCGTCCATCGTCTTGATCATCTACACCTGGGTGAGGATAACAGGCTCCCCGAGCACGTCGCGCCGCCGCACCGCTGACGGCGATGCGCATGGCAATGGCGCCGCGTCTCACGCTGCCGATAAAGGCCATCAACACCCCGCTCCCGCAGCGTCAGTGGTAGCGTTGGATCAGCAAGTCGCGGCAGCGGCAGCAGCTGTCAGTACCCTTCCACCAACGCAAGACATTGGCGATGGAGATTCGCCAGGATACAGCACTCAGATAGGTAAGGGCGTCCCCATGCTACAATCGTCCTCTCCCGTTGACCCGTCATCTAGCTTAGCCGCCCGCGCGCCTCGGACACGATTCTGGCCTGACCGACGCACGCGGGGCCTGGTCGCGGCACTAGCGTCTGCCATCCTCTTCGCCATTGCTATTTGGAACCTCCGTCAGTCGGCCTCGTCTCCCGGTGCAAGCACAGCCACCAGTCCCAACCCGACCGCCACCGCCACGCCACCCCTTTTTGCGCCGCGGGCCGGTCCAGCCCTGAACGTCGTGCGCGTGATCGGGAGCAATGCCGGCCTCGTGGCGCCACGAGAAGCGATGATGCTGCCTAACCGACGGATCGCAGTGGTCGATACCGGGAACGGGCGCCTGGTCATTCTGGGACAGGATGGCCGCGTCGTCCACGCTACCAGGGACGGCCATCTGATACAACCATTCGCCCTGGCCTCGGATGGGAGGTCTATCTATGTGCTCGACGCCCGGCAGGCCAGCATCGAGCGCTATACCCTCCAGGGCCGGTTCGTGGGGGATGTCGTCCGCAACCAGGTTCTGCTTGGTGATGGCCGCGGCCTCGCCGCCGCGTCAGGCGCCATCTACGTCGCCAATCCGCGCGCCAACAGCATCGTCGAATTCGCATTGCCCAGCGGAAAAGTGCGCCGCGTCTTCACCAGTTCCGGCAACAATACTGGTGCGGCCGGATATGCCCAACCATCGGATGTCGCGGTTGACGCTGAGAGCGACGTGTACTCCGCCGAGGTGGACAACCGCATCAAGATGCGCCAGGACTCCGGCCAGTTCATCCAGGCCTGGCCCACGATGGGGTTCGTCACCGTCTTCCCGGTCCACGTGCTGCCCCTGGGGCCCAGACGACTGCTGGCGACGGACCCGTCGGGCGCCTTGCTCTCCTACGTCGGCGCATCGGCGCCGATACGGTACCCACTGCAATTTAACGGCAAGACCCTGACGAACGTCCAACCACAAGGACTCTTCCGCTTACCGGACGGCACGATCCTGGTTGCCGATGCCCTCGGCAATCGACTGCTGGTGGTTGCTTCTCCTCAAGGATAGCCGCCATTGATCCTCGCAACGCGATAGACCAAGCCCTGGTCGCGGATAGGTGGATAGAATAAGAGTGTCGAGGCAAACATAGCCAAGGAGTACAATGTGACGCTATCGCTTGTCCTGTTCGTGGCCGCGGCCCTGCTGTTCGTCTATGCAGTTTATGAGTTGTGGCCCGGTCGAGAGGCGACGGCCTCGGGAATGCCTCGGCAGCGCCGTTCCCCTACGACGCGCGCTCCACAACCGTTCGGTGCGAGGCGCGCGTCGGGTCGACGAGTCGACCCATTCACCACGGCCGCGCGCGCTTCGCAGCCACCCGTTCCCGCCGCCGAGCAGGCAGCTACTGTATCGAGCGCCGCACCGGCCCTGGAGCCCCGCCCCGTAGCGCCACCGCCCCAACAGCACACCGTTACCGAGTGGGACGTCGCTCTCGCCGGGAGTGCGAACCCCGCGGAGGCGATGACGGGGCGTACCAACATAACGCCCGTGCCCGCACATATGGGTACGGGTCGCGGGCGACTCTTCACCCTTGGGATATGCGTCGGCCTGTTCGTGTTCGCCGTGACGGTGCGCTGGTGGGGCTTGCCAGGGATGAACATGGAGATGTGGGGCGATGAAGCCCAGTTGATGGGCGAGGCGCGCAAGTTTATTGATGGGACCTACACCACCCCGTTCCTGATCGATCACCTACGTCTGTCCGCCCTGTACGAGTTCGTGATGAGCTTCCCGCTCCGCCTATCGGGGATGGACGTCACCGTCGCCCGTGGCTATAGCGGGATCCTTGGCGCGCTCAGCGTGCCCTTGCTCTACCTCACCGCGCGGGAGTTGGGCTACTCGCGCCGCGTGGGTATCGTCGCTGGTGTCGCATTGGCGACCACCTTCTGGGACATGCTGTTCTCGCGCTTTGTCTTGCCCAACATTATGGCCGCCAGCGCCGGGAGCGTCGCTGTCCTCCTGATGGTCCTGGCCGTGCGACGCTCGAACGTCATCTGGGCGGTCCTAGCCGGTGTCGGCGTGGCCTACGCGCTCAATGCCCACCTGAGCGGCTTCTTCGTGGTCCCGCTCGTGGCGGCATGGCTCGTCGTGCTGTTCGTCGGATACAGCCGTTGGTGGCAGTGGCGTCCCCGCTCACGCCCGCATTCCCGTCTCCCAGCGGATGGGCGGGCAACCCGTGTGCGCCGCCATCTGTTGGCCTTTGTGGGTCGAGGCAACGGTGTGGTCGTCCTGGATCTCAACAGTCCATCCGCGCAGCCCCAACCCTCGAACGTGCTTGTCGTCGGCATGGTCCTCGGCGTAACCGCGCTTCTCACCGCCTGGCCGTTACTGCAGCTCTACTTCGGTCCGGGTAGCAGCCTGAACGGCCACGCGTCGGATCGGCTCCTCCTGGCGGCCGACAACAGGGCTGCGTTCGCCAGCAGCCATCCCGACGTGGGGGCGGGTCTTCCAGGATTGCTGTGGTATCAGCTCAAGGCGACAGCGGGGATGTTTTTTGTGCGTGGCGAGCCAGCCGATATTTTCGGCAATGGCCGTCCCTTGCTCGATCCATTTAGCAGTCTGTTGTTCTCCATTGGGTTTGCCCGCGCGGTCTGGTCATGGCGCCGGCCCGCAGCCACACTGACGCTACTCTGGCTTATCGTTCCTATTTTCTTCGGGACCTTCCTGACTACGGGTACTTTCCCCGGCGAGGAACCGCCGAGCATCCACCGCTCGATCGTTGCCGCGCCGGCCATATGCCTGTGCATCGCCCTGGGATTAGAATGGACATTCCTGGGCCTAACGCGCACGGCGCGTCTCATCGCGTGGGCGCGACGAGGAGACTTACCGGTATGGCGGCCCTCATTTGGTATAGGCGCCGTGGCCCTCGCCGCGCTGCTCGTGGCCGGTTGGGGGCTTCGGTACGATGCCGACTTCTACGGGTTGCCAGCAGTCCACGCCGGTCTCGACAATCCGGCGCACGAGTGGGCGCTCTTCCTCGCCCCGCGCGGGGCTATCCCCGTGACCGTCGTCGCTCCCGTTTTTTGGCCGCTCGAGTATAGTAACCTCTACGCGCCCCAGGCCATGATCTGCAGCGCGGTCTCGGGCACAGCCTGGCAGCCCTGCCCGCCGACGCACATTGTGATCTTCAACGGCGATCAAGTGGACGCGATGCGCTACGCAACGGCGACCGGACTGACCGTGAAGACCGGCCCATCCTATGGGGCTCCTTCCCTCTACTGGTACGCCGAGAATCGAGGTCAGGACCGCCCACTACCTGATCCAGGTCATGTGCTAGGCGGGCTGCGCTGAGTGCCGACAGAGCACCGTAACGAACTCCTTTGATGCCCCTCCCGCTGGCACTGCTGGGCACGCCATTTTGGGAAGCGTCCAGGCACGAGCCGCGAGGATAGTTTGGTCCTCAGCAGGCGCGCCTGCTAGAATAAGCGACAGTGGACCCGGACGCCGGCCTCAACCCCAAATGAGTGGCACGCTTACGCGTAACGGTTGGAAAGGCGCTGCTCCGGCTCCTGCGTTCACTCCCACCTATCTCCGTACTATTTGAGGGCGCCATGTTACTGCTGATCGCGGCCGTTGTGGGTTTAGGCCTTATCGCCTACGGCGTTTTGACACAGTTCCCTCTCTTACGTTCGCCAATGGGCGCCCGGGCCACACGCACCCCTGCCACGCCTGTGCAAGCACTGTCCGCTCCTATGGCTCTCGCTGGGGCGGACCGTATAGCCCGACAGCGCACAGCAGTGAGGCAGGTGGAGTTCCGGGTTATAGGCCTCAGCATTGTCGCCATCGTGGCCTGGGTTGCACTCTACCATTGGTACTCCTTAGCCGATCATTTTGTCCCTGACTTCGCCTTCGATAAGATCCCGGATCACTTCAATTCGCTCATCCTACAAGGGAGCGTCCTCGCGTTCCTCGTGATTACGGCGACCTACGTGGCGGTGTTCTGGCTGCTGAAGCAAACGGCGGCCTTATCGCCCACGCTTAAAGTTATCATTGTCTTATTTGTCGCCTGTACCGGTCTTGTGAACATCGGCCTGTACCCTGTCGGGGCGCTTGATGTGTTCTACTACATCGTCCAGTTGAAGCTGCCCTATGTCCATCACGTCAATCCGTATCTCACGACACCACTACAGATAAGTCCAGGTGATTCAGCTAACTCTTTTGCTTTCGCCCTGGGATTGCAGTTGTACTTTGGGCCGGCCTGGGTCCTCGTCTCGTGGATTCCGACGACGGTGACCGGCTTTAGCGATCTGCAAACAACCCTTGTCGGCCTCAAAGTGTTCAATTTGGCCTTGCTCGCCGCGACGGCGGTGCTGCTGTACAAGTACCAGGACGACGATAAACGCGGTTGGGTTACTGTTTTCCTATTCTTGGCCAACCCACTGGTCTTGTTCGAGGGCGTTGGGAACGCGCACAACGACGTGATGATGGGCTTCTTTCTCGTGGCGTCGATGCTCGCCCTGGCGCGCGGATCGTGGCTGGCCGGCCCGCTACTGGCGCTGTCCATCCTGGTCAAATGGTTCTCGGCCGGCCTCATCCCGCTCTTCATCGTCGTCATGCTGATAAATAGATGGCCTCGGCAGAAAGTGTTGCTTGCAACGCTAGGCGCACTTGCCGTAGGCGTTGCTTGCAGCTTGCCCTTCTGGTCTGGGGGGCAGATGATATCCGGTCTGACACAGGGGTTGAGCAGTTCCCAGGACATCATGCGCTCAACCTCAATTTCGTCTCTCCTTCGCGAATTCCTGGATCAAGGCCGCGCTGCTCCCGCAACGATCTCTCTGCTTCAAACCGCGCTGTACGGCGTCTTTGGTGTATTCGCCCTTGCTATGCTGTGGCCCGTGTGGCGAGGGCGCGCCTATGAACTGGCGGCAAACGATACATTCCTGGCGTTCTCGGTCCTCTTGAGCTTGTTGTTTCCCTGGTATCTCATCACGGCATTCGCCGTTATCGCCCTTCGCCGTACGCGTTCGAGCATGGGTTTCCTCATCGTGGCGACAACACTGGGTCTTCTCTACCACCCTCTGTCCGTTTGGGCGTGGTTCAACTCGGGCCTGCAACCAATCCAGATCCACCTGTTTCAGGCTCTCCTCTTGACCGTCCCCATCCTCATCTTCTTGAGCATGGAACTCGCCGGGAGCGACATGCGACGCGCCACCTCTACCCGTACGCGCCCGGCAACGATAGCACATCCCTGATCAACACGAACCGGACCGTCGCCTGGCGCCAGTTCCGACGTCGTAGGTCAAGCGTCACGGGTGTGACAAACCTGCCCTCACCAGGTATGGGTCCGTCAAAGGATAAACGTCCCAATCCTTCGCCGAATCCACACTTGAAACGGGCGGGTGATTGATACCTTTATTGCCGGGCAACCCCTATAATCATCCAATCTATTATGTTGGGCGCAGAAGACGGAACAAAAGCGCGCCGCGTCATGGAGCCGGCGCGGGCACTGTCAAGATCCCGTTGCCGTGGCCGTCGGCGACAAGTAGGGCGCCGTTCTTTTGCGCGAACAGGCCGAGCGGCTCAACCGCGTTAGCCGGTTGTCCCGTTATCTGCAATGGAAGGCGGGTGGTTTGTCCTCCCGGCAGCGCGTAGACAAGCAGGGCATGGTCGGGCGGGTCGGAGACCACGAGCCGCGCTGGAGCGCCGGGGAGGACTACCAGGTGGGCGGAGTGCAGCGTATCCGTGGACGGAGTCGGCCACTGCGCGATGAACGTCGCCCTGGGGCCAAGCTCCTGGATGCGGCCGTTCAGGTTGTCCATCACGTAGATGTTGCCCTGAGCATCGACGGCCACGTCCGACGGCTGGTTGAACTGGCCCGGCCCGGCGCCAAGCGGGGTGATTGTTTTGCTCCCAATCCGGCCGTCCGACGCCGAAACGACGATGATGCCGTTGTTCATGGGACTGGCGATGTACAGGCGCCCGTGCGCATCCAGCGCCATACCTCGAGCATTGACAAGCAACGGGGCATGGACTAACTCACCTTTGAATTGGCCGCTGGAGGAGTAACGTTCAATCGCGCCGCGCTGTGAATCGAGCACGAATAGCGTGTGCGCCGTCGCGGCCAGCGCGTACGGGGCCTGCAAAGCGTTGGCTCCGGCCATGGTGACGCTCTTGAGCACGGCGCCGCCGATCGCCAGCAAGACGACGCGTTTGTTATCGGGATCGGCCACGGCGATATGGCCGTCGGGGAAGCTCAGGGCCTCGCGCGGCGCCTGCAGCCCGGCGCTGATTGCCAGAACCCGTTGCACGATCAGCGGCGGGCCCAGCAGCGGGGCAAAGAGCGGGGCCGACGGGGTGGGCACGACGACAGGGGTTGGGGCGGCGACGGGCGTGGCGGGTGTGGCCGACGGAGTGGTCAGGCGTGTTAGGGCATAGGTCAACAGGGCCACGCCAACCACCAGTGCGATCAGACCGGCAGTGCGACGCTCCTGCCTCTGCCCCTGGATCGCTTGCCCCCGCGACGCAGGGCTCGTTGCGACGACCGTGGGCGAGGCGCTCGCTTCCTGGGACCGAGCCCGATCCCGGAACTTGGGTCGGCGCGAGGCCTCCCGCAACACGGGCGCGGCGGGCGCGTCAGGCGAGGCCGATGCTATCGGCGCCGTGAACGACTCCTGCTCTTCTGGCGCGGTGGACGGGCGCTGCTCCTCGCTGTGAACGCGACTACCCTCCGGCACGGCCACGTCGCCGACTGGTTGTTGCGGCTGCTCGACCACTCTCTCTGCCTCCGGTCTGTACGTTTGCGACCCATTATCTAGCCCGGACACAACTATCCTGCGCGGGCACACCACCCAGGCCTTGTCTACCGATAGTGTAACGTCAGCGGCCGCATCGGTGACATGCGTGGCCCTGACCGCAATGACGGCCAGTGTTAGTGTCTCCAAAGGCGATTCCGGCTTGATTATACACAAAAACGTCAGGCCATTCGCCTTGTGACCGCGCCAATTTGCCCGGAGCGGCAGCCCGTCGTACAATCACAGGCGTAGACGTAGCGAACCGCGGCCATCGCCGCCCACGCCCCACCATCAAACAGGCTCGTTCGACCCACAGTGAGCCGGCGGAGCAGCCGTCGATCTACCAGCGGTGAGCCGGCGGAGCAGTCGTCGATTCATCAGCGGAGGAGGACATTGTGATCTCTAGGGCCATACGGTAGCCCCTTCATGACAGGGTTCGTGCTCTGGTACGTCGCCGTCGAGTTGCTGGGTCTGGCCGCGCTGCCGCTGGCCATGGCCGCGCTGCCACGTCTGGCCGACCGCGGCTACGGGCTCTCCAAGATCCTCGGCGTGCTGCTGGTGACATTCTGCAACTACCTGCTGGGCAGCATCCTCAAGCAGGGCAACAGCACGCCGCTGCTGATCATCTGCATGCTGCTGCTGTGCGCCATCGGGCTGGTCGCGCTGCGCGACGAGCGCGCCGGCTTGCGGGACTGGCTGCGCGCGCATCGCGCCGTGATCCTGGCGCAAGAAGCCCTTTTCCTGGCGCTCTTCGCCGTCTGGACAGTGGTGCGCGGCGCGCACCCTGGCGTCCTCTCCACCGAGAAGCCGATGGACCTGGCGCTGATGACCGCGACCCATAAGGCGACGGCCTTCCCACCCTATGACCCCTGGCTCTCCGGCACGTCGATCAACTACTACTACGGCGGCTACCTCGCCGTGGGCACCATGGTCACGCTGACCGGCGTGGCCCCGACCGTCGGCTACAACCTTGGCGTGGCACTGGTGTTCGCCCTGGTCGGGATCTCGGCCTACGCGGTCATCTACAGCCTGACCAGGAGCGTGCTGTGGTCGCTGCTGGCCCCCGTGTTCGTGCTACTGGTCGGCAACCTCGACGGGCTGTCCCAGTTTTTGAATCCCGCCGTCCGGGCGGATAACTTCGCCGGCTTCAGCTTCTTTAACTCGTCGCGTATTGTTGAGCCAGTATCGCCGACCGGTTACAAGACTATTACCGAGTTCCCGGCGTTCAGCTTCCTGCTGGGCGATCTGCACCCGCACGTGGTTGGACTGCCGTTCACTATCCTGGCCATTGGTATGGCACTCAACCTGGCGCTGGCCGCGCAAGCCGGCTGGCGCGCCCTGGCGCCCAACGACTTGCGGCGCGCCAGCACTCTGCTGCTGACAGGGCTTGTCGTGGGCGCGCTCTACTTCATCAACTCGTGGGACTGGCCCAGCTACCTCTTGCTGACCGTCGCCGCGCTGCTCTTGCCAGGTCTGGCCCGCCTGACCGGCCGCCTCCTAAGTGAAGGTCTGGGCCTGGGCCTGGCCGTGGTTGCGCTGAGCTATCTGCTCTACCTGGAGTATCGCCACGACTTCCAGCCGCAGTACAGCTCGGTCGGGGTGCGCTTCCATGGCTCGCCCACCGACCAGGTGCTAACCATGTTTGGTCTGTTCCTGGTCCCCGTCGCCGTCTTCATCTTCGGCATGTTCTGGCAGCGGGCCAACGCGGGCGCGCCCGAGGATGACCTCGCGCCTTCTGACCGAGCAAACCGATTGAACCCCGCCATGGCCACGGCTGGCGGCGAGACAGGGCGGTCAGCGGCATCCACCACGCTGCCGACGCGACGCGCCTCGCGCTCAGGTGCCGCAACGATGGTCCTGGACCGCGAACCGGCCCTACCCACCACGCCCTCGGGCCTGGACGATGACCTCTACGATCAAGACGACGATGGCGCGGACGAGGACGACGAGCAGTTGGAGAACGAGGTCCCCTGGGACCCCGATCTGCCGCGCCTGCCGATGCCGTCGCTCCGCTCACGCAGGCGACGCAACGGTAAGGGCAAAGGTCAAACTCAAAAGACACGGCGCGGTCGTGCCTCGATCTCGGCGTCCGCAGTCGATACAGCCTCTTCGCAACCCGTAAATGGCATCGTGCAGGGACGAGATGACGACAGCGCGCCCACGCGCGAGGACACCGACGGTTACGACGCAGCTGACGTTGGCGATGACGAGGACACCGATTTACCACGGTTGCCGGTGCCGTCCTTTATGGCCAGGAACAAGCGGCGCGGCCCCGCGAACGGCGCACGACCGAATGACAATGTCGGCGCAAGGCCACATGTAGGCTGGAACTGGGGCGTTATCATCCTCGCCGCCTCCGCTCTTCTGCTGTGGGGATTGCTCAGCTTGACAGGTACGTTCGGCACGATGGGGCTACTCCTCCCGTTCATGGTGGCGGCGCTCTACCTGGCCTGGCGCGAGGCGCGCGCGGCCCGGCCCATCAATGCCTTCGCCCTATTACTTTGTGCAGGGGGGATCGCACTAATCGTCGCCTGCGATACGGTCTACCTGCGAGACAATTTCTGCGGTGTTACCGACTCTGGAGGAACATGTCAGGGCGACCAGTATCGCATGAACACGGTCTTCAAGCTGTACTACCAGGCCTGGACGCTGCTGGCGCTGGGCGCGGTCTATGGCCTCTGGATGCTCTGGACGCGCCTGCAGGGCAGTATCGCGCGCTTCCTGGCGCCGGGAGGAGCAATGGCGGTCATCGCGGCAGGCGGGGTCTACACGGTCCTGGGCCTGTTCACGCCGACGACCGATGCCTACACCAACCCCGCCGCCTTCACCGATCCCACCGCCGCCGCGACGCTCGACGGCGCCGCCTACTTGCGGCACTACACTCAGCAGCCTCTCGCCAAGACGGATGTTAGGTTGGCGCTGGCCTCCGCCGCCGAGATCGCCGCGGCCAACCGCGTGGCGAACGCCATCCCAGCCGACGCAGCGGCGATCGATTGGATCAACCACAATGTGCAAGGCCATCCCACGCTGCTGGAGGCAGACGTGGCTATTGCCGCCCCGAACAACGGCGACCCCTTGGCGATTCAGAGCGGTCCCGAGGACTACTGGCCCTATCCGGGCGACCCCGACCGAGGGTTGCTGATGTACCGCGTCTCAACGTTCACCGGATTGGCCGACGTGCTCGGCTCGGGCTATTCACACGAAGGATTATGGCACGGTGGCCAGGCCGTGACGGATAAGTATTATGATGTAGCTACGCGCTTCAACGACGTGCGAACGATGTACACGAGCAACGACCCGACCGTAGTTGGGGGCCTGTTGCGCCACTACGGGGTCGATTACATTTACCTGGGCGGCGCCGAGCTGTACGCCTACTACAACAGCAGCACGGAGGCGGAGCGGTCAGCCCTGGCACGATTCCAGCGACTGGGCTATCATGTGCGCTATAGCGCGGGCGGCGTCACCATCCTGTCCACCCCTCATCCCGCTGGCTAACCCCGGCAGGCGTTGTCTCGGACAAGTTGGTTTAATCAGCACCGGGCTTGAGAGCGCCCAGCCCGACCGGCTACAGCCGAAGAAACAAGGACCGCGACCGCACGAAGAACTGAAGAGTAGAAGAGTAAAGGAGCGCATCCCCCTGTCTAGAGTGCTGTCTGACACTCCGGGCCGTCACGGCCCCTACCCCACCGCACCCGATGCCGAGCGCGCCGTCCTGATCGGTATTGAGGTGGCCTCGCCACGGGCCACCTGGTCGGTTGAGGACTCTCTGTCCGAGTTGGCGCAACTGGCCACCACCGCCGGCGCCACCGTTGTCGGCAACACCTGGCAGCGCCTGCGCGAGCCGGTCTCGGCCAGCTATCTCGGCAAGGGCAAGCTGGCCGAAGTGCGTGAGCAGGTCGCCGCTCTCGACGCCAACCTGGTCATCGCCGACGACGAGCTGACCCCGTCGCAGCAGCGTCACGTCGAGGAGGCGCTGAACGTGCCGGTGCTGGACCGTACCGCCGTCATCCTCGACATCTTCGCCCAGCATGCCCGCACGCGCGAGGGCGCGTTGCAGGTTGAGCTGGCCCAGCTGGAGTATCGCCTGCCCCGCCTCAGCGGTCGTGGGCAGGGTCTCTCGCGCCTGGGCGGCGGCATCGGCACGCGCGGACCCGGCGAGACCAAGCTGGAGAGCGACCGGCGACGGCTGCGCGGGCGGATCAGCGAACTGCGACAGGCGTTGGCCACGGTGCGGCACGGGCGGCAGGTGCAGCGGCGCTGGCGACGCCGCCAGGGCGTGCCGGTGGTGGCCATCGTCGGCTACACTAACGCCGGTAAGTCGACCTTGCTCAACCGGTTGACCGACGCCCATGCGCTGGCCGAGGACAGGGTCTTCGCCACGCTCGACCCGACCACGCGCACCCTGCTGCTGCCGCACCGCCAGCAGGCGCTGGTCACCGACACCGTCGGCTTCATCCAGAAGCTGCCCACGGACCTCGTGGCGGCGTTCAAGGCCACGCTCGAAGAGGTGGCCGAGGCCGATGTATTGCTGCACGTCGTGGACGTTTCCAACCCGCACGTCCTGGCGCAGGCCATCACCGTCTACAATGTGCTGGACCAGATCGGGGCGGGCGACAAGCGTATGGTCACGGCGCTGAACAAGGCCGACCTCGCGCCCGACAGCTTCGCCCTGGACAACGTCGAGGATTACCCCAATCCGGTCGCCATCTCGGCCGCGACCGGCGCTAATATCGACGCGTTGCTGCAGCGCATCGCCGACGTGCTGGCGTCGGACTTCCGGCCCATCGAGGTTATGCTGCCGCACGACGCGCGGGAACTCGTCGACCTGTTCCACCTGCGCGGCGCCATCGACGAGGAGGACTATACCCCGGCCGGCACGCACATCCGCGGCCGCATCCCGCCCGAGCTATTCCGTGCCTTCGGCGCGTGGTCGGTGGCCAGTGGTTGAGGTGGTTGAGGTGGTTAGAAAGGACTGGCCGTTCGGCGGCGTACCTGCTACAATACACCTCGTGCAGGGAGAGGTCGCATAGAGGCCGAGTGCGCTGGTTTGCTAAACCGGTAGGGCCGTTTGGCTCTCGTGGGTTCGAATCCCACCCTCTCCGTCACAAACCCGCCGTCTTCTCCACCATACAGCACACGTCGGCGGCTGCGAGCCCTGCTTACCCTGCCTCGGGCGGCCCTTGCGGTCCCTCGCCACGCTCGATGTAGACGATGGGCTGGCCCGCCTCGATCAAGTCGCCGTTCTGAGCCACCGCCTCACGAACGATCCCCGCCACGTCGGCCGTGACATCGTTGTACATCTTCATGCTCTCGATCAAGCCCACCATCTGATCCGCGTCGACGTGCGCCCCCACGGTCACGAACGGCGCCTCATCAGGAGACGGCCTGGCGTAGAAAATGCCCGTCAGCGGTGCCTCCACGACGTGCCAGTGGTCCGGCCGGCCCGGAGCCTGTGCGGTTGATAGCGCGGCCGCGGGAAACGTGACGGCCGCGGCGCCCGGCACACGGCGCAACACAACGCGCAGGTCACCCTGGCGCAGCTCTAGCCTCGTGATGGTGCTGCCGGCCAGTTCGTCGAGCAAGCCACCGACGAGCGCCGCGTAATCCTGCTCACGTTCCACCTCGGGACGCCGCGCTTGCTGCCGCGCGTCGCCGGCAGCCTCCGGTTGCTGCCCCGGACGCTGCCGGTCGCCCTCCTTACCGCCCCCACCGTTCCCACCGGCCCCCACGCGGGCCATTAGCGCTCCTCTCGGGGACGGCGCAAGATCAAGCTGGCGTTGTGGCCTCCGAAGCCCAGGGAGTTGGTCATGGCGACCGTGAGTCCGGGCGTGCGGAGCGCCGCGTTGGGGGTATAGTCCAGATCGCAGTCCGGGTCGGGCTCGCGCAGGTTGATCGTCGGCGGGACCACGCCCGTGTGCAGCGCCATGACGCAGTAGGCCGCCTCGATGGCGCCTCCCGCGCCCAGCGTATGCCCCGTGGCGCCCTTGGTCGAGCTGATCGACAATTGCCGCGCCGCCGCTCCGAAGACGGTCTTGATAGCCTCGGTCTCCAAGCGGTCATTCATCGGCGTCGACGTGCCGTGCGCGTTGAGGTAGCCGACGGCGTCCGGCGCCAGGCCGGCGGAGCGTAGGGCCAGCCGCATGGCCCGCGCTGCGCCCTCGCCGCCGGGAGCGGGCTCGACGATATGGTGGGCGTCGGCCGTGGCCCCGTACCCAATCACCTCGGCCAGCGCCGTCGCCCCGCGCGCGGCGGCATGGTCCGCCCGCTCCAGCAACAGGATAGCGGCGCCCTCGGCCAGCACGAAGCCGTTACGGGTGCGGTCGAACGGCCGGCTGGCGCGGCGCGGATCGTCATTGTGGGTGGAGAGCGCGCCCATGCTCCCGTAGCCAGCCAGCGCGCCGCGGCTGAGCGGAGCCTCGCTGCCGCCGGCCAGCACCGCGTCGGCCTCGCCGCGCCGGATGATCGCGGCCGCTTCGCCGATGGCGTGCGCGCCGGTAGCGCAGGCCGAGACCGGCGCCCAGTTGGGTCCCCTGGCCCCGAGCAGGATGGAGACCTGGCCTGCGGCAAGGTCGGCCAGCATCATGGGCACGAAGAAGGGGCTGACGCGGCCCGGTCCACGAGTGTAGAGAGCGTTGTAGGCGTCGTCCAGGGCTGCCATGCCGCCCATGGCCGAGCCGACGATGACGCCCACGCGCTCGGCATTCTCGGCGATGACGGCGAAGCCGGCCTGGGCCAGCGCCTCGCGCGCAGCGGCCACGGCAAACTGGGCAAAGCGATCCATACGCCGCGCCTCCTTGCGGTCCATCGATTGCAGCGGGTCGAAGTCGGGCGCCTCGCCGGCCACCTGGCTCACGAACTCCGCCGGGTCGAAGCGCGTCAGGCGGTCGATGCCGCCCTCACCCTCCACCAGACGCCGCCAGTTGGTCTCCAGGCCCACGCCTAGCGCGCTGACCACGCCCATGCCGGTCACCACCACGCGGACCGCCTCGCCGCCGCCTCCCCCATCGCCGCGCTCGCCCATCGTCCCTCCGTCCACATCCCAACGCCCGCGACCGCTCGGCCAGACCTGAGTATCCGCGGACGCGCGGGACGGGTCAAGCAGATGTCGCGGGGCAAACCACGCCGGCCACGGCCAGCTCCATAAAGACCGCGCCCCGCCTCGTGAAATGATCGTTGGCGCGCAAAAACCCTGGCAGCGCGGGCGCCCCCATCGTCCCAGAGCCTCCGCGCGCCAACACATTATCCGGCGCCATGACCAACGGGATCTGGCCTGGATAGGCGCGCCGTTGGCATGACCGCAAGCGGTAGTATAGCACCCCCGCGCCTGTTCCTCTGCTCTTGCCCATCGTCTCAGCTGAGAGAGGCTGTCCGCACACCGCGTTGACAGCTCACGGCGTCGATCAGCGTCGTCGGATCGAGAGCACGTCCTCGATCCGACGACGCTCACCTGAGAGGGGCTGGAGGCGGGCGCGGGATGTTAGCGCGAGCGCAGCCGATCCAGCGCGTAGAAGGCGCCCAGCACCAGGGCCTGGTCGATGGCGCCGTCGCGGATCAGGGCGGGGATGCCGCTCAGCGGCCGCAGCTCGACGCCGATCGCCTCGCCCGCGTCGAGCCGGGGCGTCTCGGTGCGCCGCACGCCCTCGGCCAGGAAGCTGTAGCACCAGTTGTTCTGAAAGGCCGCGTTGGGACGCACGCTGCCCAGCGGGGTCCAGCGCCCGCCGGTGTAGCCCGTCTCCTCGACCAGTTCGCGTTGCGCCGCCGCCAGCGGCTCCTCGCCGGAGTCGACCTGACCGGACGGGATCTCCAGCGTGACCTTGCCGACGCCGTGGCGATACTGGCGCACCAGCAGGATCCCGTCGTCCTCGTCGCCGGTAAGGGCGATCACGTTGACCCAATCGGGGCACTCCAGGATCACGTAGCGCCCCTCGTCGCCCGTGCGCGGCGAGACCATGTCGTCCAGCCGCACCTTGAACACGCGGTAGTCCGGTCCCTCTTCGCTGCGCACCCGTCGCCAGCCGCCCGTATCGTGGTCGTCCATGGCCATTCCTCCGCTCACCTCTTTCATCCCATTAACGCCAACAGTCCACATCAGAGTACCGCATACCCGCCAATGCACCCTTTTGCCCGACTATCGTGGTCAGCCCTGGCGCCGCCGGACACGGCAATGTGCCGTGAGGATGCGCTGACAGGCGATAGCGCGGACGTTTGTTTGCCGGTCCACACCGTGCTTATCCCGCGGCGCCACGATTGCATAGCTCATGAGGGGAGACGTACCAGCGATGAGTCGGTATCTGTTCCCTGGACGGGTTCGCTGCCGCAAGGCCATTTAGTTCTCGCGATAGGACGGCCAGAGCGGGGTAGGGGCGTATCGTATTGCATACGCCCGGTGGCGGCGCGACCGGGCGTATGCAATACGCCCCTACCCCCGAGAATCATTCTACCCCCGAGAATCATTCGCTTGATCGAGAACTAAATGGCCCCGCGCTGCGGCGTGCGGTCCGCGCTCCGCCGCCACGTTGTGCTAGAGTGATGGTGTCGAGGGTGATGATGCGCATTGAGGAGGTGAGAGCGATGAACGCGGAACGGCCAGCCGACCCAGCCGACATCGCCCTGCCGGACCCGGCCGCCTCGGGCCTCGAGCACGTCGTGGTCGTCACCATGGAGAACCGTTCTTTCGACCACCTCCTGGGTTGGCTCCCCAGCGCCGACGGGCGCCAAGCCGGCCTATCCTTTCCTGATCGCGCCGGCGTGGCGCGGCCCACGCAGGCCCTCGCCCCGGACTTTCAGGGCTGCGGCCGCCCCAACCCCGACCACTCCTATGCCGGGGGCCGCGTCGCCTACAACGGCGGCGCCTGCGACGGCTGGTTGCGCGCGGGCGCGAACGACAGCTACGCCCTCGGCTACTACACCGCCCCCGACCTCGCCTTCCTGGGCCGCGCCGCGCCCGCCTGGACCGTGTGCGACCGCTACTTCGCCGCCACCCTGACGGAGACCTACCCTAACCGCCTCTACCTGCACGCCGCGCAGACCGACCGCCTCGACGACTCCCTCGGCCTGACCGGCCTGCCCACGATCTGGGATCGCCTCGCCGCGGCGGGGCTGCGCGGGCGCTACTATTTCAGCGACCTCCCCTTCGTGCTGCTGTGGGGCCTGCGCCACCTCCCCATCAGTCGGCCGCTTGATGCCTTCTTCGCCGCGTGCGCTGCCGGTACCCTGCCGCAGGTGTCCTACGTCGACCCCAGCTTCCTGGGTGAGAGCAATGGGACGTCAGACGATGACCACCCACCGTCGGACATTCGCGCCGGGGAGGCCTTCCTGGCGCGGATCTACGCGGCGGTGACGACGAGTCCGGCGTGGCCGCGTACGCTGCTGGTGATCACGTTCGACGAGTGGGGCGGCTTCTTCGACCACGTGCCGCCGCCGATGGCGCCGATTCCGGAGGCGAGCCGGGCCGCGGGCGACACGGACGGGCGATTGGGCTTCCGGGTGCCGACGCTGCTGATCGCGCCGTGGGCGCGGCGGGGCTACGTGGCGCATGAGGTCTATGACCACACCTCGATCCTGCGCCTGATCGCGTGGCGGTGGGGGCTGGCGCCGCTCACGGTGCGCGACGCGACCGCGGGCAATCTGGCGACGGCGCTCGACTTCGAGCGGGCGGACCTCAGC
>JAABUX010002564.1_pt1 | contig 25483 bp, 21 predicted proteins | sample 5561851 | NCBI WGS metagenome assembly JAABUX01 (sample SAMN10711883, study PRJNA513361) | rock metagenome | isolation source: Antarctica rocks | place: Antarctica: Victoria Land, Richard Nunatak red sandstone | collected 2016-01-03 | reverse complement strand
GACTACGTCGTGGTCAACCGCGACGGCCAGCTCGACCGCGCCGTGGCCGATATCCGCGCCATCATCACCGCTGAGCGGCTGCGCGTGCATCCGCGCCGGCCGGAGATACTGTAGGTAGCCGTTAGTAGTTAGCCGTTAGTCACGAACAGTGGTAGCCAACTCTCGCGACGGTGTTCGCGCTCAGACGACCCAATTGTATAACTACACGTCCTCGCCACGTTAGCAACCGCAGCGCGATTGCTAACGTCGCCCAACTCCGCTACATCCGCAGTGTCGATGCACTGAGCCAACTGGTCGGGCACGCCGCCAAAACGCACCTCCACAACTCGGCGCAACACCTGTCGCGCACCTGTTCGCCTACCTTCAATAATGGAGTCTTCGATCAGTGTCTGCAGCGGATTCGGCATGCCCAGGCCCTCCGGTATGGCAGAGATCAGTTCAGTGCTACATGTCCTCGACGCGCTCGACGATCGCGGCGCGACGGGCCAGTTCATCCAACTCATCCACGTCTGCCGTCGCTATACGCTGCTCCAAAGATGGAGGAATGATACTAAAGCGCGACTCTAACACGGAGCGCAACAGCTTACGAGCGCCTTCCTGCCTACCTTCGACGAGCCCCTTGGTGATGCTGTCTTCGATCAGTGTCTGTAGTGGATTTGGCATGCCCAGGCCCTCCAGAATAGCGGAGATCGTCTCCTCACCCACATAATTATACGCCAGTCCCAGCAGCGCGCCGACGGTCAGCTCTTGGTCGGTCGTCGGGAGCGACCTGGCGGCCGTGACGGCGTCGGCTAGCACCTGCTCCAGCGGGCGGAGCCGCTTCATCAGCGGTGACAGGATCAGGTCGATGCGATCCGCCGGCGTATAGGCCTCCGCGCGGGCCGCCTTGCGCTGGAGACGCCGGAGCACGGCCTCGCGTCCTTGCGCCCGATGAAGATGTTGTGGACGCGAAACGTCAGGCCACCGGTCCTTAGCGCCGAGGGAGCGCTCCGTACGCCCGCGCCGTACACGATGATAGTATGCACCGGACCGCCGTGTTCCGCGTAGGCGGCGAGGTGGTAGTTGGCGAAGCGCAGCAGATGCTCGGCGCGATACTGCGTCTGCGCCTCCAGATGCAACACACCGCCATCGTCGGCGAGCCGGAACAGCAGATCGGACTGCTGCGTGCGCACCTCCAGCCGCGGGAACTCGGTGGGCAGGCCAGCCACGATACGCCACGCGACCAACTGCTCACCCTGCTGGAACTCAGACTGGGCTTGCTCCTCCGGCTGACGCAATGCCTCAACTCGTCAAGCGCCTCGATCTCACGGTGCCCAGCATCGCTACAACCAGTTAAACTATGCCCATACTCGACTCGTTACTTTCGATCTGTGCTACGGCGACAGTCCTGCTAGCCATTGACACCATTCTTCGCCCTACTCGATGTCCATGTAATCACACCTCATTCGACTGCTCAGAGATTATCACGGTTGTCCTCTCTAGTGTCGATACTTACGGGGATAGGTGGTTTTGTTAGCCTCAACTTATAATGCGTATAGCGTGCTGCGCGTCATAGTGCACCACTGGCCGCAGGATTGTTAATGCTGCCAGTGGTGCAGGTCCGCGGAGAAAAACTTCCCGCCTGTCTCGGTAGTCGCGGTAGAAAGGATTGACATGCTGTCCATGACTCTCTCAGCATCTACGCAGGCCCTGTCTTCACGCTACATGGCATGGAACCAGGCGCTGAGCGATTACTTCTTCAATGCGCATCATGCCGGACGCCCTGTGTATCTGCAAGTCGATGTCGAGACCCTTACGGAGCTTGCGCCCGTCATGCACGTAGACCCGGAAAGTGCGGAGGCCGACTTTGTCGACACCGTTCGCTCGCAGTTATATACGGTCGATTGGTCACCATTTCGTCGGGTTGAGAATTGGATGGGCACCTGGCAGCGATCTCCGCAACGGCCCGATCAGCCGCCACCGTGCTTGGCACTGCTTGGCCTATGCGTCCTAGCCGCCAGCAGGATGCACCGGGATAACGAGCATGCCTCCCACAATTACTATGCCCGCCTGAGCGATCTCCTCGGCTTACGCCAGTCGACCCAGCCACGAGACTTTGCCGATGTGGTGACACCCTTCTGGAGCCAACTCAATGACTGGCTCGATAGCGACAACGGCGGGCGGCTCGGCATTGCGACCGCAGCAGCGACCGGCCGCTTAATCAACATCGGCTATCCCATCTCGCAGTGCCTGTTGCGCGATGTGGACAGGGATCGGCTACCCGATTTCTTCGTCTTTGCTCGCATCAATCCGGGGAGCGAAGTAGATCCGGAGGATCTGGTTGGTCTCCTGTTGCAATGGTGTCGGAGTTCCACGTGTAGTCTATCGAGCCAGGCAAGGCACCTTATGGAGCGCGGGACCTCGGACATCCGCCTGCAGATCGCACGGATTGTCGTCGGTGAGGTACGCGTCTGGCGCGGTGAGACAAGGGAGAGTGCTGGTCGCCGCATAGCGCCGATTGTTGTGCGCCTCGACTCTCCCAAGTGGGGCTATCAGTTTGAGATAGAGTTGTACTCTCGTCGCCCACGGGACTTCCCGTCTGGGACATTCCAATCCCGCTTCGGACCCGTTGATCTCCGACCCATCGATGACACAGATAGCGAGTGGTATGAGCCGATCCCTCTCGACGCGCAACAGGTGCTCGACTGCGGCATCGAACTCCGCTGCGGGTCCTTTGCTCTGCGATGGACGCCCACCCAGATCATCGCCTTGCGGCGCGATGACCAAGATCTCGGGGGATATGTCTCGCAAGAGCATGTGGGCCTTGGGGAACGCACCATCGTCCTGACCCGAGACGCCGCACCCCTTGAGACTTTCCTTGGGCAATTTGCCGCATCAGGGTGGGCTCGCGCGCCCGGAACACGAGGGCTGCCGCACGGTTGGATCGCTTATCTCAACGTTGCGATCCAAAAGAAGGCGCAGCCGGATATCTATCCTGCCTTTGCCTGCCTCATCCCGACAGAGCACATCTCTATTAATCTCGACGGAGGGCTCAAGTTCGACTCCTCTACATGGCTCACGGGTGGTGAGCCGGTTCTGCGCGTTTCACGCGGTGATGGTGGGTCGATCACGGTGGAAGTCGACGGCCGCACTGTTCTTGACTGCGCTAACCCTTCCGCGGAACTGGAATTATCAGGCCTTGATCTCACCCCTGGACGCCATACCATTGTTGTCTGTGGGCGCTCACGACACTTTCACACCGTACGCTCTGGCGACTACGTCGCGCCACAGATTATCGCGCGCGATACATCCGCTCACCTCACGCACGTGCTAGTCCGCGACGAGGGCCGCTTCATGGCTACCTTCCCGTCGCCGCGCGTCATCGATGTTAGCGTTGTGCTCCCTGGACAACTGACCATTATGGGGACGCGCATCTCCGCGCAGCACGACGACCTCCCGCAGAATCTGCCGCAGCCCATCACGCTCGTAGGTGGGGCGCGCCTGTACGTCCTCTTAGGACCACGGCCCGGCATGGTGCATGAGTATCACGACCCTTTGGAGCCTCTTTTTCGACGTAAGCACCAGCCGCCGAACCAGCAGCCCTTTGTGGTCGAGCCTCCTTTCCAAGTTGCCTGGGTTGTGCGCGTTTCCCGAAGAAATCGCACCGTTCAACTGAGCACCGATCTCGCTCCGATAGACGTAGAGTTGTGTCCCGAGGGTGACGTCGCGGCATGGAAGGCATGGGTGCTCAAGGGATACAAGCGCCCACCAACCGATGATGCAGCCGCTCTTTGGCAGCGATACGTACAAGTGGCGAGGTCTTTATCGTGATGTACCCCTCCTATGATCTGCTGATCGAGCACCTTAGTGCACTGAGGCGTGGCAACTGGAAGACATTTAAGGCCGCGGTCAGGGCTGTCGCAACGCGTAACGAGCAAGGTGAGATACCACGCTGGATGTCTACAGTTGTCGCTACAAGCTTGTCTGCCCTCGGGCACGCTGAAATCTCCTTCGATGACAGCTTGGACTGGGAGATTGCCCCAGCCGCCATTGTTGGCAGCCCATCCCTGCGGCCGGGCCACGGCTTCTTGTGCGGCACCCGCACGACGACATTCATGGATGCGGTGCAAGCGGCCGCCGCCGAGAGAGGAGTTGACTGGACGATTGTCCCACAGAATAACGCACCGTCGGCCGTCTTTCTACATGGCTCAAACGACGATGACCTCGCCGCTGTCGCAACTCGTGCGTGCGTACCCTTTGAGGCAGACTGCGCTGGCCGCATGCTACGCTGCCTGCCCACTCTAACAAGTCTGTATCGAGCGGCCCCACCTGCAGGATTACCCCACGGCTTCGATACAAAACGTTTTGATCCGGAATCGATGATGTGGCAGCCTGTTGAGGCCGTCGAGGGCAACGGCTCTTTTCTCTTCGACGCGTATCGCCCGGAGTACCGCGTCGTGCATGACGGACTCGTCAAGAAGGTGTCCCGCAGCGTCGCCGTCTATCATGCGCTTGCTCAGGCCCGGAAATCGGTCATGACATCCTCGAATGGCTCCGATGAACTAGCGGTGCCAGCACGTGCTGATCTGCCGCCGCTGTATATGCGGACACTCGTGCTCTACAGCGGCCGCGTGCCAACCTACGACAATGGACGACTGCGGTATTCGCTCGTGCCCCCGATGGCCGCAGCCATGGTAAAGCGGGGGCTGGAGAGTGGGGAGGATCATGGATAACGCCTACGGCACATTCAGCGCCTTGGCCCGCATGTACCGGGTGTACTACGACACGCCGTTCACCCTCCGGGACACCCACCTGTCCGGGGAGCGGCGTGCCCTGATTGAGACTGAAGGCAACGTCTATCGCGAGCCCTTTATCGAGGCCACCCCGCGCTTCACCTCCTCGAACAAGACCGTGGCCGATGCGTGCGCGGCGCTAAGCCTTGGCCCTGATGTCGCCTCCTTTCTAACGTCGGGGCTCTTCGAGCCACGCCAACAACTGTACAAGCATCAGTGGGATGCATGGGAAGCGTCCCTTGCGGGACGCCATGTCATCGTCACATCGGGGACGGGATCGGGTAAAACCGAATGTCTCATGCTCCCGATCCTGACCTCGCTCGCGCAAGAAGCACGCGCCTGGCCAAAGACATCCGCTCCGACCAACACCGAGTGGTGGCGCAGCGGCACGACGTGGACGCCACAGCGCGCCAACCGTAGCCGCTTGCCAGGCGTGCGCGCCATGATCTTATATCCCATGAATGCCCTGGTTGAGGACCAGCTACAGCGATTGCGGAGGGCCCTCGATGGACCGGGGGCGCGTGCGTGGTATGGCAATCGCGACCCCTTCTACTTCGGGCGCTATACGGGTCGAACACCGATTGCGGGACGGGTCGATAACTCCAGCAAGCGCAGCGAGCTGAAGGCGTACCTGTCCGAGGCGGACAGCATCGCGCGCGAGATCGAGCGCGAGATCTATGCAGGGCAGCGGGAGCATGACGACCGTTACTTCTTCCCGCGCCTCGACGGCAGCGAGATGCGCTCGCGTTGGGACGCGCAGAACGCGGCGCCGGATATCCTCATCACCAACTACTCGATGCTCAACGTGATGCTGATGCGCGAGATTGAAGATCCGATCTTCCAACAGACACGGGATTGGATCGCGGCCGATCCCAGCCACGTCTTCACGCTCGCCGTCGACGAGCTACACATGTATCGCGGTACCACCGGTAGCGAGGTAGCCTTGCTGCTGCGGAACCTGCTGCTACGCCTCGGACTCGACCAGCGGCCGCAACAAGTACGCTTCATCGCCGCAAGCGCATCGCTGGACAAATCCGATCCGAACGGCCTCGACTATCTGCGGCAGTTCTTCGGCGCGCCAGTGCAGCAGTTCGAGGTGATCGAAGGGAAGAGGATCGAGCCTCCTCCTGGCACTGGTCCAGCGACCGCGCTGCCCCGCCCACCCTTCGAGCGATTCTGGGCCGGCTGGCAAGCCGCCGCGGATGATGCGGGCCGCGCCCAAGCGGCCGCACGCCTCGCGTCCGATCTCGGCATGACAGGCGCCCCGCCGGGCACGCCGTTAGAGCCGACACTTGGCGCTGTGCTTGCGGCCAAGAAGTTAGACGACGCGGTCATCGAGGCGAGCCGGGACCCAGAGACCGGTGAGGGGCGACCGCGCGCGTATTCGGTCATGGCACAACGGCTCTTTGGCCTCCCAACACCTCCGCAAGGGTCCGATGCCGCCCTCGACGGGCTCCTCGTCGCGCTCGCACATGCAACGATCAGCGTGAACGGGCAGCAGCAGCGACTGTTGCCACTCCGCGCGCATCTCTTTTTCCGTAGCATTCAGGGGTTCTGGGCATGCTCCAATCCCGACTGCACAGAGGTGGATGGGCGATTCCAAGATCCAGGCCGCATGATCGGAAAGATCTTCAGCGCGCCGCAATGGAAGTGCGCGTGCGGGGGCCGCGTCTTAGAGTTGCTCTACTGTCAGACGTGTGGCGAGGCGTACCTGGGCGGCTACAAGGCCAAGGCGCCGAACGGCACAAGCGTCGTGCTGTATCCCGACTACCCCCAGTTGGAGCAGATCCCCGACAAGGCTGTGACACAGCGGCTCTACGGCGCGTACGCCTGGTATTGGCCCAGTCGCAGCCCGCTCGGCTGCAAGGAAAAGTGGGGCCGCCATGGTGACACGTACAAGTTCCAGTTCAGCAATGCGCGATTTGATCCCCAGACCGGCACGCTGTCAGTTACCCGCAGCGGAAGCACCGGCCGGACGTTAGCCATCACGGGACCAGGGGATGAGGGGCAGATCCTCGCGCTGCCCACGAAGTGTCCGCGCTGTGGCGACGACTGGGAGCGCGCGTGGCTTGACAAATCCGTTCTCGACTTGGAGCGCATGCAATCACCCGTGCGGACGATGGGCACGGGCTTCGAGAAGATCAGCCAGGTGCTGGCGGACGCCCTACTGCGCGAGATGCCGTCGCCAGAAAGCCGGCAACTCGTCTTGTTTTCGGATAGCCGGCAGGACGCCGCAAAGCTCTCGGCCGGTCTGGAGAAATCGCACTACCAGGACCTCGTGCGCCAGTTCATCATGCAGATCGCCGACCGCGATCCGGCGGCGCCGCTAAAGGCGCTGGAAAAGCGCGCGAAGAAGCAGCCTCTGACCACCGACGAGACACGCCTGGCCGACGCCCTGATGGCCCAAGACCCGGACTTATTAGTCTCTCTCACCGTGGTGCTCAAGAACGTCGGGGACCAGGATGACCAGCAGCGTGTCGCGGCTGCGCAGGCCGTGGCCTCGACCCAGACACCGATCTCGATGGATGACATCAGGGGCGACGTCGAGCGTCGTCTCCTTGACCTCGGCATTAATCCGGCAGGCCCCGATCCGAGCGTGTCGCCATATAAGGTCGGCAAGGCCAAACGCCCGTGGACTGATATCTTCGACTTCTCGACCCCGTTTCCCACGGAGCAACGGGGACTATCTAAGGAGCAATTGAGCTTCTTGAATGGGCAGATTCGCCAAAGACTGCTTGAAGCGTGCGCCTACGCCCTCTTTGCCAGCGCACGGCTCGACTTCGAGTCACTGGGCCTCGGCTGGTGCACGATTGATCCCGCGACCTGGACGACAATGAACGTCACGAGCGTCGCACCTGCGCTCCTCAAACAAGTGGTTGACGGGTCGATCCGCATCCTGGGAGAGCGGAGTCGCTTCTTTGGACGCCGTCGCAGCCGGCCGGAGCCGCCCGCGTACGTGAGCAAGTACTGGAAGGCTGTCGCTCAGGCAAACGGTCTGGATGAGGCGGACCTTAAAGATGCGGTAACGGCAATACTGCGAGGCTCGCGCCTGGTGGACGGATGGCTGATCATGTCAGATCGCCTGTTCGTTCAGCCCGCGAGCAACGATGAGTGGATGTGTGACACGTGCCGCAAGATCCACCTCCATCCTGCCGGGGGTGTCTGCACGGATACGACGTGCGCCAATCGGTTCAACGCTGCTCCCCAGTTGCGCAACACGTCCATCGGAGATGATTACTATCGAGTCCTGGCAACGAGGCCAGAGCCCCCCTTCCGGCTCCACTGTGAGGAGCTAACGGGACAGACGGGCATTACGGAGAGCCAGGACCGCCAGCGTCTCTTCCGCAAGGTCTTCTTCGGCGCGGAGCCGCGGCGCGTGGCCGAGATCGACCTCCTCAGCGTGACCACGACGATGGAGGCGGGAGTCGATATCGGCTCTTTGCTTGCGACGATGCTTTCCAACATGCCGCCGATGCGTTTCAACTATCAGCAACGTGTGGGGCGCGCCGGCCGACGCGGAGCCGGCTTATCAGCCGCGCTGACGGTGTGCAGGGGGCGGAGCCACGACGACTTCTACTTCCAGAATCCGGCCCGCATCACCGGCGACCCCCCGCCGCAGCCGTACATCGACCTGCGACGGACGGAGATCGTGCGGCGGGTGCTTGTCGCCGAGTCGCTGCGCCGCGCCTTCCGAGCGTGCCCTAGCCAGCAAGCCGGCGTGGATGACGGGGACAATGTGCATGGTCAGTTCGGTACCGCGGCCGATTGGGCGCCGTATCGGTCGGCTGACATCGGTGCGTGGCTAGCGAGCAATAGACGTCAGATCGAGGACATCGCGCGTGCGCTTACCTGCCAGACACCTTTAGAGGGCAGGCCTGAGGTTGACCAACTCGTCGACGACATCTGCACACGATTGGTCAAGGACGTTGATGACATCGCCTCCGATCTGCGGCTCCTGCAGGATGAGCTCAGCGAGCGTCTCGCAAACCGAGGACTGGCCCCTATGTTCGGCTTTCCTACGCGCTCACGCTACCTCTACACGCAACTGCCCTTCCAGGGGTATAAGTGGCCTCCTAATGACGCCGTCAGCCGCGATCTAGACATCGCCATCAGCGAATTTGCGCCGGGGGCCCAGATCGTCAAAGACAAAAAGGTGTACACCGCTGTCGGTGTGGCCAACTATCGACCGGTTCGAGGGACGGTGGCGCCGGTCCCAGACCCACTGGGAAGCGTACGTCCGGTCGGGACGTGCGATACGTGTCAGGCCCTGATCGACCCACCAATACCGGGTCAGACATCGTGCCCAGCTTGTGGGAGCGCGAGTTACCGCGAGTTGCGTCTAAGTGAGCCGGCCGGGTTCCGCACGAATTATCCGAGCGAGGATAAAGACTTCACCGGGCGCTTCGAGTGGACATCCCGCGCCTCACGGGCCCGCATGGCAGCGGATATATCGCTCGCTGGCCAGCAGATTGTGCGAGGCAGCCGCATCTGCACGCTCGCCAGCACTACAGCAGGAACGGTCTACGCTGTGAATGACAATAACGGTCAGCAGTTCGACTTCCGAAAGTTTAAGGATGAGAGTTGGGTCATTCCGGAGAAATACCCGGATGGGAGCATTGCGCCTGACCTGTCGACCGCTGCATCGGACGTACGCTCCTTGGTATCGATTACGACAACCGACGTGCTTCTCGTAGGGCTCGATGCGGGGCAGTTGCCACCAGGAATCGACCTCAATCCGGCGCGCGTTATCAATCCCGCGCGCCACGGCAGCCCAACCCGTGTCGCGGCCAAAGCGGCCTGGTTCTCTTTCGGATTCCTACTGCAAACGGCCGCCGCCGTCCACCTCGATGTGGGGCGCAACGAACTCCGTGTAGGCCTGCGCACCGCGATGAGGCCAGGGAACACCTTGGAGGGGGAGATATTCATCTCCGATACCCTTGAGAATGGGGCAGGCTATGCAACCTTCCTGGGGCAGCCCAAGGAGTACGAGAAGCTTCTTGTCGGCGAAATATTGGGCAGGATCAGCCCTCGCTGGGCGCAACACACCCAGGCCGGCCAACTCTGCGACAGCGCGTGCTACGACTGCTTGAAGGATTATGCCAACATGCAATACCATGGGCTACTGGACTGGCGGCTTGCCCTCGACATGGTAGAGCTTGCCGCTGGTCAGCCCCTCGTAACGGCGCGCTGGTTCAATCGCGCGCACCAAGATCGCGATCAGTTTTGTCGCGACTTTGACTGGTCGCCCGCGCAATTTGCCGGACTTCCTGGAGCCATAGGGCCGCAAATGGGAGCCGCACTCATTCTAGCGCATCCGTTGTGGTCCACGGATCGGCGCTATCTGTGTCAAGAGCTAGCCGACGCGGTCGTCGATGCGAAAGCTCAAGGCTTCACCGACACGACGATCCACATCTACGACTTATTCGATTTGGGACGCCGACCGGTGTGGGTCGAGAGTCGGATACTGGAGTTTTAGCGCATGAGACGGTCGCCTACATTGACGCCGGCGTCCCTGCCGGACATGACGCCAACGAGGGCTGAGGCCCTGCGAGCCTGCCCGCTTCGCGCAGCCTTCGATGCCTCGCCAGAGTATCGATCCATGGTGCTGCGAGAGCCAGCAGCGCGGATCGGGACGGCGTGCCACGAGGTCTTAGAAGCGACGGCCAAGGGATGCTTCGATGCTGTGGATGCCGACCAGCTTGCGGACAGGTTCGAGCATCTATGGAGCGAGCACATAGCGCGGGAAGAAGCGGCCGCGCGACGATCGCCGCAGGAGCGCCACTTCGGGCCGGCCGTCCGCTGGCCCTACTACGCCCTCAAGAGGGCGTACCTCTACCACACGGTGCAGCAGCTAATCGCGTCTCGCGCACAGACTGGCCCATCGCTAGGCAGCCATGGAAGAGCGAGCGAGCACAAGGACCAAGCGGAGCGCGACTACAAAGGGTTTGGCGGCAAGCTGCGCGGCCGCGCCGATCATGTCGCGATGCACGACGGCCGAGTCGAGATAGAGGACTATAAGACGGGAGCTATCTTCGACGAGTCGGACAGCGGCATAATGACGATTAAAGCCGGATATCAACGGCAAATCCTGCTCTATGCAGCTCTTCATTGGGATGAGACGGGCGTGTGGCCCCAAAGCGCCCACCTCATCGCCCTTCAGGGAGAGCGATTCAGCATGGACATCGAGCCGGACGATGCTTTGCGGGTCGTGCATGAGACACTCGCTCTCTTAAACGCTTATAACCGACGGATAGAGAGCGGAGCCTCCCTCAACGACCTGGCCACGCCATCCGAGCACGCATGCGAGCATTGTCCCTATAAGCCCACGTGCGATCCGTTCTGGGATGCCATCCGCCCCGATTGGAGTATGCGAGGAGCGGCGTATATCGAGGGGATCGTTACATCCACGGAAGACCTTGGGGCGAGGGGGCTCGTGCTGGAGATTGATGCGGAGCGTGGCAATGGCCCGTCCGGGCGCTGCCGACTGCGCGGCATTACCACGATCCAGTATCCCGAAATCGACACCGTGACATCGGGAACGAAAGTCCGCATTGTTGGAGCCCGCATTGCGACGCCCGATGAGCCGCGCAATCTGCTGACAATTGATTACACTCAGATATGGTGGGACAGCCTGGATGCGTAGCGCACATTGCCAGCGCGTCCATAATGACGTGGCGGATTACTCCTGCTCAGTGCTTACGCCGGCCAAAGTAGCCACTAGTACAGCTTGGCGCAGATAAGTCTGCGTTCCCACGGCAACCTGCGACTGACATCGCATGGCAAACCACGGACACTGACGTGTCTCAGCGGCCCACACGTACCGCCAAGGCATGTCAGCCAACGTGTACTAGTTCATCTTCGTAACAGCATTGAGAGGCATTTTTGGCCCCTTTCAACGTCACGGCAGTCTCGTATTCCCTCGTTTGCCGCTGATAGGCCCTCATCAGCCCCTCTAGCGGGTTGCTGGCAACCGAGGACCAGAATAATTATGAAGATGAACTACTGCTATCACTGCCAAACGTGCATTGCTCTTTCAACCACACTCGCTTCTTCAATGTTGGTATCCGTAGAACAGAGGTGAGTGGCAGGCTCGTGAGAAAGCAAAGCGGTCGCGACCTGCTTGACCACTTCCACGTTTACAGCGTTCCCAAGGGCAGCATAGGCTCGCGTTGAGGCATCTGGCAGCTTCAGCTTGTCCATGCTCTGGAGCTTGGCGCACTCCCGAGTGGTCATGTAACGTCCCTCCCACGTGATGACAGGCACCTGCGTGGTTGTCATGGCGATGAGCGAGGGAGCGGTGGTGCGACGTTTAGCCCGGACGCCAGAGGCACGGAACTGAAGTACAAGCTTGCTCAGGTCTCGCTCCTCGCCCTTGGCGTTCCACTCGAACTTCTGCAGGCTCGCAGGGAATCGGTGGAGTTGGGACCGCCAAGGGTCGATCCATGCCTTGTTCTGCTCATAGAAATCGCGATTCTGCTTGATGAATAAAACCTTCCAGTGGGGAAACTTCTCTGGCTCGTCCTTGGCGTGCGCCTGTTCGGCTCTGGCGTACGACGGAAGGGCCTTGAAGATCGCCTCCTCATCGAGATCAGCCAAGGACTGGCCGTGAGCCCCGAAACAGCCCTTGAGAACGGCGGCCCCTACAGCATGAGGGGTTGTCTCCTCGTAGGGATACGTGGCGCCAAACTCCATTGTCCAGATGGGGAACGACGGGAGATAAATCTCCCCCGGGCAACGATCGAGAAAATCCTGCCACATGGCGACGCAGGCGAGGGCTTGCGCCGACAGCTTGCGCGCGTCCGATGGGTTCTTCTCCAACACGCTTGTTATATCAGTTGCCCCATGGATCTTCTTCGGCCAGATGAAGCCCTCTAGGCTTGTAGGCCCGAGCTTACCGACAATAAAGACGCGCTCACGTATTTGGGGTATACCGTACTGATGCGGCGATAACTTCTCAACTCGGATGTCGTATCCTTCTTTAACGAGCAGGCGTTTGACCTCTACCCATGTCTTCTCATTGTTGTGTCGTGCGAAGTTGGGTACGTTCTCTAGCATCAGGAAGCGCGGATGACGAGTCTTGATGATCTTCAAGAGGTGGTAGAATAGCTTGCCCCACCTCGGGTCATCGAGTCCGTTTTGCTCGCCCGCCTTTGAGAAAGGCTGACAAGGAAAGCCAGCGCACAGTATGTCATGCTCGGGGACATCGGCCGTCTTGATCCGTGTGATGTCCCCTCTAACAAGACTGACATCCATAACAAAGTTCTGCTTGTACAACTCCCGCAACTGCGGGTCAAGCTCACTCGCGAAGACGCAGGTGTGATGCAGTTGGTGCAAGGCTAGATGGAAGCCGCCGAGGCCGGCGAAGAGATCGATAAACCGTAGCCGCTGTGAGAGTGCATGAGGCTCGGCGGGCATATCTAGGAGCTTTTGCGGGCTAGTGGATAGCTCGATCATAGCTAGACTTTGCCGTCCTCAGCGATTGGTCGCGTTGTGAGCAAGGATCGCCGCATCCGTGCAGGCTTCTCATCTGACATGGTCTTCCTCATCCTCTATCATCACCATAGGGTAGCAGCGCCGATCAGCTATCATGCCACACTAATTAGCGCCTCTCGATGACGTGGAAGCCCATTCGCTTCAGAATATCTCAGGCACGATAGGTCGTGACGTCGGCCCTGGAAAGCCCAAGCACCAATGGTAGCACTTGGGTCATGGGATACTCCCGGCCGCCAACCTCCACGAAGTGATAGCGCCCGGTACGCCCTGGCTCAGGCTCCACGGTCCGCATACGTTCCTCGACCTGTGCCTGCGTGAGATGGTAGCCCGTTCCATTGATAATAAAATCCATCGAACTCACACCTCCCTACCAAGCGCGGCGGACGGGCTATTACTATTACTTCTTCTTATGCTAACTGTACTCTTTATGCGCACAGTTTGATAGCAGGTTATCCCTATCGCCCACAGGCACTGTCATGTCTGGTTTTCCCCTACACTTGGCTTACACTATCCTATAGATTGTGTGGCCGGCTACAAGAGCCACGATGAGTTGTATGCCGAGGTGGATAATGTCTGTACACAACGAGATTCAGTACGCCTCGATCGATGACTTGTTTCTTGACCCTGAGAATCCGCGTCTAGGACGAAGCACTACGCGCCCCGACTTGGAACAAGAGAAAATCCTCGAATTGATGCAAGACTGGACGCTCGACGAACTGGCCGTATCGTTCTTGGAGAGCGGGTTTTGGGTCCAGGAGGCGCTCATCGTCGTCGATCAAGAACTCAAGGAGAAACTATACGACGACGGCACGAAGCGCCTCGTCGTCGTCGAGGGCAACCGTCGGCTTGCAGCCTTGAAGTATCTCAAGATGGCTATTGAGGGCATCCCCCCGTCGTCCAAATGGGCAAGGATTGCGCAAGCAGGAGAGCCACAGTCCATGCTGTTTACGCGCATCCCATACATCAAGGCCGACCGCCGCGACGACATTAGAGAGTTTCTTGGCTTTCGGCACGTCACCGGCATCAAAGAATGGAGGCCGGCGGAGAAGGCTGAGTACATCGCGGAACTCATAGAGAACAGCCACATGACCTACGAAGAGGTCATGCGTGCCATCGGCAGCAATACTCCAACAGTGCGGCAAAACTATATCTCGTATCGCTTGCTGCTCCAAATGGAGGGGCAAGAAAACATCGCCATCGAAAAGGTCGAGCAGAAGTTTAGCGTGCTGTACCTATCGCTGCGCACGGTGGGTACACGACGCTACCTACAAATTGACATCGAGGCCAATCCAGAGCAGGCAAAGCGCCCCGTCCCAGATAAACGTCTCAACGAACTCACAAAATTCGCGCTTTGGCTTTTCGGCAATGACAAGCAGCCGCCGCTGTTCACGGACTCGCGCCGGGTCGATGACTTCGGCGCTATCTTGGAGAGCCCCGTCGCTGTCGAGTACCTTGAGCGATCAAAAACTCCCAGCTTCGACCGCGCGTTTAGCTTAGCAGGGGGTGACGAGCCGGAGTTGGTGAGGCTCGTCGACGAGGCGGCGGATAACATCGGTCTGGCGCTCATGCGGGCCCATCGCCATACAGACTCGGAGCGACTGCGCCGCTCCGTGGAGAGATTGGGGGAGGACACCCGGCAACTCCTCAGCTTATTCCCTGACCTTCGCGATGTTCTATGCCGGGAGACGAAGTAGTGTTACGCCTCCCCACCGTAGGCATGAGGCGATCCATCGAGAAGCATAACATTGACCTAAACGCCGTCTGCGATTGGATCGAAGGCAACGTGCTATTCGAAAGCGAGACCGTATCGATAGAAGATGCAGTTGATCAGCTAATCGACACTGAGGTGTACGACGAGCAGGACTTCGCCCGCGAGCGATTGGTAGACGCTTGGGATGAGCTAACACGTCGAGAGCGTTGGATGGGGAGCGGCAGTTCGATCAACGTTGTTGGCCAACGGGTAATGCCACACCGCACTTGGCGAGAGAGCCCCGCGCATAGCTTCTGCCTGGCCCTTGCGTATGCGAAGTGGTACCCGGACTGGGCTACCCAGTTCGGCAGCAATTACACAACACAGGGTGATCTCTTCGAGGCGCTAACCAAGGAGTCTTTGGAAATAATGTTCCCGCAATGGGTCATCCATCGCACGGGATGGACGTACGCCAATATGGTAACGATCAATGATGTGGTAGAGGATGTCGCGACACGCCTAAGTGAAGAGATAGGTCAAGTCGAAGTATGGACGGATGAGAAGGCCAAGGAAGCTGGGCTCGACATCCTCTGTTACCGCTCTTACGAAGATGGCCGTGTCGGAGCGCCAGTGTATCTGGTGCAGTGCGCAAGCGGCAATGATTGGAAAGAAAAGCTACGTACTCCTGACCTAAAGATTTGGAAGCGGATTGTGCGTTTTGTGGCCGAGCCGAAAAAGGCTTTCGCTATGCCATTTGCTATAGACGATGAGGAGTTTGTCCGGCGGTGCAACGTGGTTGACGGTCCTCTCATTGAGCGGTATCGCCTGCTCGCCGCTGGTCGAGAGGACCCTGACTGGGTCTCCCCTGAGTTGCGGAGGAAAATTGTCCAATGGCTTGAGCCGCGCGTAGACCAATTGCCCCGTTTCCACCCCTAAGAAGCATACGAGAGCAACAAAGCGAGACGAAGAGTAATGCATGACACGGTCATGCAATCGGGCAACCGAGAGCGGCCCACGCCGCCGATTTCCGAGAACAACTTCTCGCGAGCATAGTCATGAGCCCTGTAGACTGTGGGCAAAGCGATCCCACTCGCGGCGCAGGCTGGCTTTCTCCTCGTCGTTCAGGAACGCCGCCTCGACCGCGTTGAGGTTGAGCCGCCACAACTCGTCCCAGCTGAAGCCCTGCGCGGCCAGCAACCGGTACTCCCGATTGAGGTCGGTCCCGAACATGGGCGGGTCGTCCGAATTGACCGTGCAGTAGAGGCCGGCGTCGACCATACGCCGGATCGGGTGCGGATCGTCCGGACGGACGACGCCCAGGCAGTAGTTGCTGGTGGGCGAGACTTCCAGCGGCGTGCGGCGCGCCCGCAACTCCTCGACCAGGGCCGGGTCGTCCAGGCAGCGCACGCCGTGGCCGATACGCTCGGCGCCCAGCACGTCGAGCGCTCCCCACACGCTTGGCGGCCCGCCCGTTTCCCCGGCGTGCGCGACGACCCGCAGGCCCTGCCGCCGCGCCTCGGCGTAGACATCCGCGAATAGCTCGGGCGGGTACCCGATCTCCGGCCCGCCCAACCCCAATCCGATCACCAAGCCCGTCGACCGGGCCCGCAGGACGAACTCCAGCACGCGATGCCGCGTCTCGGGCAGTTCACGTGAGATGTCGGGGATGAAGCGCACCCGGCTGCCGTATTTAGCCTCTCCGGCGGCGGCGCCCTCGGCAAGCGCGTGCAGCCACTCGTCGGCGGGGAACTTGCCCAGTTGCAGCGACGCTGACAGGAACGCCTCGCTGTAGCGCACGTTCTGGCGCGCCTGATTGCGCAGGAAGTCCTCGACCATCGTCGACCAGTCCTCGGGTGTTTGCATGGCCCGTGTGGCCAGGACGTAGACCTCGACGAAGTGGTCGAAGTCGCGGAAGCGGTAGAACTGCCGCCACTCCCCGAGCGATGCCGCGGGGAGCGCCACGTGATTGCGCGCGGCCATGGCATAGACCGTCTCCGGGTCGATCGCCCCTTCAAGGTGCACGTGCAGTTCGACCTTCGGCATTGCGTCGATGCGCCGCGCCAACGCCTCCGCTATCCCTGTCCTATCGTTCCCCGGCGCCCCCGGCTGCTCCCCTGTCAATATCTTCCCCCCTCACCATCGTCACAACCCTGTCCGGCCCAGGGACCTCGCTCCAGTATCCACGATTCGCCACCGGCGCGGTCTCTGAGCAACCCTCACCCCCAACCCCTCTCCCGGCCGCGAGAGAGGGGAGACATCGTGTGCTGATGCTCCGCCCCTCCTTTTGCTACCTATTGTCGTCTTAAAGTGCTCTGTTTGCAGCGGACAAGGCCCGCGACCGCGGTCGCATGGTAAACCACCGCGCTGGACCGGGACCGGCCGCAGCCGGCTGGACCGGGACTGGCCGCAGCCAGTCGGGGGCCCGTCCGCAAAGCGACGCTGGTCGGGGGCCAGTCAGCCATGGGCCGACCGCGGTCGGGTGTGGTCCGTCGCGACGATGTTCCTGGCCCCGGTCTGACACCGCAGTGTCCGTCGTGTGCCATGCGACCGCAGTCGCAGGCCCTGTCCCACAATCGTGGGGTGCATCCCAGGTGAACCATGTCTAAGTTCCTTAATCCCGCACCATATATAATAGGTAGCAAAAGGAGGGGCGGAATAAGGACTGCATGGCGGGGATTACATAGACATCCTCCGTCACTCGGCACTCGGCACTCGGCACTCGGCACTCGGCACTCCGTTACGGTAGGAGCGTGACCTGCGGCGCGTCGACGGTGGGATGGGGAGCGATGCGAGCGTCGACGCCAAAGACGTCGCGGATCGCTTCGACGGTCAGCACGGTCCAGGGCGGCCCGTCGGCATGAAGACGGCCGTCCTTCAGCAACAGCAGGCGGTCGAAATAGAGCGCGGCCATGTTGAGGTCGTGGACGGCGGCCAGCACGGTCAGTCCGTGCTCGGGGTCGCCGTGCAGCCGCCGCGTCAGGCGCAGCACGGCGCGCTGATGCGCCACGTCGAGGTGTACCGTTGGCTCGTCGAGCAGCAGGATGCCCGGCTGACGCCACAACTGGCACAGGGCCATGGCCAGCACGACGCGTTGCTGCTCACCCCCGCTCAGCGTGTTGTACGACCGCTCGGCCAGCCCGGTCAGGTCCAACAGGTCCAGCACGTCGGCCACGGCCGCGCGATCGCGGGCCGACTCGGCGGCCAGGAAAGGCACGTGCGCGGTGCGGCCCAGACTCGCGACCTCGCGCACGCTAAAGGCAAACGGGACCTGCAGTTGCTGCGGTACCACGGCCAGCCGTCGCGCGATGGCGCGCCGATTCAGCCCGCCGATTGGCGCGCCATCCAGCCGCACGATCCCCTGTTGGGGAGCCAGTACCCCGCTCAGCAACCGCAACAACGTCGATTTGCCCGCCCCGTTGCGCCCTAACAAAGCGACCATCTCACCCTCGCGCACGTCCAGCGCGAGGTCGCGCAACACCATCGTCTGCCCGTACGACAGCGCGACATCCGCGACGCTCAAGACGGACGCGCCTGGTACGGCCGGCAACGCGCGCGCGCGGCGTAGGCTAGCGGCTGGGGGCATGCTCATAGGTCACGTGACGCACCTCATCGAACAAATCGCGCAACCGTGATCCGCTCATCGCTCCTCATCCTACGGGAGACAGACACGGCTCACGGCTCACGGCTCATGGCTCATGGCTAACGGCTAATGGCTAACGGCTAATGGCTAATGGCTAATGGCTAAAAGACGTAGTCATGGCGCCGGTACAACAACACGACGAACAGGGGCGCGCCGATCAGGGCCGTGACCACGCCGATGTTCAGCAGCACCGGCGAGAACGCCCGCGCCAGCGCGTCGACGCCAGTCAGGAACGCCGCGCCGAGCAGCGCCGACGCCGGCACGAGCAGGCGGTTGTCGGGCCCGAACAGCAGCCGCGCCATATGCGGCACGACCAGGCCCACGAAGCCGATGATGCCGCAGAGCGCCACCGCGACCGCGGCCACCAGCGCGGCGCAGAGGATCAGCGCGAGCCGCCCGCGCGCGGGGTTGAGTCCCAGGTGGGCCGCCTGCTCGTCGCCGAGCGCCAGCACATTGAGCAAGCGGCCTAGCAGACACAACGGCAGCACGCCAGCCAGGATCAGCGCCGCCGCCGGGGGCAACTGGTCCCAGGTCGTGAGGCCGATCCCGCCGAGCAGCCAGAAGAACATGCTCTGCAACTGGTTCTCGGAGGAGAGGCTCATCACCAGCGTGGTCACGGCGTTGCAGGCCGCGCTGATGGCAAAGCCCGCCAGTAGCAGCGACGTCACATGGACACGCCCGCCCGCCCGCGCCAGCGTATAGACGCCGCACACGGCCGCCAGCGCGCCCGCGAAGGCGGCCAGCGAGACGAGAGAGAAGCCGGCATAGGCGCTGGCCGTGGCGATCGGGAAGAGCAGGGCCAGCACGGCGCCGAGCGCCGCGCCCGAGGAGACGCCGATGACCGCGGGGTCGGCCAGCGGATTGCGGAAGACGCCCTGAAAGGTCGCCCCGGCGGTGGCCAGCGCCGCGCCGGCCAGCACGGCAGTCAGCATCCGCGGCATCCTGACTTGCAGCACGATCACTACCTGAGCGTCGGTCCAGACGTGCGGCGCGTGGACGACAGGCAGCCACTGCAGGACGATGGCCGCGACCGTGCCGGCCGGAATGTCCACGCCCGCGGGTCCGCCCACGATCAGTGAGCCGAGCATAGCCAGCAGCAACGCGACGCCAAGGCCGCCAAGAACGGCCACCGCGCGTCCCAGCCTGAAACGGCGTGGCCGCCACGACAAAGCGCGCCGGCGCGCCAACCCACTGGGAGCGCGGGCCTCCTGCCCGCCGTGCTCGGCAGTCAGGGTACCGGCAGCATCAACGGGCGCGTAGGCGCGCGCTTGCACTGCCTGACCGCCCGGCTTGCCACCCAGAGTCCTGGCCGACCCACTGGGAGCGCGGACCGCCCGCCCGCCTGGCCCCGCGGTCACGGCGCCGGCGGTATCACTGGGAGCGCGGGCGGCCCGCCCGCCTGGCCCGGCAGCCAGGGTAGTGGCGGCAATCCAGCGACGCGGTTGCGACCGAGGCGGGCGGGCCGCCCGCGCTCCCAGTCTCTTAGCCATCCGCCATTATCCTCGTGGCCTGGTCACCGTTGGAAGGCCTCGGGATGCAGCAGGCGGGCCAACCGCTCCAGCGCGTCGACGGTGCGCGGGCCGGGGCTGCTGACGATGCTATCGTCGAACGGATAGACGCGGCCGAGCCGCACGGCCGGGATGGCGCTGAAGCCGGGCCGCGCCCTGGCGGCCGCGACCGTCGTGCCGGAGGAGGCATCGCCCAGGACGATCACCTGTGGCTGGGCGCCCACGATTTGCTCGGCGCTGAGCGTCGGGTAGGCCGTGCGGCCCGCGCGCCCGATGTTGTCGCCGCCAGCCATGGCGATCAGCGCGTCGCCGATTGAGTGGAGTCCATAAGTGTAGCCACCGGTCTTGTCGTAGTAGTACTCGTAGTAGACGCGCGGGCGCGCGGCGACACCGGTCAACCGGGTGGCCACGGCGGCAATGCGCGCCTGGAGCGAGGCGACCAGCGTGTGCGCCGTGGCGCTGTGCCCCGTCACGATGCCGGTGATGGTCAGGTCATGCAGCACGCCGGACACCGACGTGGGGTCGAGCTCCATGATCGGCAGATGGAGCGTGCGCAGCTTGGGCAGGTAGCTGGCGTCGATGTTGCCGGCCACGAGCAGGTCGGGGCGCAGGGCCACGATGCGCTCGAGGTCAGGGCCGGCGGTGGTCACGACGACCGGCTTGTTCGCCGCCGCGGCCGGGTAGGTCGTGGCCGCGCTCACGCCGACGACGCGGCCGCCGGCGCCGACGGCGTAGAGGACCTCGGCGTCGCTGGGCGCCAGGGCAATGATACGCCGCGGCGTGTGGGCCAGGGTGATCGTCGCGCCGTGGTCGTCGACGACGGAGATCGCGGCGCCGGCGCCGGCGGTGACGGCGCCGGCGGTGACGGCGCCGGCGGTGACGGCGCCGGCGGTGACGGCGGCCGGCCGTGCAAGCACTGTCGCGTGCGCCGCGCGAGAGAACGGCGTCAGCGATGCGATGGACGCGCCGAGGGCAATAAGAGTAGCGGTGAGGGTCGCGACGAGACGACGGTCGCCTGGACGGGTCTGAGGAACGTCACGTGTCATCATCATAATGTGCATCGTCCTATCCTATGTGCTGTCATGAACGTTATGCGAGAGACAGGCGGACAAAACAGAAAGCCCCTTTGCCGTGGCGTTGCACGGACAAAGGGGATAAGGATACGCTCACAGCGCGGTGAACATAGGCCAACCCCTTTCGCTCGAAGGTGTGGCGCAAACGCAACGAGGCTGGTTTTCTGACTCCCGGGCGCCCCTCAGGGGGACGCGCCGGATACAGTAGCGGGACTGTGCCGGTCTCACACCGGACTTGCCCATTTAAGCGCGACGCGAGACGTCGCGCACCTCGGCGTGCACGTTATAGGGTGATGATGGATACCACAGGCAGTATGACAGCCCATGAGGAGCGTGTCAAACAGCTAGCAGAGACAGGTAGGTCAGGCGGCTTGATCTTCGCCGTAGGTCCAGTGCGCGCGCGCTGGCGTTATCTTGAGGTACTGGATGATCGACTCGGCCTCGGCATGGTTCCAGGCGTCGAAGTAGCGGCACGTTGCGTCCCGCGCGCCGCGCCGGGCCTGACGGACCAGGCAGGAGCTATGCGCCCAGAAGGGGCAATCGCCGCAGGTGCGGTCCTGCCATGGGAAGCGCGTCTGCTCCCCCTCTGCTGACTCGGTGCGATAATACCCGGCGTCGTACGCCGTCTTCAAGCGCAGCACCCACGCCTCAAACTCCAGGGGACGCGTGTGGTCATCGTCCATGGTCCCTCTCCTGTTAGTGACTAGTGGTTAGTGACTAGTTCTGGTCACTAACCACTAGCCACTAGTCACTCCGTAAAAGCTCCCAGCGCCGCCGGTAGAGGCGGGCGCGGCCTTGTTCGCGGTGGGGACGGTCGAAGTAGCGGCAGGTATGCGCGTTGGCGGGGCGTGCGACCTGGTAGACCGTGCAGACATCGTGCAGCCAGAAAGGACAGTCGCCGCATGTATGCCCCTGCCAGGGGAAACCCGTTTGCTCGCCTTCCGCTGACTCGGTACGGTAGTAGCCCGCGTCGACCGCCTTCTTGAGGCGGCGCAACCATGCGTCCCACGCTTCGTTGCTCTTCTGGCCGGCCATACATCGTGCCGCGCCTGCCCGTCGTCTTTCGGCAACGGCAAGATACGGCCCCTCTCTTTCGCGCTATACTCGACCAGCATCCCTGTAGACGCAAAAGCGCGGAGGGTCCTACAAGCGACTCTCGCGGGTAACATCGTTGGGACCGACATCCCATGCACCTACTATCATGGTGCTTGAAGGGCTGGTAAATAGCAATTGATGGCTACTCCACAGCATCCGCTCAGTCCGCGCACCGGTCTACCACTTATCCCCAAAGAGGCGCCGCGACGGACGGCGCGCTGCGACGGTCCTCCTCCCGAGGGGCTGCTGACCGGGATCGCCCAGTTCAACCGGGGCGAGTACTGGGAGTGCCATGAGACGCTGGAGGAGTTGTGGCGCCACGAGCCCGACCCCGTGCGCTACCTCTATCAGGGCATCCTGCTCATTGGCGTGGGCCTCTACCACCTGCGCCGCGGCAACCAGCGCGGCGCGCTCAGCAAACTCCGCGCGGGCCTGAACCTGCTGGCCCCCTACGCCCCCACCTGCCTGGGCGTGGACGTGGCGTCCTTGCGCGGAGACGTGGAGGTCGTCGTCGGGCGCCCGTTGTCGGGTGTCAGCCTCGCGTCGCCGTTGATCCGCATCCGGGATACGGAGTCGGTAGTCTGAGGGGGCCGGGGGCAGGGGCCACTACGGCAGCACCTGCGCGTCGACGTCGTAGAGGCGGTGGTGTTCGCGCACGGCGCCGCGATCGGTCATCGAGGCGATGTGGTCGCAGATGGCGCGGTCGAGCGAGAGTCCGGCGGCCACGCGCGCCAGAACCGGGGCGGGCAGTTGGTCGGGGGTGGCGGAGTAGGCGTCGAACAACTCCGTCAGCAGGCGCTTGGCCTTCTCGCCCATGGTCACGACCTCCTGGTGGCGGTAGAGATGCGCGGCGAGGTAGGCGTGCAGGGATTCGCGCACGGCCCGCACGGGCGGCGAGAACTCGATTACGCGCGTGGGCAATAACCGCGCCTCCTCCGGTGTGCCCATGCTAGCGGCGGCAAGGCGCGCGGCGCTGGCCACGATCAGGTCGGAGATGAAGCGGTTGATCAAGTAGCCCTTGACGCGCCGTCGCTCCAGGTCGGGCGACAGCGCGCCGCCGCGCGGGGTAATGGCCCCGATGGCCTCCTGCCACCAGGTCAGGTCGGCGCGCGCCACGTCCTCGCGCCGCACCAGGCCCGAGGCCAGGCCGTCCTGGAGGTCGTGGCAGCCGTAGGCGATCTCGTCGGCAATATCCGCGATTTGGGACTCGATCGATGGTTGTCCGAGAGGTGGGTCATGCGGAACGATGGATGGCTCGTCCCGGTGCGCCCGGTGTGCCTGGTTATCCTGGGCGCCGCCGTGCGCCAGCACGCCGTCGCGGACCTCCATGGTCACGTTGAGCCCGCGGAAGTCGGGATACTCCACCTCCAGGTCGTCGAGCACGCGCAGGGTTTGCAGGTTATGCTCGAACCCGCCGCGCCCCGCCATACGGGCGGCCAGCGCGTCCTGACCGGCGTGGCCAAAAGGGGCGTGGCCAAGGTCGTGCGCTCGTGAGATTGCTTCGGTCAGGTCCTGATTGGCGGCGAGGGCGCGGGCCACCGTGACCGCAATCTGGGTCGCCTCCTCGGTGTGGGTCAGCCGGGTGCGATAGTGCTCACCCTCGAAGGTGATGAAGACCTGCGTCTTGTTGCCCAGCCGGCGATAGGCCGAGGAATGGATGATGCGGTCGCGGTCGCGCTGGAAAGGGGTGCGGTAGGGGTCCTCGGTCTCGGCGACACGCCGTCCGCGCGAGCGGGCGCTACGGATGGCGTAAGGAGCCAGTTCGGCATCCTCGCGGCGCTGCACCTCCTCGCGTCCGACGATCATCACCCATCGCTCCCCGCATACCATACGTCACCCCATCGACAGTACAGTGTAGCAGAGGGGAGAGAGGCGCCGTAAAATTGTGGAATCTGACCTGACCTGCGACCGCGGTCGCAGGCCCAATCGCACCCACCATCTCTACGAGAGCAGCGGGACCGGGCGGGAGCGCAGGGAGCGGCGCAGCAACGCGCCGGGCGGAACCAGGCAGAGCGCCAGGCCGCCGGCGACGGCCACCGCCGTCATGGGGTTGGACAGCGGATGACCGATCGCCGCGGCGATCAACGGCGCGCTCAGCGCCCCCGCCGCCAGGATCGGCGGCCGCCACAGATAGAGCACCGCGAAGTCGTCGGGGCGCCGCCCCTGGATCAGTTGGAGCAGGGCGCGCAAGGCGAAGGTCCCATCGCAGCGGGGATGGACGGGCAGCGTGTTGAAGACGAGGTCGAACAGGCTAAACGTGGCCAGCGTGGCGGCGACGACGCGGCAGACGACCGGCAGGGGCAGGACCAGCCAGGCCGCCAGCAGGCCGATGACAATGACCAGGGTCACAGCCGGCCCGGCCAGGGCACGGGCCAGCGCGCGAGTGGGGATATCCTCGTCGACCATGGCCGCGCAGCCGGCTCCTCCACCGCGCAGGGTAATGCGCACCGGGCGGATACCTTGCAGCAGGTAGGCCAGAGCATGCCCGCCCTCGTGCAGCAGGGTCGTCGCGATGCTGCACAGCATAACCGCCAGGGCCATAGCATGGTACACCAGCGCGGGTTGGCCGGGCAGCACGAAGGGCAAGAAGGTCACGTCGAGGGCGGCGGCGATGCCTCCATAAAGGAGGAGGGCAGCGGGACGCAAAACAAACTCGATGCTGCCGAGGCGCATGACCGCGGATCGCGCGGGCGGTGGTACCATAGATTCTTATCCGATCCTGACTTGTTATTGGAGGATGACGAGGGTTGGGCAAGCCGGCAAGCTATGCCGCGTGACGCGGACCGTTGGTCCTACATCCTTATAGCTCGTCCAGGCCAGCCCATCCGTGCCTACCCACTACGACAAAAGTATAGGGCCCATCATCACGCGCCACATCCCGCATTTGCGGTATCTTGCGCCAATCGAGGGCCACCCTCCTATACTGCAAGGAAACACGGATGAGTCATTTTTCGTTAGCACACGGAAGGTCCAGGATCATCTGGGGGCGCGCGCTCCGCTACGCGCGCCCGCGCCCGCGCCTCCAGGACTTTCGCGCGCCAACAATCTTTTCCGAACCCAGAGAGGAGACATACTACGTGAAGATCGAGTGCCGGGCGCCGTTGCGCATCGACCTGGCGGGCGGCTGGAGCGATATTCCCCCCTTTGCGGCCCGCGAAGGCGGCGCGGTCCTCAACGTGGCCATCGCGCGGTACGTCACCGGCGATGTCCGC
>JAABUX010002563.1_pt1 | contig 25486 bp, 26 predicted proteins | sample 5561851 | NCBI WGS metagenome assembly JAABUX01 (sample SAMN10711883, study PRJNA513361) | rock metagenome | isolation source: Antarctica rocks | place: Antarctica: Victoria Land, Richard Nunatak red sandstone | collected 2016-01-03 | reverse complement strand
ACCCTGAAGGGACTCACGCCCTACGAATTCACCTGCAAAACCTGGACGGCGCAGCCAGAGCGATTCACCGCAAACCCGCTCCACGAAATGCCGGGACTAAACACCTAGCGATCTATGGGTCACCGCCCAGGCGGACAGGTTGAAACTGCCCATAAAAACCTATTCCATGACCGGCTGGATCGCGGCGACGCGCACCGCCGCCGCCGGGTCGAGCGTCTGCACGCCGAGACTGACCACCAGTTCGCCGTCGCGCACGCCGCGCACCAACGCGATGTCCTCGCGGAGTGCGGCGACCGTCACGGGCCGCGCCTCCAGTGTGCCGTGCCCCGGATCGACCACCCAGACGATCTGTCCGGCACCGCGATCGGCCAACGCGGCAAGTGGCAGGCTCGCAACTGGCGGCGCCTCCGCCTCGGCCACGTCGATCAGCGTCACGGTGGCGCTCATGCCCTGGACCAGCCACGGCGGCGGGTTCGCGATGGCGAAGCGGGCGTTGTAGGTCCGTAGCCGGACGTCGGCGGTGGGCGACATCTCGCGCAACGCCGCCGGCAACAGGTCGGCCGGCCGCGTCCAGGCGGCGACGGTTGCCCGGCCGGTGGCGGCGGTGGCGATGGCGGACTCCGGCAATGCCACCTCCGCCTCCATCGCGCCCGCGTCGGCCAGGCGCAGCACCGGCGTGCCCTCGGACACCACCGTGCCGGGGTCGAGCATGATCGCGGTCACGACGCCCGCCGCCGGCGCCCGGAGCACCGCGTCGTCGACCCGCCGCTGTGCGAGAGACAGCGCCGCGCGCGCCGACGCCACCCGCTCGGTGCCGGCACGGGCGGTCGCCTGTTTCTGGTCGTTCTCGGAGATCGAGGTCCAGCCGGCGCCACTCAGCGAGCGGCTGCGGTTCGCCTCGGCGACGGATTGCGCCGCACTCGCCTGAGCGCCGCTGAGGTCGGCGCGGGCGGATGCCAGCTGTAGCGTAAGGTCCGTGGGGTCGAGTCGGGCCAGCACGTCGCCGACCGCCACCACCCTGCCGACGTCGACCCCGCGCGAGGCAATCCGGCCGGCGACCTTGAAGCCGATGTCCGCCTCGTGCCGGGGCCGGATGACGCCAGCGTAGGCGTGGCTCGCGCGGGCCGGTTGCAGCGCGACGCGGACGACCTGGATCGGGCGGACGACCCGCTCGGCGACCGGGTGCGCGCGCTCGAAACAGGCGGCCAGGGCGAGCGGCAGCAGCAACGTGGTGAGGCGCATGGGACGATCCTCCGCACGGCCACCGTCCGTCAGGTTATGATGAATGTCAAGAACCGTCAGTCGTCGGGTTTTGGCGGAGTGCGCGTAGTGCCAATTCGGCCATGTCGGCGGCCATCTGCGGCAGGTCGTCCGGCTCGCGGCACTCCTCGATCATCTGTGGGTGGGTGAACACCAGGATCATGTTGTGCAGCAGCTTGCCGGTGGCTCCCGGGTCGAGGCGGGCGAAGTGCCCCGCCTCCTGCCCGTCGATGACGATGTGGCGCAGCGCCGTGTCGATCGCGTGGACGTGCTGCTTGATGATCGCCCAGTGCTCGTCGAGCGCCGCCGCGACCATGTCGTGCATCCGCTTATCTGCGAAAAACAGCTCCATTGTGCGGGCCTGCATCATGACGAACAGAGCGCGCAGGCGGTGTTCGGCGGTGCCGGGGCTGCGCGCGACCGCCCAGGCCTGCTCCGACAGCCCGGTCAACAGGCGCTGGCAGATCGCCTCGCAGATTGCCGACTTGCTGGCGAAGAAGCGATAGACGTTGGCGGGCGACATCCGCAGTTCGCGCGCGATGTCGGCCACCGCCGTCTTCTGGTAGCCCATGGTGCGGAACAGGTGCTCCGCCGTGTCGAGGATGGCGGCGCGGGTCGCGTCTCCGCGCGGCGTGGTGGTGACGTCACTCATTATCCATGAGTATGACGATCGCAAGTTTTTGTCACCCTGCGAGGCGGATACTTCGGTGGTTCGTCAACCGAACCTGGCGCGCAGCTCGTCGACCTGTTCGGCGGTGAGATGCCGGACGCGGTGGCCCTGCAGCATAAGGAACAGCCGCGCCGTCTCCTCCAGCTCCTCGATCGCGGCCGAGGCGGCGGCCAGTGACGTGCCGGCGACGACGGGACCGTGGTTGGCCAGCAGGACCGCATGGTGCTTGCCGACCAGCGGCCTCACCGCCTCGGCCAGCCGCAAGTCGCCGGGCGGGAAGTATGGCACCAGCGGCAGCCGGCCGATCCGCATCACGTAATACGCGGTGATCGGCGGCAATACGTCGCTCGAATCCACGTCCGCCAGGCAGGATACGGCGACCGAGTGCGTCGAGTGCAGATGCACCACGGCGCCCGCGTCGGGTCGGCCGTCATACATCACGCGATGCAGGAACCCTTCCTTGGTCGGCGCGTCGCCGGACAGCAAGGTGCCGTGCTCGTCCAGGCGGGACAGCCGGGCGGGGTCCAGCTCGCCGAGCGAGGCGTTGGTCGGCGTCATCAGCCAGCCGCCATCCGGCAAGCGGACGCTGATGTTGCCCGACGAGCCGAACGTCAGCCCGCGCGCAAAAATGCTGGCGCCAAGCCGGCAGATGGCTTCACGCGCTGCATGATGGGTCAGCGCCGGCATCTCACGGCCCGGGTAGCGCGATCGTGCGTCTATGGAATGCCATCGAATTTCTTCTAGCGCCGTGTCATTGAAACTCCCAAACCCGCAAGGGCGAGGCTTACCCCGGCCGCACCGCTCGGTGGGACGCGGCCGCGTCGTAGGCGGCGCGGACCAGGGCGCAGGTCCGCAGGTTGTCCCGCCCGGATGTCGCCGGCTCGCGCCCGTGTTCCAGGCAGTCGACGAAATGCGCCTGCGTGTTGAGCACGCTTTCCTGCGCGGTGTGCCAGGGCTCGGACGTCCAGGCCCGCTTCGGCGAGCCCGCGTGTTCGCGCCGCGTCACGCCGTCCGAGGTCACGTCGAGCGCGAAGTCACGGCCCATGCGGACCGCCCCGCGCGGCCCCTCGATGTGCAGCAGCGTCTGCGGGAACGGGTCGGGCAGGTCGCGACCCATGTAGGTGCAATCGACCACCGAGACGGCGCCGCCGACGTGCCGGAGCAGCATCGTCGCGGTGTCCTCGGCGCGCGCGCCAGGATGCTGGCGCTGGGTTTCGCACGAGATCCGCTCGACCTCGCCCATGAACACGCGGGCAAGGTCCAGAAGGTGGATGCCGAGGTCGAGCACGATCAGCTCCGCCTCGCGCAGCAGGTAGGGCTGGTTCTTGAACACGTTGTAGCCGGTGCGGAAGCTGATCCGGCCCCAGCTCGGCGTGCCGATCTCACCCAGCACTTCGGCGACCCGGCGCATCGGCGTCTGGAACCGGAAATTCTCGTGCACCATGAGCGGCACGCCGGCGCGCTCGGCGGCGGCGACGATCGCCACGCAATCCGCCATGGTCGGGGCCAGCGGCTTCTGCACGATGATCGGCACGCGGTGCGCGGCGGCCAGCTCCACCAGCGGGCGGTGCGACGGCATGGTGGTCGCGATGTCGACGAAATCCAATTTCTCCGTCGCCAACATCTTGCCCGCGTCGTCGTACCACTGCGGGATCTCGAACGTGGCGGCAGCCGCCTGCGCTTTGGCGGCGTCGCGGTCGCAGACGGCGACCAGGCGGGCGCGTGGCATCAGGTCGCGCCAAGCGTGCAGGTGGTTCTGCGCGAAAAAGCCGCAGCCGACCAGCGCGCCGCAAAGCATCAGCCGTTGGCGATCAGCGTCGCGGCGATCAGACGGTTCATCGTTTCCCGGTTCAGCTTGCGGCGGCGGATCGGCTCGATCGATCTCAACGTCGTAACATCGGCTTACACCAGTTCAGCCATCGGAACGATGCGGTTTGCCGATGGAGACGACGTCGCCCGGCTCCGGCGCGATCGTGTGCGACAGGAACGCGAGCAGGCGGGGAGCGGAAAAATCCAGCCGGCCGTGCTGCCGGCGACGTCGCGGCGTCCTGCCCACTGAGTTCGCCTTCAGAATGATGCGCGACGCTGGCCGCAGCGTGAATAGTAGGTAATCGACATTGTAAGCGCGGCGCTCTCCTTGCTGTTTCGCAGCTTTCCAGCCAAGTTCGGGTTCTCACGGAGAAGTGAACATGCGGATAGAGCGGCTTTCGCCGGCGACCAACGTCGTGCGGTTTCCCATCGAACGGCGGGCCCGGCCAACGCTTGAGCTGATGCGCCAACTCGCTCCGAGTGCCGACGACCTCGCAGTGCTCGCCACCGGACACGATCCTGAAGGACTCCATACGAAGGCGCGGCAACAGGCCGACTCTGCCGCCGCAAAACAGATCCTCGAGTGCGGCTCTCATGGTGCCCCGGTGCCGTTTGACGTGCTGGATGGGCTGCTTGCCCCGGCGATCGCCGAGGCGGTCTCGCTTTGCTGGTCCATGCAGGACGCGACGACGGCCATGCTGGATGCGCAGCAAGAGCTGTCCAAGGCGCGTCGCACCGGCGATGGCTGGCTGGACCAACTCCGCGCGCGCGCGGCGGCGCTGACGGTACGACGGGCCGAGCTGCTGACGACGGCCCATGCCCGGGTCGAGACGGCCGAAGGCATCGCCCGAGCGGTGGCGTTCGCCCGGCGCGGCGAGCCTTGGACGCCCCACGCCATCGATCCCACGCCGGAGCTGGCCGCGGCGCCACGGGAGCTAGGATACAAGGCGACCGTGCGTGCGCGCGTGATCCCTGCCCGGCCTCGGCGCCAAGCGGCAGCCACGAAGTCGAGCCGGATCGGGTCTGACAAAGGCCGTAAGTTGCCAGGGGCGGCCTGATTCCTGGCGGCACTCCTGGCGGCACTCCTGGCGGCGGACTTGGCGGCGGACCTCGCCCGCCGGTTGATTTTGTCAACTCGTAACGCTATCGAACTGGCCTCCGCGTAAGGCGAGCCGTTCATGCCCGATGACCAAGGCGACCACGCGGTCGTCGCGACGCTGACCGGAGCCGACTTCTGCGCCCTGGAGCCGATCCACATCCCAGGCACCATCCAAGCCCATGGCGCGCTGCTGGTGGTGGACCCGCTGCACGGGTGGGCCGTCGTCGCCGCGAGCCGCAATGCCGCAAGCCTGCTCGGCGCCGACCCGGTGCTCGGCCGCCACATCGCCGACATCGTCGGAGCCGAATTCGCCGCCGCCGCGCAAACTCGCCTCGCCGCTGGCCGGCTGCGCGGCGGGGCCCCGTGGGAGGGCACGCTTCGCGTCGCGAACCGGATGTTCGACACGATCGTGCACAGCAACGACGGCCTGGTGCTGATGGAGTTCGAGCCCACCATACCCGGCGCCCACGCCAACATGCTGGAAGCCGTCCATCAGCTGCACAAGGCGATCATCGACCTGCGCGAGACCGAAGGCGACCTCGGTGAGTTGGCGCGTGTGTTGGCCCGGGGCATCCGGTCACTGACGGGCTATGACCGCGTGCTGGTGTATCGCTTCGACCCGAAGTGGGACGGCACGGCGATCAGCGAGGCGAAGGCCGCCGACTGGGCGCAGTCGCTGGACGGCTTGCGCTTTCCGGCGAGCGACATCCCGGCCCAGGCGCGCGAACTGTATCGGCGCAGCCCCGTGCGGCGAGTGCCAAACCGGGATGCGGCGCCGATCCCGCTCGAAGCCGATCCGGCCTGGACTCGCGGGCGTCCGCACGCGGCGATCGACCTCTCGTTCGCCCGGCTGCGCAGCCTGTCGCCGATCCATCTAGACTATCACCGCAACATGGGCGTCGACGGCTCGATGTCGCTGTCGATCCTGCGGCGGGGTCGCCTGTGGGGATTGCTGGTGTGCCATCACCGTACGCCGTTCCACCCCTCGGCCGGCCGGCCAGCGAGCGGCGGTCGCGTCATTGACGGACGCGTTCGCGCTGGGGGTCGGACCCGCCGAACGGGTGGATCACGAGAACGCCCGGCTTGGCGACCAGGCCCGACTGTCGGCGCTGCTGGCCCACATGGCCGAGGCGGACGAAGTGATCGCCGCGCTGACGGCGGGCGAGGTGACGGTCGGCCACCTGTTCGGCGCGACCGGCGCCGCCGTGCTTTATGGCGGGGAGGTGGCGTTGCTGGGGGAAACGCCGCCGACCGCCATGGTCCGCGAGTTCGCCGCCTGGGTCCGCGCCAAGATCAGGCCCGCCAAGCTGTTCCAGACCGACAACATCTCTGCCGCCTATCCCGCCTGGGAGCCGTTCGCCGCCATCGCCAGCGGCGTGCTGGCGGTCATCTTGGCACCTGAGCAGCCGGATATGCTGCTGTGGTTCCGCCAGGACGAGCCGCACCAGGTGAGCTGGGGCGGCGACCCGCATAAGACGGACGCGTTCGCCCGCTTGCCCCGGAGATCGTTCGAGCGCTGGACCGAAACGCAGCACGGCTTCGCCAAGCCATGGGCCGAGTGGGAGCTGGAAATGGCGGAGTCGCTCCGCCATGGCATCACCGAGGTGATGGTGCGGAGCCTCCGCCGGCTGGCCGACCTTCATGCTAAGCTGCGACAGAGCCAGAAGATGGAGGCCGTCGGGCAGCTGACCGGCCGCATCGCCCACGACTTCAACAACCTGCTGGCCGGGATCCTCGGCAGCCTGGAACTGATGAAGACCCGCGTGGCCCAAGGCCGCACCGGCGATCTGGACCGCTATCTCGGGGCCGCGACGGCGTCGGCGAACCGGGCGGCCTCGTTGACCCATCGGCTGCTGGCGTTCTCGCGTCGCCAGAAGCTCGACCCCCGGCCGGTCGACATCAACCTCCTCACCGCGTCGATGGAGGACCTGATCCGCCGCACCGTCGGCCCGGCCATCCACGTCGAGACAGTGATGTCGGGAGGACTGTGGGAGACGCTCTGTGACGGCAACCAGCTGGAAAACGCCTTGCTGAACCTGGTGATCAATGCCCGCGACGCGATGCCGGACGGTGGCCGGCTGACCATCGAGGCGAGCAACGTCAGCCTGGACGCGGCCTACGCGCGAACCCATCCCGAGGTCGCGGCGGGTCAATAAGTGGCCCTGTCCGTGACCGACAACGGCAGCGGCATGACACGGGATGTGTTGGTCCGGGCGTTCGAGCCGTTCTTCACGACCAAGCCGCTGGGCCAGGGCACCGGCCTTGGCTTGCCGATGGTATACGGGTTCGCCACGCAGTCGAACGGCTACGCCAGCATCTACAGCGAGCCCGGGCAGGGTACGACGATGCGCCTATACTTGCCCCGCCACCTTGGCTCGGACGAGTTGGCCGCGACGCTGCCCGCCGCCGCCGCCGGGCTCCCCGCCACATCTGGCGTGGTGCTGGTGGTCGACGACGAGCCGGTGGTCCGGATGGTGCTGTGTGACGTGTTGCGCGACCTCGGCTACCAGGTGGTCGAGGCCGCCGACGGGGCGGAGGCGCTGGAAGTGCTCGAGACGGGGCGGGTGGTCGACCTGCTCATCACTGACATCGGCCTGCCGGGCGGTATGAACGGGCGCCAGCTCGCGGAGGCGGCGCGGCTGACCCGCTTGGGGCTACAGGTGCTGTTCATCACCGGGTTTGCCGAATACGCGGTGCTGGGCAACGGCGTGCTGGCGCCGGGGATGCAGGTGATCACCAAGCCGTTCACCATGGACAGCCTAGTGGCGAAGGTTCGCTTGATGATCCAGACCGTGTCTTGATGCTGCCAAGGCCGGTCGGGGAGGCGTTGACTTATGTTGATATGGTATCTTTGTCGTTACCAATCTTGTAACGGTTGATTAATTAAGATAACTAAGTCGGGCGGGGTCGTCGACCTCGTGTTGCTCCTGGATCGGATTGGTTCATCAAACTTGCCGGCCGGGCGGTCACCCGGCCGGCCTTTTTGACCGCCATGCCGGACCAGGGGGCGACCACGCTCCAAGCAGGTCGAGGCGACTCCTTGAACATGGCAACGTCATCACCCCGCCCCCGGGCCGGAGTGCTCATAGCGGGGGCTGTCCTCGCAGGTGGCCTGTGCGCGGCGGTGTTCCCCGTGGGGCCACGGTCGTCCTCAGCGGGGCCGGCGTTGATCGGTCCGTCTCCTCCGGGCTTGCCCGATGCGGGACCGATGGAGACGGCATCCGCGTCCAAGCTGCACGGCTGGTGGATCGCGGGAAGCTTATAGCCCCCGAGACCACGGCCTGATCCTCGTTTATGGCCGCAGCGACAGCGCTGCCCGCGCCTCGGCGACGGTGGCGGGCCGGCGACCGTGCTCTGCCATCTGTTCGACCGCGATCCCGACCAACTCGGCGTTGCTGGCGGCGAGCCGGTCGCGGCTGACGCGGACGTTGTCCTCGAGCCCGGTCCGCACCGCGTCGGCGCCGCGCGCCAGTGCCCACCGCATCACCTCGGTCTGGTGGCGGCCGATGCCGGCGGCGGTCCAGGTCGCATCCGGCAACACCCGGCGCAACTCGCCCAGCAGGATGTCGAGCAGGTGTTCGTGCGCCGGCATCGCGTTTTGCACGCCCATGACGAACTGCACGTGCGGGCGGTCCGACAGCAGCCCGGCGTCGACCAGCCGCCGCGCGCCGTAAAGGTGCGACAGGTCGAAGATTTCCACTTCCGGCGCGATCCCGTGCGTCCGCATTTCGGTGGCGAGTTCGGTCACCAGCGCCGCGCCGTTCTCGTAGACGATGGTCGGGAAGTTGACCGAGCCGGTCGACAGCGACGCCATGTCCGGGCGGTGGCGCAGCGACAATCCCCCTGCCGCCGGGTCGCGACCCCGGCCACCGGTCGAGAACTGCACGATCATCCCCGGGCAGTGCCGCCGCAACCCGTCCTGCACCTGCGCGAACAGGTCGGGGTCCGACGACGGGGTCTCGTCGGGGTTGCGGACGTGGATGTGGGCCAGCGTGGCGCCGGCCTCGAACGCCGCGTGCGTCGATTCTATTTGTTCGGCGGGTGTGACCGGCACCGCCGGGTTGTCCCGCTTGCGCGGCACCGAGCCGGTGATCGCGACGGCGACGACGACAGGTTTCATCATGCCTCCGGGATGAAAGTCAGGCCGGACAGCATCGCCCCAGCGTGGCGCAACGCCGCCGCCGTCGCGACCACCAGCGGTGGCAACAGCATCCATTCCAGCGTCCAGGCGGCGCCGGAGCGTTCGTTCTCGGCCACCAGCGCCTGCCCGAGCGCGCCCGATTGCGCGGCGGCGTAGCGGGCCAGCGCCACCAGCGTCTCGGCCGCGATCGGGTTCGATTTATGTGGCATCGCCGAGGACGCGCCGCCGGACGCCAGCCGCACCGCGCCGACCTCGTTCTGCGCCAGCAACGCGACGTCCTGGCCGATTTTTCCCAGCAGGCCGCACAGCGTCGCCAGCCAGTTGCCGAACTCCGCGATGGTGTCTCGCGCGGTGTGCCAGCACGGCGCGTCGCCGAGGCCGAGCCGCGCCGCCAGCCCAGTCGCCACCGCGTCGCCATGCTCGCCCCGGACGCCGACCGGGCCGCCGAACTGCACGACCAGTAACCGGGGCGACAGCTCGGCGAGGCGTTGCCGATGGCGTCGCAGCGGTCGTGTCCAGGCGGCGAGCTTGTCGGCGGCGGTGATCGGCGACGCCCGCTGCATCCGGGTGCGCCCCATCAGCGCCACCTCGCCCTGTGCGGCGAGGGCGTCGAGCGACGCAATCACCGCCGCCAGCCGCGTACCGAATTCTGCGACCGCCGGTTTGAGCCGCAACGTGAGGCTGCTGTCGGTCACGTCCTGGCTGGTCGTGCCAAAATGCAGCCAGGGCCGGTGCTGCTCGTCGAGCCTGTCGCGCAATCCGGCGACGAACGTCGGGCCGGTCACGCCATCCCGCGCCATGCCGTCGCGTAGTCGGCCCCAGTCGGGTTCGAACCGCGCGCAGGCGGCGGCGATCGCGGCGGCGGCGGCATCGGGGATCAGGCCGCATTCCGCCTGTGCTGCCGCCAACGCCGCCTCGAACGCCAGCATCGCGGCGAGGTCGGCGGCGTCGGTGAACCACTCCGCCATCGCGGCGTCGCCGACCAGCGCGTCGAGCCAGGGCGTCACGTCAGACGTCGAGGAACACGGTCTCGTCCGGTCCCTGCAGGTGGATGTCGAAGCGGTAGCTCGGCAACCCGTCGTGGTATTCGGGATGGGCCAGCAGCGTGCGGCGGCGGTTCGGGTCGGCGATGCGCGCCAGCACCGGGTCGTGCGCGTTGGCGTCGGCCTCGTCGGCGAAATACAGGCGCGTGGTCAGCCCGAGGTTGATGCCGCGCGCGACGATCCAGACCGAGATGTGCGGCGCCATCGCGCGGCCGCCGGGCAACGCGACCGCTCCCGGCTTGATCGTCTCGAACCGAAACTTTCCCAAATTCATGTCGGTCGGCTGCCGCCCCCAGCCGGTGAACGACGGGTCGCCGCCGTAGTGTCCGCCCGCGTCGGCCTGCCAGATTTCCACCAGCGCGTCGGTCAACGGCGCGCCGGCCCCGTCGAACACCGTGCCGGTCAGCACGATGCGTTCGCCGCGCGTGTCCGGCGTGATCATGACGAGGCCGAGGTCGCGGTCCCAGACGCCGGTGATCCCGGCCCAGTTCGGGTTGGTGCCGATGTGCACGTAAGGACCGGCGGTCTGCGACGGCGTCTCGTTCATGCGCGCGGCTCCTCGAAGAACGTGGCGCGGCGGCCGCGCAGCACGATGTCCCAGCGGTACGCCAGCGCGTCCATCGGCACGGTGCTGCGGCGGTCCAGGGTGGCGACCAGCTGCTCGACGCCGGCGCGGGTCGGCACGGTGGCCACGATCGGGCACTGCCAGATCATCGGGTCGCCCTCGAAATACATCTGGGTGACCAGCCGCTGCGCGAAGGTGTTGCCGAACAGCGAGAAATGGATGTGCGCCGGTCGCCAGTCGTTGACGCCGTTCGGCCACGGATATGCCCCGGGTTTTATGGTGCGGAACGAGTACCAGCCGTCGGCGTCGGTGATGGCCCGGCCCCAGCCGCCGAAGTTGGGGTCGAGTGCCGCTTGGTAGCCCTCGCGCGCATGGCGATAGCGGCCGCCCGCGTTGGCCTGCCAGATTTCCACCAGCGAGCCGGCCACGGCACGGTCGTTCTCGTCCACCACCCGGCCGTACACGACGATGCGCTGGCCGATCGCGTCGCCGGTCTGGGCGTGGTTGCGGATCAGGTCGTGGTCGAGCGGGCCCAGAATGTCGTGGCCGAACACCGGCCCCGTCATCTCGGACTGCGTGGTCTCGATCGACAGCGGCGCGTGGCGGGGCGAGCGCAGCACCGAGCTCTTGTAGCCGGGCGTCAGCGCCGCCGGGTGCCGGATGCGGTCGCGCGGATAGAACGGGCCGTCGTGTCTCACGGGTTCACTCCTTAAATACCGCTTTGGCGATCCTGAACGCGCTGTTGGCGGCCGGCACCCCGGCGTAGACCGCGACGTGCATGAACGCGCCTCGAATGTCGGACAGCGACGCGCCGGTGTTGCGGGTGGCGCGCAGGTGCATCGCCAGTTCCTCCTCGTGGCCGAGGGCCGCCAGCAGCGCCAGCGTGACGATCGAGCGCTCACGCAGCGTCAGCTCTGGCCCGGCCCATACCGTGCCCCACGCGCCCTCGGTGATGAGATTCTGGAAGCCGGCGTCCAGTTCGGTCGCCGCCGCGGTCGCGCGATCGACGTGCGCGTCGCCCAGCACGCGGCGGCGGGTCGCCATGCCAGCCTTGTGGGCGTCAGACATCGGCGTGTTGCCGGATCAGTGCGGCGAGCCGCTCCGGCCGCTCCAGGCAGGGCAGGTGGCCGGCGCGTTCGATCACCTCGAAGCGGGCGTTCGGGATCAGCGCCGCCGTCTGCCGCATCGCATCGGGTGGGGTCGCCCCATCCGCGTCACCGCCGACGCAGAGGCAACGGGCCTGGATCTGCCCCGCCTCACGCGAGAGGTCGGTGTCGCGTAGCGCGGCGCAGGTGGCGAGGTAGCCGTCCACGGGGGTCCGCAGCAGCATGGTGCGCCAGCCGGTCCACTCGTCGGGATGGCGCTCGCGAAAGCCGGGGCTGAACCAGCCGTCGACCGCGGTGTCGGCGATGGCGGCGAGGCCACCCCGCTCGACCGCCTCGATCCGCGCGGCCCAGCGCTCCGGCGTGCCGATCCGCGCCGCCGTGTCGCACAGCACCAGCGCGCCGACGCGATGTGGCTGCCGGGCGGTGAGGCATTGCGCGACCATGCCGCCGACGCTGATCCCGACCAGCGTGCATGTCTCCACGCCGGCGGCGTCCAGCAGCGCCGCGAGATCATCCGCGTGGTCGGCAATCCCGAACGGGCCGGGTGCGGCGTCCGACAGGCCCTGGCCGCGTAGGTCGTAGCGGATGATGCGGTGGTCCAGCGCGCGCGCGACGGCGTCCCAGATGCGGAAGTCACTGCCGAGCGAGTTGGCGAACACGATCGGCGGCGCGTTGTCCGGGCCGCTTGAATCCCAGTGGAGCACCGCGCCGTTGAGGCGTGAGAACGTCACGTCGCAAAGCCCAGCGCGTCCGCAGCGACGGACGCCTCGAGCCCGCCGTCGACCGGTAGGTTGACGCCGTTGATCCAGCGCGCCCCGTCCGAGCACAGGAACGCGATCGCCGGGGCGATGTCTCCAGCCGTGCCGGCGCGCCCAACCCGGCCGATGTCGCTGTCCACGCGCGCGTCGCCCAGAACCGCGCGGAACTGGGTCAGGATCGGCGTCTCGACCGGGCCGGGGCTGACCGCGTTGACGCGGATTCCGCGCGCCTTGAACGCCGGCTGGTGCGCCGCGCGGAACGTCCAGAGCAGCAACAGCTCTTTCGACAGCGGATAGCCGATCTCGTCGCCGGCCCCGTGTTCCGCCGCCAGCGCGGCAATGTCGGCCGGGAAGCCGACGACATCGACCATGGTTCGCGCGCGGGACAGATTAGCGCGCCAGCCAAAGCCGGCGATGGAGGCGGCGTTGACCACCGCGCCGCCTTCGCGCAGACGCGGAGCAAGTGCCTCGGTCAGTGCCCGCAATCCATAGAAATTGACCGCCAGGGTGGCGGCGATCCCACCCGAGCCGGACACGCCGGCGATGTTGCAGAGCGCGTCGAGGCGGGGCGGGAGCCGGTCGACCAATGCGGCGATCCCGGCTGGCTTGCCGAGGTCGGCCTCGATGAAGTCGCCGACCGGCCGAGCCGGGGGCCGGAGGTCCACGCCGATCACGTCGGCCCCGAGTTGCGACGCAAGCTCCGCCGTGCGCGCGCCGATGCCGGACGCGACGCCGGTGACCAGGATCGTTTTGCCGAACAGCATTTCGCGCACTCCTATGGAATGGGAACGACCGGCATTGGCAGCCGGACGCGGTAGCCGACGAACAGCAGGCGCAGGCCGGTGCGGCGCTCGAACCAGCCCCACAGGCCGCGCGGCAAGAACAGCGAGAACAGCAGCGCGGTCATGCCGAGCCCGACCAGGTATCAGACCCCGGCGTCGCCGAACCACGCTTCCACGGCGAAGAACAGGACGGCGCCGAGGATCGGCCCCTCGAACGTGCCGAGGCCGCCGACCAGGACCATGAAGATCATGTACGCGGTCCACTGCACGCTAAAATAGGTCTTTGGCTGGAACGTGATGGCGGTCGCGAGCCACAACGCGCCGGCCATCGCGGCCCCGAACGCCGCCAGCACGAAGATCAGCCGTTTGGTCGCCAGCACCCGCACGCCGAGCGAGGCGGCGGCCTCCTCGTTGTCGCGGATCGACTGGATGGCGCCGCCCGCGCGGCTTCGCAGGAGCGAGAACAGCGCCACCAGCAGCCCCGCCATCGCCGCCAGCGCGCACCAATATGTCGCGGCATGGCGGACCGCCGCCGGATAGGCGTTCAGCGCGATCAGCGACGTCCCGGTCTCGCCCTGCACCAGCCCGTCGAGGTTGACCAGCAGGTGCGCCAGTTCGGCCACCACCCACATGCCGATCGCGAATTCGCCGGCGCGCAGCCGCAGCATGACCAGCGAGATCGGCACCGCGACGACGCCCACGACGACGGCGCCGAGCAGCAGTGCCGGGAACACACTGACGCCCGCGTCGGCCAGCCGCACCGCGACGTAGGCGCCGAGGCCGAAGAACGCCTGCTGGCCGATCGAGACCAGGCCGCCGTAGCCCGCCATCGCGTTCCAGGTCGCCGCCAGGATGACGTAGATGAACAGCGTCGTCAGCTGCTCGATCGCGCCGCCGTCGAGCACGAGCGGCCCGCCAGCGAGGGCCAGCAGTGCGACCCCGGCCGCCACCACCGTGCCACGCGACGTCCGGGTTGAACGGTCGATCATGCCGCGCGCAATCGGGGCAGGCGCAGGCCGCCCGCGTAGAGCCGACCGAGCAGGATCGCCAGGAACGCGAGGTGGCCGCCGATCAGGAACCCCTGTGGGATGATTTGGGCGCCGAGGCTCTGTGCCACGCCCAGCACGATCCCGCCCAGCAGCGTGCCCCACAACGAGCCGGCGCCGCCGATCACCGCCGCCTCGAACGCGAAGATCAGCTGCGGCGCGCCCGCATACGGGTCGAACGTGGCGCGCATCGCCAGCGCCGCCCCGGCGACGCCGACCGCGACCATCGCGATCGCGGTCGCGATGGCGCTGACCCGGCGCGCGTCGATGCCGACCAGGCCGACCGTATCGGGGTCCTCGGCCACCGCGCGGATGGCGCGGCCGAGCGGCGTGTGGCTCAGGAACAGCTGCAAGCCGCCCAGCAACAGCACGGCCGCGAGAAACGTGCCCGCCGCCAGCTGGCCGATCGAGATGTCGTCGGTGATGGTCCAGGAGTCGTACGACAGCGAGCTGATATACGGTGCCAGCGACCGCGTATCCGCGCCGAACGCCTGGAACAGCAGGTTGTCGATCACGATGGACAGCCCGAACGTGCTCAGGATCGGCAGCAGGAACCCACCGCGCAGGCTGCGGTCTAGGATCGCGCGGTGCAGCACCCAGCCGACCGCCGCCATCGCCGGCAGTACGACCAGCAGGCCCAGAAACGGCGAGACGTCGAACCGGTCGGCGAGCACGAACAGCGCGAACGCGGCCAGCACCGCGAGGCTGCCGTGGGCGAGGTTGATGATCCGCATGACGCCGTACATGAACGACAGCCCGCAGGCGATCAGCGCGTAGTAGCCGCCCAGCAGCACGCCCTGGATCAGCTGGTCGAGCCAGATCACGCCAACACGCTCGCGCGCAGGCCGAAATAGGCGTCGGTGATGGCCGCACGGGTGAGGTCGCCCGAGCGGCCCTCCAGCACGATCCGGCCCTCCAGCATGCAGACGACCCGGTCGGCGACCCGCATGGCGCGCGTAAGATCCTGCTCGACCAGCACGATCGTGGTGCCGCCCGCCAGCAGCCCGCCGAGCGAGGCATAGACGCGATCTACGGCGAGCGGTGACAGGCCGAGCGAGACCTCGTCCAGCAGCAACAGGTCAGGGTTGGTCATCAACGCGCGGCCGATCGCCACCGCCTGCCGCTCGCCGCCCGACAACGTGCCGGCGCGGGCGTGGCGGCGGGGGACCAGGTTCGGAAAGGCGTCGAACACCGCAGCAAGATTCCAGGCGCCGGCCCGCCCGGCGGCGCGGGCTAGTTTCAGGTTCTCCTCGACCGTCATGCGACCGAACAGCCGCCGTCCCTCGGGCACCAGCGCCACGCCCTGAGCCACGCGCTGGTGGGCCGGCACCTGGGTCAGGTCGCGCCCGTCGAATACGACCCGTCTGGCGGCCGGCAGGTGTGCGCCGGCGATCGCGCGCAGCAGCGTCGTTTTGCCGGCCCCGTTGGCCCCTACCAGCGCCAGCGTCTCGCCTCGCGCCACGCCGAAACTGACATCGCGGACCGCCTGCAGCAGCCCGTGGCGCACGTCGAGGTTTTGCACACTCAGCAGGTCCGTCATGCGACGCCGCCGCCGAGGTAGGCGTCGATCACCTGCCGGTCCGCCATTACCGCGCGCGGCTCGCCGTCGGCAATGATGCGGCCCGCGTCCATGCACACCAGCCGCTCGGCGACCTGCAGCAGGACGTGGACGATGTGCTCGATCCAGACCAGCGCGATGCCGCGTCCGCGCAGCTCGCGGATCGTGGTCACCAGCTCGCCCGCCTCGCCGTCCGTCAGCCCGCCGCCGATCTCGTCCAGCAGCAGCAGCCTCGGTCGCGTCGCCAACGCCCGCGCCAACTCCAGCCGCTTGCGGTCGAGCAGGCCCAGCGTCTCGGCGAGCCGGTTGGATAGCGAAAGCATCCCGCACAGGCGCAGCGCGTCGAGGCTGCGGTCGTATGCCTCGGATCGGTCGAACGCGCGGCGTTGCGAGGCGGCCAGCATGACGTTCTCGAACACGGTCATGCCGCCGAACGGGCACGGGATCTGGTGGGTCCGCACGATGCCGCGCCGGCACCGCTCGGGCGCGTCGAGCCGCGAGACGTCCTCGCCGCCGAAATGGACGGAGCCGGTGGTGGCCGGGTGCGCGCCGGAAAGCACGGCGAGCAACGTGGTCTTGCCCGCGCCGTTCGGGCCGACCACGCCGACCGCCTCGTCGGCCCGCATGGTAAAATCGACGCCGTCCAGCACGGTCAACGCGCCGAACCGCTTGCCGATGCCGGCCGCGACGAGGATCGGTTCCACCCGCTATCCCGAATACGGGATCAGCTTGGCGCCGACCGGCACGTTCGGGTCGGTCGCGTGGTCGGTCACCACGTAGTCCAGCTTGAACTTGCTGCCCTCGGCCGCCTTGACCCATTGCGTGCCGATGATCGGGCCGACCGCCACGTTCGGCACCGGGCCCGTCGTGAAATCGACCAAGCCCGCGACGGTTTCGGCTTTCAGCGTCGCTATCGCCTTAGCCACCGCCGCCTTGTCGGTGGGGTTCGAACTAGCTTTTAGCGCGGCAAATCCGGCGTCCAGCAGCGACAGGCTGGCACCCAGCTGCTGCGTCCACTGCTTGCCCGACGACTGCTCGTAGCCGTCCGCGAGTTCGTTGCCGCCAACGCCGGTCAGCGACGATCTGTAGGGGAACGCCCTGTGCCAATATGCGGCGCTGGAAATATTATAACCGATCCGGCCCAGCGCCTCGATCTGACTTGGAAACAGCCCGGTCTTGGCGGTCTGGCAGATCTTGACCTGCCGCGCGTAGCCCTGTTGCGTCGCCTGCCGCCAGAACGCCGCGAAGTCGGGCGGGATCGGGAACGAGTTGAAGATCTCGCATTTCTCGCGCTTGAACATCGCGATCTGCGCCGAGTAGTCGGTGGTGCCGTCCTCGTACGGGCCGGGGTCGACGATGGTGAACCCTTGCGACTTCAGCAGCGGGGCGAGGTTGGCGCGGATGGCGTTGCCGTCGGCGTCGTTCGGATACAGCACCGCGACCTTCTTGTTGGTCGGGATCAGGTTCCACTGAGAGACGTAGGTCTTGTCGAACTCGCCGACGCCGAAGCCGAAATGGTAGCTCCACTTGAACGGCGACGGCTGCCCCGGCTTGGCGCCGCGCCCGAAATACCACGCCTCCCACGGCATCACGGTCGACAGGCACGGCGTCCCGGCCGCCTCGCACGCGTCGGACACCGGGTTGATCGTCTCCGGCGTCGAGACCGCCAGCATCAGGTCGACCTTGTCGTTGTTGATCAGCGTTTTCGCGAGCTGGCTGGCGCGCGACGGGTCGGATTGGGTGTCACGGTCGAGGACTTCCACACCATACCTCTTGCCGCCGATGGAAAACCCCTTGGCCAGCGCCTTGCGCGCGAGGTCGAGCACGTAGCCGTCGGTCTGGCCGAACCCCGCCAGCGCGCCGGTGCGCGGGCTGATGAAACCCACTTTCAATGTGGCATCGGCGGCAGCGTAGGCGCGCCGGGACACCAGTGCTGTCGCGGCTGTCCCGATCAGCGTGCGGCGGGATACGTTCAAATGCGATGTCATGCGGAGTTCCCCCGTTCTCTTGCTTGCAGGCACGCCACGGCTACCCGGCTTAAATCGGAAAATGCCCCGTCTAGGTGGCGATCGTGATCCAGCGCAGCTCGGTAAACTCGTGGATGGCGGCGCGGCCCCCGAACCGCCCGTAGCCGGAGTCTTTGACACCCCCGAACGGCATCTGCGCCTCGTCGTGCACGGTGGGCCCGTTGATGTGGCAGATGCCGCTCTCGATCCGCCGTGCCACTCCCATCGCGCGCGCGATGTCGCGGCCGAACACCGCCGAGGCGAGGCCGTAGTCGGTGTCGTTGGCGACGCGGATCGCCTCCTCGACGCCGCGCACCCGCACGATCGAGACCAGCGGGCCGAACGATTCTTCGCCGTACACCCGCATCGCCGGCGTCACGTGGTCCAGCACCGTCGCGTCCATCAGCGTGCCGCGCGCGTGCCCACCGGCCACGATGCGGGCGCCGCGCGAGACCGCGTCCTTGATCAACCCGTCCAGCCGTTCGACCGCGTCGAGGCCGATCACCGAGCCGAGCGGCGTGTTGGCCCGGCGCGGATCGCCGGCGACCATGGTCGACGCCTTGCGGGCCAGCTTGTCGCTAAACGCGTCGGCGACCGTGGCGTCGACCACGATGCGCTCGGTCGACATGCAGATCTGGCCCTGGTTCATGAACGCGCCGAACGCCGCCGCGCGCACCGCCTCGTCGAGGTCGGCGTCGTCCAGCACCACGAACGGCGCCTTGCCGCCCAGTTCCAGCAACGCCGGCTTCAGGTGCCGGGCGGCGACCTCGGCGACGATCCGGCCCACCCGGGTGGAGCCGGTGAAATTGACCCGGCGGACGACCGGGTGGGCGACCAGCGCCTCGACGATCTTGGCCGCGTCGGCCGGGGCGTTGCTGATGACGTTGACGACACCGCCGTCGAGCCCGGCGTCCCGCAGCACGTCGCCGATCAGGCCGTGCGTCGCCGGGCACATCTCCGACGCCTTGAGGATGACGGTGTTGCCGCAGGCCAGCGGCATCGCGACCGCGCGCACGCCGAGGATCACCGGCGCGTTCCATGGCGCGATGCCGAGTACCACGCCGACCGGCTGGCGCACTGCCATCGCCATCAGGCCCGGCTTGTCGGACGGGATCACCTCGCCGGCGATCTGCGTGGTGAGCGCCCCGGCCTCGCGCAGGATGTTGGCGGCCAGCATGACGTTGAACCGCGCCCAGCCCTCGGTGGCGCCGGTCTCCTCAGCCATCGCGGTGACGAAATCCGGCGCCCGCTCGTCCAATAATGTCGCGGCGCGGGTCAGCTTGGCGCGGCGCGCGGACGGGCCGAGCGCCGACCAGGCCGGGAACGCGGCGGCGGCGGCGGCGCAGGCGGCCCCGACATCCTCGAGGCTCGCGGCCGGCGCGCGGCTCGCGACATCGCCGGTCATCGGGTTGCGGCGCTCGAACATGGCCGCATCGGAGGCGGCGCGGCGGTCGTCGCCGATCAGCAACGTGGTGTCCAGCATGGTCGCCCCCGGTAAATCTCCGGCACTTCGGCCGGATGACGGATTGGAGTAAGCCGCAGTGGACGCTGTGGCGTAATGCACTATCGTGGACAAACATTGCACTTTTACAGGGCGAAGCGGCATGGTCGCCAGCGCGCTGACGGCTCACCGGATCGCCGCCGCCCTGTCCCACCGCACCTGGACGGTCGAGGGGGGCGCACGTTGCCAGCTGTTCCTGCTGCTGGGGGGCCGGGCGACGTTGCTTGGACCCGACCTCGACATCACCGCGCCGACGATGCTCTGGCTGCCGCATACCATTCGCGGCAGCCTGCAGGTGATGGCCGGCGGCGAGGGCTTTGGCGCGTCGGCCAGCGTCGATTTCGTGCAACGGGCGGCGGGCGACCCGGCGTTGGCGGTCCACCTGCGACCGTTGCTCGACCGGCTTGCGCTAGCCGGTTCAGCAATGCTGGCGCCGCACCTTGGCACGTCGATCCACGCCTTCGCGGCCCTGGCGGACGAGACGGCGGCGGCGCGTCCGGCCGCCGCTGCGATGGCGAGCCTCAACTTCTCGATTCTGTTGCTGCTGCTGCGGCGCTGCACCGGGATGCCGGTCGAGCGGCAGGGCACCGGCGCCACCACGGCGCAGCGATTTCGGCAGCTGGTCGAACTGCACTACCGCGAGGGGCTGCGGATCGACGTCTTCGCGGCCCGGCTCGGTGTCACCCGCGCGCACCTGCACGACGCCTGCCTGCGCGCCACCGGACGCACGCCGCTGGCGTTGCTCCACGAGCGCCTGCTGGCCGAGGCGCGGGCACGGCTGGAACAGACCGATCTTTCCGTGGAGCAGGTCGGCTACGGCATCGGCTTTCGCGACCCGGGCTATTTCAATCGGTTCTTCAGGCGGCTGACCGGCCAGTCGCCTGGCGCATACCGGCGCGGCGTCGTGGCGGCGCAGCGTGTCACGACGCCCCCGTCGTTCGCCGCCTGGCCCTGAACGCGGTCGGAGTAAGCCCGGTCTCGCGCTGGAAGAAGCGTGAGAAATAGACGTCGTCAGTGAACCCGGTCGCGGCCGCGACCTCTTTGACGTCGAGCGCGCTGAACTCCAGCAACCGCCTCGCCTCGAGTGTCACCCGCGCGTTCAGGGTCGCAAGCGGCGTCGTGGCCAGGTGCTCCTGGCAGAGGCGGCGCAGGTGCACCTCGGTCAGACCCAGCCGGCGCGCATAGTGCTCGATGGGGAGGCGGCCCGCGAAATCCCGCTCGATCATCTGGCGGAAGCGGACGATGTGGCCGAACCCTCTGGAAGGCATGGATGCCGCAGCCGATTGCACGCGGTGTGCCGCGAGCCAGACGACCGCGAGCAGCGCCTCCATCATGGCGGTCCGGCCCGGGGCGTGGCCGGCGAACTCGGCTGCGATCGCCGCCAAGCTGAACGCGACGATCCGGGCGGCCTCGGGTTGGCCGTGCAACTCGACCACGCGAGGGCTGCCGAGACCTTCGAGGACGTCCGGTTTGTCGCGCAGGATGTGTTCGGCCCGCTGTTGATACAGCGTCAGGACCAAGCCCTCGACAGTGTTCGAAAAAGCATAGCCGTGGACGACCAGGGGCGGGACCAGCAGCAGGCACGGCGGCTGCAGGGTCGCGCGCACGCCGTCGAACACCGCCTCGCCCTCGCCACCCGACAGATACAGGATTTGAGTTAGTCGCTCGTGCCGGTGCGGCCGGATGCGGAAATCGTGCAGCCGGCTGCGAGCCTCGATCGTCTCGCAATGCAACGAGTCAGTGGCCTCACGCGTCGCCGGCTCGCCATACAGGGCGTAGGTCGGCACCTCGCGGCCTCTTCCGGTTATGTTCGCAATGTCCAGCAGTTTGTCGGTTCCGTCCATTGGAGACGGCGCAGTGCCCCGGCACGGTGACCGGAACGGGGAGGGCATGAGAATGCGAACGCAGGTGGCGATCATTGGCGCGGGGCCGGCCGGGCTGATGTTGGGGCGGTTGCTGGAACAGGCCGGCGTCGCCGCGGTGATCGTCGAACGGCGCTCCCGCGAGTATGTGCTGGGCCGCATCCGCGCGGGCGTGCTCGAAACCGGTACCGTGGCGCTGATGGAGCAGGCCGGGCTAGGCGCTCGGATGCACGCTGAGGGCCTAGCCCACGCGGGCTGCAGCCTCGGCTTCGACGGCACGATGCACCGCATCGATTTCGAGGCGCTGACCGGCCGCTCGGTGATGGTCTACGGCCAGACCGAGGTGACGCGCGACCTGATGGACGCACGCGACACCTCGGGCGGCGTTTCCGTCTATGAGGCCGAGGACGTGACACTCCGCGATTTCGGCGGCGAGCATCCTGTCGTGCGCTATCGGAAGGACGGGGTCGAACACGAAATCGCCTGCGACTTCATCGCCGGCTGCGACGGTTTTCATGGCGTCGCGCGGGCGAGGCGATCGACGTGTTCGAGCGCGTCTACCCGTTCGGGTGGCTCGGCGTGCTGGTCGACCAGCCGCCGGTGGCTCACGAACTGGTTTACGCCCACCACGAACGCGGTTTCGCGCTGTGCTCGATGCGCTCGCCCACCCGCAGCCGCTACTACGTGCAGGTGCCGTCACACGAGTCGGCGGCCGCGTGGTCGGACGACGCGTTCTGGGACGAGCTGCGGCGGCGGCTTCCCGCCGACATCGCGGACACGTTGCGGACCGGACCATCAATTGAGAAGTCGGTGGCGCCGCTCCGCAGCTTCGTCGCCGAGCCGCTGCGGTTCGGCAAACTGTTCCTGGCCGGCGACGCGGCGCACATCGTGCCGCCGACCGGGGCGAAGGGGCTCAACCTGGCGCTGGCCGACATCACGCTGCTAGCCCGCGCGTTCACCGAGTTTTACGCCGAGCGCTCGGCGGCGGCGATCGACAGCTACTCGGCGCGGGCGCTGCTGCGGATCTGGAAGGCCGAGCGGTTCTCGTGGTGGATGACGACCCTGCTGCACGTCTTCCCGGAGGCCGACGCGTTCTCCCGCCGGCTGCAACGGACCGAGTTCGACTACCTAGCCGGGTCGGTCGCGGCGCAGCATGCCTTAGCCGAGAACTACGTCGGCTTGCCTGTCTGACTTCAGGAGTCGATCGTCCGCTGCGTCTGCTCGCCGAGGCCCTGGATGCCGAGCCGCATCGTCTGGCCGGCGTGCAGGTAGACTGGGGTCGGCTTCTTGCCCATGCCGACGCCCGGCGGCGTGCCGGTGCTGATGATGTCGCCGGGCTGCAGCGTCATGAAGTGGCTGACGTAGCTGACCAGCTCGCGCACGCCGAAGATCATCGTCTTGGTGCTGCCGTCCTGCATCCGCTTGCCGTCGACGTCGAGCCACATGTGCAGGTTCTGCGGGTCCGCCACCTCGTCGGCGGTGACCAGCCACGGGCCGGTCGGGCCGAACGTGTCGCAGCCCTTGCCCTTGTCCCAGGTGCCGCCGCGCTCGGTCTGGAAATGCCGCTCGCTGACGTCGTTGATTACGCAATATCCGGCGACGTGGGCCATCGCCGAACCTTCGGGCACATAACGCGCGACGCTGCCGATGACGACGCCGAGCTCGACCTCCCAATCCGTTTTTTGACTCCCGCGCGGGATTTTCACGTCGTCGTCGGGCCCGGCAAACGCGCTGAGCGATTTCAGGAACACGATCGGCTCCTTCGGGATCGGCGCGCCCGTCTCGGCCGCGTGGTCGGCGTAGTTCAGGCCGATGCAGACGAAGTTCACCGGACGCGGCACGCAGGATCCCATCCGCACCGTGCCGTGCACCGCCGGCAGGCTGTTCGGATCGAGCGCGCGCAACCGGTCCAGGCCGGCCGGGGCCAGCACGTCCGCGTCGATGTCGGCGATCACCCCGGACAGGTCGCGAAGGTGGCCCTCGGCGTCGATCATCCCCGGCTTCTCGGCGCCCTGGTCGCCAAACCGCACCAGCTTCATCGGTCGTTCCCCATCCGTGTCGTGTTAGAGCGAAAAGCCGCCGTCGATCACCATGGCCTGTCCGGTGACGAACCGGCTCTCGTCGCACGCCAGGTAGACGACCAGTGCGGCCACCTCCTCCGGCGTGCCGACGCGGCCGAGCGGCTGGCGGGCGACGAACGCGGCCCGCGCCTGCTCGATGCCACCGGCGGCGGTGGCGTTGGCGGCGATCCGCTCGTTCAGGCTCGGCGACTGGATGGTGCCGGGGCAGACCGCGTTGCAGCGGATGCCTTGCTTGACGAAATCGGTCGCAACGGCGCGGGTGAGGCCAATCACCGCCGCCTTGCTGGCGGCGTAGATGAACCGGTTCGGCGCTCCCTTCAGCGTGCTGACGACCGAGGCGATGTTGACGATCGAGCCGCCGCCGGCCGTGAGCATCGCCGGCAGGAACGCCTGGATGGTGTGGAACATCGACCGCGCGTTAAGGTCGAACGCGAGGCTCCACTGATCGTCAGTCGCATCCAGCACGGTGCCCTGGTGGACCACGCCGGCACAGTTGAACAGCACGTCGACCGCACCGTGCCGGGCGGCGGCGGTGCGGATCGCGACGGGGTCGAGCGCGTCGAGCGTCTCGGTCTCGATGCCGTTGCCGGCGATCTCGGCCAGCAAACCCGCGTCCCGGTCGGTGGCGATCACCCGCGCGCCCTCGGCCGCCATGGCGAGTGCCGTCGCACGGCCGATGCCGGCCCCGGCGGCGGTGGTGAAGGCGGTCTTGCCAGCGAGGCGGCCAGGCCTGTCTTTCCCCGGTGTGGCCATCAGTGGTTGTTCCGGCTCTCGCCGTGCGTCGCCAGCACGTCGAGGAAGGTGGTGGCCGGCTCCAGGCAGCCACCGCGATCGAGTTGGCCCACCATGGAGCGGTAGATCATCTCCCACGGCGTCTTGTTCTCGAGTTGCGGCGGGACCCAGGCCGCGCGCCGCGCCGCCAGCTCGCCCTCGGGCAGCAGCACGTCGACCCGGCGCGTGTTCAGGTCGAGCCGCACCGTGTCGCCCGAGTTCAGCAACGCCAGGCCGCCGCCGACCGCGGCCTCCGGCGAGACGTTCAGGATCGACGGCGAACCGGACGTGCCGCTCTGCCGCCCGTCGCCCATAGTCGGCAGTGCGCTGATCCCGCGCTTGAGCAGGGCGGCGGGCGGTTGCATGTTCACGACCTCGGCCGAGCCGGGGTAGCCGACCGGGCCGACGTTGCGGATGATCAGGAAGCTGTGCTCGTCGGCACCCAGGTCGGGGTCCTCAATGCGGGCGTGGTAGTCCTCCGGCCCCTCGAACACGATGGCGCGGCCGACGAAGACGTTGGGGTGCTCGGGGTCAGACAGGAACCGCTCGCGGAACTCCTGGTCGATCACGCTGGTCTTCATCACGGCACTGTCGAACAGGTTGCCCGACAGCACGACGTAGCCGGCGTGCTCGCGCATCGGCTTTTCGTACGCGCGGATCACCTCGCGGTCGACCGGGCCGGTGGCGGTGGCGAGGTCCTCGGCCAGCGTGCGGCCGGTCACCGTGCGGGCGTGGCCATGCAGCTTGCCCGCGCCAAGCAGTTCTTGCATCACCTTGGGCACGCCGCCGGCGCGGTGGAACGCCTCGCCGAGGAAGCGGCCGGCCGGCTGGCAGTCGACCAGTAGCGGGATTTCCGGGCCGAGCCGCTGCCAGTCCTCCAGCGAGTGCTCGACGCCCATGTGGCGGGCGATCGCGACCATGTGGATCGGGCAGTTCGACGACGCGCCCAACGCGGCGGCGGCCACCACGGCGTTCTCGAACGCGGGTTTGGTCATGATGTCGGACGGCCGCAGGTTCTCGTGCACCATCTCGACGATGCGGCGGCCGGTCGCATACGAAATCTGCGCCCGCTCGCGGTACGGGCCGGGGATCGCGGCGCAACCGGGCAGCGACATCCCCAACGCCTCGGCCAGGCTGTTCATCGACAGTGCCGTGCCCATGGTGTTGCAGTGGCCGACCGACGGCGACGACGACACCACCAGCTCCATGAACTCCTCGTAGTCGATCTTGCCCTGGGCGTAGAGACGGCGGCCGGTCCAGACGGTCATGCCCGAGCCGGCCAGCTTGCCGTCGTGCCAGCCGTCCAGCATCGGCCCGCCCGACAGCAGGATCGCCGGGATGTTCACCGTCGCCGCCCCCATCAGCACCGCCGGCGTGGTCTTGTCGCAGCCGCCGGTCAGCACGACGCCGTCGAGCGGGTAGCCGTGC
>JAABUX010002561.1_pt1 | contig 25500 bp, 17 predicted proteins | sample 5561851 | NCBI WGS metagenome assembly JAABUX01 (sample SAMN10711883, study PRJNA513361) | rock metagenome | isolation source: Antarctica rocks | place: Antarctica: Victoria Land, Richard Nunatak red sandstone | collected 2016-01-03 | reverse complement strand
GATCATCCCGCTGTCGCTCCTCGGCGGCGGCGGCGGCGGCGGCGGCGGGATCGGTGGGGGTGGCGGTGGGATCGGTGGGGGTGGAGGCGGCCTAGGAGGGGGCGGCGGCGGCCTGGGAGGCGGCGGCGGTGGGATCGGCGGGTTCCAGTAAATCGGCACCGAGGGCCGAGATGGACCACTCGTTTTGGCCGAGGAGAGGGTCAACCGGCGATCGTCAATCCGCGCCGCTCAACGCGATCCCGCCGGATCGCGATGAGCGGCAAGTTCCATCGATCCTCAGCCTCGCGATATCGCGTCCTCTGGAAATCGATCAGATGTCGAAAACCACCGGGTTGACTCTCTACCTACCGGTCGATAGATTGATTTTGATGACGATCAATGAAACCCGAACCGCCGTGCTCGACGTGGCCCAGGAGTTCTTGCAGACTCGGGGCTACAATGCGTTCAGCTTTCGCGACCTGGCCGATCGGGTCCGAATCAAGTCCGCCAGCATCCACTACTACTTCCCGACGAAGCGGGAGTTGTGCCTCGCCCTGGTCGCGAGGCAGCGCGAGCAAGTGGCCTCGGCGCTCTCGGCGATCGACGAGGCGGGGCTGGATGCCGGGGAGAAGCTCCATCGCTACGCCGGGATCTTTCAAGACACCCTGGCCTTGGAAAACCGGATGTGCCTTTGCGGGATGCTCGCGTCGGACCACGCGACGCTCGACCCGGAGATCGTCCGCAACCTCAGGCTCGCGTTCGATGATCATGAGGTCTGGCTGACCCGGGTCCTCGAGGAGGGTCGGGCGGACGGTTCGTCGCACTTCGATGGGACCGCATCCGAAGAGGCCCGGTCGCTCCTGTCGTCCCTGGAAGGTGCGATGCTCCTGGCGAGGGCTTATGAGGACCCCGCGCGTTTCGAGATGACCGCGCGGAGACTCCTTGCGAAACTCAGGGCGATCCCGAACGGCTGAGAGACCTGTTCTCTCCGGCTCGCCCGACTCGATCCAACCCGGTTGAAGATCCGCTAGGCAGTCGCGTCACGCTGCCATCGGCCGGGTCGGCACGTCCAGACCTTTGCTTTTTGGAAAGAGAACCTCAATGTTGCGATTGTTCAAGCCTGTTCATGGGATCGCCCTCGCGGTCCTCTCCCTCGGCGTCTTCGGCGCGGGCTGCAACTCCGAGCAAACCGCCCCGCCGGTCGGGGGCGCCGCCAATTCGGGCAAGATGGAACCGGCCCCGACGACTTCGGGAGCAATGGACTCCGGGAAAATGGACTCGGGCAAGATGGAGCCTGGGACCACGGACTCCGGCAAGATGGACTCCGGCAAGATGGACTCCGGCAAGATGGACTCCGGCAAGATGGCCCCGAAATAACCCAATTGATTGAACGACCCGGATCGGGTGGCCGGTGGGTCCGAAGGGACCCCCGGCGACTCGACTTTTTCGACGGGAGATCAGGGCATGGCGCGACTTGAGAAGAAGCACTCGCTCCCGACGCGGGTCTTCCACTGGCTCAACGGTCCGATCTTGGTCGTGATGATCTATAGCGGGCTGCTGATCTATTGGGCCAATGATGTCTACACGGTCCGGTTGGGGAACTGGACCTTATTCCACTTCTTCCCCGACTGGTTCTACAACGCGCTCCATCTGGGGCATCGCCTCGCGACGGGAATGGCCTGGCACTTCGCGTTCATGTGGCTTTTCGCCCTCAACGGCCTGGCTTATGTGACCTACACCTTCGCAAGCGGCGAGTGGCGGTACCTGATCCCCAATCGCGACACGCCTCGGGACGCCTGGCAGGTCGTGCTCCACGACCTCGGGGTCCGCAAAGAGCCGCTGCCGCGCCGCAAATTCAACGGGGCGCAGCGGGTGGCCTACACGGGCGTGGTCACGATGGGGGCGGGTTCGCTCGTCACCGGCCTGTCGATCTACAAGCCGGTGCAGTTCGCCTGGCTGACGTCCCTCTGCGGCGGCTACGAGTGGGCGAGGTTCTGGCACTTCTCGCTCACGCTCGGCTACGTCGGTTTCTTCATCATCCACATCACCCAAGTCATCCGCGCCGGTTGGAACAACTTCCGGTCGATGGTGATTAGGGTCGAGGCCGCTCGCGACGAGGAGCCAACCTATGAACACGCCGGACGCTGAACCCAAGGGTGGGCCAAAACCCGTCGACGCGCAGGCCCCCTCGCCTCCCTCGACGCCGCCGATGGCCGGCGCCGACCCCGAGTTCGACGTTCGGCTTCGGAGGGCGACCCGTCGGGGCTTCGCGACGGCCGGGATCTCGATCCTCGCCGGTTATGGGGCGTGGCGATGGCTGATCGACCGCCCGGAGCGGGACGGGTTGATCTGGCCGCTCCGCCGGGTCCTCGAAGCCAACGAGCGGCTCGCGATCGGCACGATCCGGCCATCCCGGCTCGCCCCCGACTTCGACAGGAGCCTCGCGCGAACCCCCCGGGTCAACGAGTTGATCGGGATGGCCGAACAGGGGATCACCATAGATCCATCGATCTGGCGGCTCGACGTCGGCGGAGGCCCGCTCGAACGCGGCCAACGCCTGATCGGCCTGGACGAGATCAAGGCACACCCCCGGTTCGAGCAGACGACCGAACTGAAGTGCATCGAAGGCTGGAGCACCGTCGTCAGTTGGGCGGGGGTCCGCCTGGCCGATTTGGCCGCCTCCACCGGCCTCGCGTCGCGCTCCGGCGGGCCTTACGCCCCCGCCCGGACGCCGGACGACCTCTACCGATATGTGAGCCTGGCGACCCCCAGCAAAGAGTACTACGTCGGCCTGGACATGCCCAGCGCCCTCCACCCGCAAACCTTGCTCTGCTACGAGATGAACGGCAAGCCATTGTCGGTCGATCACGGGGCGCCGCTCCGATTGGTGATCCCGCTCAAGTATGGGATCAAGAACATCAAGCAGATCGGGGCCATCCGATTCACCGACCGACGCCCGGTCGACTACTGGGCCGAGCGGGGCTACGACTGGTACGCGGGCCACTGAGGTTTTCTCCACTCGAATCGAAGACTCGTATGGACCGGAGGCCGGGGCGGTCTTTGCCCAACCGTCGGGTTTCCGATCCCACGACCAATTTCGGAGTTAACGGATGTCAAGATTTCGCGGCTCTCGGATGATCATCGGCCTCGTCCTGACCGCCGGGTTCGCCGCGGCGGCCCAGGCTCAATTGCTCAAGCCGGGCAAGACCGCCCCGGCGCCCGAGTTCCGGGGCATCACGCAGTGGATCAACTCCGAACCCCTGACCCTGGCCAAGCTCCGGGGCAAGGTCGTGATCGTCCACTTCTGGACCCACGGATGCTCGAACTGCATCAACAATTATCCCCACTACAAAGCCTGGCAGGATCGTTATGCCGGCAAGGACGTGGTGATCGTCGGCATCCATACCCCCGAGACCTCCGGCGAGCGCGACGTCTCCCGGATCAAGGCACAAGCCGCCAAGAACGGGCTGAAGTTCCCGATCGCCGTCGACAACGACAACGCGAACTGGGACGCCTGGCACAACCGATATTGGCCGACCGTGTACGTCGTCGACCGCCGAGGGGTTGTCCGCTACGGTTGGGAAGGCGAGCTGAATTACGGAGGGGCCGACGGCGAAGAGAAGGTCCGAAAGCTGGTCGCCTCGCTCCTGCTCGAAAAACCGTGATAGAAGCTCAGGACTTCCCAAACCCGACGCCTTTCCGCTAATCTTGGAGATCACCTCGAATTTCGATCGGACGAACTCGGCGCCGCGTCTCCGCTCCCCGGCTCACGGCGGGCGCCGCGGGGTTTCGTCCCAACGTCACTCGACCTGGGGGTTTCCGGATGCGGATCGCCGGCCTGCGATGGCTCCTCCTTGTTCCAAGCCTCGCGTCCGCAGCGGTCGCCGACGCACCCGTGTCGTATAACCGGGACGTCCGGTCGATCCTGTCGGAGAACTGCTTCTACTGCCACGGCCAGGACCCGAACCACCGCGAGGCCGACGTCCGCCTCGACACCGGGGAAGGCCAGCGCGCCGGCGACCTGATCCTCCCCGGCAAGCCGGACGAGAGCGAGCTGATCCGCCGCATCCTCTCCGAAGACCCCGACGAGCGGATGCCGCCGCCGAAGTCGAACCGTCGGCTATCCCCCTCGCAAAAAGAGACCCTCCGGCGATGGGTCGCCGAGGGGGCGGCCTTCGAGGGGCATTGGGCGTTCCAACCTCCCGTCCGCCCGACCGTCCCCGAAGTCCCCGGCGCTTCGAATCCGATCGACGCCTTCATCCGCCACAAGCTCGACGCCGAGGGGCTGACCCCCGCGCCCAAGGCCGACCGCCGGACCCTCATCCGCCGCGTGACCCTCGACCTGAACGGGCTTCCGCCAACCCCCGATGAGGTGGATGCCTTCCTCAACGACCCAGCTCCCGACGCCTACGAAAAGGTGGTCGACCGGCTCCTGGCGTCGCCGCACTACGGCGAGCGGTTCGCCCTGCCCTGGCTCGACGCCGCCCGGTACGCCGACAGCAACGGGTTCCAGCAAGACGGCGACACCTTCCAATGGATCTGGCGCGATTGGGTCGTCAAGGCGCTCAACGCCAACATGCCGTTCGACCGCTTCACCGTCGAGCAACTCGCCGGCGACCTCCTGCCCGACGCGACGACCGACCAGAAGGTCGCCACGGCGTTCAACCGCAACCACCTGCTCAACGGCGAAGGGGGGGCGATCCCCGAGGAGCAGCGCTTCAACATCCTCTTCGATCGGGTCGACACGACCGCCACCAACTGGCTCGGCCTGACCGTCGCCTGCGCCCAGTGCCACGACCACAAGTACGACCCGATTACCCAGCGCGATTACTACAGCCTGCTGACCGCCTTCAACAACGTCAGCGAGACCGGGACCGCGCCGTTCAGCCCGAGCCGGAACCGGGTCGCCACCCCGTCCCTCGACCTGTCCTCGCCCGAGCGGAAGTCGACGCTCGCCGCCCTGGATAAAGTCACCGCCGACCTCCGAAGCGCCCTCGACGGCAAGCGGAAACTCTGGGAGACCCGGACCCTTGCCGACTCGGACTACCCCGACAAAGCCATCCGAGAATGGCTCCGGAACCCGGACCCCAACGGCAAGGGCAACCACGACCCGGAGATCAAGAAACACTTCGAGGAAACCGTCGAGCCGGTCCTATTAGGCTTGGTCAAAGCCGCCGAGCGCGAGGCCCGCGAGTTCCGCGACGATTGCCCCCGCGTGATGGTCATGGCCGACGACCGACCCAGGCCGTCGCACATCCTCGACCGGGGCGAATACCTCAAGAAGAAGGAGCCGGTCGAGTTCGCCACCCCCGCCTTCCTGCCCGCGATGCCGCCCGACGCCCCCAAGAACCGGCTCGGCCTGGCGAAGTGGCTGATCTCGCCCGAGAACCCGCTCACCGCCCGGGTCGCCGTCAACCGGGCCTGGCAAACCCTCTTCGGCGTCGGCCTGGTCAAGACCAGCGAGGATTTCGGCGTCCAAGGGGACGTCCCCGCCCACCCCGAGCTGCTCGACTGGCTGGCGGTCGAGTTCCGCTCGGATTGGGACGTGAAGCGACTCCACCGGCTGATCGTCACCAGCGCGACCTACAAGCAGTCGTCGAAGGTCTCGCCCGACCTGCTCGCGAGCGACCCGGAAAACCGCTTGCTGGCCCGATTCCCCAGGGTCCGGCTCCCGAGCCTCCTGCTCCGCGACCTGGCCCTGGCTTCGAGCGGGCTGCTCGACCCTCGGATCGGCGGCAAGCCGGTCTACCCGTACCAGCCCGACGGCGTCTGGGACCCCCTATCCATCACCAAGGAGCGCGACTTCACCTACCCCGCCTCCAAGGGGGACGACCTCCGCCGCCGGAGCCTGTACACCTTCTGGAGGCGGACGATCGGCCCGAGCAACATGTTCGACGCCTCGTCGCGCCAGGTCTGCAAGGTCAAGCCGTCGGTCACCAACACCCCGCTCCACGCCTTGACGACCCTGAACGACCCGACCTGGACCGAGGCCGCAAGGGCCTTGGCCGAGCGGGCCATCCGAGGCTCGGACGACCCGGACGCCCGGTTCGCGTTCGTGTTCCGCCGACTCCTGTCGCGAGGGCCTTCGGAGGTCGAGCGTCCGATCCTCCGGCGGATGCTCGCCGAGCAGTCGGTCCTCTACCGATCCGACCCCGAGGCGGCGAAGAAGTTGGCCGCCGTCGGGGCCTCGCCGAGGGATCAGACCCTCGATGCCGCCGAACTCGCCGCCTGGACCAACCTTTGCCTGGCCGTCTACAACCTCGACGAAGCCCTGACCCGGGAGTGACCGCCGTGGACCCGATTCTCGAGGAACATCTCGCCCGGATCAATCGCCGAGAGATGCTGGGCCGGACCGCCGGGGGGCTGGGGGTCGCGGCCCTGGCGACGCTCTTGGGCGACGCGGCGAAGGCGGCGGGTCCGACCGGGACGACCCAGCCCGGCCAGCCGGGGTTGTCGGGCTTACCGCACCACGCCCCCAAGGCCGACCGGGTGATCTACCTCTGGCAAGGCGGCGGGCCAAGCCACCTCGACTTGTTCGACCCGAAGCCGACGTTGGAGAAGAACCACCTCAAGGACCTCCCCGAGAGCGTCCGAGGCACGACCCGCCTATCCACCATGACGGCGGGCTACAAGCGATGGCCGGTCGTCCCCGGGATCAAGCCGTACAAGAAGTGGGGCGAGAGCGGCCTGGAGATCAGCACGATGCTCCCCCACACCGGGGCCATCGCCGACGACCTGTGCCTGGTCCGGTCGATGAACACCGAGGCCGTCAACCACGCCCCCGGGGTGACGTTCTTCCTGACCGGGGCGCAGGTCCCCGGTCGACCCAGCCTCGGCGCGTGGGTAACCTACGGCCTGGGCAGCGACGCGGCCGACCTCCCCGCGTTCGTGGTGATGACCTCCGCCGACAAGGCCCGGAGCTGCGGCCAACTCTTCTACGACTATTATTGGGGAAGCGGCTTCCTGCCCGGCAAACACCAAGGGACCCGGTTCCGGCCCAACGGCGACCCGGTCCCCTACCTCAACAACCCCGAAGGGGTCAGCCCGCAGGCCCGCCGCCAACTCCTCGACGGCCTGGAGGAACTGAACAAGCAGCACCTGGCCGAGTTCGGCGACCCGGAAACCGCGACCCGGATCTCGCAGTACGAGATGGCGTTCCGGATGCAAACCAGCGTCCCCGGCCTGCTCGACATCCGAAACGAACCCAAGCACGTCCTCGACTCGTACGGCCCCGACGTCCACGAGCCGGGGACTTTCGCGCGGAACTGCCTGATCGCCCGCCGATTGGTCGAACGAGGAACCCGGTTCGTCCAGCTCATGCACAGCGGCTGGGACCAGCACAACAACCTCTACACCCAGCTCGAACAGCAGTGCCGCGACACCGACCAACCCTCGGCCGCGCTGGTCCAGGACCTCAAGCGGCTCGGCCTGCTCGACCGGACCCTGGTCGTCTGGGGCGGCGAGTTCGGTCGGACCCCGTTCGGCCAGGGGCCTGCGGACAAGCCCAACGGTCGAGACCACTTCGGCAGGGCGTTCAGCCTCTGGATGGCCGGAGGAGGCGTCAAGGCCGGGCACGTCCACGGCGCCACCGACGACTGGGGATGGAACATCACCCAAGACCCGGTCCACGTCCACGACCTCCAGGCGACGATCCTCCACCTCCTGGGGATCGACCACACCAAGCTCACCTACCGCTACCAAGGCCGCCAGTTCCGCCTGACCGACGTCCACGGCAAGGTGGCCTCGGGCCTGATCGCGTAGGGAATCGAGCCACGGATTAACACAGATAGATCACGGATAAATCCCCCTTGAGACTCTTATCCGTGTTCCATCCGTGGCTGGCTCGTGCCGGTCAATAGACGAACGGGATTAGCCGCCAGGTTCGTCGGCGATAAGCGGCGTAGGCTTCGCCGAACTCGGCCTGCAACAGCGCTTCCTCGGCGTCGATGACGGGCAGGAAGAAGGGGAATAAAAGAGCGACCAGGAACAGCCCCGCGCCGCTCCGGAACAAGAGGACCCAGCCGACCGCCCCGACCAGCGCCCCGGCATAACTCGGGTGGCGGATCATCCGGTACAGCCCCGAGGTCAAGAGCGGGTGTTCGCGCTGCGCCGCGAGGGGCCAGGTGAACCGGTCGCCCAGGAGGAACATCGGCCCGACCCGGAGGATCGCGCCCGCGACGAGCAAGATCAGCCCGACGGATCGAGCCGCGCCGCCATCGATCGTCAGGAGATCGCGACGGTCGGAGAACGGAGGGAGCCAGGCCAGCGCCAGGCTGATCAACGCCAGGGGGATCAGCCGCCACCGGCCTTGGCTGTCTGGTTTGGCACACCCCCCGAGGTGGATTCCCGAGAACAGCGAGGCGAACGCCGCCAGGCCGATCACCCCCAGCCCGCAAGCCCTCGACGGGTGCCCGACCAGCCCGCCCCACGACCCCCAGCCCCACGCGGCCAGGCCGAAGAACGAGACGACCGAGGCGATCGTCACGGCCGGCAGGCCCCAGCTTGGCCGCTTGATCGTCATGGGTATTCCTTCGGTATCCCAGAAGTGCGTCCACTTCGCGACGGATCCCCCAGGTTGCCCTCTTCCCATCTCACACCGACTCGTTTCGCCGGGCTTGTCGCGTTGACTGGTTCTCGAACGGGCTGGCCGCTTGCCCTTCGGTTCCACATGAGTCAGATTGTCCATTACATTATAGGATATCACGCATGATCCGAGGCTTTACCGATTTAGCCCATGACAAATGTTGTTTTGTGCAAAACATGTGACTCGGGCTGGCCATCATGTGACTCATAGTCCGTGGACTCATCGTCCAAGTTGGTTTTAAATTTTGTTCATTATAAATCGGAAAAAGGGTTTGGCGATGGACGTTCTTGAGCGATTCGGCCAGCGTGTGCGCGAGCGGCGGACGGCCCTTGGATTATCCCAGGAAAATTTCGCCGCCACATGCCACCTGGACCGGACATACATCAGCGACATCGAGCGGGGCAAGCGGAACGTTAGTTTGCGGAACATCGAGGTTATCGCCGAGTCCCTGGGCGTCTCGATCTCCGAGTTGATGGACGGAATGTGATGGCATCCGAAGCCCCCGATTCCTACTTCAGTAAGATCACCGACCCACACTCAGCCATAACAGCCATCGAGAGTGGTCTGAGGTTCCCGGAGGTCGTGCCAATCTTGCTCGAGAAATATGAGGTGGCGATCCAACGATTCGCCCAACTCGTGGAGGTATCCAGTGACAGCGGCGATCTTCTCGGGAGAATTCGTCTGGCCTCAATCCCAGCGGACGAGAGGATGGCCCTGCTCAAAATTTTTCGCCGTTGCGTCTCAGGTACCTGCGATACCGAGGCCACCAAAAAAATCAAGATCATCTCGACCAAGAGCCTGGTCGACAATTACGGCAGCACCTTCAAGCCGATCGAGAGGCTCAAAGAACAGTTCGCGAAACTGAATGACGCTTTCGTGGCCGCACTCGCCGTCTCCGTGGGAGAGTACGACAATCGAGGCAAACAGGGTTATGTTTTGGAAGCCCAATTCGCCGATTGGTTCGAGGCGAAATTCAAAGATCATCTGACCGTTGAAGGACCACGCGGCCCAGGCCCCGACATTGAGCTTCGCACAGTGCTACCCGAGTTTACCGGATCGTGTCCCTGCGATTTTGTATTCCGCGATCGGTTTGACCGCGGCATCATCGCCGTAGGATTTTGCCGATATGATTCGACTCGTGGAGGCGCCCAGTCGAACGATCGAACCGATGGAAATATGGCGAAAGTCTACAAAGTCCGGGAGCATTTCGCGTCGCTCCAAAAGTCGCTCCGAGTTGTTTTCGTCGCCGATGGGCCTGGCCTAGCCCACAAAGACACATGGAACAAAACCAAGCAACTGGACGGCGAGTGGGGTGGCAACGTGCGTGTTACCACACTGAAACTGGCGGACGAGCGGATCACCCTCGAATGGCTCAGAGGCGTTCCGCCGAAGCGACGGCCACGTCGTCAGGGGTGAATGTCCACCGTCGCTCTACGGAACAACTTCGCCCAATTCTCCAGGATATCTGGTGGCAGTTCCCCCAATCCCCCGGCAAGAAACAGGTCGAAGCTCGTACTCAAGATGTTAGGATGATCGAAGAGCATAGCTTCTCTCGCCTTCTTCCCCTTCACGAAGTCGCCCATTGGTTCGGACCCGTTCGCTAGACGATAGATGATGGTTGCCATCGCCTCCTTGCCCGAGTCGACCCCAATCCATCGTCGGCCCAGTTCTTCCGCAGCCACCAATGTCGTGCCCGAACCGGCGAAACAATCGAGCACCAAATCGCCTGGGTTTGACGATGCGGACACGATCCGCCGGAGGAGATCGAGCGGCTTCTCGGTTGGATAGCCCGTGACCTCGATCATCTGGTTGTGGGCATCCCGGCAGTCGAGCCAGATGTCCTGAACCGGCACACCTTGGCTCTGATCGAAGTAGATTTTCCGCCTAGGGTTCCCGGTTGGGGACCAGTAAATTTCCCCTTTCGCATCAAGCTCGTCGAGAGTCTTGGGCGAAAACTGCCAGTGCTTGCCGGGAGGCGGCAGTTTTCCACGCCACTCTCGACCCGTCTCGCCATTCCTCACGCCGGGAGCATGGACGGGAACTTTCTTGTACTGCCTGCCCGTCCCTTCCTCAACATACTGATATTCCCTTGCGGCCCATTCCTGGGTCCAAGACTCGTAGGGTCGGTTCCAAACGTAACTGTCGGACTTCGTGTAGTACAAAACATAGTCCGAGATGTTACCATACTGTTTCCTGGTGAAGTTTTTGCGGTTCGACTTCTTGCGGGTTATCCAGTTGCGATAGTTCGTGGGACCGAAAACCTCATCCATGATAATCTTGATGGGGAAGGCCATCGCCTCATCCAAGTGGAGGTAGATGGAACCGTCGGTGGCCATCAACTCACGGATGACGACGAGCCTTTGGCGCAGGAACTCCAGGTAATGAGCGCCGAAGGCGATGTCATCGTAGGCCCGCTCCCCATTGCGAGACTCGAAGATCCCCCCGGTGGCAAATGGCGGATCGATATAGACCAGCCGGACATTTCGTCGCACGGACGGATCGTCCAACAGGGATAGCAAGACGGGAAGGTTGTCGCCGTGAAGCAGACGATTCCGCCAACCGGCTACATCCACCTTGCTGACGGAGAGCCGCTTTACGGGCCTACACCGACTACCGGTCAGGATGTCAACCTCACGATGCTTACCAGGATAGGTCAACTCGTAGTCGAGCGGTCGGGGCTTGGTCCCCTCCGATAGACGGCTCGCCCGTCGGATCGTTTTGCCAATGTTTAATCCATCATTCGTCATTGGCATCTCTTTAATTTAAAAACATCGAGATCACACTTGTGGACTATAAGTCACTTCGCCTGCTAGGTCAACTACACTCGGACGGAAAACGGGACGGACCCCTTCTGTGTTGCCCGGAAGCAACTTGCGAAATGGGGGAAATGACATTGTTTGCGATTGCCCTATGCCTTGCGTTTGAGTTTCCTAGATCGGCATTACCGGGTCGAGCGGACGGCCCCGGAGTCGAGGCCGAGGATTCGGCCTTTGGGTTTGCTCCGGTCGACGAGGACGGGGCTGTTCTCGGGGGTTTCGGCGTAGCCGAGGTTGTTCAGGGCGTCGCGGACGTCGACCCGGACGTGGACCTTGGGCGGGCACTTGGCCGAGATCAGCCAGCTATATTGGCCGGTGTTCTCGATCGGCGAGGGGGTGATGATCTGCCACTTGGCGTCGGGGGCGTCGGCCCGGATCGAGATCATCACCGGGCGGGACGTCGGGTGGGCGTCGTTGGCGTGCCAGGTGATCAGGAGCTTGTTGCCCGACAGCCGAGGGGGTTCGAGGGTCACGGTCGGGCCGGTGCCGTCGACCTCGACGATGGTCCTCGGGAGTTCGCCGGGGGCCGGGGGCCGGTCCCCCTGGTCCGCCGCCGACTTCGCCACCAACTTCAAGCCAAATCGACCTTCGCCGCCGAGGTCGACCTGGAACGGCGAGGTCCGGTCGGTGTCCTCGCCCCGAGTGGCCCAGGTCCGCCCGCCGTCGTTGGTCACGAACAGCTCGACGACGGCCGGGCCGTTGGGTCCGGCGTCGTCCACCGCGTACTGGAGGCCGAACTTGGGGCCGGCCACGAGGATCGGCGGGGTCGCCTCGGCGGGCGGGGCGCGGTCGACCCCGGCGGGACGCTGGGGGGCGTTGGCGGCGAACGGGTCGTATCCCCCCGCGAGGTCGGGGTTGGCGGTCCTTTCGGGCCGCTTCGAAGGCGTGGGGCGACTTTCGTTGGAGGTGAGGGTGGTACCGATCGGCGGCGGGGTGTACGAGTCGCCGAGGTCGGCCGGGGTCGCCGAGACGTCGTCGGGGATGCCCCCGCCGGGAAGGTTCACCACCACCACCTGTCGGTTGCCCGCCTGGTCGGCGACGACCCCCCGGACCTTGATCGGCTCGGACGTCCCGGCGTCCCACGACTCGACCCCGATCCTCGACTGCTTCCGGATCGGGATCGACGTCCATTCGGTCGAGTTCTCGGCCTGGAAGTCGAACGCGAGCGTCTCGAGCGCGAGCAGGTCGTCGGTCACGTCCCACTCGATCGAGGCGATGTTGCCGCGCCGGGCGCGAGGCTCGATGCTCAACGTCGGCTTCTTGGTGTCGATCGTGACCTTCATGTTCGGCTCGAGGTCGGCGTCGTCCGCCGGGAAGAGCCGCCCTTTGGTGTCGACCGTCCGGACCATGAACCAGTAATCGCCGTCGGTCTTGGCGGTGAAGAGGAACGACGGCTTGTCGGGCGTCGCCATCGCGACCTGCCTCCACGACCCGCCTCCGTCCGACGACGACCAGAGCTGGACCTGCTTGTAGCGGGGGACGTCCTCGGCGGGGATGTTGAACGGGATCTTGAACTTCCGGCTGTTGTAGGCCACGGCCTGGATCTTGTTCGAGGGGCCTTGGGCGTGCGCGACGGTCCCCAAAGCCAGGGCGAGGCCCAGCTTGAGGGTGGCCAGTCGCAGCGAAGCTCGCCCCTGCATCACGAAAACGTCCTCGATCGAAAAAGTCGGGTCGCGGCTCGATCTCGAACTCCGCTTGACCCCGGGCGCCCCGAGGAGAGCCTGGACCCGTCGGCGCTTCGGCGGGAACATGGTCCGGCTTTACCAGTCAATCGACCTTGACGACTGTTCGGCTTGAACCGATTTTCCCCGGCGAAACCATCGCGACGGTCATGCCGAGCCGCGTTCGCCCTTCCAACCCCCCTCCGAGCGGGCGGGTTAGGCATCCGGGAGCGGCGGCTTCGTTCCCCGGTTCCGGCCGGTCCGCCCCGAGAGCCTGGCGACCACCGCGATCAGCTCGTCGGGGTCGACGGGCTTGGCAAGGTGGATCTGGAAGCCCGCCCGGAGGGCCCGCCTCCGATCCTCGGTCCGGGCGAACGCGGTCAGGGCGGCGGCGGGGATCTCATTCGCCGAGAAGCGAGCCCGGATTTTCCGGATCAGGTCGTAGCCGTCCTCGTCGGGCATCCCGACGTCGCTGAGGAGGACGTCGGGGCGAAACCGATCGACCTGGATCAAGGCTTCGGCCGCCGAACCGGCAAGCATGACCTCGGCCTCGCACTCGGCCAGGACCCGGCGGATCAAATGCCGGGCGTCGGCTTCGTCGTCGACGACGAGGACTCGAAGCCCTTCCAGGGCCGGCCGGGCGTCGCGGTCCGGCGATCCCGCCCTGGCTTGGCTTCGATTCGGTTTTCGCGCCGTCGGCTGGTCGAGGACCGCCGAGATCGGCAAGGCCACGGTGAAGCTCGACCCTTGATCCTCGCCCGAGCTACGCGCCCGGATCGAGCCGCCGTGCATCTCGACGAGGTGCTTGACGATCGCCAGGCCGAGGCCAAGCCCGCCGTGCCGCCGGGTCGTCGACCCGTCCGCCTGGCGAAACCGGTCGAAAACGTGGGGGAGGAACTCGGGCTTGATCCCGATCCCGGTGTCGACCACCGTGATCTCCACCCGCGAGCCGATCCGGGCGAGGGCCACGTCGACCCGTCCCCCCTTCGGGGTGAACTTGACGGCGTTGGCCGCCAGGTTCCAGAAGATTTGCTGGAGCCGGGCGAAATCCCCTTGGATCGGCCCGACCGCCGGGTCGAGGGACTTGACGACTCGGATCTGCTTGGCCTGCGCGGCGGGGGCGACGGCGGCGATCGCGGCGTTGATCACCTCGACGATGTCGAGCTGCTGGACGTCGAGCCGGAGGTTGCCCGAGACGATCCGGGACACGTCGAGGAGGTCTTCGATCAACCGGGATTGGACCTGGCCGTTCCGCTCGATGGCGTCGAGCCCTTCGGCCAGGTCCTCGGCGTCGACCTGGCCCCCCCCGAGGATCTTGGCCCAGCCGACGATGGCGTTGAGCGGCGTCCGCAACTCGTGGCTGAGCGTGGCCAGGAACTCGTCCTTCATCCGGTTGGCGGTTTCCGCCACGCCGAGCGCCTTGGCCGCCTCGGTTTCGGACCGCTTCTGGTCGTCGATGTCGGTGTTCGAACCGAGCCACTTGGTGATCGCCCCGCCCGAACGGATCGGCAAGGCCCGGGTCAGGTGCCAGCGGTGCCCGCCCGACTTCCGGTCGAAGATCCTCTGCTGGACCTCGTAGGGCTCGCCGGTCTCGATGGCTTGATTCCAGGCCCGGATCGAGTTGGCCAGGTCGTCGGGGTGGATCGGCGCCGTCCAGTTCGCCGGGTCGTCGACCCCCTTGACCGCCCCCGTGTTGAGGTAGTGCTGGTCGCTGGCGTAGTCGAGCGAGCCGTCGGGCCGGGCGGTCCAGAGCACCTGGGGGGCGACGTTGATCAGTTGGCGGAACCGCTCCTCGCTCGCGGCGAGTTCCTCGGCGAACCGGGCCCGCTCGACCGTCGCCCAGGTCCGGTCGGCCACTTCCCTGACGAAGTTGAGGTCTTCCTTGGTCCAGGCCCTGGGGACGTCGGAGTGGAGGAAGAATAGCGCCGACAACCGCCCTCCTTCGATGATCGGGACGTTGATCACGGCCCCGATCTTGAGGACTTCCCAACGATCCACTTTGTCGGCGGAGATTGGGTCGGTCGTCGTATCGCTGATGACGACCGTCTCTCGATTCCGAAGTCGGACGCCCATTTCGCCGTAATCTTCGAGTCGATGTTCACCCACAAGCGAATTGGCCCAGCTTTCGTGCCAGTTGTTTTCGATCACAACGCGGTCCTGGCCAGGCCCAACGAACCGCCCGTAGCCCGCCCGAATCGCACCCAGCGTCGTGCCCAGAATTTCCATCGCCGTCACGGTGATGGCGTCGACCGTTTTCAGGTCGCGGAGCCGATCGCCCAAGGTCACGAGCGCGGACTGCTTCCGTTCCCGGTCGCGGAGTCCTTCCTCGGCCAGCTTCCGAGCGGTCACGTCGTTGAAGATCACCGAGAAGGTGGGGCCTTCGACATGGCGAGCCGTCCCCTCGAACCACAGACCGTTCAAGGATTCGAGGTGGATCTCGAACCGCTCGGTCGCTCCGGTCTCGACGACCCGGGCGTAGATCCGGATCAGGTCGTCCTCGACGTCCGGGTGGATCTGGCGGACGGTCTTGCCGAGCGTCTCGACGACCGAGAAGCCGGTCAAGGTCTCGAAGGCGGGGTTGAGTTCCAGGAAGCGGAAGTCGACGACCCGACCGACGCCCGGGTCTCGGATCACCTCGGCCAGGAAGAACGCTTCGGCCATCCCCTCGAACAGTCGTCGCCAGCGCTCCTCGCCCGCCCTCAGCGAGCGCTCCAGCCGCTTCCGCTCGGAGATATCGTTGGCCATCACCACGAACCCGGGCACCACCCCGGTTTCGTCGGGCTGATCGGGGGTATAGTCGAGTTCGACCAGCCGAATTCCGCCTCGACCGTCGGGAAATTCGGCCTCGAACCGCTGCCGCTCCCCCCGCAAAACCCGGTCGATGAACGGCTTCAGCCGGAGGGTCAACGCCTCGCCGACCACCTCGGCGATCAAGACCCCCGGCAAGGATTCCGGTTCCCGGCCGAACCAGCTCCGATACGTCTCGTTGGCCAGGACGTACCGGAGGTCGCGGTCGATGTAGGCGATCAACGCGGGCACCGAGTCGATCATCAACCGACTCTGGACGTCGAAGCCCAACGCCGCCGCGTCGCGGTGCCGGTGATCGCCGTTGGCGACGACCCCGCCCCCTCGGCCGGCCAACCCATCGCCAAGCGAGGGCGTCCCGGATTGACTTGGGGAACGGTTCGGCCTCGCCTCATCGTCCGGTAATAAGCCCATCGCCGCCGCGACCCTTCGAAACCCGACGAGCCTTGATTCCCAGTTCCCCTCAAACGACGAGAAGGACCGATCAAAAGCCGCGGGTGTAGCTTTCGAATCTGGAGATTCTTCGAGATCAAGAATTGCAAATCGCAGAATTGCAAATCGCAAAGGGTTGAAGAATCTCATTTTCCGAGTTTTTTGCAATTTGCGATTCTGCGATCTGCAATCCGAATCTCCAGATTCAAAAGCTACACCCAAAAGCCGCCGCGATTAGGACTCACCAATACCAAAATTCCCTTCGACGTTCCATCACCGCACCCTCGAAGAATCCACCTCGCCCGATGTTCTCCCCCAAAAAGTCGGGTCAAGACCTCGGCACCAACAACGAAAAAACCCGCCGGATCGGCGAGTCCTCAGACCCGAACCGGCCTATTCCGGCTCTAAACCGTTTTCTGGCGGAGAGTCGCGTTGGATCATTATGATTACCCGGGGCCGCCACCGATTTTTCCGATGGACCAAACGCCGCTCAGATGCTCTAAACGGATCACCCGCGGAAGTCGGTCTTGTTCTCACGAACTTTTCGGGAAGAGGGTTCCAAACGGCCCACCCGTCTCGACCGTTTTCAAGGCGAAGAAGCTTGGCCTTCGGCCGCTTCAGCCGATCGAGAAGTCTCCGTGACCGACGACTTGGTCATGGATATCCCAATGGACAATCAGGCTGCATGGATGCACTTGTGACGGGAAAACCGAAGAAAAAACTTCCCGAGTCGATCGGATTCCGCGAAGGGACGATGAGCGTCCACACCAGTCGAACGATGATGCTCTCGGACTTATCCATCGTCCTCGATCTTGTCCCGGAGATGGCCAGGGTCGATGACTATTCGAATGCGATCATCGGGCGAAACATCCTGGGCAAGCCGACGCAAACGACCCGAAGGCGTACCGCCCGGCGATTGATCGAATTATATGCCTTGGATCGATCTCGCCCCATATTCCGCGTCCTTCGGAAGTTTTGGACGGTCGACACCGCGGGTCGGCCCATGCTCGCCTACTTGACCGCCGCCGCCCGCGACCCGATATTGCGGGGGTTGACGGAGTTCATCATCGCCAATCCGAATGGCGAGGTGGTCTCTCCGGCGCGGATCGCCGATCAACTCGCCGAGTCGCACCCTCGGCGATTCCAAACGTCGACCGGCCTCGCGACGGCCCAGCGGCTCGCCTCGTCTTGGACTCAGGCCGGTTTCCTCTCCGGGAAGACCAACAAGAGGCGGACTCGTCCGATCGTGACACCGACCGTCGCGACGTTCGCGTTGGTGCTTGGCCATCTTTCCGGGCGACGCGGCAAGCTGATCCTCGACACACCCTGGACAAGGATGCTCGACCGCACGCGGCCTGAACTCGATGCCCTGATCGTCGAGGCTTCGCGGCAGGGGTGGTTGAACTCCAAGTCCTCGGGTTCGGTGGTCGACATCACATTTCCCGGCTTGCTGACGCCCCAGGACGAGAAGGCATCTCATGACTCGGATTGATCTGCTCAAGAAGAATTACCGCCGGCTCTGCGAGTACTCCTGGGATCGCAACGTGGCGGGACCTCAACGGGTCTGGGTGGCCGTCTATGACAAGGAAGATGAACGGAAACTTCGACTCCGGTTCAAGCACTTCGAGGATGCGACGCACCAAGCCGGCCGAAAATGGGCGATCATCGACCTGACCGACTCATTCGCCGACTGGATGGCCGGATCGAGCAACGCCTCATACGCGGAAAGTTACTTCGAGTCGCCCGAGCTTCTCGACGAAGCCGTCCTCGCCGATTTCAAGCAGTCGGTCGCGGCCAGGATTCGGTCGGCCTTGATCAACCTCGACGACTCCGAAAGCACCGTGCTCGCCTTGCTCGGGATCGCGTCGCTTTTTGGCTTCCTCAAAGTGTCCGAATTGCTCCCCATGATCGAAAAAGACATCCAAGGCCGACTCTTGGTCTTTTTCCCCGGCGTTTACGAGCGAAACAACTACCGGCTTCTCGACGCGAGGGATGGCTGGAATTATCATGCAATTCCCATCCTCGCCGGCGAAGTGGAGCCCCGGTCGTGATGCCCTCGCAAAATCTAGAGATTTACGCGAAAGACCCCCTGACCCATACGCTCTTGAACCAAGGAGTCGCCAAAGTTTCCGGCGGGGAGTCGTCCGACGAACTCGAAACCCTACGGTATGAGTTGACCAACTTCGTCTGCGACGGGCAGTATGCCAAAGGTTTGGCGCGCATCCTTCAAAATTATCTTTCTCATCTCGGGAAGAGCGAGCAATCCGCCGTTTGGGTCAGCGGCTTCTTCGGGTCCGGCAAGTCGCACCTGGTCAAGATGCTTCAGTATCTTTGGGTCGATTTCCAGTTTCCCGACGGTGCCAAAGCCAGAGGGCTGGCCAAACTACCGACCAGCGTCTCGGACCCGCTCAAGGAGTTGACCACATCGGCCAAGCAGCGTGGCGGCTTGCACGCCGCCGGGGGAGATTTGCGGGATGCGGGGACGGACAGCATCCGCCTCGCCTTGTTGAGCATCGTCTTCAAATCCGCCGGATTGCCCGAAAAATACTCTCGCGCCTGTTTCCAAATGTGGTTGCGGGATGAAGGGCTGGAGGACGGCATCCGCCAGTTCCTCGCGAAATCGGGGGAGGATTTCGACAAGGAGTTGACCCACCTCTACGTCAGCGACTCGTTGGCGAAGGCGATCCTTCATGCTCGGCCCGATTTCGCCGCCAAGCCCGCCGATGTGAAGCTTTTGCTCAAGAGCCAGTTCCCGCCCGACCCGAAAGAGGTCTCGACCGACGAGATGGTCGACGGGATCAAAAAGGCGATCGGCCGGAATGGGAAATTGCCTTGCACGGTGGTGATCCTCGACGAAGTCCAGCAGTTCATCAACGATCCCGCCCGGTCCAAAGCGGTCCAGGATGTCGTCGAACAATGTTCCGCCCGTCTCGGGTCGAATTTTTTGATCATCGGCACCGGCCAGAACGCCTTGGCCGGAACGCCTTTGCTCGACCGACTCCAAGGGCGTTTTCCCGTCCCAATCGAACTTCATGATACGGACGTCGATCAGGTGACCCGCGAGGTCATCCTCAAAAAGAAGCCCTCGGCCGAGCCGGCGATCAGGAAAATGCTCGAGGAACGGAGCGGCGAAATCGAACGCCAGCTCAGCGGCTCGAAGATCCAGTTCACGAACCAGGATCGCGCCTTGCTCGTCGAGGATTACCCGATCCTCCCCGTTCGTCGCCGCTTCTGGGAGCGAGTGCTCCGGGCGGCCGACCAAGCCGGGATGGGGGCTCAACTGCGTACCCAACTTTGGGTCGTTCATGAGGCCGTGAAACAAACGGCCCATTGGCCCCTCGGTCATGTTGTCGGCGGAGCGTTCATTTATGAAGCCTCGATCAAAAGCTCGGCGCTCAAGTCAGGGACACTCCTCCAGGAGATTTCCGAGACGATCGAGAAGCAGGCGAAAGACGGCGAGCCTGATGGGCAACTTCGCTACCAGATCTGCGCCTTGATCTTTTTGATCGGCCAACTTCCCCAGAACAACGCGCCCCTCGACGCCGGAATCCGCGCGGACGCCGACACATTGGCCGACCTGCTCGTCACCGATCTGACCGTCAACAGCGGCGAGCTTCGCAAGAAGGTGCCCGAACTCCTGGAAAAACTCGCCGACACCGGCGCGGTCATGCGGGTCGAAGATGAATATCGGATGCAAACCCGCGAAGGGTCGGAATGGACTCAGGCTTATCTGAAAGCGAAAAATGCGCTCCTGCTCGATGTCGGAAAACTCCCCACCGCGAGGTCGGAACGACTCCGCAAACATTGTCGCGAGCTCGTCGAGAGAACGAAGTTGACCCACGGCGCCAGCAAGACCGACCGGAAGTTCACCCTCCATTTTGGCGAAGTCCCACCCCAGAACGACGGTCCCGCCATCCCGATCTGGATTCGCGACGGCTGGGAGGTGGTTGAAAAGTCCGTGCTCGACGATGCCCGGGAGGCGAGCGACTCGGAAGCGGTTGTTTACGGGTTCATCCCGAAGAAGTCGGCCTCGGAACTCGACGAAGCGATCGCCGGGTTTCATGCCGCCGAAACGACGTTGGCATCGAGGGGGAAACCTTCGGGCGACGAAGGGCTTCATGCCTACAAGGCGATGGAAACGCGAAGAGATCAGGCCGAGCGAGCGATCCATACGCTCATGACCGACATCCTCAACGACACCCGGGTCTTCCTGGCGGGGGGCGACGGCGCCGAGGGGATCTTGCTCAACTTGAAAGTCCAGGATGCGGCGACTCGGTGCCTGGATCGGCTTTTCCCGCTGTTCCACCTCGCCGACCATCCGGCCCTCGACTGGGAAAAAGTCTTCAAGCAGGCCGTCAAAGGGTCGTCCGACGCGATGAATGCCGTCGGCCACAAGGAAGAGGCCGACAAGCACCCGGTCTGCAAGGCGATCCTCGACTTCGTCGGCAGCGGCAAACGCGGGTCCGAAGTCCTCGCGCACTTCGGGGCGCCCCGATATGGATGGCCGAAGGATGCCATCGACGCGGCGCTCGCGGTCCTGGTCCAGTCGGGTACCCTCCGCTCGATCGACGCGACGAGAGAACCGTTGCCGGTCGCCAAGTTTGATCATAAGAGCATCGCAAGCACCGAGTTCCGCTCCGAGACGATCAAGCTCGGTCCGATCCAACTCACCGAGTTGCGCGGTCTCTTCAAGAAACTCGGGCTGAACGCTCAGCCCAACCAGGAATCAATCCAAGCGACGGAGTTGCTCAATCGCTTGACCCGGTTGGCCGAGTCGGCCGGTGGAGATCCCCCTCGACCAGGCCGACCGGACATCCGGCACGTCGCCGAGATCCTCGGACTGGTCGGCAACGAACAGTTGAAGGCGATCCACGACCGCGGAGTTGAGCTTGCCGACCAGTTCGCCGCCTGGCAGGCAAGCTCGGACCTGATCCAGCGGAGGCTTCCCCAATGGAACCAGTTGACCGCCCTGCTCAAGGCCGCAACCGACCTGCCGATCGCCGCCGAGGTCCAACCCGAACTCGTTGCCATCGAGGCCGGCCGCAGGCTCCTGGCCAACCCCGATCCGGTTCCCGGCCTGGTCGACAAGCTGACCCACGCCCTTCGGTCGGCCCTCAACGAAGCTCATGGGTCGCTTTCGGCCCTCCACGAAACCCGGTTGGCCACGCTCGAAACGTCGCCGACCTGGAATCAGTTGACTCCGGACCAGAAGCACGAGATCCTCGGCAAGCAGAGCATCCGTGCGATGCCCGAGATCGCCGTCGGGACGACCGAGGAGGTCCTCGACACTCTTGGTCGGATCAGATTAAGTCAATTTCACGCCTCCATCGACGCCTTGCCGACCCGGTTCGACAACGCGGCGGCGGCGGCGGCCAAGGTGCTCGAGCCCAAGGCTCAGCGAGTCTCGCTCCCGGGCGGGACCATCAAGGATGAGGGCGACCTGCGAGCCTGGCTGGCCAAAGCCGAGGACCGCATCCGCGAGAAGATGGTCGACGGCCCGGTGATCCTCTAATACGCATCCCAGGAATTTTCCGCATGGCAGATTGCAGGATTGCAAATTGCAAAGCATTACCCTGGTTGATTTTCCTCTGCAATTTGCAATCCTGCAATGCGCAATGAATTTGTGGGAATGGTATAGTCCAAGGCGAAAGTGACCGATCATGCCCGCGCTCGAGTCGAGCCTGCGTCGCAAACTGGAAAGCGTGATCGTCGCGGCCCGCGATCAGGCCGAGGCCGCCGCTCGCGCGGCGCTTCGGAAGCGGGGGGTGGATGCCGCCGAGCCGTTTCCGCATTTCGGGCCGAAGGAGCGTGAACTTCGCAACCGGCTGCGGGCGAGGGGCAGGCAGGTGGGCGACGTCCGGCTCGGCGACGAGGCCCAGTCGATCGACCAGCTCACCCAGGAGTTGGCCTATGAATACTGGCACCGGATGCTGTTCGCCCGCTTCCTGGCGGAGAACGGTTTGCTGATCGACCCGGAGCATCAGGTGGCCGTCGACCTCGAGTATTGCGACGAGGCCGCCGCGTCTCAGGGGGCTTCGAACGGGTTTGTCCTCGCGGCCCAGTTCGCCGGCGCGATGTTGCCTCGGATCTTTCGGACCGATGATGTCTTGTTGGAGATCGAGTTCGCCCCCGAGCATCGGTTGGCCTTGGAGAGGCTGCTGGCCGGGTTGGCTCGGGTGACTTTCTGGGCGGATGACAGCCTGGGATGGGTTTATCAGTTCTGGCAGTCGAAGAAGAAGGAGCAGGTGAACAAGAGCGGCGACAAGATCGACGGTCGGACGCTTTCGGCCGTCACCCAGCTTTTCACCGAGCATTACATGGTCCAGTTCCTCCTGCACAACACGGTCGGGGCGTGGTGGTGCGGGCGTCGGGGGGTGGCGGGGCCTCCGGGCGGGGCGGGGGTTCCCTCGGGACTGGCCCCGGTGGCGATGGATTACCTTCGGTGGCGGGACGATGGGACGCCGGCGGCGGGGACTTTCGAGGGGTGGCCGAAGTCTTTGGCCGAGTTCACCTTGCTCGACCCTTGTTGCGGGAGCGGGCACTTTTTGGTCGAGGCGTTCCACCTGCTGGTCCCGCTCCGTCGCCATGACGAGGGGTTGTCGACGCTCGAGGCGGTCGACCGGGTCTTGTCCGAGAACCTCCACGGCCTGGAGTTGGACCCGCGATGCACCCAGATCGCCGCGTTCGCGCTGGCGATGGCGGCCTGGAAGACGGTGGGCGACGATGGCCAACCGCTCGGGTATCGCCCGCTCCCTCCGCTCAACATCGCTTGCTCGGGGCAGGGGGTGGTGGGTTCGAAGGCGGAATGGATCAAGATCGGCAACGGCGACAAAAACTTCGTCGCGGCGATGGGCTTCCTCTACGACGACTTCCGCCGCGCCCCGACCCTCGGCTCGCTGATCAACCCCCGGGCTATCGCCGAGTCGCTCTTCCAGACCGGGTTCGACCCGATCCGAGGTTCGCTCGAACGCGCCCTGCGGAAGCTCAACCCCGATGACCCCGACCAGGCCGCCCTGGGCGTGGCGGCGCGAGGGATCGTCGAAGCGGCCTCGCTGATGGCCGGGCACTTCACCCTCGTCGCCACCAACGTCCCCTACCTCGCTCGCGGCAAGCAGTCCGACGAGTTGAAGACGTACCTTGAGGACAACCACAAGTCGGCCAAAGCCGACCTGGCGACGGCGTTCGTCGACCGCTGCCTCGACTACTGCTCGCCGGGCGGATCGACGGCCCTGGTCACGCCGCAAAACTGGCTGTTCCTCGGGTCGTACAAGGAACTCCGGAGGTGGATGCTCCGGCAGGTGACTTGGAATGTCGTGGCGAAGCTGGGTCCAGCGGCGTTTGACGACATGAACTGGTGGGCTGCCAACACAATGCTTTCAATTCATACCGCCAGAGAGCCAGCAAGTAATCAAATACTGATTGGATTGATCGCATCTGTTGAGAAAGGTGCAGCCCAGAAAGCAAATCTTCTTCGCTCTATTGTCATTAATACAGTACCTCAAGTTGGGCAACTCGCAAATCCAGACGCCCGAATCATATTTGAGATTCTTGAAAACCATCCTTTGTTGAGCAAAATTGCCCAATATGGTAAGGGCAGCACTACTGGGGACCGACCTCGATTTCTTCGATGCTACTGGGAGTTGCAAAATCTGACAGACAAAAACGTCAAGTGGTTGGACTCGATCGAAAACGAGGATTACTGGTCGGGCAGAGAACTTGTCACTACCCATCCGATCGATTCGGTTGAAATCTCGACGCAATTTGGTAGTCGAATCCACGGTCAAGAGGTTTGGTCGAAAGCCGGTATAGCACTCAATAAAATGAGAACACTTCAGCCGTACCGCTATTCCGGAGAAGTCTTTGATGATAATGTGGGCGTTATATCGCCACACGACGAGAAAAATATAGTCGCCGTATGGTGTTATGTCAAATCGGGCGAATACCTTACTTCTCTCCGCCTCATAGATCAAAAACTGAATGTCACGGCGGCCACTTTGACAAAAGTCCCCTTCGACCTCGAACGCTGGCAAGCCGTCGCCGCCGAGGAATACCCCGACGGCCTTCCCGAGCCGCACAGCGACGACCCGACCCAGTGGTTGTTCAAGGGGCACCCCAGCGGCTCGACCGACCCGCTCCAGGTGGCCGTGGCCCGGTTGCTGGGCTATCGGTGGCCGGATCAGGAGCCGGACGGCCTCGACTCGCTGGGCGACGAGGATGGGATCGTCCCCGTCCCCGCCGTGAGGAACGAAGCCGCCGCGTCCGACAGGTTGCGCGAGGTCTTGCGGGCCGCCTTCCCCGCCGAGGCGCTCGGTTCGGTCGAAGACCGCCTTCTGGCCCGTGCCGGGGCGAAGGGGGGGACGTCGCTCGACGACTGGCTCCGCAACGGCTTCTTCGAGCAGCACTGCCGACGCTTCCACAACCGCCCCTTCGTCTGGCACCTCTGGGACGGCCGCAAGGACGGGTTCTCGGCGCTGGTGAACTACCACAAGCTCGACGCCAAGGCCCTCGAAAACCTGACGTATTCGTACCTCGGCGACTGGATCACCGCCCAAAGCCGGTCCGACGCCGTCGGCGCCGAGCTTCGCCTCGCCGCCGCCCAGACGTTGCAAACCAAGCTCAAGCTGATCCTCGCGGGCGAACCCCCCCACGACGTCTTCGTCCGCTGGAAACCCCTCCACGAACAAAGCCTCGGCTGGGACCCCGACTTGAACGACGGAGTCCGGATGAACATCCGCCCGTTCATCGAGGCCGGAATCCTCCGCAAGACCCCCACCACCCTCAAGTGGACCAAGGACCGAGGCAAAGAACCCGCCCGCGACCCGACCGACTACCCCTGGTTCCACGTCAACGGCAAGCCCAGCGGCGACCGAGTCAACGACAAACATCTGACGATCAAAGAGAAGCAAGATGCTCGCGCGAGCAGGCGAGCGACTTGACCTCGAAAACCGACGAAATCGTCATCCGTCGAAAATACCCGACTAAGCCCCCACCAAAACAACGAAACTCAAAGAGACGCTCTTTGGCAACTCGCACCCAGACCCAACACCAATCTCCCATGACCCGCGAACCGTCCTTCGGGAAGTCTTCACACTAAATTCGGCACTATCTCACGGCGTAACAGGATGAGCGGACAGTTGGTTGCGGAGTTCCGCCGGGGCAAGTTTCAGGAACTCGCCGAAGCTCAGATCCGGGAGTTGCAGACCCAGCAGTCCGTAGGGCGTCT
>JAABUX010002560.1_pt1 | contig 25502 bp, 26 predicted proteins | sample 5561851 | NCBI WGS metagenome assembly JAABUX01 (sample SAMN10711883, study PRJNA513361) | rock metagenome | isolation source: Antarctica rocks | place: Antarctica: Victoria Land, Richard Nunatak red sandstone | collected 2016-01-03 | reverse complement strand
TGGCAAACGCTCGGCGAGAAGCTGGCCGATCCCATGCCCGTTGACCTCGCAGCCTGAGCCGGGCAACCATCATCACGCCGGAGACAAGCCAGTCAGGCCATTTCCACCACATTCGCGACGCCACCGGCAATGCCCCAAATGAACATCCGCTCCCACTGTCCGTCGGCCGGGACCAGCGTCAGGCATGCTACGCCCAAAGCCGCAAAAATCGTGCAATACACAGGAGCCACCGAAAGCCATTTGCCCGCCGCTGCCCGCGCCACTACTACGCCGAACACGAATTCCAGCACGATCGGGTCGGCGAGCGTGGTGAACGCGGGCCAGTCCGCATGCATTGCAAGCGACGCGAGTGCCAGCACCACCATCACCGGTCCCAACACCGCCAACTGGTCCAGCGCGAAAAACATTGCCATAGCAAAGACAATATAGAACAGCATCTCGAACGACAGCGTCCAGCCAACGTCGAGTACTGGCCGGACAACGCCAACCGCATCGCGTGATGGTATGAACAGGAAGGATGCTGCAATATTCCAGCCGGTTGGCCGCGTGTGCAAAGCCAGCGCCGGTACTGCCGCCACGGCGGCAAGCTTGGCCGCCGTCACCAGCCAATACATCGGCACAATGCGCACCAAGCGCAGCGTTATGAACTGCTTCCATCCGTCCGCCAGCCCAAGCAGCCGGCGCGACGACAACACCATAATAAAGCCGCTGATTACGAAAAACAGATCGACACCAGAATTGCCATTTTTCCATGGTGTCACGTCGGCGTCGAACTTGTCATGCCATAGCACGGTGCTATGGAAGCCGACAACAAAAAGTGCAGCGATGGCGCGCAATAACTGCACCGACCGGATTTGCATGGAGGCCGTCCTATCTATTTCTGCCGCCGCCGACGCATCGCGGCTCGGCGTTTAAAAACAATCCGGTCACTTAGGTTCGACCGGCGCTGCCTACCGCTCGCCTTCTACCGATAGCCATTCTCAAGCGATTCACGCAGCCGGTCAGGCTTGGCAATATTTCCATACCACCCTAAAATCTCTTGCACAGTAATCGTCCATCCGTCGGGGATACCGTCGTTGTCGCTCGCCCATGCGGCTCTGCGTGATGCGCGGGGGATTGCCTGATTGCTGATCATCAAGTGCATGGCGACCGTCTTCGGCTTTCTGTCGAGGGGATCAACATAGATTTCCTGCGGATACCCCATATAGGTGGTCACGATCAGCTTGCCGCCACGATCAAGTCGATAAGATTGCTGCCATCGCTACGCCAGTTGCCTACCAAATCGTGAAAATTGCCGGACCAGTCGAATGGCACCTTCTCAAATTCAGGCTTGTAGGAGAGTCCAAAATACTCCCATCCATTCCCATTAGCCCAATACGCGTCGTGCGGCTTCGTCTGCCACTTCGCATGGTAGATGTCAGGCGTGCCAAAATCGATCTGAGGCCCGGTCGGCACACCGGCGGCGCTATGGGAGTAGTTGTCGTTCCAATCGATTTCCATGCCTGTCGCGCCAGGCCGGTGTAGCGCATTCGGCCCGGGGAAGCCCTGCCATGGATCGCCCCCCTGTTTCGGAGGGGTCTGTTGACCGGACGCCATCCAAATCAGCGTCCATGAATGGTCGCCCTTAGGGCTGCGATATCGCACCTTCATCACCATCCCCGGCCGCCATTCAAATGGCAGCCGCACCATCACACCCCAAACATGGCCAGGGCTGCAACCCGCGTGGTTGTGCGAGCAGACCGCGTGCAAATAATCGCCGAAGATGTAGTTGAGGAAAAGACGGTCACGGATCGACTGCGTCATGATCATATTCACGCCACGCTGCCCACCGCCCATAACCAACGAAAACGCGGGCCGCAAGCCCGGCTCCATCAGCAGCCCGTCATCAGGCACGGCCCCGCTGACCACCGGCAATAGCTCGTCCAACGGTTTGTTGGAAGTGGTCAAATATCCCGCGTCGGTATCCACGGTCTTCGCTGCAATACGGGTAATTGCCGCCCCTCCCACAACCGCATGTTCAGTCGGTATGATCATCGGAGGCGCCGCCTGCAACGCACACCACCCTACACTCAGCAACACGGCCGCAGCCAGCACGCCTGCCGAAATCGCCGCACCGGCTGAAAGCACCCGGTCCCCACTGACCTAACCTCGTCCAACCAAAATCGTAACGTCCAGCCCGCTCGATGGTTCACCCGCTCACTAGTCGCGCTCTGTTTTCCAAGCCTGTTCAGCTAAAAGCCTGTTTTGGAGGGGTTGCGGGCCAGGTTTGACGGCATGACCGGGGGGCTGTTGCGGCGTTCCCAGCGACTTGCCCGTCATGGAGCTTGGCATGTGGACGCCTGAGGATCGCGCGCTGGTTGGGGACGACGGGGCTGGCCAGGCGGTTGACAGACGACCAGTGGCGGCTGTTGCAGCCCGTTGATCCGCTTCGCGGCTCAACCCCGCCTGCCAAGCCTGGAGGCTGCCCGCGCACGACGGACAGGCCACGCATGCTGGACAGCCTGTTCCACGTGCTACGCACCGGCTGCCAGTGGCGGCACCTGCTGCCGCAGCCTGCGTTCCTGCCGTGGCCTGCGGTGTGTGGCTACTTTCGCGCCTTCCTCGGCGTGGGCGTGTGGGAGGTCATGCGCCACCACCTCGTGGCCATGCCGCGCGAGGGTGCGGGCCGGGAGCCAAGCCCCACGGCCGTGGTGATCGACATGCCCTTTGCCGAAGGCGATCAAACATGAAGACCACAGAAGCCGGCGGTCCCAGCGGCTACGACGCTGCCAAGAAGGTCGAGGGGCGCAAACGCCACATCGCCGTGGACACACAGGGGCTGTTGCTGGGTGTGGTCGTCCACGCTGCCTCCATCCCCAGGACGCGGACGGCGCGGACAGGCTGCTCGGGCGCATCAAGCCGCTGTAGTGCTGGCTGCACGCCGTGTTCGTCGATGCCGCCTACAACCGCGCGCCAGCACTCCTAGCCTGCTTCCTGCTCGGCCTTGCGCTGCCCATCGTCAGCCGTCCGCAGGGAGCAAAGCGCTTTGTCCTTCTGCCGCGCCGCAGGGGCGGCTTCGCCGTCCTTCCCTTCCGGGGGATCGCCTGCGGCGATGGTGGCCGAGCGCACGCTCGGCTGGCCCGGGCGCTGGCGCCGGCTGTCCAAGGACTACGAGCATCTGCCATACGAGCACCTACCAGAGGTGTCCTAGGCCATGGCCACCCTCGCCATGACCCGCCTCATGCCACACCGCGTCGTCCACTCAAACCGCAAGCAGCCGCACGCAGCATGACCTCCAAAACGGGGTTTTAGCGGTAGCCGTAAGCCGGGGCATAGTAAACCGGCGGCGGCGCGTAAACCACTGGCGGCGCGGCGTAGTACACCGGGGGAGCGTAGTAGGGCTGTGCCGCCAGGGCGCCGGCGCCTAGGCCAAGGATCGCCCCACCGAGGAACGCGCCGCCAAAGCCAAAGCCGCCATAGCCACGGTAGCCGCCATAACCCCCGCGATAGCCGCCGTAGCCACCGCCGTAACCACCATAGCCGCCGCGGTAGCCGCCATAGCCGCCACGATAGAACTGAGCATTGGCCACTGCGGGCGCGAGCGCCGTCATAGCAAGGACGGGAAGCGCAATCAGGAACCGACCGGTACGAGTCATTGGTGACACCTGCGAAGAAGAGTGGGGCATCGTCGCCCCACCCAGTAGAGGATGGGATCGCCCCATGGCAACTTTAAGGCATCGCCCGCCCGTCCGGCCTGACATTGCACTTCGTTACTGAAGACGTGATGGCCGCGTCGTCCAGCCCTCATCCGCCCCCCTCATCCACCCAGGTAGGCCGCAGCGACGGCCGGGTCCTGCGCGACCTCCGCCGCCGGGCCGGACAGCACGATGACGCCGGTTTCCAGCACGTAGGCATGATCGGCCACGTCCAGCGCGGCAGAGGCGTTCTGCTCCACCAGCAGAATCGTCGTGCCATCCGCCTTCAGCGCGGCGATGATGGCGAAGATCTCCTCCACGAACAGCGGCGCCAGGCCCATGCTGGGCTCGTCCAGCAGCAGCAGCCGGGGGCGGCCCATCAGGGCGCGGCCGATGGCCAGCATCTGCTGCTCCCCGCCCGACATCGACCCGGCCAACTGCCCCAGCCGCTCCCGAAGCCGTGGAAAACGGGCCAGTACCGCCTCCTGCCGCCGCGCGACCTCCGCCCGGGCCGGGACCAGATAGGCGCCCAAGGTGAGGTTCTCGTTAACCGTCAGCTCGGCGAAGCACTGCCGCCCCTCCGGCACCTGGCGCAGCCCGGCGGCGGCAATGCGGTGGGCCGGGCGGCCCGTGATGTCCTCGCCGTCGAAGCGCACCCGCCCGGCCCGGGGGCGGACCAGGCCGGAGATCGCGCGCATCGTCGTCGTCTTGCCCGCCCCGTTGGCGCCGATCAAGCACACCACCTGGCCCACCCGCACCTGTAGGCTGATGCCGCGCACGGCCGGGGTGCGGCCATAGGCGACCTGCAGGCCCTCGACCTCCAGCCCCGCGCTCACCCGGCGCCCCGCACACCGACCCGGGCGCCCGCCGCCAGCCGGGCCGCGACCTGGTGGCCGAGGTAGGCCTCGATCACCGCCGGCTCGCTCCGCACCGCGGCGGGCGTGCCCTCATAGATCAGCCGGCCAAAGTTCAGCACCGTCACGCGGTCGGAGATGTTCATGACAAAGCCCATGTCGTGCTCCACCAGCAGCACCGTCGTCTGGCCGCGCAGGCTGCGGACCAGGGCGGCAAGGGCCTCGGTTTCGGCCGGGTTCATGCCGGCGGCGGGTTCGTCCAGCAGCAGCAGGCGCGGCTCCGGCGCCATGGCGCGGGCGATCTCCAACCGGCGCTGGTCGCCGTAGGACAGGGCGCCGGCGCGCAGCTCAGCCTTGTCGGCCAGGCCCACCAGGTCCAGCGCGGCGCGGGCGCGGGCGACGGCCCGGCGCTCCTCCGCGCGGAAGCCGGGTAGTCGCAACACAGTACCCAGCAGGCCTGTGTGCAGCCAGGCATGCAGGCCAGTCAGCACGTTCTCCAGCACGGTCATCCCGGTGAAGATGCGGATGTTCTGGAACGTGCGGCCCAGGCCCAGCGCCGCCCGGCAATCCGGGGCCAGCCGCGTCACGTCCTGCCCGCCCAGCGCGATGCGCCCGGAACTGGGCCGCACGAGGCCGCTGACCAGGTTGAACAGGGTGGTCTTGCCGGCGCCGTTCGGGCCGATGACGGCATGGACGCCTCCCGGTGTGACCTGCATGTCCACGCTATCCACGGCGACCAGGCCGGAGTAGCGCCGGGTCAAGCCGTGCAATTCGAGCAGAGGCACATGACCCGTCATTGCAAGAAGCTCAGCGATACGGCAATCCAAGGGCGGCCAGCACGGTTCTTGCCGCTCCTGCATTGCCGCGCCGAGGCCGGCTCGCAATGACGGCGTTCAGCAGGCGTCACGCCGCCCGCCGCCGCATCCGGGTGCCGAGCAAGCCGCCGGGCAGGAACAGCACCGCGAGCACGATGATGACACCGTTCAGCACCAGCCGGATATCGCTGAACCCGCGCAGCAGCTCCGGCAGCAGCGTCAGCACCCACGCGCCGAGTACCGGAGCGACAGGCGTGCCGATGCCGCCCAGCAGGACGTAGGACAGAATCGTCACCGCAGGCTCGAACCCATACTCGTTCGGCCCGATGAAGCTGCTGACATGTGCCGACAGGCAGCCCGCCAACCCCGCCAACACGGCGGAGGCGACCAGCGCGCCCATCTTGTAGCGGCCGACCGGCACGCCCATCACCTGCGCCGCCGTCTCGTCCTCCCGCATTGCCTCCATGGCCCGGCCGATGCCGCTGCGCCCGGCCAGCCACAACGCCAGCACCGCCAGCCCGAGCAGGCCGAAGATCATCCAGGTCTCGCCGCGCTCCGGGATGCCGGACAGGCCGAGCGCCCCGCCGAACAGGTCCACGTTGAGGTAAACCGCCCGCAGCACCTCCCCGAGCCCGATGGTGGCGATGGCCAGGTAAACGCCGGACAGCCGCAGGGTCGGCACGCCGATGGCGAGCGCGAACAGCACCGGAACCACAGCCGACAGCGGCAGCACCAGCAGGAACGGCAGCCCGAGCTTGAGCGTCATCAGCGCCGAGGAGTAGGCCCCCAGCCCCATGAACGCCGCCTGGCCCAGGGACAACTGCCCGACCGCCAGCACCACGTACATCGACAGCGCCAGCAGCCCGTTGACCCCCAGCGCGTGGATCAGGTTCTGGTAAGTCCACAGGAAGTCGTCCAACCACTCCGGCATCACGAACGACCTGGCATTACAAAGAACCTGGCATCACGCGCGCCGCAGCACGGCACGGCCGAACAGCCCGGAGGGCCGGGTCCACAGCACCGCCACCAGGATCAGGAAGGCCACGGCCTCCTTTAGGCTGGACGACAGGAACCCGGCCGTCAGCACCTCGATCACCCCCAGCGCCAGCCCGGCCAGCAGCGCCCCGCGGATGTCGCCCAGCCCGCCGACGATGATGACGACGAAGCCGCGCAGCATCATCTGCTCGCCCATGTAGGGGTGGATGGCGTTGAAGTTCAGTCCGATCAGCACGCCCCCGGCTCCGGCCAGGCAGCCCGACAGGAACGACACCAGCGCCGCCGCCCGGCCGGTGTCGATGCCCATGAGCTGCGCGGCGTCCGGCTTCTCCGCCATCGCGCGGATCGCCAAGCCCAGCCGGGTGCGCTGCATCAGCAGCACCAGACCGCCGACCAGCACCGCCGTCGCCGCCAGGATCAGCAGTTGCGCGCTGGTGATGCGGATGCTGCCCACCTGGAACGCATCGGCGCTGATGATGTCCGGCGGCAGGCGGCGGATGTCGGGGCCGAGCCAGGCGGTCAGCGCCGAGTACAGCGCCAGCACGCCGCCGAGCGTCACCATCAGGGACGACAGCTCCGGCGCCTGCACGCGGCGCAGCCGGGTCAGCAGCAGCCAGTCCAGCCCGACGGCCAGGATGCCGGACGCAGCCGCCGCCACCGGCAGCGCCGCCCAGATCGGCCAGCCGAGACTGCGCGCCAACCATAGCGCCACCAGCGCCCCGGCGGAAAAGTAGAAGCCGTACGTCAGGTTGATGACACGCAGGACGCCGAACATCAGCGTGAAGCCGAGCGCGAACAGGGCATACGTTGCGCCGAGCAGGACGCCGTTGACGAGCTGTTGCGCCAGCATCGCGGGGGTATTGATCCTTGGGCCGGAGCTGCGCCGGAACGGGCAGCAAAGGCGGCTTCTTAACGGCAGATCGGGCCGGGTGGAAGGCGTCTTGGTATGGCACGGAACTGCACGTTGCCGCCCGGGGCAGGCCTTGTCATGCTAAACGTGGCGCAGGGGAACCGTGGAATGAGCCAAGCCCACCTTGTTCGGATGACTGCTGATGAGTTCCTGGCCTGGGAAGCCGACCAGGAATTCAAGTGGGAGTTCGACGGCTTCCAACCGGTTGCGATGGCAGGCGGTCCCGAGGCGCACGCCGCCATACAGGTCAACTTGCTGTCCGCTTTAGCGTCACGGCTGTGCGGCACGCGATGCAGGGTTCGTGGATCTGAACTGAAAGTCCGCGCCGGTGCGAGTTTCCGCTACCCCGACGCGTTCGTACGCTGCACGCCAGCGGAACGTGGCGCGACGGTGACGGACGATCCCGTCGTCATCTTTGAAGTCATGTCCCCCAGCACGGAGCGCAAGGACCGGACGATCAAGCTGCGGGAGTACCGCGCCATTCCAACCCTGCAACGCTACGTCTTGCTAGAGCAGGATGGGGCCATGGCGACCACCTACACCCGAACCGGCACCGGCTGGATCGTCGATCAGCTCGACGGCTCCGAGGTTTTGGACATGCCCGAGATCAGCATCAGCATCCCGATGGCGGAGCTGTACGACGGCCTGGACTTCTCGGCCGCGGCCTGAACGCCCCTACTGCGTCGCCACCCCGAACTTGCCGCCCTGCACGGCCAGCACCACCACGCCCTCGGTGCTGGCCGGGTCGCGTCCGGCGGTGAAGGTGAAGGGACCCATGACGCCGTCGTGCTTGGCGGCCTGCAGCGCGTCCTTGATCTTTTCAGGTTCCGCCGCCCCGGCCCGGTCGATGGCGTCGGCCAGGATATGCATGCAGTCATAGGCCTGCGCCGCGAACTGGTCGGGGTCGTGGCCATACTTCGCCTTGAACTTGGCCACGAACGCCTGGTTGACCGGGTCCGGCTTGCCCACGAACCACGGACTGCCGACGATCAGCCCGTCCGCCGCCGTGCCCGCGATCTCCCCCAGCTTCGGCGAGTTGCTGCCGTTGCCGCCGATGAACAGCGTGTCCGGCCCGAACCCCAACTGCCGCGCCTGCAGCAGCACGCCCGACACCGGCTCCACCAGGGCGGAGATGCCGATGGCGTCGGGCCGCAGCGCCTTCACCTTGGTCAGTTGCGCGCTGAAGTCGGTGTCCTTGCTGCCGAAGCTCTCGATGGCGACGATGGTCAGCCCGGCCTGCTCCGCCGCCGCCTTCATGGTGTCGAAACCGGACTTGCTGAACGCGTCGTCGTTCGCATACAGCAGCGCGATGGTCTTCACGCCGCGGGCCTTGGCGCGGGCCAGGGTCACGGGGATCACGTCGCTCTCGGGCAGGCTGGTGCGGAACACGTAGGGGCCGATCCCGGTGATCCCGACCGCGGTCGTGCTGGTGCCGATGATCGGGATCCGGCGCTCGTTGGCGACGGGTCCGACGGCGAACATCTCGTTGGACAGGGTGGGACCGATGATCGCCACCACCTTGTCGCGGCCGATCAGCTTGCGCGCAGCGTTGATCGCCTGGTCCTTGTTGCCGGCGCTGTCCTCGATGGTGAGGTTGATCTTGCGCCCGCCCAGCACGCCCTTCTCGTTGATCTCGTCCAGCGCCAGGTCCAGCCCGGAGCGGATCGCGGCGCCGTATGCAGCGTTGGGGCCGCTCAGGATTTCGATGGCGCCGACCTGGACGGGGCCGCCGGACTGCGCAAAGGCGCCGGGCGCCATCGCCAGCATCGCAGCAACGGCAAGCAAGGTCCTGCGGTTCATGGTCGTCCCCCCGGTCATTGCGCGGGACCGTAGCGCAAACCGTCCAGGGATCAAGTTGCACGCCCGCTCCGTCCGGGAGCGGGAGCAGGCAGAACGTTCCTCTTGCCAGGTGCTGCCCGCCGGGCCATGCCGGGCGGCATGACCGCGCTCCGCATCGCCACCTGGAACATCAACTCGCTCCGCCTGCGCCTGACCCTGCTGGAGCGGCTGGTGGCGGAGCTGCGGCCGGACGTGATCTGCCTGCAGGAGACCAAGGTCCCCGACGAGCTGTTCCCCGACGCCGCGCCCGGCGCGCTCGGCTTCCCGCACGTCGCCCGGCGCGGCATGAAGGGCTACAACGGCGTCGCCATCCTGTCCCGCCTGCCGCTGCGGCTGGACGACGCCTCGCCGGACTGGTGCGAGAAGGGCGATTGCCGCCACCTGGCCGTGACCCTGGACACCCCCGGCGGCCCCGTGGACCTGCACGACTTCTACGTGCCGGCCGGCGGCGACGTGCCGGACCCGGCGGAGAACTCGAAGTTCGCGCACAAGCTGGCCTTCCTCGGCGAGGTCACGCAGCACTTCGCCGCCCGCCCCCCGGCCCGCAGCATCCTCGTCGGCGACCTGAACATCGCGCCGCTGGAGCACGATGTCTGGAGCCATAAGCAACTCCTCGACGTCGTCAGCCACACCCCGGTCGAGGTCGCGGCGATGGACGCCTGGATGGGCACCGGCTGGGTGGACGCGATGCGCCGCTTCGTGCCGCACGACCAGAAGCTGTACACCTGGTGGTCCTACCGCAACCAGGACTGGCGCGTGGCGAACCGCGGGCGGCGGCTGGACCATGTGTGGGTGTCGCACGACCTGGCGCCTGGCCTGCGCAGCAGCACCGTCCTGACCTCCGCGCGGGATTGGGAGCGCACATCGGACCATGTGCCGGTGTGCCTGGAGGTCGAGGTCTAGGCGCGCACAGCCGCCAGGCCGGGCCGGCGTTCCGGCGCCACGCGGTCCCGGATCGCCAGGACCGGCAGCTCCACAACAAGGCGCATCGCCAGCGCCGCCCCCAGCACCAGCGCCGCCATCCCCAGCCGCACGCCCCAGCCCGCCGCATCGTCCATGCCCGCCGTGCGGGCAAGATACAGCACGGGCACATGGACCAAGTACAGCGCGTAGGACAGCGCGGCCAGCGCACCCGCCACCCAAGCCAGCGGCCCCGTCCCCCGCGGCAGCATACGGTGCAGGCCCAGCACGATGCAGGCCGCCCCCAGCTCCTCCAACGCCGTGTGCAGCGGCGCCCACGCGGGTCCCCAGACCTGGAACCCCCACGGCAACAGCCGCTCCGGCGCGAACACCCCGGCCCAGACCCAGCCGAGCACCACCAGCATCACCGCCCCCACCGCCAGCGATCCCCAGGCCGCCGGCAAGGGCAGGGTGCGCCCTCGCACCAGCCATGCTGCCAGCAGGCCCCAGGACGCGCAATCCAGCCGCAGCACCGGGTTGATCGGCGGCTCCGGTCCCCAGAACGGGTGCGGCGATAACCCGGCAGCAGCCCGGCCCACCGAGCAAACGGCGATCAGCGCAACGCACACCAGCGGCACCGCCCACCGCCGGCGCCCCTGCCCCAGCAGCCAGAGCACCGCCATCAGCAAGGGCGGCACGAACAGGTAGAACCACTCCTCCAACGCCAGGGACCAGGTGTGCAGGCTCAGCGGCGTCCAGCCGGCGCGCGGGACGAAGTTCTGCAGGAACAGCAGGCTACGCCAGTCCAGCACGCCGAAATGCCAGTCCAGCAGCCCGAGCAGCACCCAGTACGCCGGCAGGGTCCGCATCCAGCGACGGGCCCAGAAGCGGCGCAGCGCGGCAAGGTCGAAGCCGCCCTCGATCGCCCGCAGCAGGATGCCGCCGATCAGGAAGCCGCTGAGGGAGAAGAACAGCTCCACCCCGATGCGCCCGATGTAGGCCGAGCTGATCTCGGTCGCCCGCGACGCGCCCATCCACCACTCCGCGGTATGGCTGAACAGCACGAGCAGGATCGCCGCCGAGCGCACGAGGTCCAGGCCGAAGTTGTGCTGCACGCGGGTCATGGGCTGCGGCCCTAACATGGCCCGGCCGTGGCAAGAAGCCCGCTGCCGGGCGGCTGGCCCGCCGATGCAATTCCATTCTACAGAAGCTGCAATGACCCTCGCCACCCTTTCGCCACCTGTCCGTTCAGGCGGCCGTACTGCCATGGCGCCCCGCGATGCCGGGTTGGACCTGCTTCGCGCGGGGGCAATCCTGCTGGTGTACCTGTCGCACATCACCGACTACTTCACCGCTGGCCGGCCTCGGCTGCAGACGTCGTTCGACCAGCTCGGCATGGTCGGGGTGGAGCTGTTCTTCTCCCTCAGCGGCTTCCTGATCGGCGGCTTGCTGATCCGGCTGGCCCGTGATGGCCTGACCTTGCGCGGTATCGGCCGGTTCCTGACGCGGCGCTGGTTCCGCACCTTGCCGCTGTACTACGCCGTGCTCGTGGCCGCGTGCTTTGCGTATGGCCGGTGGGCGTGGCGGCCGTTCCTGTTCCTGCAGACCTTCGGGCCGTTCGACGAGCGCATCCTGACGGTGTCATGGTCGCTGGTAATGGAGGAATACTTTTACCTGTTCTTCCCCTTCCTCATGCTGGCGGCTGTCCTGCTGTCGGCGGAGCGGCTGCGCGGGGTCTGGTGCATCGGAGCAACGGCCGCAGGGCTGGCCTTCGCCTGCATCGGTGCGCGACTGGCGCACCTCGCCGGCCACCTGCCGATCCCGGCCGAGAACTTCCAATACCACCCGTTCTACCGGATGGACTGCGCCGCCTATGGTGTCGGAGCTGCCTGCATTGTCGCCTGGTGGCCGCAGGGCGTGTGGCGCCGGAGCACGGTCCGGGCCGTCGCGGGCGCCGCCGTGCTCGGCGTCGTCGTGGTGTTGAACTGGCTGTTCCTGAATGTCGGCAACCCGGCATTCCAACTCGCCTGGCATCTCCAGGACTGGGGCCTCGCCTACCTGGCCCTGGACCACACCACGGCCGACGTCGCCGGCGCTGTACTGGTCCTGGTGCTTCTGGACCTCCCTGCGCTGCCGTCAGGACTGGTGACGGTGACCGAGTGGATCAGCCGGCTGTCCTACTCGATTTACTTGGTCCATGTGCCCATCAAGGACCTCGCCGAACCCTACATGGTCGGCATGACCCCGCTGGACCACCTCGTGACCGTCACCAGCCTGGTCCTGGTCGCGTCCCTGCTGACCTACACGCTGGTGGAGCAACCGTTCTTGCGGCTGCGCGACCGGCTAGCGCCGGGTTAGGCCGCCGCCAGCCGCAGCCGGTCCGCCGCACGGGCGCGGCCCATCAGCGGCAGCAGGTCACGCAGCTCCGGCCCGTGCTCCTCCCCGGTCAGCGCCAGGCGCAGCGGCAGGAACAGGCGCTTGCCCTTGCGGCCGGATGCGGCCTTAAGCCGGTCGATCCACGCGGGCCACACCTGGTTGTCCCATGGCTCCGGCGGCAGGGCGTCCACGGCCTGCGCCAGGAACTCGGCCTCGCCCTCGATCACCGGGGGCACGATGGTCCCCGCCACCACGTCCCACCAGCCGCGCGCCTCCCGCAGGAAGTCCAGGTTGCCTCGTACAGCGGTCCAGAATGCCGGGGTGGCAGAGGGCGGCAGGCGGTCCTGCACCGCCTCGAACGGCAGCTCGTGCAGCACCTTGCGGTTTATCGCCAGCAACTGCCGGCCGTCGAAGCGCGGGGAGGACTGCGAGACGTGGCTCAGGTCATAGGTCGGGGCCATGGCGTCGGGGGCTTCCGGCGCCGGGTCGTCGGAGGTGCCGAGGCGGGCGAGGTAGCCCGTCAGCGCCACCGGCTCCACCCCATCGCCGCGCAGGCTGCGGAGGGACAGGGCGCCGAGACGCTTGGACAGCTTGCCGCCTTCCTCATCGACCAGCAGCGGCAGGTGGGCGAAGCGGAACGCCGCCGGGCGCGCGCCGAGGGCGGCGATGATGTCGATCTGGATGCCGGTGTTGGTCACATGGTCCTCGCCGCGGACGATGTGGGTGATGCCGGACTCGATGTCGTCCACGACGCTGGTAAAGGTGTACAGGGGCGTGCCGTCGGCGCGGATCAGCACCGGGTCGGACACGGCGGTCAGCTTCACCGACCGGGGGCCGAGCACCATGTCGCCCCACTCGGCGGGGTAGCCGGACAACAGGAAGCGCCAGTAAGGCCGCTTGCCGCCGGCCTCGGCCTTGGCGCGCTGCTCGGGGGTCAGCTTGAGCATGGCGCGGTCGTACAAGGGCGGCTGGTGGCGCTTGGCCCGCATCTCGCGCTTGACGGCCAGCTCCTCCTCGCTTTCGAAGCAGGGATACAGGCGGCCGGACGCCTTCAGCTTTTCGGCTGCGGCGGCATATAGCTCCAGACGGTCGGACTGTCGGAACGTGTCGTCCCAGGACAGGCCCATCCAGCGCAGGTCGTGGGCGATGGCCTCCTCGTACTCCGGGCGGTTGCGCTCGGTGTCGGTGTCGTCCATCCGCAGCAGGAACTCCCCGCCGTGGCGCTTGGCGAGCAGATAGTTAGCCAATGCGACACGGGCATTACCAACGTGCAGCAGGCCGGTGGGACTAGGCGCGAAACGCAGCTTCATAAGGCAGCCCGCCTGCTTCTCCCTCTCCCTCCGGGAGAGGGAGCAGCAGCAACACCGTCACTCCTCGTCCTCATCTTCGACGAGCCGCGGGTCGATCGAGCGCCAGTCGCGGTCCGCCGGCTTCGCGCGCCGGGCCGCGAAGTCGGACAGCTCGGCCGCGCTGCGCCAGCCGCCTTCGCCGCCCAGCACCTCGGCGTCCTCGCCAAACGCAAACCATGCGTCCAGCACCGCCTGCGGCGCCATGCCCTGCGCCCGGCACCGTTCCAGGCTGTCCCGCACATAACGGCGGGCGAACTGGTTGGCAGTCTCCACATCCGGGAACGGCCCGACCTCCTCGACGACGCCCTCCTCCGCCCCGCCGGACAGGTCCAGGATGCGCACGCGGATGGACGGAGCAGCAGGTGGCGGCGGCGAGTCGTTCAAGCAACCAATCCAGTGTAGCCGTTGGTGATCGGATAGCGCCGGTCTCGGCCGAAGGCGCGCGGGGTGATCTTCACGCCCGGCGGGGCCTGACGGCGCTTATACTCCGCCCGGTCCAGCATCCGCCACACCCGCAGCACCGTCCCCCGGTCGAACCCGCGCTCCACCAGGGCATCGACGGACTGCTCCCCCTCCACCAGCCCCTCCAGGATGGCGTCCAGGTCGGCATACGGCGGCAGGGTATCCTGGTCGGTCTGGTCGTGCTTCAGCTCGGCGGACGGCGCCTTGGTGATCACGCGGTCGGGCATCACGGGGCCGTTGGGGCCGCGGGCGTCATGCGGGCGGTGCCCGTTCCGCCAGCGGCACAGGGCGAACACCGTCGTCTTATACACGTCCTTCAACACGGAATAGCCGCCGCACATATCGCCATACAGCGTAGCGTAACCCACTGACATCTCCGACTTGTTGCCGGTCGTCAGCAGCATGTCGCCGAACTTGTTGCTCATCGCCATCAGGATCAGCCCGCGGCTGCGCGACTGGATGTTCTCCTCCGTGATGTCGGCCTGCCGCCCGGCGAACACCGGCGCCAGCGCGTCGCCGAACGCATCCATCGCCGGCTGGATCGGGATGGTGTCGCAATGCACGCCGAGCAGCCGCGCGCACTCCGCCGCATCCTCCAGGCTCTCGCGCCCGGTATAGGGGCTGGGCAGCATCACCGCCCGCACCTGCTCCGCACCCAGCGCGTCCACCGCCACCGCCGCCGACAACGCGCTGTCGATGCCGCCGGACAGCCCCAGCAGGATGCCGGGAAAGCGGTTCTTCCGCACGTAGTCGCCAAGCCCGAGCATCATGCAGCGGTAGATCAGCTCCAGCCGGTCCGGCTCCGGCGGCAGCGGCTGCGGCGCGCAGACCATGCGCTCGCCCTCGCGCCGCCACTCCGTCACGGTCAGCGCCTCCTCGAAGAACGGCATCTGCACCGCCAGCGAGCGGTCCGCGTTCAGCACGAAGCTGGCGCCGTCGAACACTAGCTCGTCCTGGCCCGCGACCTGGCCCAGGAACACGAAGGGCAGCCCGGTCTCCACCACGCGCTCGACGCCCAGGCCGATGCGCCGGGCCTGCTTGCCGTCCTCGAACGGGCTGCCGTTGATCGACAGCAGCAGCTCCGCGCCACTCTCGGCCAGGGTCTCGGATACGGCTGGCAGCCAGAAGTCCTCGCACACCATCAGGCCCAGGCGCACCCCGCGGAAATTGACCGGACCTGGCGACGGCCCGGCGTCGAACACCCGCTTCTCGTCGAACACGCCGTAGTTGGGCAACTCATGCTTGGCCCGCCGGGCGATGACGCGCCCGCCCTCCAGCACGAACGCGGCGTTGAACAGCAGGCCGCCGTCGCGCCAGGGGCCGCCGACCACCAGGCCCGGCCCGCCATCGGCGGTGTCCCGGGCCAGCTCCTCGATGGCAGCCTCGCACAGCTCCACGAACGCGGGCTTGCGGACCAGGTCCTCCGGTGGATAGCCGCCGACGGAGAACTCCGGCGTCACCACCAGGTCCGCCCCAAACGCCGCCGCCTCCACCCGCGCCCGCCGGATGCGGGCGACGTTCACGGCGACCTCGCCAAGGTGCGTGTCGATCTGGGCGAGCGCTATGCGCAATGTCTGGGTCATGCACCAGACCTGGGGGCCGCACCAACGGAGTCAACTTGGTGCGCCGCAGCAGGACGGCCTTGCGCTGCGGCGCGCAGCAGAAACTCGCGGCCCACCTTCACCCGCTCCACCCCGTCATAGGTGATGATGTCCGCCGTCGCATACGTCTCGTGCCAGTCCGACGGCAGGAAGCTGCCGGTGCCCACCACGTCGATGGGCGCCCGCGTGTCCGCCATCACCCGGCACTTCGACACACCGAACCCGGACGACACCACGATCCTCACGTGCGGGAAGCCGCCATCGTCCAATGCCTCCCGCATCCGCCAGATCGCCGCCGCGGAAACGCCGGTCCCGACCAGGTGGCGCAGCTCGGCGTCGCTGCGGTAGCGTCGGATGGCGCCGGGCGCGCGGCGGTCCAGCACGGCGTAGCTGCTGGCAGGGTCCAGGCCTTCCAGGTAGCGCCCGCCGTGAGTATCCAGCCGCACCGACAGCCGGCCAGCCGCCGCCAGGTCGGGAAAGGCGCGGCACACCGCCAGGCCATCTGTGACCTCCAAGCCGAAGAAGTCGGTCAGCACCGTCAGCGCCTCGTCGGGGCAGGCCTCACGGAACATCTCGGCCGCGCGCACGGTGGACCCGGCGTAACCAATCAATGCATGCGGCATGGTGCCGACGCCGCGCACGCCGCCGACGAAGGGCGCCGCAACGTCCGTGCTGGCGCCGACGAAGCCATGTGCGCCCTCGGCCTGGGCCGCGCGGCTGCCGACGCCGGCGGCGTAGCCCATCATGGTCTGCATCTCCGCCCCTGCGCAGTGCCGGGCGTCCATGGCGAGGAAGGCGACGCCGGGCAGCGCCAGACACATCTGATAAGCGTTATGCGCGGCCACGCAGGCAGCGCCTAGCTTTTGCAGGAAAATGGTCTCGCAGTCTGCTAGGGCCAGGAAGCTGCCGGTGATGTAGGCGATGGGCTCACCAGCGCCGACCCAGGTCCCCTCGGCGTGAACCACCTGGTATTCGAACTGCGTGCCCCGCGCCGCCGCCACTTGGTCCAGCCAGTCCAGCATCAGTTGGGGGGCGGAAATCACCGGGCGGCGCAGGAATACCGCGTAGGTGACGGTGCAGTCGCCAAACCGGGCCACCACGTCGCGAGTGCGGTTGAAGTAGGCGTCCGTCCGGCGGGCGATATCATCGGTAAGCGCGCTCATGCCCTGCTCCCTCTCCCTCCGGGAGAGAGCCGGAGTGAGGGAAGCCGCAAGGGCCATGCCTTCGACGCGACAGCACAGCGATTGTCCTGCCATGGCCGAGGCGAGTGCGCGCGGCCTCCCTCACCCCAACCCTCTTCCGGAGGGAGAGGGAGAAGCGGCCTCATGCTGCTCCTCCGGTCAGGCTGCGGCGGCGCTTCAGTTCCTCCGCGACCAGGAACGCCAGCTCCAGCGACTGCTCGGCGTTCAGCCGCGGGTCGCAGAACGTCTCGTACCGGGCGCCCAAATCGGCCTCGGTCAGTTGGTGCGCGCCGCCGACGCACTCCGTCACCTGCTGGCCCGTCATCTCCACATGCACGCCGCCCGCCCAGGTGCCGGCCTCGGCGTGGGCATCAAAGAAGCCGCGCACCTCAGCCAGGATGCTGTCGAAGCTGCGGGTCTTCACCTTGGCCTGGGTGTTGCTCTCGCTCCTGACGCTGATGGTGTTGCCGTGCATCGGGTCGCACAGCCACACCACCTGGCGCCCGGCCCGCTGCACGGCGCGCAACAGCGGCGGCAAGCGGTCCGCCACCTTGTCCACCCCCATGCGGCTGATCAGCGTCAGGCGGCCCGGCACGTCCAATGGGTTGAGCGCGTCGATCAGCCGCAGCAGCTCGTCCCCCTGCATCGTCGGACCGACCTTCAGGCCAACCGGGTTGCGGACGCCGCGCAGGAACTCGACATGCGCGCCATCCAAGTGCCGCGTGCGGTCGCCGACCCACAGGAAGTGCGCGCTACAAGCGTAATGGTGGCCGGTGGTGCTGTCGATGCGTGTCAGCGCCTGCTCATACGGCAGCAGCAGCGCCTCATGGCTGGTGTAGAACTCGGTCTCGCGGATCTGCGGCGTGTTCAGGCCGCTCATGCCGCACGCCTGCATGAAGGCCAAGGTCTCGCCGATGCGGTTGGCCAAGTCCTGGTAGCGGGCCGCCAGCGGCGAGCGGGCAGCGAAATCCAGGTTCCAGCGGTGTACCTCGTGCAGGTCCGCATACCCGCCGCCAGCAAACGCCCGCAGCAGGTTCAACGTGCCGGCCGACTGGAAGTAGCCAGTCTCCATCCGCTGCGGGTCCGGCATGCGGTCGGCGGCGGTGAAGGCGGGGCCGTTGATGATGTCGCCGCGGTAGGACGGCAGGGTGTCGCCGCCCACCGTCTCCATGTCGGAGGAGCGCGGCTTGGCATACTGCCCGGCCATGCGGCCCATCTTCACCGTAGGCACCCCGGCGCCGAACGTCAGAACGACCGCCATCTGCAGCAGCACGCGGAAGGTGTCGCGGATGGTGTTGGCCGTGAAGCCGCTGAAGCTCTCGGCGCAGTCGCCACCCTGCAGCACGAAAGCGCCGCCGCCCGCCGCCAGGGCCAGTGCCGTTTGCAGGCGCCGGGCCTCGCCGGCGAACACCAGGGGCGGGTAGGTCGCCAGCCGGGCCTCCACGGCGTGCAGCGCAGCCACATCCGGGTAGGCCGGGCTTTGGTGCACCTCATGCGTGCGCCAGCTTCCGGGGGTCCAGCCGCCGTCTGTTGCCTCGGGATTGATCCCGCTGAGTCCGTCCATCATCGCATCCACCTCGCACGCCACGCCTGCGTCCAGGGGCGCACTTATCGCGGGTTTCGGCCGGGAATGCCACCCGACGCCTGCGGTGGCGCGGGAGGATGCCGAGCCACGCGCCTATACGCCTGGCTGGAGGAGGTACCCCGTCATTGCGAGCCGCACTTGCGTCGCAGCGATCCAGGGGCGGCCAGCGCAGTCCTTGGCCCTCTGGATTGCCGCGCCGAAGCCGGCTCGCAATGACTGTGACCGTTTGCTTGGTGCTAGCTCACTCGCCGCGCCACCAGCGCCATGCGGCCCGGTGGCGCCACGCCATGCCGGGTCAGCAGCAGGTCCAGCCGCGCCGTTAGCCGTCCGGCTGTCGCATCCCGCGGGTCCGACCAGTCGAAGCGCCCGCCCAGGCCGGCCAGCACCGGGCGCAGTACCGCGCCGGGTAGCGGGACCCGCCGTTCCACCTGGAACAGCCCGTGAAGTGCTGCCTCCGGATCGGCGGCGGCCGGGATAGGGGCAACCCCAGCAGTGCCGTAACCCGGCGCCAAGCAGTCCGCGACCATCCCGGCCAGCGCCGGATCGGCCGTGGCGCCCGTGGTCTCTGCCACTAGCAGGCCACCAGGCCGCAGCACCGCATAGGCGGCGGCGGCATGGGCGGCGGTCATGTCCTGCACAACCGCGGCATCGAATGGGCCGGCTGCGGTGTCGGCGGACGCCCCAGCGCCCAAGGTCGCCGGGTCCAGGCCGATCACCAGGGTCCGACTCCCCGGCGCCAGCGCCTCCCGCGCCAGGTCCAGCAGCGGCGTCCCGGTCAGGAACGGGTCCCGCCAAGGGTCGCCCGCCGATGGCTGCAGAACGCCGTCCACCACCTCCAGCGACAAGGTGGCGGACAGCGCCGGCTCCCAGCCGCGCAGCGCATCGGCCACCACCTGCCACGCCCCGACCGGCGGAGACGGAACATTGGCGGGCACGGCGGCATGGGCCACCGCCAACGCACGCAGGGTAAAGCCGTGCGCCGCCAGCCCGTCCGGGCCGATTCGCTCCCAGGCCGCGCCGGGCTCGCCGTAGCGCGCCGCCATGCCGCGCACGTCATCATCGTCCACCGGCCCGGCGGCGACCCGCGCCAGCCCCTCCGCCCAGTGCCGCGCGTCGGTGGCGCCGCGGTCGGACCGGGCCAGCTCCGCCAGCGATCCCAGCACCACCTTGCGCCGCATCTGCTCGGCTGAGCGCAGAGGCAAATGCAGCACCGTCCCCAGCGGCACATCCCGCGTCGCCACCCCGGCATCCCGGACGAAGTGCGCCCCGACCGCCGGCCCTGCCCTGCCGCCCGACGCCGCGAACAGCGCCCGGCTGAGCACCACCTTGGGATAGCGCAACGCCGCCGGAGCCTGCCAGATCGCGTCGCCAAACCCCAGCACGCCGCCGAGCCGGTCCGGCACGCAGTCCCGCCAGGCCCACACGCCGATGTCGCCGGGCTGGTCCATGCGCGCCAGGGCTGCCTCCAGCGCCGCGCGGTCCGGCAGGTCGATGAACTCGTCCGCGTCCAGGAACAGCACCTGGTCCACCCCGGCCCGGAACAGGTGCCGCGCCGCGAAGCCGCAGAACAGCGCCTGGTGGTAGCCCGGCACCGCCGCCCGCCACGCCGCCCAGCCCGGCCGCCCCGCGCAGGCCACCGCCATCAACGCCACCGAGCCATCGATGGAACCGTGGTCCATCAGCACCGCATCGTCCACCAGCGCCGCCAGGTGGGACAGGAACGCGGGCAGCACGTCCGCCTCATTCCGCACCAGGCTGACGATACCGACCCGCATGGGGCTGCTCCCTGCTTCCTCTCCGGCGCCTATTCCGCCGCCTGGGCCACGCCGGCCACGCGGGTCACGGTCCGCATCGTGACGAACTCCTCGGCGCTGGTGGGGTGGATGCCGATGGTGCGGTCGAAGTCCTGCTTGGTCGCACCAGCCACCAGCGCCACGCCGATGCCCTGCATCATCTCCGGCACGTCGTCGCCCAGCATGTGGACGCCCAGTACGCGCTGGGTCGGCTGATCGACGATCATCTTCATGAACGTCTTGCCGGGGCGGCCGGACATGACGTGGCGCATGGGGCGGAAGTGGGCGGTGTAGATGTCCACGGGGCCATGCTCCACCGCCTGCTCCTCGGTCAGGCCGACGGTGGACAGCGGCGGGGCGCTGAACACCGCCGTCGCCACCGGGTCCATGGCCCAGGTGCGGGGGCGGCCAGGGCCGAACAGGCGGTCGGCCAGGTGGTGGCCTTCGGCGATGGCGACAGGGGTCAGGTTCAGCTTGTTGCTCACGTCGCCGATGGCGAAGATGTGCGGCTGCGTGGTGGCGTTGCCGGCGTCCACCGCCACGGCGCCCTTGCTGTCCACCGCGACGCCGGCGCTGTCCAGGCCCAGGCCCTCGGTCTTCGGCGTGCGACCGGTGGCGAAGAACACAAGGTCGGCCTCCACCACATGCCCGCTGGTCAGCGTCACACGGCGGGTGTCGCCGTGCGCCTCGATGCGGTGCACGGTCTGGGTGGGGTGCAGGCGCACGCCCTGTTGCTGGACGGCCTCGGCCAGCAGTTGGCGCAGCTCGCCGTCGAAGCCGCGCAGCGGCAGCGGCTGGCGATAGACCACGTCCACCTCGGCGCCCAGGCCGTGGAAGATGCCGGCGAACTCCATGCCGATGTAGCCGCCGCCCACCATCAGCACCCGGCGCGGCATGGCCTTGAGGTGGAATGCGTCGTCGGAGGTGATGCCCAGCTCCATGCCAGGGGTGGCCGGGTTGACGCTGGGATAGCCGCCGACGGCGATCACGATGCGCTCCGCGGTGACCTGCTGGCCACCGACATCCAAGGTATGCGGGCCGGTGAACGCAGCGCGGGCCTCGTGCCGGGTGACGCCGGAGCCGTCCAGCATCCGCACGTAGATGCCGTTCAGCCGCAGGATCTCGGCATCCTTGCGGGCGATGAACCCGGGCCAGTCATGCACCAGCCGGCCCGATTCGCCCGGCGCCGGGTGCCAGCCGAAGCCAGCGGCGTCCACGGCATGGCGGGCGTACTCGCTGGCCTGCACCATGATCTTCTTCGGCACGCAGCCGACGTTGACGCAGGTGCCGCCCCACTGCGCGGCCTCCGCGATGCCCACCCGCGCGCCGTGCCCGGCTGCGATCCGCGCACAGCGGACGCCGCCGGAGCCGCCGCCGATGACGAACAGGTCGTAGTCATAGGCCATGAGATCGCCTTTCTGCTTGGTCCAAGCCGGACACCCGGTCAGCGCGAGACATGGGTGGGCCGCGCCTGCCAGCCTACCCCGGCGGGCCAGCCATGCTAAGCCCGGCGCCGTACCATGAACACCAGCCCCCCAACAGCGCGCAACACCTTGGCCGGCGTGTTGCTGATGCTGGTCGCCGGCGCCTGCTTCGCGGCGCTGGATGCGTCGGGCAAGTGGCTGAACCAGACCGGCAACCCGCTCGGCACCGCGGCGGTGCGCTACGTCGGCAGCTTCCTGCTGGTCAGCGTGTTCATCCATCCCTGGAACCAGTCCGGGCTGCCGCGTAGCTCGCGGCCGGGATTGCAAGTGGTGCGGGCGGGGTTCCTGGTGGTGGCGACGGTGTGCTCGATGATCGCCTACCGCAGCCTGCCGCTCACGCAGGCAACGGCGATCACCTTTGCTGCGCCGCTGATGGTGGCGGTGATCGCCGGGCCGCTGTTGGGGGAGTGGGTGGGGCAGAGGGGGGCGTGGGCGGTGCTGGCCGGGTTCGGCGGCGTGCTGGTCATCACTCGGCCGTTCGGCGGCGGGTTCCATGCCGCGAGCCTGCTGGCGCTGATGACGGCGGCGGCGAACGCGCTCTACATCGTGACGACGCGGTTCCTGACGGGGTGGGACAGCAGCCGGACGACGCTGTTCTACACGGGGCTGGTCGGGACGGCGGTGGCGCTGCCGGTGCTGCCGTTCGTGTGGCGTGCGCCGGTGGACGCGACGGGGTGGGGGCTGCTGGCGGGGCTGGGCGGGTTTGGGGCGCTGGGGCACTGGCTGATGATCCTGGCGCACCGCCGGGCGCCAGCCTCGCTGCTGGCGCCGTTCAGCTATGGGCAGTTGCTGTGCGCGGCGGCGCTGGGCGGGGTGGTGTTCGGGGAGGCGCCGGACCGGTGGACCGTGCTGGGCGGGGCGGTGGTGATCGGGGCGGGGATTTACCTGCTGCTGGCGGGCCGGCCTGCTTCTGCTCCCTCTCCCTCCGGGCCTAGCGTTGGCACACAGCCTTAGGTTGACATCTGAGCCAGGGCGAAGCCGTGGGCGATAGCGGCGAAGCGGTTGGGGCCGGCGTGCAGGGTGATGGGGCTGGGCGGCTGCTCGCTGGCGTAACCGGTCCATCCCCCGGGCCTTGCCATGACCCAGGCAGGACAAGCCAGGGTGTCGGCTGAGAACGGGTCCTGCTGCTTGCGAGTCTTGCCTTGCAGCGTGCCGACCAGGGCGGCGAGCACGGGCAGGTCGGCTGGGGCGCCGCACGGCCAGGGCATGCATGCCGGCTTCGCCATGGCCCTGCACGCTGCTGCATGACCTTAACGGCGGCGATCAGGGCGGCGGCCCGGGTCTCCAGGACCTCGCCATCGGTCAGCAGGCTTCCCTCGATCCCCGTGCCCTTGGCCTCCAAGGTCCTGAACACCTGCTCGACGATCCAGCAGCGACGATGCAAGCATCACACGCGATCCGCGTCCCGCAAGACCCCGCCGAGATGCAGCCCAAGCGCAAGCAAAAGATGTGCGCCAACGGTGGCTCGGAGGGAGAGGGAGAGAAAGCAACTTCCGCCCGGCGCATCCGCTTCCATTTACAGCCTTTCCGCGCCTGAGGTCCCCGCCGATGCTCACCCATCCCGCCCCGTCCCTGAACCCGCTGCTGCTGGACACCGGCAGCCCGCCGATCCCCGAGGTGCACGCCTGGGCCGCCCGCTACCCTGGCGCGGCCGGGCCGATGCTGGACATGTGCCAGGCCGCGCCGGGCCATCCGCCCGCGCCGGAGTTGCTGGCCCGCCTGGCGCACGAGGCCGGCCAGCCCGGCAACGCCCGCTACGGCGCCATCATCGGCGACCCGGCGCTGCGCGAGACCTACGCCGCCTGGGTGTCCGAGACCCATACGGGCCATGTCGGCACGGACCAGGTGGCCATCACCGCCGGCTGCAACCAGGCGTTCACCCTCGCCATGATGGCCGTCGCCCAACGCGGCGACCGGGTGGTGCTGCCGGCACCCTGGTATTGGAATCACAAGATGACGCTGGACATGCTGGGCATCGACGCCGTGCCCCTGCCCTGCAGCGCCGCCGCCGGCTTCGTGCCCGACCCCGAAGCGGCCGAGGCGCTGCTGGACGGCCGCACCCGAGCGCTGGTGCTGATCACCCCCAACAACCCGACCGGCGCGGTATATCCGCCCGAGGTCATCGCCGCCTTCCACGCGCTGTGCCGCCGCCGGGGCGTGTGGCTGGTGCTGGACGAGACCTACCGGGACCTGCTGCCCACCGGCCAGCCGCGTGGCCACGACCTGTTCGCCGACCCCGAGTGGTCCAGCTCGCTGATCGGCCTGTACAGCTTCAGCAAGGCCTTCGCGATCCCCGGCCACCGCCTGGGCGCGATCATGGCGGACGCGTCGCTGATGACGCAGTTCTACAAGGTGCTCGACTGCCTGCACGTCTGCCCCGGCCGCACCGCGCAGGCGGCAATGACCTGGGCGATCCCCGCCTTGCGGGACTGGCGCGCGGCGCAGCGGGTGGAGGTCAATGCCCGCGCCAATGCCATGCGCTCGGTGCTGTCGCGCCTGCCGGGCTGGGAGGCCGACGCGCTGGGCGCCTACTTCGCCTACGTCCGCCACCCGTTCCCCGGCGTGCCTGCGGCGCAAGTGGCCGAACGCCTTGCGGTCGAGCGCGGCGTCATGTGCCTGCCCGGCCCCGCTTTTGGGCCAGGGCAGGACGGACATCTACGCCTGGCCTTCGCCGGGGCCGACGCGGGGCGGATCGCGCTGCTGGAGGAGCGTTTGGGCGGGCTGGCTTAGGTTCGGAGCCTATCCGGACTTTGGACCCGACAGGGGCTGATCCTCTGCGGGAGCCTGTGCATCGGCCATCGAGAAACCGGCCGGATGCTGCTGGCCAGTTCGGCAGGATGGGAAAACGCCGGCGTTGGTCCGTATTGAGGCTCCGCGGAGATGCGCCGTTCAGTGGAGCGGCGACGTCCTGGTCTCGACTTTATCGATCACCTCAAGAGGAACCCGGCATCCGTTGACATACCTCATCACCAAGTTAAAAAAGGAGATGACGAATATGATCTTGCGGCAGTTCTTGGTAACTGGGGCAAAACCCCGGGCACGCAGTTGCAGCAGAACAAAGGTCAGAGTGGGTCGGTAACTCTACCACCCTGAATCTATGCGGCTTTCTTCGTTCTTTTAGTGATATAGATTGGAAGGCGGTTCGTCTTTGCCCGGGGATTTGCCCCAGTTACAGTTCTTGTCGCCATGTCTCTGAAGCAGCTCGCTCAGGGTTTCATCCCGCAGGGTCCCGCTCAGGGACAGCTCATCGGTCGCCTTGCATACCAGGACAAGCTCGGGACTGATGCCGGTCACCGGGCCATCACTCGCTGCCGCCTCGATCTCCCCGGCGGACAGGCCCGCGTTCGTCGCCATTTTGACGTTCGTGATCCATCCATAGGGCGCGTTCAGCAGCTTGGCCGTGCGAAGGACGATCAGCTCGCGCGTCTTCTCCTCGACTCCATGGCTGGGGTCGTTGAAAACCGCCGTGACAAGGCCGATGATGCCGCCCCACATCTCCTCGGTTCGTAACTGGGGCAAATCCCCGGGCAAAGACGAACCGCCTTCCAATCTATATCACTAGGGTCTAGGGACAAAGTTTTGCGGACCACCTAAGCTATTGACGTGCTTGGGCTTGGGCGCAAAGCCTGACCTTCAGCCGCCAGTTCAGGATGGCTGCGGCGAAGGCGAGGAACCCGCGGAAG
>JAABUX010002559.1_pt1 | contig 25505 bp, 43 predicted proteins | sample 5561851 | NCBI WGS metagenome assembly JAABUX01 (sample SAMN10711883, study PRJNA513361) | rock metagenome | isolation source: Antarctica rocks | place: Antarctica: Victoria Land, Richard Nunatak red sandstone | collected 2016-01-03 | reverse complement strand
AGCGCGTCAGCTGCCGGCCCGCGCAGGCGCGCCGCGCCTCGAGCGCGGGGCTGCCGCCGGCCGAGGGCTGTGCCGCAAGAGCTTGTGGCGGCACACGAGAACGGGCAGAGCGCTTGTCAAACACATGGGAGCCGCGCAGAGGAGGAGCAGGCTCTGTGCCTGCCCACGCCGCATGCATCACCACGCAAGCATTCCTTACCGAAGGCTGGGCGCTCCGCCGCTGCGCACCGCACCCGCGCATGGCAGGTCGCGGTGCTTGTCAGGCCGTTCTCACGGCGCAACATGCATGAGGTGCAGATAGAGTGGGGTACCCGGCGTGCGTGCGGTGCCGAGCAGGTGTAGGGTAGGGTAGGGACGCACCTGGTTGGTCACAACGACCGGGATGCGGAACGTCTCGGCCAGGCGCTTTAGCGCCGCTGCCTGCGCGCCTGCCGCCGCAGTGCCCCAGGGGTAGGGTTAGGGGCCCTACCTTAGGGCGTGATGCTCGCGCGCTCGCCGCGTGATCTCCCCGCGCCTGGCAGTCGTTGCAGGGGGATGCTGCTCTGCAGCCTCGCTGCAGCTTGGCGCCGCCCCCAAAGCATGCCCTGGAACTTGTTGCTGTCTCACGGCTGCGTGTCGCGCTCGCGGAGCGCCGAGCGCAGGCCATGATGCAGAGCACAGGCTGTGTCGGCTCTTGCCTCCCTTGCGGCGGGGCGGCTGGTGAGCAGGGGCGGGCGTCGGCCCGGGGCGGGTTGGGCCGCAGGGCGGCCGCGGCGCACCGAGGGCCTGCTGGCGCTCGGGCAGCTGCGCGGCGCCAAAGCCTGCGCGCGCGAGCGCGGCGATGCTGTCCACGACCACTAGGCGCACGCCGCGCTCGATCACCGCCGCCTCCAGGCCCTGCAGCAGTGCGAGCAGCTCCGGCGCGCCCGCCGGCGAAACGACCAGCACGCGCGCCGCGAGGGCGTCGCCGTCAAACACGACGGCGCCCGCGCGCGTGGCCGCCAGCTCGACCAGGCGCCGCGCGGAGAACTTGCGCTCCGTGTCTATGTACAGCACCTGCACGCAACATCCTACCCTAACCCTAGCATCTATGCATTTCGCCACAGGCAGCGACCGCACCCGGGCCGACCTCTTTGGCTGGCCAGGCGTGGGAGGCTGCGCTGCGGGTGCCGGACGCGCCTGGCCGAGCGCTGCCGCGGCGGCGGCCCGCTAGCGCCTGGGTCCCAGAGCTGGGGGAGGGTCGGCGGGCGCGCCTGGCCTTGCGACGCGCCGCCGGCGTCCAGGAGCGCGGACGCGGCCAGCATGAGGCAAAGCTGCGACTTGCCGACGCCCGCAGGCCCGACCAACTCTGTCACGCTGCCGCAGGGCACGCCGCCGCGCAGCGCTGCGTCCAGCGCCTGCCGCCGGCGCCGCGTCATTGATGCCAGGCCCTCACTCTAAACCTGCATGTGACTGTGATGGTGCTGCCGCAGGGCACGCCGCGGCGCAGCGCCACGTCCAGCGCCTGCAGCTGGCGCCGCGGCGTCGGGGCCGGGCACGACAATACTGACCCTAAACCTGCATGCGGCTGATGGCGCCGCTGGCGGGCGCGCCGGCAGCGCGCGGCGCCGGCGTGCGGCGGCGCGCTGCCGCGGGCGCGCCGCCTGGCCAGCACCCTCTGCACCCCCCCTGGTGCCCTCTGTCCCAACTGATGGGCCAGCACTGTGACTGTCAGGACACAGTGCTTGTCAGGACACAGTCTCGTGCCCTGGCAGGGCATGCTGGCGCATGACGCCTCACACAAGCGCCAGCAGATGTTTTGCTGCTGACATGCACACGCTGCCCGGCGTGGCGCTGCCTCAAAACCAGGACATGCGCAGCGGCAGCAGCCGCTCAGCACGCATGAGCAAGCTGTGCATGCGCCTGGCAGGGCTGCGTAGAAATCGTAGTGGGTGTGACGGGCGCGCAGCGCCGCCCCTTCAGGCCCCCACCTGCAGGCCGGTCGGCAGGTGCGGGCGCTGCGCGCGCGCCTGCTGGTGCAGCTCCAGCGCCTGGCGCGGCGCGTGCGGGGGCCAGGGGTGATGCCAGAGGTTGCGCAGGACCTTGCCGGCTTTGAGGTGTTTGTTGCCGTCCACGGCCGCTCGTGACAGTAGTAGAGGCACCAGCACTGTCAACAGGCTGGCGCATCACATACCATACGCTTGAGGCTGCAAGTGCAGAGGTTGCTGCACCGTGAGGCACCGTAAGGTGCACGGGTGGCTAGCTCCAAGAGCCAGCAGACCGACCTCTGCTTCAGGCGGGGCGGGGCAGCCCACCGTGTTCGGTTCCCCCACCACACTGCGGCTCACAGCGAGCAGCAGCGCGCTGGCCGCGGCCGGCGCGACATCGAGCATCTCTGTAAGTTCCAGCTGTGACAGGAGCAGCACATCCCGCGCTGTCTGCCGCACACCGCGCAGCAGCTGAGTGTCTTTGCAGCGGTGTTGAAGAGTGCATTTGGGAGCCGTGAAGCGACAGGGCTTGTCTTATGCTGACCCGCAGGCTCTTGCTGTGCAGACGCTCGAGCAAAGCATTTTCCAGTCCCAGGCGCGTCAGTGCGCGTGTGCCCATGCGCGCTGCTCTCGCGTTCAAGATGCTGCCGCTTGTCGAGCTCGCACCCCAGAACAAAGTGCGTAGAAAGCTACAAGCAGGGCGTTGCTTGCACTGGACTGATTCGTCTACTGCTCGCCATGCTACTGCGACCAAGGCTGCAAGGCCGCGCAGGTTCAATCAGCATACGCGCACTCTGAGGGCGCCCCGCACCGGGCATATGTGGCTTGCGATGGCCGATGGCGCGGTGCTCACAGCCCAACCCTGGAGGTAACCACTGCACCCCACTCATGCAGCTAGGCCTTTCACATGCTCGAACATGGGGCAACATTGGGCGCTGGCTTGGCCGCTGCAAGATCTTGCACGAATGTGCTTCTGCGCTGCTGACGACAACGACTCACATTTATAGGTCAAGTGTGGGCTGACAGTTGCACTGAACTTTCAAGGTCAGACAGGCGGCTGAACTTTCAAGGTCAGACAGGCTGCTTCAGTTGAGTTTGAGCGTCCTGATTTGTGGACGTCAAGTGCCAAATATAGTACGATATCTGAGCACCAGCATGGGTGGCTGACTCAGAGCTTGCGCGCCGGCGCATTGCATGAAGCTTGGGCACTCATTTTTTATATATGTCACGCAATCCTGCCTGAGCACCTTGGCGCTTGGTGGGACAATACAGCGCAGCTCACAACGTGCATTGACAGGCTCCGTCCCGCGCCATTTCCTTGTCGCCGCAAGAAACATGTACGCCGGTGCACCCCGCAGGCTCTGACCAACTTGCCATGCTCAAATACGAGTGCCTGCTGAAAGCTGAACTCTTCATGCCAAGGGACTTCACGTCCGCGTCCTAATCAAAGCCGCCTTGCGCCTCAGCTCCTCAAGTACCGAGCAAGCACAGAGGTCTTGAAAATACAGGGAAGCATGAGCCAGTTTTCAAGCACCCACCGAGCAAGCACAGAGGCCGGTTATGGGCTGCAGCACTGCTGACGCACACAGAGGCGCCTGGCGCGCCAGCGTGCGCCGCTGCAGCGCTGCGCCTGCACTAAGGTATTGCCGGACGCCGTCAGGCGTCTGAGGCCACCATGAGCGAAGCACAGCGCTGCCCGCCGCCCGCCACCTCGCCAAGCAGAGTGAGCCTAGCTGCCCACCAGGCAGACGTAGAGCTCGCCCTCGCCGGTCGCGGCGTTCCCGATGCGCACAAAGGCGCCCTGGCGCGCCAGCGTGCGCTGTTCGGGCGCGGCGCCCACGCCCGAGCTGTTGCCGGACATCGCCAGCAGGCTGAGCACGCCGCTGCCCGTCGCCCACGTGCCCGCCTCTACTGTGGTGTTGGTCAGCGCGCCGCCCGCGCGCACCATGTATGCCCTGCGTGGAGCGAGCCGGGAGCTGGTACGTGGGTGTATGGGCATGCGCCGGCCTTGTTGCAAAGTCATGTTCGACACACTCTGCTGCCCGTGCATGAGCGATGCTGCCGCCAGAAGTGCAATACATGCAGGTCAGCAGAACCCGGCGCGCTGTTGAGCCGCAGTTTTTGTATGCCATGCGCGCAGTGGCCAGCACCTGCTCGAGCATGCATGGCACCTCGCACCCGCGGAAATGCTGCTGGCTGCGCAAGGCCGGGCCCGTGCCTGCTGTATGTGCCGCCGGCAGCGAAGCTGATCGCGTCGGTGTGCAGCCCGTCGGGCTCCTCCTCCTGGCTGACCAGGCGGTGGCCGGTCAGCAGGGTGTCCCAGTCCACCAGCCCGGACGGCAGGGCCTGCAGCTGCGCCGGGTCCAGGCCTGCCGCCGAGCGCTGCTGCTCAGCAGCCCGCCTGGCGGCCAGCCGGCCTACGTCACACTCTGCAGCCGGCTCTTACTGGGGCGCCTTATTCATACACTGAGGTTGAGACAGACAAGCTTCCGCAATGCGTTACCACGGATGTTGAGACAGACAAGCTTCCGCAATGCGTTACCACGGATGTTGTCTGGCACTGAGTGGCGCTGGAGCTTGATAGTCAGGGGCCTCGCTGTGCTTGGTCTGCCGCACAACCTTGCATTTTACTCATCACTTGCAGCGACGTGTAGCTGTCGGCAGCTTATGCTCGGGCGCGACACGAGCAGCACAGGGCGACCGCCGCGCACCCTCCAGCGCGGCGTCCAGGCGCTCAAGCGTCCAGCGCGCGCCGGTGAGCCCGCCGCCGAGCACAGCCAGGAGGAGGGTCTGCACAACGCACAGGGCGACCACCAGCAGCAGCGGCGTGCGCACGCCGCGCTGCCGCGGCGACAGCAGGCCGCTCTGCGTGGAGAGCGCGGCCGGCTTGTGCGGCGTCATGCTCTCTGTCGCTTCGTCCTCCACGCGGCCCCACTGGCTGCGCGGGCTCGGCAGAGGTGCGCAAAAGCGGTGGCGGGCATAAAAGGGAGAGCCCGCATAACATGCAAGGCTCAACAGTGGCAGTATATGAGCGCACCTGAGCATCGCAGCCCCACTGCTGCGGCGTACTCAAGCCTCTACGTGGAGGTTGACAGGGAGCGTTTCACGGCACTTTTTGATCAACGCAGAGTCGGCACCCGAGCTTGCGCTACCGTGCCCTTGATCAGACGCACGAACGTGCTGTACAGCGAGCAGGTACGTGCAGCTGTGTGCTGCGCCTGCAGCGTCAAGCAAAGTGGTCCAGGCTTGGACCGACAACGTTTGACACGCGGTTCGTTACGTGGTGTGAAATGATGTGTGTATCTCCCGAGCGGCAAATGAGCTCTCTTCGCAAGCGCAAGCGGAGCCGCTCCGCTGGGCCGCCCCAGAGCTGCTCCTCACCAACTCAAAACGCTAGGGTCGACCTGAGCAGCTCCTTCAACAACAACTCGACCCCGTCAGATAATTACGATGGAGAGCATGCGCTTGGGCCATTGCTCTGCACGTCCAGCGGCGGGCAGGCAGTCTGCGGCGCCTGGCCCCCTCTCGCAGCTTGAGCACCACGCTCTGCAGCGTGGTGCTCTGCGGCGTACGACGTGCGCAGCGCAGCAGGCCCCGGCGCAGGCAGACCAGGGGTACCAGGTGCAGGAGAGTGAGACATACATTGGGTAAGCAATTTGGGCAAAGCTTCGCGATGGCGGACCTCAACCGCACCCCTGCTCTTGTATACGGTCTGTGCTCTGCAGCTGGTGCATGAGCAAGCCCCGTCAGCAACACGTGCATGTGCGAAGGCCTGAAAGAAGTTAACTCACCTGAGTCGCTTCTTTGCTGCACACATAGGACTTTGCTGCAAGCTCGCAGGTCAAGTCAAGCCCTCTGTTGCTTTCCTGCCACTCCTGGCGTTGCACTACAGGAGCTGGCAGGGCGCTCAAAGGTGCGGCGGGATGTGTGCGCTGGACGTGGCTGCCTTGCGCGCAGGGAGAAGTTCTGGAAGGCCGTGCCGCCAAAGGACAAGGCGGTAGGCGCGCTGTGGACGGACGAGGCAGCGGTGCGCGAGGCGGACGCGGACGCGCCGCCGGTGCCGCTGGTCGCGCTCAACCATGCCGCGCTCGGTGTGGCCGACCTGGACAACATGACTAGGTCTGGCACCACGCCTGCCTTATGCGCAGCCATGGGTGTGAAGGCCGCGAGGCGCTGCTTGGTTGTGCCGTGTGTGCGGTTGGCGACGGCGCCTCAGCAGCCCCTGCCGCTGCCTTGGCCTGGCGCTGGCCCTGTTCGCCGCAGTCAAAGCCACCGTTGTTTGCTTCTTGGTCAGACGCGGAGCGCAGGCACAAGCCTTGTGCGCGCTTGCTTCAGGCACGTGTGCGCCGTGCCAGGCGCTGCACCTGTCCGTGACAGCGAGGGGGTCCTGATGCTGCTAAGCCATTTCTCTGCGTCTCATGAACTCCCTTGCGTCTGATCATTCCCCTGCACTTCATGAAACCATCCCGCAAAGAGTTGGGACGCGCGCGCGCGCAGCTTCTACGTGCGCGTGCTGGGCTTCCAGCGGCAGCCGCGGCCGCCCTTCCCGTTCGACGGCGCGTGGCTGACCGGCGGCGGCCTCACGCTGCACCTCATCGACGACGACCCCACCATCCCGCACGCGCTTGGCAGCTGGCAGGCGTGCTGGCTCTATGTCGTCCCAACATGCCGTGGCTGCTTGGCATGCGCTGCGCCAAAGCCGTGGCACCTCAGTCTTGAGTGCTGAGTCCCCAGGATGCGTCGTGCAGACCACGCTATGCGCTTACCAAGCATGCACTGGCTACTGCAATGCCACAAGTTCCCATATGTATGACGAGGTTTGGGTCTGCGCATGTGCACCTGCCAGTCAGCCAGCGGCTGGCATGCTTGGCGTGGCGGGGCGAGGGAGTTGACGCCGCGTGTGCCCTGTCAGGACCGGTACAGCACGGACAAGCCGGAGCCGTGGTACATCCGCCGGGGCGCGCATAAGGGTGCGCGGCAGAGCCCCTGGGGTCCGCGGCCGCCGCGTCGAAAGCCTGAGCTCTGAAAGCAGGGGGCCTGCCGCGCCATGCGAGGCCTCTAGCACAAGAGCGACCGGTCGCCTGGTTGCGTTGACACCGGGCGGCCCGCGCCTGCTGCAGCAGCGCTCATGCCAGACATGCGCGTGGGTGTCCAGGAGCATGCAATGCACCTGCGCACACACTGTGATGACACGATCTCTCTTCCAGGCGCTGTGAACGCTTGCAGGACGTGGTTTTGAGGCATGCGCAGGGCAGCATGCAGGCGTGCCTGGGCTGTCAAGGATATGCGGGGGGGTGCTGTTGACGGAGGGGGTGCTGTTCGGGCGCCGCAGCCTTCGAGGTGGCCAGCCTGGACGCGATGGAGGCGCGCCTGAAGCGCTTCGGCGTGGAGTTCCACAAGTTCATCGTGCCTGGCACCAACGCCGCCCAGATCTTCCTGTGGGACCCTGAGGGGTGCGCGCCGGATCGCAGCAGCCCGGGCACCAAGCCGCAGCGCCTGAAGCCGCCTTGCGTGCCGAGCCAAGGACCGGCAGGTCCGCCGTCGCGCATGCCGCACAGCAGGGAGCGCGCCTCGCGCCACGTGCCTCAAGATGCGCGCGTCTTGTGCGTGCGCGCGCGCCGGGTGGCCGGCTTTCTGGCGCACACTCTGTGTGGTGTCAGCGTACATGTGCTGCACCTGTACCTCTGTCAGTCTGGCCCCGCAGCAGTAACCAGAGGCTATTGAAGCGCCTGTGTCCGTGGCCCTTGACGTGGCGCGGCGACGCTGCCGTAAGGAAGGGCACTGACAGGTTTTCTGCGAGCTGAACTCTCATTGTTTAATATTGCAGGAACGGCGTCGAGCTGGGCGAGGGCTACAGCGAGATCGCGGCCTCGCTGCAGGATAAGAAGTCGTCCTGAGCGCGCTCACATCTTCGAGTGTGTGCGGGTGAGGCACGGGTTGAATTGACGTGCCTCCATTTCTACTGCGGTGTTGAGGTAGAGAGCGTTGATTGTAAACGCATGCCGCTTGCAACGCTTCTGTATTTGTAGTAGCTCTGGCATGTACTGTGGCCATCATGTAGCTAGGAGACGCATAGGTGCTGTAGTGTGTAATCTCTAGTTGCCAGTCCTGCGCGCTTGGCACACAACGCTGCATACCTACCCAAGCCCTGTCCTACCCCTGGCTCCGCCCTGCGCGCGACCGCCGCCGCCGCCGCCGCGCCGCGCCTTCTTGCGCTTTGTCCTCCCACCGGGCTCTCCGCCTGGTGCGTCTGTCTCCATGGGCGCAGGGTACCCTTTGCTCTCTGCGCCTCTGCTCTCTGCGCCTCCATCCGCAACGGCCCATTGACCGTCTGCACCCGACAGAGCCCCCGCGTCCTCCCCAGCCCCCTCTTCGCCTCCACGAGCCACAGCGGCAGCCGCGCCCACACACGCCGCGCCCTGTCCGCCCACATCAGCGCCGCCTGCTCGGCCCGGCGGCGGAGGCGCAGGCCCTACGGCAGGGCCTGGAGCCGCCGCGGGCGCCGGCGGGACGCGCTGCACAATGCGCACGCCGCAGCGCCCCGCGCGGCGCTGCTGGCCGTGGCGCACCACGTCCGCGCAGCGGCTGGACACGGCCGCCTGCGGACGACAGTGGCAATGCGTCAATGTGCATGTCCTGTGCTGACAAGAGAGATGGCGAAGCGAGGCACTGCCGGCGCATCAATCCGCGCTCGATGGCTCGGATGCTTGATTTCATTTGTTAACTCCACCCAACAGGGCCAGAGACTGGGCCAACCTGTCCTGGCACCGATGTACTTGATGCCTTTGCACACAAGTGCTGAGGTGATCAGGGCTTTGGCGAAGGCATGCCGAAGAGCACACTGCGGCTAGGGCGCTGCGGTGCGCGCCTGGGCCTGGTCGCCGCGGAGCCCCATGAGCATGGCCAGGTTCACGACATCGTACGGGCCGCGCAGCTCGAAGGCCGACCGCGCGCCGCTGCTCACGACGATGTTACTGCCGCGCGCCGCGCGGACCAGCGCTGGCGGCCACCGAGCGCGCGTCACTGTCAGCGCAGGCATGCACATGGCGCGCAATATCTGTTGGGAGGGCGCTGCATGCCCGTGCGCCGCGCGGGCAAACGCTTGGCATGAGTCCACATCATCTGCTATGGAGACCATGTGTGCACTGAAGATGATGTCGGAAAAGGCTGCCACCGCGCAAAGGCACTCACGCAATGCCCTCACAAAGTTGCACGACTTGGGCATTGTGACACGCAACATTTAGCTACAGCGGCCCCCGCACCTGCGGCATTCCCAAACAGGTTGCGCCGGGCGGCCTCGTCGCGCAGCGCGGGCGCGTAGCAGAGCTCAAATGCCACGCCGCGCGCGGCCGCCGCGGCCAGCGCCGCCGGGCGCAGCCGGAACGGCAGCCGGCGCGCCAGGTCGAGCGTGATGAGGTCCACGTCCAGCGACGTGCACGCCTGCCGGAAAGCGTGCAGCAGCGCGGCTTGAAATAGGGTCAGGGTAAGGTTAGGGTAAGCCTATCTAGCGATGTGCACGCCTGCCAGAATCTGGGGTCAAACGAGCTAGATGGGGCCCACCGGCAATACTAGCTTGGCTAGCGCCATCCGGGGTGTCGGTGAAAAGTGCAGCAGCGCGGCCTATATGACGGCAGTGACGGCAATTTGCCAGCGGAGGTGGCGGTGCGCCGTGCAGAGCAGACTGTGTTGAAGCGCACGCGTGATGGCGAGGCGCTTGTCGCACTGCTGCTGAGCCAGTCTTGCACCTCCTCGTTGGCGCAAGCCGGCAGGAGACATAGAGGGAGGCATCGTGCAGGCCGCGTGCCTGCTGTAGCACGCGCTCGGACAGCGGCTGCACCGCGACGATGTCGTACCCCGCTGGCAGTGGCGAGCCTGGGGCGAGCGCCGCGGCAGCCGCTGCGGCCTCGTCCACCACCAGCGTGAGCCGCGACAGCTGCTGCACCTGCCGCAGGTGAGACGCCTGTGAGCACGGCTGCAGGGGCGTGCTTTGCAGGGCAGCCGTGCTGCAGCACCTGGCCACCCAGGTGCTTATAAGTCCAGCAACTTTGAGCGTCGTTGTTGGCTGGGCAGAGGCAGTCACCGTGGCCGAGCGGGTGGTGACAAACAGGCTCGCTGAGCGCAAGAGTGTGCAGTGTTGTCCACAAACAGCTGGCAGGCGCACTAGCGAGGCCAGAGGGCCTGGGCGGCACCTGGCGCGGGGCCGCGTGCGCGCGCACCAGCCCCTGCTGGCAGCGCAGGGCCTCCCGCACGCCGGCGCCCCCCGCCGCGACCAGCTGCGCGGTGTCCAAGGCCGCCTGCGAGCACCTGCAAGCTGTCACGCGCGCGTCAGGCTGTCACCAGGGCTAGGAGCAGCTGGTGCTCCAAACAGTACAACCGTGTATCAGCCAATGGCTGGACATAAACGCAGCCTTTGTCTGTGGAACAGTGTGGGGCTCCAAAACGGCTGAGCTCGGGGAGGCATGGCGCGCCTGTCGCGTTCGGTCAGGCGGTCCGCGGCCTGGTGGCTGGTGGCCAGGCAGTCATAGCCCAGGCGCACGGCCATGGCGGCGCGCTCGCGCTGCACCAACGCGTCCTGCTTGTCACCAGCTAGGTTCAGGTCGTAGTACATAGCAGCGCCTGAAGACCGATCACTAGCAGGGCGCAATTAATCCAGGCCCATGCTGGAGCTCTCTAGTAAAACCAACCACGGTCCCTGTTTTCGGTGACTCAAATAGATGGACCTATGCCTCTATGGATGTTCTTGTTTGTGAAAAGAGGGGAACAGTTTTGAGCAGTGGTCCCAGGAGTTGTGCGGGTGGACCCGAGGCAGCCTCGGGGCAGCCGAGAGTCTTCCCCCACGCGTGAGTCGACTTCACAGTGCCTGGAGCGCATGCACGCTCTACTGTGCTCCTGTAGCTTTATTCCAAATCATAGTGCACTGTAGCCCAAAATCGACCGTGCAGCTCGACAAATAATTGTGACAGTGAATGCAAATGAAGCGCATCTGCTGTTAGCTGCAAGGTCCTGCTCACTTGCAGTGATGTAAGTGGCGGTAAAATTTCTGTTACGAGTGGAAAGGCATGTAAGAGCTGCGCAGCCCGCATTGAAAAACACCGCTTGCTCCCCTGGCTGTGGCGCGATGGGCAAGCCAGCCGTAGCGTGCGCAGCAGTGGTGGGTGTCCTGGCACTGTGCGCTGCTGCGTTGGCCAGCGTGCAGATGCAGACCGCGCTGCCGCTCTGGGACTTGTCGCCCGGCGAGCTCGCGGTGTTGACCCGTGCGCGCTGGGTCGCCGCACGCGCCAGCGCGCACGGCGTTTTCAGCGATGGTGCTGCGCCGGTGCCGGGCCGTCTGGTTGCCGTCCTGCTGCAGGCGCGGCCCTGTGCCCCTTCCTTCCAGCTCAAGCGAGGCCTCCCTGCTTGCGACTTGCTGTTATTTGTGCTTCTTACAGGTAAAGGAGCGCTTGTGAGTCTGGGCCGTACAAGCAGGTGGCCAGGGACATGTACGAGACGTTCAAGCCGGGGGGCCGGCTGCACCCAACGTACTTCCTGGAGCACAAGGGCCACCTGGTCATCGAGGCCGTCTGCCTGCTCGTCATCGCCTACCTCTCACTGCACCCGCGCGCGCCGCACCGCTCGCGCAAGCAGGAGGCGCCGCTCTCCGAGCAGGCGCGCCTGGCGCGCGCCGGCGCACACCCGGGCGCTCTGGCGAGCGTGAGCTTGCTCTCCAGGCACGGGAGGGAGCGTCACCGCATGCGTGCATGCACAGCGGCGCTCAGGAGCATGCCGCAGGTGTGCCGTGTGTCTGCATGAAGAAGCCAGATGGGTGCAAATGAACATGACAGGAGATCGACGACCTGTGCGAGGAGTGGCAGCCCGAGCCTCTGCACACGCCCCTGCTCAACGGGAAAGCGCCGCCCGAGCCCCCGGTCATCTCCAGGTGCTCCACCACCCGGCGGTGCCTGCGGGCCTGCATAGCCGTGCAGGGCTGCAGGTGCCACAGGCACTGTTAGTCTAATATATTGAGAGGCAAGGCTAGACTTCAAATAGAGATGCGGTAGTCGACGGCAAGAAGCGAGCCACAATGCCAGTGCATCTCTGTGATTTGCACATGCACTGCGCAAACTAAAGCACCCAGATAAAAGCTTCGGCAATGTCCCTTGCTGCTCTTTGTCGCTGGCGGCTTGCTGGTAGCTCGGCAGTACAGTTGCATGGCGGTAATCTGTGGCATGAACTGCAGCAGGGACCTCCAAGTGTGCACGCTTGGGTGTCTGGGCTTCATCGGCACGGCGTGCCGCGCACAGGACATGCATGCATGCGCACTGCACGGCAAACACGCCTGGATTCGGGGGGCGCGCAGTGCGGCGGGCGCATGGGTGGTGGCCAACGGGCGCCGCGTGCTGAACATGGTGTCGCTCAACTTCCTGGGCGTGGCCGGCGACCCCGTCGTGAACGTGCGCCCGTCCTGCCCCCGTGCCCTGTTGGTACGGCATGGCTCTGACGGCCTGCGGAGGCTGTGAACGCTCGAGCCAGCGCACGTCGGCCGATGAAGCACGCTGCGGCGCTGGATTGATGAGCACAGTGCGGTGCTCGACAGTGCGCGTGTGTTGCAGGAGGAGTGCGCGGCGACGGTGGGCAAGTACGGCGTGGGGTCGTGCGGGCCGCGCGGCTTCTACGGTACCATCGACGTCCATTTGGAGTTGGAGGTGTGTGTCGATTTCAGGCTGCAACACATCATCGCTTGGACAAGAGATAGGGACCGTGGGTCTGTTCTCACTCCTCATGCAGGCATGTGATGCCTGGGGTAGCAGGTTTAGAGTCAGTAGACGCACATGTTGAGCTGGTACTGCATGCACTGCCGGCTCGTCAATGGGTGTATGATTTGCGGTGCAATATCAGAAGATGCAGGCTCAACCCACATGCGTGGCTCTGCGCTGCAAGCCTGTGCCACAGGTCCTCAGACGCACCTGTCTCTGCACACATAGCCACTATTGACTCCTGCTGTGTTCAGGTTATGCATGAGCATGTCGTGTTCACACTGGAATGGTTGCTGGCGTGACAGCATGCATGGCGCGTACATCTGGCTGGTTTGAGAAGGACTAGAGTTTGAGAGGAATTGAGAGGATGTGAGCGGGTGCGCTGCAGGCGCGCCTAGCAGAGTTCATGGGCACCGAGGAGAGCATCATCTACGCGTACGACCTCGCGACCATCCCGAGCGTGCTGCCGGCGTTCGCCAACGCCAAGGACCTCATCGTCTGCGACGAGGCGCGCGCGCCGCGCGCCTCGGCCCTCGCGCAGCCTCCCGGCGCAGCGGCAAGCCTGCGGCGCGCAGCCGTGCCAGCAATGGGCTCTGCCGCAGCGAATCCGGCCCGGCGCTGCACGGACCGCATGCGGAGCGCTGACCCCGCCCGGCCTGTCGTGCGCAGGGCGTGTGCTACCCGCTCCAGAACGGCTGCCACTTGTCGCGCGCCAAGGCGCGGGGCGCTTCCAAGCCCTGCCCACTGCATGTCATGTGCGTCACCACAGTGCTGGCCTGCGTCGCCTTTGTTCCGGCATGGCTTGCCTTCCTGCGTGACGCCTCCGGCGCAGCTCTGGCAGGGACCTGGGCACGCCACCATGTGCGCACGCAAACTTAATTCGAAGTCGCTCACACATGCCTGTCTTTTTAGGGAACCCTCCCCCCGTGCGTGGGCACAGCAGTCTTGGTCTGAGCGGCGCACTGTTGTCGTTGTGCAGAGCAGGCTGCGCAGTGCTGCCCCGCGCGCAGGTACGCTACTTCAAGCACAACGACACGGGCGACCTGGAGCGCGTGCTGCTGGAGGTGGCCGCCGAGGACCGGCGCCTGCGGTGCGCCGGCCCGGTCTCAGCCCCTGCTAGACCCCATGGGCACAGGATTGGGGCCGCTATGGCCATCGCATGCGGTGTGCCGGGTCTGGTGGTGCTTCAAGGCTTTGTTGTGCGAGGGTGGTGTGCAGCAGCATGCAGATGCGGCGGTGCTGCATGGCGGATTCTGACATTGCTCAGCAGAACGAGGTACAGTGCTCACAGCTGCAGGTCGCCAGCGCCTTGCTGGACAGCCCCGCATGGACAGCTCTGCAATGTGCCACGGTCTGCTTATGACTGTGAGCGCTGGGCATCATTGTGTGCCACTCTCAAAGGTCCCTGCAGGCACCACCAATGCCATGCCGCCAACCGAATGCCAGACCACCACCTGAACCTCTCCAGCCGGTCCAGGAAGCCGCTCAATCGCCGCTTCATTGTGGTGGAGGGCATCTATGCGCAGTACGGCGACCTGGCGCCGCTGGCAGCCATCCACGCGCTGAAGTGCAAGTACAGGCGCGCACCGGTCGCCCCGCTGCCCCGCGGCCGCATGCGGTCCCGGCCCAAGCAAGCGTGAGCATACTTACAAGCTGTGAAGGTTTCAAAAGGCAGGCCAGCAAAGCCGGGCTGCAAGGCGCTACGAAGCGCTGCCGGCGGGTCCCGGGTGCGTCGCTGACGGGGTGGCTGCGCGCTCGCTGCAGCGCTGTCATCAAGCAGCACCCACGCATGCCGTGCCAGACATTTCGTTTCAGACTGGGAGCATGCAGAGCGCGGTGGGCTGCCTGCCCAATGGGTAGGGCTAGGGTCAGGGCTGACAGCTGGGAGCGCGCCCGACCCACAGGTACAGGCTGGTGGTGGACGAGTCGCTGGCGCTGGGCGTGCTGGGCGCGCACGGCCGCGGCGCGTGCGAGCACTGGGGCCTGGCGCCCGGCGCGGTGGAGATTGTGGCCGCGTCCATGGGTGCGCGCGCGCGCCACTGGATGGGTCGCCAGCGGAAGCCTGTGACGGTGGCGCTATGCGCCACCGCGCGCCGGTGGCGAGGACGAGTGTTACGGCGTCACGGTGGGAAGGACGGCCATGCGCGCCAAGCGAGCGCGGCGTGGACGTGAGCTTGGCGAGGACGGGTTCTCACATCTGTGAGGCTGGCCTCAGCAGCGCAGCATGGCGCTTGGCTGAACGGGTCTCCTTCCAGCTGCAATGTGGGCATTCAGGCTCCCAGCACATTTTGCTGCCAGTGGGCTGATCCGGCCTCCTTCCAGCCCCACTCTGGCCATGCAGGCTCTCAGCGCACGCTGCTGCCAGCGCCGGCCAGGCCCGGGCGGCGGGAGGCCGCGCGGCCCTGCGGCAGGCCGCGCGCAGGCGCCAGCGCGCAGCCCCGGCGTGAGCGGGCGGCCGGCGCATGCGCGCGGCGCCTGCCGCGCCGCATGCTGCCTGTGCAGGCGCGCGGCGGGCGCGCGCAGGCAATGCGCTGGCGTCGGTGGGCGGCTTCTGCGCGGGCGAACGCGAGATCGTGGACCACCAGCGGCTGTCCGGCCTGGGCTACTGCTTCAGCGCGTCGCTGCCGCCGCTGCTGGCGACCGCCGCGCTGGGCGCGCTGCGCGCGCTGCGCGGCCCCGACGCGGCGGCCCGCCTGGCCGCCACGGCGCGCAACGCGCGGCTGGCGCGCCGGCTGCTCGCCGACATACCGGGCGCGCCCTGGGTCCGCTGCTGTACCTGCCATGCTGACCCTGCGCCCCCGTGTGAACGCTGTGACGGCACGTCGGCTGCGCAGCTCCATGTAGCCCGCTGGTGGAGCAGCTGTGCTGGCGCCGTGCGTGCATGTTAGCGTAACGCTGCATGCGAGGCAAAGGCATGTGCTCGGTGCCACGGCGCGCCTGGCCGCGCTCGTGCGTCAGCCGTGGGCGGCTGCAGGTGCCCTTGGGAAGTCAGGCAGCGCGCATGGCGCCGCCTTTGCGTTCGAGCGTGTGCCGGCGTGCGTGTTGGGCAGCAGGGGCTTGCGGTGCCGCCATGGCATGTGCGTTACCGCGAGCCCGCGCGTGCGCGCGGCCGCTGACCGGGCGCGCCCCGCTCAGGCCTGTGCGTGTGGGGCGGCGAGGCGGACGAGGTGTCGCCCGTGGTGCACGTGCGGCTGGCAGCGCCGCAGGGCGACGCGGAGGCGGCCGAGGCGGCGCTGCAGGTGCGGCGGCGCAGGCGGTGTCGCGGGGGTGACTGCTAGGACGAGCGCCTGTGGTGTGATGCCGCTTGAGAGTAGTTCATGAGAGCGATTGCTGCGCGGCTGCCTGGTGGCACACGCTGCCCACATCACCCCTATTTGGCATCACCTGGCCAGCGCTGGCCTGGGGCAGTACATCTGCGAACTGGCCGGCAGCCCGGCGGCCTGCGATGGGCGGGCTGGCAGCTTGGCTGAAGTCAAACGATCGCCATCACATAAGGTTTACACCCAAAATGCAAGCTGGTGGGAAGGCTTTTCTGCGCCCTTGAAGTTGGATCACACAATCAGCTTCGCCTTGACTTCGGCATAGACAAAGAGCAGGCCTTGCCCATGAGCCGGGCGGCGCTGATCGCAGGCGCTGGTGGACGCGGCGCTGGCGGACGGCGGCGTGCTCTTTGCCGTCAACCGCCTCTCGCCGCTGGACCGCGCGCGCGTCGAGCCCAGCATCCGGTGCGGCGCTGGCGTGAGTGAGCCTGTCACTTTACGCAAGGCAGTGCTAACAATACTAAGCGGCTCTGAGCCTGTGGTCTTGCGAGGGACGTCAGGGCAGTGCTCTTAAGGAGCACTACCAGTTTAGATCATATGCGGAAGCTTGAACCTGAAGGCTTTTGCATGCTCAAATTTGATGATATCAGGTAGAATCATGGATGCGCAAAGTAACCAGCTAAATAGTACATGTGTTTCATGCCGTGGCTGTCCACCGGTTTGCATTGCGTGGACATGTACTGCAGTGCATTACGCTATATATGGTAGGCGAGGACGCCTGAGGTTGCTGGCGGTGCTAAGTTCTCGTGCCAGCTGCGGCAGGGTGGCAGTGACGGCCGCGCACAGTGCAGCAGATGTGCAAACGGCTGCAGCCGCACTGGCGGACGCGGTGGCACGAGCGGGGCCTGCGCCTGAGCCGGAGCGCGCGCGGTGAGCAAAGGTTGTGTGAACGCACCATGTAGGCAGCGGTGCTGCCCCGCATGGCCGCGCCTGCCCGGCGCAGCCGCCCGGGTCGGCGTATAGGGTAGGGTCTGACAGGGTCCATCGCGCGCAGGTGTACAAGGCCAAGCTGCTGGTGGAAGGGCTGGTAGGGCCGGCACGGGTGTTGTCTGCATAGTGTGCTGCATGTTCACTGTGCGTCTTTGAGCCTCAGGAATGCTTGACACTACAAATGACATTGCGGCATGCACCACTCTGTGAGAGCAGCTGCTCGTGACTGAACTACAGCAGAGATGTCCATGTAAAGAACTGATAAGGGACAGCAGGATAACAGGTTGCAAGATAGAGTGTGCAGGAGTGGACAGGCCATGTGCTGCTCGCGCCCTCTGGCTGCCTCTCCATACGCTTGTGCAATGCGTACAGCTGGGTGCAATTTGCCACAGCAGCACGCACGAAGCCAGAGTTCTGTCCTTTGTGTCACAGCCAAGGATTAGAGTTGCATATGGTGGCTGAACAGCTAGCATCCTCACTCACACGCCTCTACGCACGCCTCCTGCTAACCAACACTGCGACAGCCACTAGCACAACACCACCAATTAACAAGACAGGCGGTCCAGCCGCTGCCACCTCTGGTGGCGGATTGACAAAGTCTGTTACCACAGAGCTTGCTGCTGCTGCCGTCTGCGGCGCAGTCTGTATCTGTACCTGCGCCAGCACCGCCCCGTGCCCTGCCGCGCGGCGTTGCATTAGCTGACCAGCATTGGCGCTCGTTTGCAACCAAGCAAACTATGCAACCGCACAGTGCACACAAAGTTTAAGGCACACTCCCTCGCTCACATGTGTTTGTCTCTGTGTGCGTACGGCAATTCGCGTGCACTGCTGTGCAGGGTCGGGACAGGCATCAGGACAGCAAACCATCAGGCATCGCACCGCTGCGGAGCAGGTCCGCTGCCATATGCCAGGGCGCAGACGACGCAGCGACAGACACTGAGCGCCTGGGCCTTGCACGGGGCAACTGCCTGACGCCGAGCAGGCGCGGCTGGTGCCGCGCCAGGCTCAGCCCGCTGGTAGACGCCATGTGCAGGAGCACGTGCGCAGTTGGTTGTGGCAGGAGGCGCGCAGGACGTTTTCTGCCAAGAAGATGCCTGTGGTCTTTATGTTGTAATCGAGCACGAGCGCTTCAAATGAATGCCCTGTGCATTTCTAGTCTTGACCTTTTTATAATCCTAAGGCCATTTCTTCTCAGACTGAGGCATTTGGCCCCGCAGCCCTCCACTCATGCTAAACACAGGCACGTATTGCGCCAGCAAATACAGGGGACGCGGTGTCTGCAGCTCACACGGTTGACCTTGAGTAAGCACTGCCTGTCTCAACAGGCCGCACAGTGCTGGCATGCGATACGTGCATGGGTTACACAGCTCTTCCCGCACCCGCATGCTTCCACCATCATACTTTACACGCTGACACCCCGACAAAGCGCTGACACAGATGTTGTGCACACAAGCTGGGTCACAGGACACTTGGATGCAGCAAAGCATTGGCCGAATGTGGAGCACCAGGGAAGCCGGCGCCCACGCGGTAGGCACTCGCACAATAACAGCCGGCGCTGCAATCTACAGCAACAGACAGCGCGGCCCGCGCACGACACAGTGCTCGCGTCGCCGCCAAATCCTAAACCCAGCTGGGACAGCAGCGGCACGGGGACCCGCTGCAGCATCTACCACAGGGCGGCTCGCCACCTGCAAGCGCCTGGGAGCGCCGCGCAGCGCTGGCACAGGCACCCCAGGACACAACAGCACCCGCAAATCAAGGACGCTCTGACCACAGGCCCGATGCATGGACAAGAACCCCATGTGACATTGCTCATCAAGAACCTGTTTCCCATCCCTGCACAGGTTCTGCAAAGTCCCCCATGATGACACTGGGACATATGGGGTCCCGGACGTGGGACGCCCTACACCAAATTCATAGCCCGTGCCCCCGGCCGCGGCAGGGGAGTGGTCACACACGCTCCGCAGCAGAGCACGCAGGCTCGGGCGCCCTGCGAGCGAGGCGCCGGCGGCAGACTGGCACCCTACAGCAGACTCCCCGCCGCCCTCTCGCTGCGTGACAATACTGGCACCAATCATCCACTCGGGCGATGCTCCGCGCAGCATGCCGGCCCTAGGGTTCTCAGGGCTGCATGCACGTAAGCAGCGCCCAGCGCGAGGTCTGCACCAAGGGCGGCACGTGCATCGCAAGCGTGCTGAAGCCGCAGGACCACGCCCACAGTTGGGATCAGGCCTGGCATGAATTGCATGCTCACATCGCCTCGCCTGGACCGGCAACTGACAGATGCCCTGCAGCCTGGCGGCCCTGGCCACGCAAGCGGGCGCACGTCGTGGCCCAACCCCTGCTGGCTGCCCCACCCCCCGCCCCGCCCCTGCAGCGAGCACTGCACAGGTTGCAGCTCGGATCTGTTTTGTAGGCGCCCACCCCCTTCCCCGCTGCAGCCCATGGGTGCACGGTACTTCCGCATTTGCATGAACCCAAGCTGCCGAAACTCGTGAACGAGTGTACTCCCCCAGAGGACATCCCTAAGGCAGGTTGCACTAGAGCAGCGCACAGCAAATGCGCGACCTGGACAAAGGATTCGCACGTGCTTCCTCGCCGGCTCCTTCCCACTGGCTCCGCCCAGCCTCGGAGTGCACATGCGCTGAATTCTCGCAAATACATTCACCCATGAAAGCAAACACTCCAGCCTTACTCAGGCGCCCATGCGGCTCCCGGTCACACCAACAGGACACTCCAGCCGCCCGCCATCCTGGACGTGTTTCAGTCCAGCGCACGCCTGTGCTTCGCGCGACTGCCCCATGCTATGCTTACTACAGCCGATGATGCTGGCCGGCCGCCCCAGGCATGCTTGGCGCTCGCCACGCGCGCCTGGGGGGCGCCTGCAGCGCAAAATGAGTCGCAAGGGCGAGCTTCGCAAAGCTAAACGACGGCACACGTGGGCGACCCCAATAAGCCTGACTCGTCGTGCTTATTATTACGTCTCATGTGGTTTTCAGAGGGGTGGCAGGCAGCATGGCTCCCCATCCAGCCCCCTCTCCGCCCCGTCGCGTCTCAGGCTCCGCGCAGCGCAGGCGCTCTATGCACACCCCTGCAACCATCTGCAGTCGAGTGCGCCCCGCCTTTCCAGCCCCGTCGCGCCCGGGAAGGCGACACGGCTGGCAGCGCTCGCCGCTGCGGGCCCGAGTGCACTGCATGCCCCGCGCGCGGCAGCGCTCTGTCACATCACGGCCCGGCGCGCTCAGCGCGGCACGACATGCCCCGCCTGCTCCGCGCACAGCAGCATGTCGAAGACGTCCGCGTCGACGAGCCCGACGTCGTCGTCCAGCCCGTCCACGCTGCCGGGGAAGAAGTCCATGGGCTCCACCGCGGACGCCAGCAGGCCGGCGCGGTGCGGCGGCGCGCTACCGCCGAGCCCTGCGCGCGCGAGTGTTGCGCTCTCGCACGCGCTCGTCGACGCCGTCGGGCGTCTGCTGAGAAGAGGGGGCGGCTGAGAGGCTGCGCCTGGCTGCGCGCGGCGCCGCGGGGCTGCGGCCCGGTGGTGAGGCGGCGTCCAACGCGTGCGCAGCGGCGGGTGAACACGGCAGGGCGCAGCACTTCAGCATGATCCAGCACTCCGAGCGGAGTTGTTTCAAGCCGCGTTGTCACAGGCCACTAGGTTTAGGGTAAGGTTGCTGTCTCCGCAAGACCCTAGTGTACACTAGACAAGCAGACGTGCGCAGCCAGGCTGGGGGTTGCGAGGCCGCCGCTGCGGGTCCGCACGGCGTCAGGGCATGGCGGCGCCATTACAAGGCGCACCGGCCCGCATCGCAGCCCCGCTGGGCGGACGCGGGAGCGGCGCGCCCGCGCGGGTGCGGGGCAGCGCATCCGCCGCAGGGCACAAAGGCAGGTCAGGTCGCAGCGCACTCCATGGGCAGGGTGTTGGGGAGCGGCGCACCCATCGCAGGGTGCACATGGCCATGCGCGGGCAGGCTGTAGCTCATCGCGCCCGCGCCCCCGCCCGGCGTCGCAGCGCCGTCATAGCCGCCCTTGCCCTGCGCGTATCACAGACCGCGCATTTGAGTTGCTTTAGTTGCTGGCAGGTGCCAACCCAGCCGCTTCAAGCCCCGCTGAACAGCTCGCCGAGCCGCGCACGCTCAAACCTGTGAGAGACCACGCGCACACAATCACGCCATGGGTGGCCTGCGGGCCAGCAGCAGGCGCACCAGTGGCGACTCAGGCACACGGCATACAGACATAGTAAAATTAAAGCTGTATCGGCATTGCAATCCAGTGCAAGCTTTGAAGAGTGCACATGGTGTCCTGGTGCATACGCACCATGTGGCCGGCGTGCCAGTCCGACGGCAGCGCTGGCGGCTGCAGCAGGCCGCCGTACGCGGCGCCGCCCGGCTCGGGCGCCATCGCGTGACCGCTCGAGCCGCGCTGCTCCAGCCCGCCGGCCAGGTAGGCTCTGGGGTAGGCCAGGCCGCCCGGGTGGGCCAGCCCTGCAGGGTTCCCGAACCCCGCGCCGCCGGGCGCCAGCAGGTCGCCAAACGCGGGCGAGGACTGGCTGCGGTGGCGCGCCGCGTAGGGCAGCGCCGGCAGGCCCTCCGACGCGTGGCCGCCGTTCGCGCCCGGCGCGTGCGCAGCGCCCACGTCGTGCGGCGCCTCCACGGGCGCCTCGGCCGCGAGGTACTCCGGCGCCGGCCTCCTCAGGCCGTCGCCAAAGGACGCCTCCGACTGCGCGCGCGCGCGCCCAGGTCAGCGGCGCGCCCGCGCTGGACAGCGTCCGGCAGAGACCCTCGCAGGCGCCGCTGCGCAGCGCCTCGAGCACGAGCGGGGCGCTGTCGGGCGATGCTCATGCACAGTGCCCTGAAGGACAGCTATTCACCAGAGAGTGCACGACATGCGCTCTCTACAACGTCCAAGCAGCTCTGATGTGCTCACACAAACATGCACCGCCAGTTCACCCCCTGGCGTCTGCGGTTAATGTCTGCCCGTATGGGATATGCCTCTCTCGCGCACGGCCCACAGTGCGGGCTGCGCAGAGCGGGCCGCAAAAGGCTCAGCCTGTGCGCACCGGCGGTGGCGCCAGCGGGCTGCTCCGCGCATCCGCGTACGGACCCCGCCGGTACGACGGCGCCTCTGCGCTGCTGAGCGTGGCGGTGGAGCCGGGGCTGCCGCGCGCGCCGGACGTGGCGCCGGCGCCCGGCCGCGCCCGCGGCATCGGCAGCGCCCCCGATGCAGATGCCTGCACACAGCAGCGTGGTCAGAGCGATGTCTGGCACATCGCTGTTTGACAAAAGACGCGAAAGGGGCTGTCTACGGATGTTTGTGTAGCGTGCCAGCTGGCGGCAGGATGTAGGTGCAGGGCGAGCTGCAGGCGGCAGGAGTGAAGGCACAGCACAAAATCTCCTGCCCCTAAAACGAGACGCGCATTCCTCCAGTATGCAGGCGTACACCTGCAGCTGCAGGCAGCCGGACCTGCGACGCGCCCCGGACAGCGCACTCATGCTGCTCAAGCGCCAACCCTGGCTCTGCACCCCCCGGAGGCACGCGCCTCCATCGGCGCGGGCTCGGCGCCCGGCAGCGCCAGGCTGCCGGAGCCGGCGCGCGCCATGGCAGCGCTGGTCTGCGCGATGCCCGGGATGAGCTGCGCGAGCGTCGTCCAGCGCGTGTCCGGCCCCGGCGGCGCCTGCGGGGTCGCTGCGCCTGCGCGCCGCCGCTCGCCTGGTCGGCACCAGCACCCGGTGTGTATGCGCGCGTGTGTCTAGTGTCGCTCACATTACAGAATTACCCATACGCTTGGCTCCAACGAGTGCATGACATGCGGGAAGTCCGCAACGGTGTCCGAGGTGGCGCGCTGCAATGGCTGCGGCGCAAGCGCGCCCGTATGCGCGCGACCGCCCATCTGGTCGCGCCTATTTGCACCACAACTCCCGCACGATGTGCTTGTTGAGCCTGCTCGCACCACAGATCCCGCATGTGTGCTGCTGCTGTAGTGCCGCAAGCAGTGCTGAAACTCATGAAGACTGAGCAGCTGCAGGGGCCAGGACGTCGGCGAAAGCAGCAACAGTGCCCCCAAGTGGGCGGGCAGCACGCGCAGGCCCCGCAAAGCCAAAGCACCTCAGAGCGGCGCGGACGCCTGCCTGAATCTGCCCTAGGGGCCCGCACCCACGGCGCAGCCGTTGGCCGCCGGCTCGGCCGCGATGCCGGCGAGCGCGGGCGCGCCGCTCGCGTTGATCTGGTCGATCGCGCGGCTCAGCTTGACCAGCTGCCGCCGCGGCCAGCGCTGGATGCCGTGCCGCCGGCAGGCGCGCTGCGCACACACGCGCGTGGCTCAGGCTCGCCCATAGCCGCGCAGGGTGGTGCTTTCGCGCATGACAGTCGCAAGCGTCGTGCCGGTCGGGGACAGACACGAAAGCAAGGCTTGAGCTTCACGACTTGCTTCTCTGCCATATGCAGGATTGCAGCCAACACAACAGTCCTAAACCGCAGCACAGACCTTGGCTCACACTCAAGGCCTCTCGACACTTGCAGCCGGGTCCGCCGCCCTGACTCACTGGCGAGCGACGTCCGCATCGGCAAGCAGTTCATATCCCGCACGCAGGCACCAACGCCTTGATGTTGCGCAGACCCACCGGACAGGCGCCCAGGGCCGGGCCCGCGCGACCCGGCGCGCGCCTTGAGCGTGGTGGGGCAGATGCCCAGCCGGTTGGCGGCCTCCTTGAGCCCCACGCCGAACTGGCTCTGCAGGTCCTCCAGCCGCAGCCGCTTGCCCGGCTTGCCAGGGTTGCCCGTCCCGCGCCCGCGCCGCCGCCCTGCGCGTGGCCCGGCGCAGCTCAGCTCGTGAACGCTGCCCCACTCTTTGTACATCGCTGACAGTTAATGGTGGCAAGAGTGCGAAGCACAGCTGCTTGTGTCGGCAGCAAAGCGATGCTGTTCATGTATAAATGTCAAGTTGTGCGAGGCTCACATGCCCTGGATATGTCCCAGTGACGGAGCACACCACCCAACGCCCTGACCACACCACTGCGCATGCGCAGCATTGTGGTAGTGCTCCTTGCCTTCACCCTCGACTGCCGGCACAGAGCAACTTGTTAGACAGCCTAGCCTCTGGCGCGACCGACGTGCCGAGCAGCTCTTTAGATGAACCCAGCCTCTCGCCTGACATACATGTCGAGCAGCGCATTAAAGAACCTAGCCCCTGGCGCGACCAATTTTTGTAGGGTAGGGTATACGTGCGCACCCTTGTCATCGTCCTCCTCATCCTCATCCTCGTCCTCGTCGGCGGCGGCGTCCTCCTCGTCGGAGCCGGCGTCCGATTCCGCCGACGCTGAGGCGGGCCGCAGCGTCTGCTGCTCCAACGTCGCCGCAACGTCGGCCGCCATGCTCGCCGCGCGCGCGCGCCGCAGCACCGCGCTCCTACAAGCAGGGCTAAAAACCCGTCAGGGAACACCGTATGCCTCCCTGGCCAGCGCGAGTGACCGGGCATCTACGTAGCTGTGCTGCAACCGCCCGGCCCTCCCGGCCCAGCCACCGTCCGCGCGCAGCGCACAGCGCAGTGCCGAGCTTCTTGGGCCGCTCCTTAGGAGGCGCGGGGGCGGCACCTGTCGCGGCGGCGCAGCGCGATCGGCTCCTGCTCGCCGGGCGCCTCCGCGGTCGCGTCCGCGCCGCTCCCGCCGCTCGCGGCGCCGCCCACGCCGCCGCCGTCGCAGGCCGCGGCGCCGCGCTTCAGCGGGCGCTTGATGCGCACGCGCACGTCCACCGCACCGCTGCGCGGGCCGGCAGCGGGCGCCGCGCCCGTGCCCATGCCCGCATTTCCCTCCGACCCTGTGCGGCCCTCGGGCGCGGCGGCCGCCACGGGCGACGGCGGCGCCGCGCTGGCCTGGCCCGACTCGTCGCCGCGGCGCCGCGGCGGCGTCGGCGCGGTGGGCGTGGGCTCGAGCAGCGCGGCGGCGGCGGCCGCGAGCGCGCCGGCGCTGCCGTGGCAGCTGCCGCTGCAGACGTCGTCGGCGTCGGGCAGCGGCGCGGCGGCCGGCGGCGCCGCGCGGCGCTCGCTGCCGTTACTGGTGCCTGAGTCCTCCCCCGCCTGCAGGCGTGCGTCAGTCAGCGTTCAGCATTGCGCCGGTGCAGACCGAGTGCACGGTGCGCCGCGCTGGCCACCAGATGACCACAAGGGCCTGACCGCTGCCCTGATCACGGGCCAGTCGACGGGACGTGAGCCTCCCACTTGTGCGCAACCTGCGCTGCTCCCTGAAAGAGGCGAGCGCATGTGCCTGCAAGCCGGTGCGCCGGCCGCCGCAGCCACGTCAACCCAACACACGCGCGCACTCTGCGCCTGCCGTCCTCTTGCGCGCAATGACGCCGGTCCCGCATGGGGGTGGGCGCGCCTGCGAGCCGGCGCGCGCGCCGTCGGCCGCCATTGCGCGCACGGTGACCGATTGCGCGCTCATCTCCTTGGTCTGCGCGCTGTCCAGGCGGCAGGTGTACAACTGGCAGCCCTGCGCCGCGCACAGCTGCGCCTCACGCTTCCGCCAGGCGCTCCCACTCTGCGGGGTGGCGAAAAGCGCTCGGGTCCCTGGAGCGCAAAGGGT
>JAABUX010002557.1_pt1 | contig 25511 bp, 19 predicted proteins | sample 5561851 | NCBI WGS metagenome assembly JAABUX01 (sample SAMN10711883, study PRJNA513361) | rock metagenome | isolation source: Antarctica rocks | place: Antarctica: Victoria Land, Richard Nunatak red sandstone | collected 2016-01-03 | reverse complement strand
CCATTGCTATTGCCACCATTAGTCGGATTGCTAACTACACTGCTGCCCCCAATACCATCGACTAGTACTCGCGTGACATGTTGCCCTGTGATGACATGGAGGTTACTCCTCCCAACGTATGGATCATAGTATGTGCGACGGGCATCCGAGCGTGTTTGATTGTTTGGATCAAGGTCGGTCGGAACGAATGCAGGTCCTGCTGAGGTTCCGTCGTTTGGGTCGAATTGCGTCGGAAGACCAAGAAGATTCATGGCCGCGAAAAGGTTGACTGATTCCATTAGCGTCGATAAGCCTTCGGAAGATGGAACAGGGCCTACTGGATTGAGGATAGAAGTACTTAGGATAGCTGACATGGACTGGACCAGAGGTACCATGGACAGCTGCATTGTAGTTGATCGAGTACTCTCTTGCGATCTCGTCCGAAGGTACGGGAGTATATGTTTCGCTCTAATTTATGTCAGCTCAGGTAGAAGCCTGATGTATAGATCAGTACCTTCTTGAAATACGGGAGCATGCCCTCCCAGCCCCATCCAGGGTTTCCCAGAGCTTCCCAGGCATCATAGTCATCGGCCCCGCCTCTGTTCCAACACATAGCATTCAATATGCTGCCACCACCGAGCACTTTGCCTTGAGGCATCGGTCGAGAGTTGCCATCCAGCTGTGTTTGTGGCACCGTGACAAGGTCCCAATCGTAGATACCCCCAACGTCAGCACCCACGTAAACCGGGTCCTGGATGGTTGCTTCATAATGATCACTGGGGCATTCAGTATGTGTCGATGCAATTAGAGAAGACTCACGCGTCGCCAGCTTCGATGCACAATACCGTCCTATCTGTAATCTCCGAGAGCCGGTTGGTCACCACAAGGCCGCTGATACCGCAGCCCACGACGATGTAGTCATAAGACTCAAGAAGAGGCGCATTGAGATCCCGTTGGTCAAGACGGGCGCCCAGAGTTCGGGATGTAAAAAGCGCCGAAGTAGCAAGGATAGCTGCCAAGGACAACATAGTGACGAAAGGGAGACGACGCGTTGGAGTAGATCGGCTTATGTATCCAATGGTACGACAGGGGTGAAATGAATGACAGGGATTGCACACAGAATGGACCGAGAAGACGAAGGTGATCAATGTTGGAATTCAAGAGGGACTGAAATGATGATTTGGAAAATGAGAAGTCGCGTCCTACGCCTGTTGACAATTCTAATCCTAATCTCCGGACTATGATCCACGACTTTACAGATATTATGCCTCTTGCTGCCATATCATGTTAAACGATGTGTTGTGAGGATAATGTGGTATCCGGGACGAACTCTTTCATCCCATCATCACAGCTTTTAGGAGTCCCTATTCTTTTGCGTACTCTCGGTTGAGACACGGGCGCCAGGGAACACTCTCACCAATGCGCGAAATCGTGCTTGGATTTGGATATTGATAACTCGACACAATGGAGCGATGGTTCGTGATCCTTCTCACGCGAAGGGAGGGAGAGTGGCGACTTCTGCATGTACTATTGTCAACGGTCAACACGGGCATGGACTAGCTTTAAGATCTGAGAAGGCACAGGAACTTGGAAAGACGAGCTTTGAGATCTACTGTTGTAGAGAAGGAGGGACCCAGAGCTTTGAGTGTATGTTGTAGATGCTCTTCGGGTGAACACTTCCGCCAAAATGCCATCGCCAGCTTGTTGAATATAAACCGCTTTCCTACCCAGTAGTACCATCACGACTTTTACACCATCACCCATACCAGCACTCAGAGGATTCTGTCTATGTATGCCGTCCTTCATCATTCTTGCTCAACGTTCGAATATCGAGACTTCTCTAGCAGCTTCGGTCATTCCCCGAAGCTGCAGGGCGGTTGTCGGCCATCAAATCCTGTGGTGGTAGAGCGTTGAGCTATCACGAGGGAATCAGGCAAGATGGCTAATACATCAAGGCTAGATGATTAATGTTGTCAATGGCGATGTTGCGACGCACCGACGATCGAGGGGACGACAACTCCCTCGCTTGTGAGGATTCTATGCCAAGCCGGGAAAGGCCGCCGCCTCCCGCCTAAAGGTACATTAGCCGAGCACGTTGTCGGCTCTCCTAGCCTGAAGGGTCTTAGGCACGTGGCACCATACATGGGTTACCCAATCAAAATACCCGAAAACAACGTCGTGTCCAACAGAGAAGATTTGCAAAATCCATGGCTCGTGAGATCGCATATGCCAGAACGGTCCTCAAGTCCGTGAAGCAGTACGATGAGTCGGCGAGATGTGCTAAATTGTTCTCTCCTCAATTCTTCTTGTCCAGACACAGACAGCATTCAAAAACACAACTCTCCCGTGAGCCCAAGTTTACAGAATGAATAGTGAGACGAAACTCTACGTGCATTGTAGTCAGTATTGGCGCTATCGAGGCATGATGCTTTTCGCGGGGCTGTCGACTTTATCCTTCGCAAGCCCGGGAAGCCAGGTCTTATGCTCGGCGTAGTACGCTCGTGGGTTCATCGGGATCACTAGGTGGGGATGATTGAAAATGTAGGTAGAGTACTACACTAAAGGTCGGTGCGCTGTGCTTCATGGTGACGCCGAGGTGGGCTCAGGCTATGTGATTTCAATTCATGGGATAATGTTCGGTTTGATAGCGTTGTTCATTGTTTGTATCCATGTAGCTTGATGTGAAATACAGCTTGCTCCTCTCACTTGTGTTGGCGCTGGCAGAATAACATGGCTGAAGCGAACAGGCAACGCCCGTCATAGTGGCTGTGACCTCGCCGTGTACTGGCCGCTGGAACAAAGTCTCATTGTCTGCTGGATCACGCCTGCAATCACCTCTGTCGCTGATCATCGTGTTCCAAGTTAAGTGATCTGAGGCCTAAGGTGTGATGTTTTAAGAATAAGAATAACAAAGACGCGGTTTGTGATCATGGGACCGCGACGAGGATCTCTCAACACATGCGACCTCCACGTCGCGATCAGCAGATCAACAGAAACCTTTACCCTCGACCGAACCCGCATCCACAATATCGATTCGAACTCCGGGTGATACATTTGGAACAGTGTACGTTGCTTCACGGGCTCCTGGTCCGTTCTGTCTTTCTTCGCCTAGGATTGGAGTTCAGCAGCCTAGCGGACAACAGCTCCAGGATGTCGGTCTTACAGCTCAGTCAAGATACGAAAGTCCGCGAGATAGTAAAGATCTACCGCCGGGTCGAAACTCTTCACCCAATTGCATCAGAGGTGTTCGAATCGCCTGAGCTCAAATGCATGTTCTGGAATACTCTCATTCACGATCTCGGCGTGATTCGACGACGCTCCCAGAATCTAGCTGATGGCGAGATCACAGCGGTTCAAAAAGCCTTTGAAGTTCTCATGAAGGGGGAGGCCGACGAAAATGCTGCAATCGAAATCTACATGGACGAGATTATAGGTCTTAAGGCGATACCAAAGAGGGGCCGAGCCAAAACACTAGCCCACGCAATCCAAACGAGAGACAACATCCTAAATCGTATGTCTAGCATACATTCCCATCATGTCGCCCCCTGGAGACAACTATACTAACATAGTGCTTCCCTCCGCAGAGTTAGATGTCGGAAGGAATACATCATCTATAGCTGCCTCTCAGGCTCAATCGGTCCTTCCAAGCTCTACTATCCACTCCAGCGGTTCGCCAAACCTCACCCGTATATCTGATAGCCGTATGGATGAAAGCACAGGTCCGTCTTTTTATGACGATCATGAACAGTCTCGACTTTCCGACCAGTGTCATGGTATCACCAACGAAGGCAACAAGCTGTTGCTTGGGGATAGAATAGGTAATCGATTCCCAAACTCAGCGGCTGGAGACGAAGAAAATGAGACGCCAAAGAGACTCTTTCTTACTTACCTAACGGCCAAGAACGATTTCCATGCAATCCGTCTTAAGGGCTTGGAACGGACAAAGGCTGCCAAATTCTTGCGCGATACCACGGAGAATTGCATTGCCTACATAGCGTCCAGGGAGAACTCCTCAAGTGGCACAGAATCCATCAATCTTAATATTGAGATTGTAATGGGTCAAGCAACGTTGGATGAGATGCGATCAACTCTTCAAGAAGCAAAATTGGCTGCTGAAGCAGGCTCTGGAGGCAAGAAGCGTCGGTTCGATGATGACTGGACAAAAATTCCAGAAGGGCCTGCCAAATCAAGGCCTTCTTCTGGCATTAAATTCCTCGGCAACCGTGATCCTGTTCCTAGAGGCCAAACATTGCAGAGCAAGCTTGGGAGTCGTTCCTTACCTCGCCGCATCGTGGATCAGCCTGCTTCGAAGCCAGTACTTAACATCAATCACCGCCTTCGCAGCATGGTTCAGCCTGAGGGTACTCCCCAGGCATGTCATCCAGCCTCTGCCGGTCAAAGCAATCGATCCGCTTTCTCCATACCAATTGTGCGACACAAGAAGCGTTCCTCGGATCTTTCGGCTAAGTTTGGCAAGCACAACCCCAAATATCCCGTTGTACATGGAGATTGCTACCGCCCCTCATATTAGTGAGACTTTTCGAATATGTCAAATCCCTGGTCTGTGCTAGCGAAGATATCATGGTGGTCAGCTTACCCTACTCACTGGAAATGTGGTTGGATCACGTTTTTGAAGGCCAGCGTTAATTGTTACCATCAGCCAGATGACACTCATTCCTATGGCATTTGTATAGTGTGATGATTAAATGCAGTCTGTGCAATATTAATGTGAAATATATGATTGTCGGTCTGTCTCAAGTAATTCAGTCCTGGGCAGCACCCCACCAATAGAGCTGTAAACTTCTTCAGCAATCAGATGATAGCTACTGACAACCACTCAGGCTTGGTGAGTATGTATGACATTGAAGATAGGTTGACACTACCCTTTGTTACGAAAGCAGTGGCTGAACTAATGCTTTATATTGGTATAGCTCTCAACCTTATTGGCAAACTTCTACCACAATCGGCTCTTCGAAGACGATTACACCAGAAATCTCGCTAATTCCGAGCCGTCCTGCACCTCTATCATCGCTACAGTATCCACTTCATTCCCCAACTTTCTCTGCAGCAATCGCCGCCATCCGCCCTCTCAATTGTCGGAATGCTCTGCAAATGCTCCTATCATTCCGACGGTGTTGGAGATGTTGGTCATTCTGGGAGTCATTCTCCTTTTCGCGCGTGGTGAGTTTGCTATCACTATGACCATCAAGAAACATGTGCGAACGATCAAAGCAGAGTCTGAACACCGATTTTACAAGCCTGACTATCAAGTAAGGGCATTCTCTGCTTTCCTTACTCGAAAATTGACTTCTCTCGCTACGTTACAGTCCGTTAATGACGAAAACGTGGGTGAAAACCTTGATTGCACTCGGGATTCACTACTTGCGCTTGTCGATCAAAGCGGTGACCACCAGACGCCAGGATCCTCGGGACTTCACCACTTCACATTTGAGCCAGCCGGAGCTTCACTCGATGATATTTTACTACAGTACCAGTATCAACAACAGTAAGCCTTCATCTGCCGCTTCCACTGAACATCTTTCTTACTCCTTCCGATGCAGACCTCAAGTTTTATATTCATATCTACCTATTGGACATTCTAAGAGCTTACCTTGATCCCAGCAAATTGTACTTACTTTCTGTCCTTCGCTGAGCCCGTTCACCACCAAAATCCGCAATTTTAGGCAATCATCACGATCCTTTCGATGCAGATGTGTCGATGAGGGCTAAAGCAGAGAGAAGAACCAATGCAAGGCGTCCAACTGGGGCCACCGTAAGCTCTGCTCTGCTACGTTCTTTCTTGCAGAAGATAGTCATTCCAAGGCGAAGTGGTGAAGACATTGTGGCCAATAGCAAGTACTCCCTCAATCATTCGTTCATATATCATACTCTGCTCATTGTCGGCTAGAACGCTCGGTTGACACTCAGCATGATGTGCTCCACGAGTGCAAGTGTGTTACCCTTTACTATCTCTGCTGGCCGCTCGTAAAATTCAAGATCAACCTCTTCACGCCCAGGTCAGGATTATCCAAAGCCCTCTTTACATGATTGCAACACCTTGGCCAAGCACAAAGACTCAGTTTTTCATATCAGTGCAGGGATCGCGTCAAATCCAACATTCACGCCTCCTTCATTTCCCTTTGTAACTCCTTTATAATACGTTGATCGCTATCTGTGCACGAAATCCTACACACTCATCCTTCCATATTCGAATGTTGATCCCTTCATGATGACCTTCCGATCCATTACGATTTTTGGCTTGCTACACTATCGACCATTTACAAACTGACATAAGCCCCTAGGACATGAATCTATATATATATTTATCTCTAAATTACCTCGCCCTCCCGCTAATCACACATATATACTATATTAACCTTTATAATCGCCGTTTTCTGTTTTGTTACTAGACTTCTACTATCAAGCATGCCAAAGCATGCCTCATTTCCGTTAGGTACCTGTAGCGCCAGGAAAAATGCCAACTTCTCCATTGGTATCTAATCCCAGATCATTGACAATTTTGACTGCACGCCCGACACAAGGAACAAGTTATTGTCCCTCGAGAGGAAAGTGAGTCAAATTTCTGAGGCATGTTTCTTCAATACCACTATTTCATTTCATAAGGGACCTTTTGTTTGGCTATCGAGTGTGCTTACTGCGAAAGCATCATAGAAGCAAGCCTTTCCCAAGGCATGCAATTTCCTTCTCGAGTCAGTTATTACATCAGTAGAGGAAAAAGAAGAGCGTTGTTTCAAGAGAAGCCATTCATGCTATCGCACCGACAGACCTTAGAGGAAGACTTGAACGACGATGCCACATGCAAGACTCAGCTAGAAGATGCCTCTATCACCGAGCTTCGGATGTCGCTTGAGGCGGCCTTGACAGACGAGGAGAAACAGCCGGACTAAACGGTCCTCAGCTTTGACTACTAAAGTTCTAGGATCTCGTTAACGAGTATCTGAGTAGCAAGGTTGCGGACAAAAGAGGAGACCTGAAGAAACGGTGCTGAGTGCAGCTGATAAGCTTCGTAGATGCAGAATCTATGTTCGGAGCTGGTGAGGCCCCACTGACCAGCCGGAGGAACGTGCTCAGCATGCAAAAGAAGATCGAAGAGGCTTTCGACAACTGTTAGTTGCCTTGCTACCCTTCAGTGTTGTCGAATCTGTTCCTCTAGAATCTGTCGAGTTGGACGAAGCCTGGGCACAGCCTGAGATAGACGCGGTCCTCGCCGGGCCAAGGGAGCACTGGCGCTACGAGTTCCCTCAGGTATGGGCCGGATGATCCCTACGAAGCCGAAGATGAAGCCATGACTTTCGCCTTGCAACGAAACCAGCGAAGGGAATTCCCTCGCCCTTTGGATCAAGTGAGACCGGTGGTCTGGTAACACAGGATCTGGAGTTGCATTATCAAAGTGGGTCTGCAGGGCATACGTCGAAGCAATCTATTAACCTGGACAGGACAAGTATCTTCTAACGGATACTGGGGCTAGACCTCTTTTCGAGGATTGATACTGTGGTATACTGTTCCCATTCGGCGCGGAGTAGGAGGTTTTTCTCCTCAAAACCGCAGAGAAAGACAATACCTTCTTCACAGATGCACTCAATATGAACTGGCCAAATCCTACAGAGGTGGTAGATGGTGTGATTTTAATGGACGCAAACTGAGCTCCTGCAGTTAACAATAGCTCTACCTACCTGTCTATCTATATATACACCATGTTCTCGCAGGTTATACGGTGAGGACAGATTCTGGCTGGGATTCAAACCTATTGTCCCGCCTAGAGAAGGTTGGGCAGGCTAGGGGTAAAAGATCAAGGATTATATATACATACACGCTAATTTACTCGCGTTTCTACGCATCCCATCCTTAACATAATCCATACCACACTCATCGTCAGAATAATGGCGCAACATTTACCAGATTTCACCCAAGCGAGGATTCACTGCGATCAACTATCGAACGAAGTCCAAGTCCAAGTCCAGCTTCAGAGAGTCCATGATCTGCCTATCATACGGCCAGCTCAGATTATTACGACCCAGCTAAATCGGATTATCACTTGAGATGTAAATATAAGGCAGGGATTCCCTCAATTACGTTCAGAGTTCCAGGAAATGGTAAGGACCCTTTCAGAATCAACTATATATTATATTTAGTAACATATGTAGTGATACCAATTCGGTAGCAAGACTACAAAACTCCCAACGTTCTCTCGCCATCAGAACCTCTCACTCCCCTCATCAATATCACAAACCGCTGCAATCATCCTCAATCTCTCAGTGAATTCCGCCGCTATTACGAGCTTGAATGGTAATAGATCTTCTTTTCCTTTACGCTATATCGCTTAATAAAAAACAGCACTCCAAATCAGAGGTATACTTCAAGAGCTAGAATAGGGCAGACTGTCCCGAAGAATCAAGCTGGATGGGGTTGCTTTCTGGAGAAAACAACTGCGAATTCCAGCTAGGGTCAAGAGGTGACCTGATGACTATGGCTTGAGGTCTAAGGGTGCGGATGGGCAGGCGCCGGATACTGCTGTTTTTTTACTGTGACAGAGATTCAGAGAACATATCAACCGATGTGTCCGGAATGTCGCTACATCCGCCCGTCACAAAGGACGGTATGCGAACAAGCAGGAGCGCTACAGAAGCTGATGAGCCAAGGTTTCAAATAACCCACGGTAGAGATATCATGACACACTAGCACCTATTGCTGAAACGTAATATTTGCTATTATGCTCTTTAGGAATTACCGGCTCAATAAGCTTAAGTCACCCACACCTTGTTCGTTCGCCGCCTTGAGGTTTCTAAAAGTACAATACTGGGACAGTGCGTCATATGAGATGTTCTTCCATCCGAACTCCGTGTGCCCTTGAGTGAACACGTAGATACAACAATGGGTGACCAAACACTCAGATCCTGTAGGTGCAAACTCCCTTTTCGTTCTGACCATCATTTTCACTCTCGGCGGGAACCGTCCATTCTGGAACACCTTCCCCATCGTCGCAAGTACCTACGTCTAACGGATCCCAGAACAAGTGATCCGGGAACGGGTACATCACAGCCTCTTCGTTAAACAACTCGTGTCCCCGTTCTTCAGTATCGACAAAATCCCTTTCTAGCTTCGCGGGGCTACAGAAGGCCCACGGCCTGAAGAGCAGCGTCTCTCTTAGAGATGGAAGCCCAGGTTTCGTAGGCGCAGAGCTGATAGCCTTGTCTGGCACCTCAGGTAGGACGATGCGCCGTCTGAAGGAACGCGCCAGTTGCCAGCAACAGGTTGAGGTGTCACCCAGTGTGCTATTACCGTGCATTGAGGATGCCGAAATAGCTTGATTGAACCAGTGAAACATTGTCCACATGAGCTCCGCGAACTCGTCCATCACACGATGTTGACATGCCCACATACTTTCATTGGTGATGACCCAGTATCTCAGATTGCCCGACTCGGCGGCGGTGTCACGCAAAGACGGAAGAGTCGCGGAAGAAGCGTCGTATCTCGTAGAGTCATGGATGGGAATGAGAGGTCTAGCATCGAAGAAATGGGAAGGGATGTCATTAAATTCCTGTTGAATAGTAGAGAGCAGGTATATCTCTAGCCCGGAAGGTATATTGACCGGGATTGTGATCTGCTTTTCTTGCACACTTTTGAAATCTGGACCACATACTTGGCGACGTATCCGTCGAGTGACGTAGTTGGCATCTGTAATGATAGTTAGTGCTATTATAAAGAGCGGTTATCTCTTATTGGTAACGATTGTGCGTGAAATCTGGACTTGCAGGTGCTGAATTGCATATACTCGACAATTTGGTCCCAGGGCGATCAGATGGTTATCGCATAACATCATCAACTATGCAATTACGGCATGAAGTTGAAGCTTTGCTTGTACTGGCATTTTCGCGGGAACAATTGCAGTCAAATGGCAGCCGCAAGGAGTGCACTTACATCCACCTGTACGAGCAGGTGTAATTCCCAACTTTTCGCAGATGGCTTCCTTGACCATCTGCCAAAGCTCGTCGTTATAAACCTGTATGACACGTGAAAAGCTCCCAGGGTTAAACTTTTGGTTCCACTCGTATGTTGGAACATCGTCATACGTGTCGGGATCATAGGTCAAGCTGGCGGTCGCAGCCATGTCAAGACTTCGAATGCAGTGTCAGGTCATTCGATAGGGAATTGATATATAGATGGCATTTTCAAAACTTACGTTGCGTCTGCACAAGAATGAAGTCGCCATGCTTCACAGTGTCTCATGAAAATCTCAAGATTTCCCAGTCCCCGACGGCCACCAGGCAATCCATGATGCAAGGCTTGCGTGTCAAGATCACTGAGCCTCATCAACGGGCCTTCAATGCTCTGATGGTTTGCCCTGCGATGAGCATTAGCCTCCGTCAAAACAAGCATTTCACTCTCGGTTCGTTCGTATGTCTCGCGCCATAAGTCTTCGGCTTCATCAATACCGTTGGGATTGTCGTCAGGAACTACAATGCCCTGGGATGCCTGCTGCTGTTTTGTTTTCTTAGGGGAGAGGACAAGCGGGGTGGCTCCAAAATAGAACCGGTGTACATAGTCTTGGCCAAGGTAAGCAATCCGTCTCAGAGTCTTCAGTCCTGGTTCGTCTCCAGAAGGCTTCCGGTTTCGCTGAGCCCAGCGATAGTACTGCCTTCGCTCACTCATTTTCACCTCTCCGGTAGCTGCGGGTGACCGAGAGCTTTTGAGAGTGGCCGCTTCAAGTCCATCTTCTTCTAGTGACTTCGCATAGCTCGGCAAGAACCTGATGCCGAAACCACGATCAGCATACTTGAAAACGCGACTGTCCTGTGATGCTCTTCTGTCACCGAGGTGGTGGCCCCAGACAAGATCCATCGTAAAAACAGAATAGCCAGTCTCGATCGCGCGTGCACATCGAGGGAGCATTAAGACATTGGATCCGTCAAAACCTATAGCGCAGGCGTCCAGGTCGAAGTTTAGCAGTATATCTGTAGGAGTAGGTAGTAACTTCAAGACAATCTGGATGCGGCGATTAGGATAGCTCGTAAGGAGGTTGATGGTTTTTGCGTTCTTCACTACTAGTCTCTCGCCTGCTGACGCAGGGAGATTTCTGACCCACGTATCGTGTATTTTTTCGGCCTTCCGATTAGCGTCTTCTGGTCCAAGTCCATACACGTAAATATCTAGGTCGGGATCTTGTACGGACGGGGTTGTGTCTCTCTTAGGATCAACGTGAAGTAAGGTCGTTAAAGCCATGCCACCAGCAAGCAAGAGATTAGTCCAGTCCAATCCACGAAGGATGCCCCTGGTGATACGGTCAAAGACCTTGCCGAAGGTAGCATTGCTACAATTGATACTCATCTGCCTCGGCCTCCAGAAATCCAAGACTTCCAGGCCACCTTTGGGAGGGTCTTTACGCGTGAACGTTAGAAGCTGGGCTTCCGTGCTGCACGTAGCTTCAGTGGGCCTGCGTTTGGTGGTTTTTTCTGAGACGACATCACATAGATCGCCCAGGCTGACGAGATACTTGCCATCTTTATTTTGTCGTCCACGGGACCTGATGTAGTGCTCGTTCAGGACAATCGCTTCATCCACGTCGACCAATCTTCGTCCTATGCTGACGGTACTTTCGGGCAAATTGTCGAATGCCCTCAGTACTTGATAGCGCGTTCGAGGGTCTTCGAGCAGCTGACGGAGAGTAGTGGAGCTAAGGTTGTCAATTATCGTTCTTGCATCTGTAGTAAGATCTTCGGAGCTTCGCAACACATCAAGGACTTTGCCTACTGCAATTGACGAAAGGGAAGGCAGTGGACTGTTGACTTCAGAACTACCGAAATGCTTCTCAAGTTGACATCTCAAGTGGAATTCGGTCAAAGAGGACGGCGTCCATCCTTTCAATTCATCAGCAGCCTTCGCACGCTCTTCATCCCCGTGCTCCAAACGCCAGACATTGAGGAGATATGTCGGGAAGGATGCCATAGCGGAGAAGAAGCTCGTTTCCTGCAGAATCAATGTGGAATTGGACGATTTACTCGAAGTCAATAAGAGGGGAGGTATCATCAGATGACGTCCCAAACCTCAATGCAGGCGGAAGAGACATTATACAATGTCAACCTTGCTATCTAAAGATTCGCCTAGAGTGAGCAAGGGTCTGACCTGTTGCCTATGAAATGCATGTTGATTTGAGACAGTCATCAAAGAACAGCAGTCAGCAGCCAGCCGCGTTCCTGGCTAGTTCTATTCTAGAATAGCGCCAGGCAGCCATGGCGACTATTCTACGCTAATTATCGAAATGAGTGGCGCAAAGTCTTTCCTCTCGAACAAAGCAGGTTTGCGACATTGGCAGCTCGGTTCGAGTCGCCAACCGTATATTCGATGCAGGTCTCTGGATTGTTCGCTCTCACTACTCTCAATCCGCGGTTGCGACGGCCATATGTTGTAGTTGGGAGCATCAACATCGTTCAAGGCGCGCGCAAACGATGGCTTTTCACTAGTGAAGCAAAGCTTCCTAACGATCACAACGTCATCACTCATACTTTCTACTGCCAAATTCCTTTTCTCTATAGTACATAATACATCAATATATTCAAGCGAATTGACACCAATTGCATAAAGACGGCTTTCTCAAACCCCTTTTCCTGCCTATCATTAACCATAGGTTCACCAGCAACTCTCAGACTCCGCTCCTTCCTCCACATCATGTCGGGCACAACGACCCACCTCACCACCCCTCCCGCCCCCTGGAAAAGCGCCTTCGAATCGCACCTCTCCAAACTTCCCTCCCCCGAATTCGTCTTCACATCCCTCGCCCCCGCCCCCAGCGGCTCCACAGTCCCCTACGTACCCCGCCTCCGCTACTGCATCTACCGCGGCATGTGGGGCTCATTACCCGAGAACAAACACAACGAAGCACCGCGAAACGCGCCGATATTCGACAGTGATATGCCTACTTTTACCACAGACGTGCGTATGGCAAAGGTAGGACAGATATTCGCCAGCAGTGCCGGGCATGCAGAGAAAGATAGTCAAGTGCAGGGCAGTGGGGGAGGGGGGCCCGTGGAGGCGGTGTGGTGGATCAAAGATGTTGGGAAGCAGTGGAGGATTAAAGGAGAGGCGTTTGTGGTGGGGGAAGATATCGATGATTCGCAGGGAGGCAGTGGGGTGCGGACTGTAAAGAGCGAGGTAGGGCGGAGAATGAGACGGACAGACGGAGAAGGTGATGAGAAGCAGTGGAGCTGGGCTAAAGAGCTGACGGCGCATTTCGGGAACTGTTCGCCGGGGATGAGGGGCAGTTGGAAGAACCCACCGCCAGGTCGACCGACGCATGGCGAGGAACCGGATGAGGAGCATCAGCTTGGGCAGAAGGTGGCGGATCTACATGATCCGATTGCCAGGTCGAATTTCAGGGTGGTCATCATCAAGCCTGAAGAGGTCGAAGAATTAGATATTAGCGACCCGGCTACGGCGAGGAGGAAAGTCTATACCTTTGTCGTCGAGAAGGGGCAGGGTTCTGAGGGTAAGGGGGAGTGGAGGATGGAGGAGACATGGCCTTAGGACTATCACGATGATAAGCTAGAATCAAAGAATTGGGGCCGGTTTAGGATGATAACGCTCATCGAAATCATAGATTCGAATATCTATCATGACATTCGCTTGATGAGGTGTGACGAAGTGGAACGTGGAAGTGTAGTATGATGTTCCAATAATATTGATGAGAATCGAAGTATGTAATGTAGGGCAACGAATACTCTTATCCCATATCCGTCTCAGGGGTTTTTACCGAGGTACATCCGAGACGAGTGCCAAATTCGCCAGGACATGGGATAGGATCTTCCTTTTTACCGATTGGCCGAAGGGAATCAAAGCCATTCCAACCCTTTCTTGCACGAAGGTAATGTCCTTATATTATGGGAGGTTATTGCCGTGTCCTAGCGCCGAGCCCATGCCCTACTGTGTCAACTCTTGCCCCTTTCAAAGTCTTTGAGTGCATCCCCTACAGCAAGCGAGCGTTCCCGCCCATAGCATGTACCCGCGGACGTTGTTACAATCATTGCGTCCGCCCAAATTTCGTGGAGCAATTGCTTTTCCCTAGTGAGAATCTAGGTAAAGGGGAAGAGAGCTTAGGGCGGTGGTCGAAATTTGGAACTGTGATTCAGATCTCGGAACCTATGTTTCCGACATCGTGTTCGAAGGTGCCGGGCATACCACCCTCAGTAACCACCCAGCTTTCCATGACTTCATGACCTGATCTCTGGTACATGTACGAGAAATCTCCACCTTGGAAAAGGGGTCTTCTTACCTTATCAAAATCGCCTCGGATCCCATATAGTCCAAATCCCCAATGACCCGTGTCAATTATATACTCGTTTTCCTCGGGCCGAGAGCTAAAATCCAGAAGCCACTGGCCAAAGGCTTGACTGCTGGGTCTGGACAAGAGGTGTGTTGCCCAGGCGACAATACGATCGTCAGATTTCGGCATTGATTCTGCGTGAGTACGAAGGAGTATCTTGAAGATTGAGATGGTGATAGCATCGGCAGACTCATTATCTTCGGTGGAGCTGGAGATGGCTGAACGAAAGATATCCTGTGGAAGTTCAAAGGGCGTGTCATGATGCGATGACTTACGCATTGCAAAGATACGATCAGCAACCCAGGCGAGGACTAACAAAGCCGTTGGATCTCGCTCCAGGACTGCATTCTTCATCCCTGCATGGAAGCCAGCGCTAGAATACGTTACATCCTTCATGTCCATCCCGTAGCTCAACATCCGTAGCTTCTGTATTTTCGAATGTGTCCACGGAGCGCCCTGAAGACAAGCATCTGGAAGAGTCATCACGATAGTAGGCTCGATCTCGAGATTCGGCGTGCAGCGCCAATTGAACCGGGGGTCGTGTCCAGTGTAGAGCTCACGAGAAGTGTAGGTGAGCCGAGCGTTGCGAGCGAGGGGCCAGTAGTAATTAAGAACAATCTTGGAGCCGTCAAGGCTTGTGGCCGTGAACACTGTACACTTGTGTGGCGGGTTTTCGATCAAGTCGTCCAGCGCAAGCTGGTCTTCAAATGTTAGAGACAAGTTTATATCTTTGAAGAGATCGTAACAAGCAGCAGCCAGAAGCTGTGAAAAGCATTTTCTCAGGCGGGTGAAAGTTGGCTAACGTTGCGCAAGGATAAGCCGCTGCATCTTCTCTCGTTCCTCAGGAGTCTGCTCACTGAGATGGGCGGATCGGGCAAGTAGAGAATATCGTGGAAGTTTCACAATGGGTTGGACATCGACGCCGCGGAACTCCAGAGGATCAGGACTCCAGAACGCTTGGAAGAGGGTGGCTTGTAGAAGAGTTTCGCTCGACAAGGCAGCGCCCAAAAGCCCCGAGGCAAGGGCAAGATTTGGCTCCAGACAATGGAGATAGATTGATTGTAGCAGCTCGTTGGGAAGCAGCAATAGGAGGGATTTGCTGGCTTGACGAGTAGGTTGCGACATGGTGTCTTTGATTTTTGGGCTGTTTACTTAGGAACATGATCATAAGTATACGGATCTCGAATCAAAGCACCCTGATTAAGCGTCGTACCTCGAGCATCTTTAGACCTGTTATCATTTAGCCCGTCGCTAAGCCCCTTCCTTCGGCTTTGCGATGATCAAGTAAGGCACTGTTGCACCGGTCCCCAGCGCTTCCATGACGAGGGCCCGGGTACGCCTAGGGACGCCTACAAGGCTGAATTTCCCAAGCTCTGAGGATAGTCCTCCAAGGAGTCATGAGCTGCTACCAAGGATTTTGATGTTCATGATCGAGGGCGAACGTGGGGAGGTACTCGGGCGTCATACTTTGCCGAGGGGGGGCTGATGTGCAGGGAGCTGATGCGCTGGGAGCTGATGCGCTGGGGACTAGTGTGCAGGGGTTCATGTGTCAGGGGGCCCTTTAGCTTTATTCGGGCCGAGGGGCTGAGGGATTGCGCGCGGCAAAGGCGCGGAGGATTTATTTCTACGCGCTGGCGAGCGGGAGGGGATACGAGGCTGATGGGGTACGGCTCTGGACAGACCCTGATCTAAAGGACTTGCTTTAGAAACCTGTATTTAGAGGATCTCAAGCCCCCATCAGAGTAACGCCAAACGCAAACATGGAATGTTCTATCGAACGATAGCTAACATAACTTGACATTGGGCAATGCAAACGATCCCATGGGTGAAGATGCTGTTGAACGTGCCGTGTAGTGTGAAACCTCATCCAGTGGGTCCCCAATGAACAACACTGCTGAATGTTCTACCCTGCCCGTCTGCAACAGCACGGGCGGTAAGGCCTCCATATTTCTGAGATTGGTGGTTTGGTCCTGGCTTCATCATGTGGGAGGAGAGATCAAAGCATCCTGTCTTGAGAGCGGTTGAGCAAAGGTCATACAGTACCCTATTGCACATGTCGCAGTATAAGCCCTCTTTACTGGATATGAAACCTGGCCCTCGAGAATTTGGATCCGTGCACACATCCTGGGCGCTGTGACCATGCCAATCGCTGACGACAAGACGATTGTCTTTGCAAAAATCGAATCCTGCCGCATGTTTCGCTACCGTTGATCTCTGCTTGGTTCCATAGGTTGAGACAAGTCCCATTCTTCCTATTATCATCCGATGCAGCTTCGAAATTTCTTGTGAGGTCGGCAGAACATTTGGACTTGGAGCGCAGTGGGCTTTTCCAGGATTATTGATGATAGTAGTAAGATCTACAGGATCGCTGCCGTCACCTGATACGCAATCGGAGGATCAACAACGGGGATGCATTGCAGTTCACTTGTGAGATCGACGCCCCAAACATGGAATCGAGGCAAGCTTTTGCAAAGAGAGTCCGGAGTAGCCTGGTATCCCGCGGCCCTTGTTTTGCTTGTTCCGAAATCTTTTACGTGGAAGCCGAAGCCGTTAGCAAATTCGTTGCCCGTGCCTGGGTTAGCCGAATCAATCCACATGCAGCTAGGCGTAAACTGCTTGCCATTATCGTTTGGGACGCGCAAATTCGAGGGGTACCATTTTCCGCCGCACGTCTTGCACCGACGCTATCTGCATCGGCTACCTGATGATCACCTGGGCCTCCGGAGACAATTTCCAGTTCTTTGGCGATATAGGCCGCCACTAGTCAATGCTACATATTCTGCCGGTTTGTCGTTGCTGGAATTTATTCTCTGGACATATAAAGCAGATGGCTCAGTCGATCACGTTGGTAAATCTTAAATCACTTCGTTTTCAGTGCTCCCCTTTCCCACTTTTCCAACCAACGCTATAGCACTGATTCTTTTAGAAGAGTTGTAGGAGTGCTGACACGCAGTAGGCAACGGCCGTCTGGGTTCAAGCGGAGCTCCCGGCAATTATGCGTAATCCGAATACAAAACATACAATCTCCATATATGGAGATAAAGGTAGATGAAACGAAAAAGTTGGTTGGGAAGCGGATGCAGTGAGAAATGAATCCCATCTCATGCTTTCTGCATATTTCGGACGTTAAGCCCCCCAACAGCCAGAAGCAATGCCCCGTGACGGAGTCAAACAATTACCCCTTGATTCCGCTTCCTCGGTTGATCTTGTCCCAAACTCCGTCAAGCCTATTTAGAGAGCTTGCGGGAAATCAGGCACTGCGCTCACAAGCATCCTGAAGACCTTTAGAACAGTCAGGCTTGCGAGTGTCTGTTCAATCCCGGACCAAGTATTTGCCGTCAATATTGGTTTCCAAATGGTAAAGAAACATGTTATTACGATCACAACTCAGCCTGTCACTACAGCATACACAGTCACCTCGGCGTTTTGGTCTGATTTTTGGGAGCGCTCACGGTCATTGGCCAGCGTAATCAACTGGATCTATCACTCTGACTTATTAGTTACAACTCTGTAGTACGATCACTCTATAAAACATTGACGCGCCCGCTTGGCAGTTGGGCTATTGGACTTGTGAACCCTTGGTAGTGACCCACCACCGACACCAGAACCAGCATGCTTTTGATTGGATCATGAAGCGAGGTATTTGAATTCTAGTCGTTCTGAACAACGTGAACATAGCTATGTGCTGGCTACTCCAAGGAGGTAAGAATAAATACAAGAAGTCGAAAACTCTGTTATCGAGATCATGGCCAAGACGCTAGCATGTATGGGGCTAGATGCCCATCTCCAAGGCTGACCCGTACTTCCCCTCGTTCGCAAGGTATCCTTTGACTGGCTATCCTACCACTCTACGACGACGAGCCCGAGCAATTGGAAGGTAATTTTACTATCGTCCCATCTCTATATTACAGCCTCGTGAGCATGCGCTTCGAATACGAAGCAAATGCAGCCTCCTGTCTTAGCTGCATCAATCTATGGCTTGCGCATCGAAAGTAACCTACAAATACCACCATGATGAGAGGACATCACGGTGGACCGTCAACGTCGAGAAAGAGGAGTTTGAGCCCAGGCAGTCAATGATCTAGCGATTTTGATCCCATGACATGACGAAGGACCAATGAAATCGGTAGTGAAGCGAGGACTGTACAGATCACCGAATCAGGTACACCTGAATACGAGAAGGCTGAGAAACTGCGCTAGTCCATTGAGAATGTGGCATAGAAGGGTGAGTTTTTGACATTATCGTGACCTAGGAACCTGGTGGAGAATGGAGTGGAGAAGGGAATCGTCGGTTAAGGTATCGTGGATACGAGGGGAGGTGAAGGGTGTTTCGACGCAGGCAATATGAAGCGAAAGCTGGATTGAATCGGCCCAAGCGGGCAGAACGTATACGAGGGCCGTTTGAATACTGGTGGGTTATTGGTCCTGTATCCCTTCATCACCAAGTATAAAGCAAGCCTGGAGTCCCTCCAGTCTATCCACCCTACATATTCCAATTGTAGCGCCGGCAAATATTCATCGTCCCCAAACATGAAGTCCATCGGCTCTATCGTCTCTGCTTTGTGCCTGAGCCTTGCTACTCTTCCTCTCATCCATGCTGGTCCACTGGCTACACGCGCCAGCTCTCCGGCTGCAACAAGGCCCTTTACTGTTTCAGCCTTCCAGTCGCCGTACCCGGTTGGACAAGGCATCACAGGCTACAATATGACCGCTCACAGTGGCAACTTCTACCTTAGCAGTGCTACGGTCCAGAAAGCGGTTCTGTTCGTTACCGGAGACGGGAGAGCATATCTGGTACAGCTTCGTCCCTCATTTGTGATTTACAGTTTACATACTCCCCCGTTTCAATGGACTGACATCGCTGCTCGCTAGGACTCCAAGACACCCCAGCCAGTCTACATAGACACCTACGACGGCCACCTAGGCTACGCCAACCCCGCTCCCGTCGGCGCCATCTTCGTCGACTTTGTCCGTCTCGGCCACGGCGCCCAAATCTTGACCCAGGAATCCGGCTTCACTACCGAGGCGCCTTCCATCTTTCAGTGGATCGGCTCACAAGAAAATAACTTCTGGTTCGCGTGCCCCAAGCCGAATGGGGAGTATCAGGTGTTCAAACAGATGACGTATTTTGGCCCGCCGGATTTGTCTAGCTGTGTTGTCTACGATGCGAGCGCGATTGGGTACACGGATGGAGATCCAGCGGTAGACTCCTATGCCCAATGAGTGTTGACAATGTTGATTGGAGGCTGTGGGCAATGATGACCCTTGGAAGTGCTGCAGGTTGGGATTCGGTCGTTCCTTTTAATAATGCATGAATATCTGGACATTTTATGATTTTTCATACTGCGACTTGCTCATCGATCCAATATCGTTATTATCTTCGACACCAATCTGTTGCACAATAAAAGACTTTCCTGCGTTGTGATATTCCTGGATTAGATGTAGAGCTCTTCCTTCATGCTAAGATCTCGCCACGAAAATCGAGCCGAGAGTTCGATCACGTGATAGGGTATTTCTGAATGGCTTGGCATCGCGAATTCGGAGCTAGTTCTAAGCGAGTGCGCTTGTATGGAAAGGTGTAAGCGCCGCTAAAGTCTTTCTCTAACCCATGAGTAAACCTTCTAGACTCACTACCGTGCATCTACTGCTCTTGTAGCAGCTTGCTTCGTGCTGTCCCTTCGTGTTGTAGGTTAATGGATTCTCGTGTACTAGGGATATCTCTCGCCTTCTCTATTCCTAGGATCTCCTGTTCTCCAGATCTTTGAGTTCATCATTTCTCGCGTATAATACCCGTTGAACGACAATCACAGCGAAAATGATGGGTCGAGAACGAGGGATTACTGTCAATCGATCCATTTGCTGCCGATGCTAAGTAGTCTTCTTCATCACGCAAGCCATCGATGATGCTCTCTCTCCACAAGTCTCTCAAGGATTGGATCAGATTATTGAGGTATCAAAAGGTATTTGTGGACAATTGTGGGCGTTGTGAATGAAGAGTATGGACGGGACGATAGTCTATCTTTGGAAGTCCCTCAATTTGGTTAGTAGAAAGAACGACTTGCATGCATTATAGATAATGTTCTGCAATGACAGGGTCACTGTTGTTGCTTTTGTTCAGTATACGGGTATCGTGGACTTGGATTTGATGGTACCGTCAGCCTCGCCTCAGCTCCTTTCGACTAGCCCCATTCCATACAGCAAAGGCTTGTCATCACCAACGCGGCCGGAAGTAGAAAAAAAAGATCTGCAACATATTCCTTTCCTAGCGCGACAGAGTCAGATCTCTCACTTGGTGGCTCCCGAATCAACTACGAATTCAGGAAGATGCCGGAGCCTGCGGTACTAGATCTCCCAGATCTGCAAGAACGGATCCGTAAATGCCATGACACAACGATGCATTGATGTTAGAGCTATATAGCAGTGTCTGCCTTCGTCAAAAGAGCACACTTCATATAGCCTAGCTTCTGGGAGTAGGTTGGTCAATTCTATCAGTTCTGCATCCTGATTACTTCAACGCTTCCAACTTGACATAGGTTCGGTAGAGACCAGAGAACGCCGAACGTACTATAGGACCGTTTTCCTCAACGCGCGATACCAGACCACTTCTGAGAACAGAGAAGGGTATATACATGCTCGACACGAGATCCGTTACCGCTCGAGCACCCGTGCCCACATCAGGAGCTGAAGTGGCCACTGCTGCAGCGACCGAATGTACTCTATCCTACCATCCATAAATCATCAAAAATCGGCGCCAGTTACTACTTTTATTTCTTTACAATCCGAGCGCTGAAGCTGTCTTCAGAAAGAAATCCTTTCCGTTGATATGTATCAGGAACTACATGTTGATTTTCCGGTCGTTTTCGCAGAATTATCATTGGATGGAAATTTGAGTCGGATGCTTGCTTGCTTTCTTTGTTGCAAATGGCTTTCTTCTTTTCCATTGCTTTGAGATTTTCGATCAGCTCACACTAATCGAAGGTTCATAATCGTGCATGTTAGCTTGCCTCGCAATATCACCAACCGGCCTTCGACGCATCATACCCTGGAATCGCGGTATCATCAAAGGCACTTCAAAACTGTACAGCAGGTACTAGCTTCCATGCAATCACCCTCCAAAACTCCCATTATTCGATAACTCCTTTCGTTTCAAGATTATCGCCTGTATCCTTTCGTCATGAGGATACTATTTTGTATCGAGACAGGTCATGGTGATTTCGGCCGCACTACCGGCAAGAAGTATCTGAGACTCTTCCCGCGCCGACATGAAGACTGTTGACGTTTGGCTATGTCTCAAAGCGTGCATACTATCCTTCATTCGTATCACCTCGACATCAGTATTCTGGCTACATGGGATTCTCTTTCACGGTCGAGCATTACTTTCATGATCCCGCAGTTCCCTCCTGTGAATAAGAATGGTCCGTCGGCTTCAGCACAAGCTGCACGACAGTCCATCATGTGTGAGCTATGAACGCTGTTTTGAAGGCAGGGGGAAAGGGTAGGGTGATGCACATGGTGAGTTGCAGCTTCTTGATCGAATGTGAATGCTACAAGGGTCAATCTTAAGCCAACTATCTACTTCAGCGTGATTCCAAGACTAATACAATACATCATTACACGACAACCCTTCTCTCTGACATAACTAGGTATCATCTCGACAAGATTCGGTAGCTAATACCCAACATCCACGTTTCGACACTTCGATAAATCGAACGTGGACACATGGCTACTGGCCAGCCCCATATTCCCACTTTCATCCCCCGCTCTCGACGCTTTCCGTGTTTGGAATCTCTACAACAAATCTCTCCCCTTCCACAGCGAGTAAATACACAGCCATAGCTTCGTTGTCTGCATCCCACAATCTACCGCTATCCTCGACATCTCACAAACGAAGCAGCGCGATTATACCCCCTCCCCAACTTCACCAGAAGTCCTGGATCGAACCCGCATCCCCTCTACCCCTTACCCCACCACCTACACACAATCACCATAACCAAGACACCACTCACATCCAGCTCATATCACTCAATACGCAGCAGTACCTTACGGCACCATCGTCGTAGGCGTCCGTGCTGCCCACCGATGATTAGTCGTGTGAACCACGTTTGGGAATTCGTCTGCTGGGTTTGCGGCGGGTGCGAGGTCGGGATTTGAAAGTGGGGTTGCGGTTGTGGAGAGGATGACGAGGTAAAGGGACAGTATCAGGGGGGAGAGGGGGAGATGCATTGTTTTGGAGTCGAATAAGTTGTGAGAAAAAGGGGGGGGGGGGTGAATTTTTGTTGTCGATAGAGTATTCTAGAGAGAGAGGAGGTATGTCACGTCTTTACTTATCCGATCGCATTTTGTGATAGTAGAAAAAAGAAAGGTAGGTAAATAAAATGGCACCTAAATATGAAAGACCACACTTCAAATCCCACCAAGCTCCAAGCTCCACCCACAGCCCAGCGGCACCCTACAACATATAGTTTCACACCCTCATCTCAATCTGTCCCCTTCCATGCCAAGACATTTCCTCCTAGAGGTTACCGAAGCCACTCAAGTAAGGACAACATACGCATTACGCGGTAGCTCTATGACTGCGCCTACACCTACCGGGGATGAAACTTCTCCTGAAGCTTGGCTTGGCTTATACAACATAGTAGTATGCGCGATGTAAGGCCTTACGTATGTCTTATGGAAGAGTATGGGTATGGGTATGGGTATGGGTATGAGTATTGGCGATGGGTGTTTCGAGGGCGATAATTTATTCCACGTCAGCCAGCGGTAGAATACAACATAAGTAGGAGCCAGGTTGGTTGGTTGCGTTTGGCAGTTCTGAAGATAAGTACTCGACGAGGTATATATAAGTGGCGTTTTATAGGCGCAAAACCCATGCCGTCTTGTTTGGTTGATTGATTGATTGGTCACTGCCGTAGAGAGTGGTAGGAACCAATGGTAGCCACAATTTTACCGAATAGTGACCGAATAGCCACACACTAATCGTACATGACAAGAACTTTCCTAGCTTCGCTTTGCTTTATCATTATCATTACTGATTGTAAAACATGCCAGGATATCATGAGATACAGTATCTAGAAAAGAACGCTTGGGGGTATCATCCCAAAAACCCGCTAAACCGCAGCACAAAATCAAGGTTAGGAGGGATCCTAGTAGCCACATCGTTTCCCATACGTGCACGCTATCGATTCCCTCACGATAACGCCCTCTTACAGCTCTCCATCGCCTACGTTGCATAGCCGTCCACCTCTCGAAACCACTTGTAAATTCCTTGCCGCAGAATGCCCTCTTCGGGCAGGTCAGGATTTCTGCCTGCCTTCCCGGGAGCATGGCTGCTTTGGTCCTGAGCTGTCATCTCGACATAGACAGTTCGAGCCACTTGCTCCAGCGCTCCCAGTACCGTTTTCGCACACTCACCGTGCGGTAATTCGAGCCCAGGACTTTCTACCGTTAGGTTATGGTAGCGGCGGCGAGTAGGCGAGGGCGCTCGAGATGCAACGCGTGAGGATTCGCCACTGTGGGAAATCACCTTTTCGACTGCATCGGTCAAGGTTGGGTCCATATCCATCAGAGGCTCTTCGATGATCTGTTCCTCAGAGCTGACATCTCTGACAGGGTTCTCGAGAACTGCTCTTATCCTGTGATGAAGGGACGTCGCGTTCTTTCGTCGTAGTGACAGGCGAGTGATTGTGTAATTGCTACAATCCGCGATCAGAGTTGAACAGATTTCGCTCCACTCATCGGTGCTGCTGTCATCACCACTGGTCGGCGAAGGGGTGCTGCGCATTGAACGGATGATCTGATCCTTGAGACCATCGTATGGGCGCACTCCTTGCAAGCTAAGATCTGGATGGTAGCTTCGCAGCCAGCCAGATACGTACCCTGCCGTGCCAGGATCAGGATATGGAGAAACAGGACGTTGGGTGCGGCCATTAAGCGAAATGCGATCGGTAAAGCTGCTGGCTGCAGTGCGGACAGCAATGGGCGAGCTCACACTGGAGAGGCTGGCTTGGGGAAGATCCACGTCGACAAGGCCATCCTTCTCATCAACCGAAAGCTTCAATGGGAATGGCGCAAGCATGTCGTGCATATACTTCTGGGGTGAAATCCCCAGGGAAGCTTGCGATGGAGGATGCTCAGCGGTTCCATGGTTTGTAGAGATCTTGTAGCATTGAACCTTGGCTTTCTGCACTTCTCCCACCGACTGATCCAGCGTTGGCACCATACGCTGACGTCCCACGCTCCGGGAAATCCCAGAGATGCCAAGACCCTCTTCAGACGAAGCCAATTCGGTAGAGGAGCCACGTCGGCCACCCCAGATTTTACTCAGGCTTCCCCACGCACTCCTGGGTGGCGAATCAGTGCTCGCAGTGCTGTATTCGTTGCTATCAGAGCGATATAGCGCACGCTGCAAGGTCCGTGGTGCTAGGCTGTCACTGCTGCTTGGCCTTGACCCCTCTGGGCCATCCATTAAAGCATCATTCAAGTGACTTGCAAAGTGGGCTACAGGGACAGCAGATTCGGCCTTTATAGTGGCTGTGGTAGTAGTGCTACTCTTTCGTGTCGCTGAGCCGTCAGAATTGATAAGTAAAGCAACGCTCCCAACCGATCGAACGTCTGATCCTCCCTGGCTGATTTGAATTGTACTTTGGCCTTCAGTGGGGTATTTAGCACTGAGCCTGGTTTCTGCATCCGAAGAGCTCTTAGAGTTACTATGGAGAATGGTGTTTCCGTACGCAGGATCATTTCTGGTTCTTTCGCTCGTCTTTCCTAGAATGTGCTGTCGACCGATCTGGCCGCTAGACCGTGGCGATTCAGAGCGTCCAAGACTGGGCCATTTATACTGCACAGGCGGGTCTGATGACAGATTGGAATGACTTCCCGGCAGGAACATGGATAGAAGGAATATTAGTCGTCTACTTCCCATCTTGTCCGACGAGACTATGACGGTGCGGTGCCGTATACTATTGTCTTCGTTCGGATCATCTCTTGCCATTTTTGCGTAACGCCGTCTATACTGATCTGGAGCCAACACCTGAAGCCAGCGCGTATGCGAAGCCAGGTAGGCGGTGAGTAGGTTGAAGAAGAAGAAATTGCTTTCCCTCCCATTCGCCCGTTTGTCGACCCATCGCAGCTCGTGTCTCCAGGCATCCCATCGACCTTGTCCTGTAACGACTTTACGCATCTTTAAAGCAAGAGCGAT
>JAABUX010002553.1_pt1 | contig 25526 bp, 28 predicted proteins | sample 5561851 | NCBI WGS metagenome assembly JAABUX01 (sample SAMN10711883, study PRJNA513361) | rock metagenome | isolation source: Antarctica rocks | place: Antarctica: Victoria Land, Richard Nunatak red sandstone | collected 2016-01-03 | reverse complement strand
AGAGAGAGAGAGAGAGAGGGGGGGGGGTGACTTGACACCGTAGCGATGGCCCTGGTATAGTACCCCTAGAAAGATACACCCCAAAAAGGGCCACACGTCCAGTGATAACGGACGTGTGGCCCTTTTGCGTGCCTGCTCTCCTGTGAGGTTGTGACGATGCCACGACGGGTACCCCGTCATCCGATTGACACGCCGTCCTCTCACCTGGATAGGGATGACGGCCTCACTGGCCTCGTGCGTGACGGGTGCGATCCTGAGCGGGAGCGGCGCGCGTTCATCCGCCGGCAGAATGACAACAGACGACGGGACGAGGAGCGCGCGGGCCACCACACGTATTGCGGGATGGCGCAGCAACGTGAGGCAGAGGCAAAGGCGCGGGCATGTGCGGGGCGAGGTTGACATCATGGGAGGTTGACAACAGTGGTTGTCAGAGGATGAGGGATGACACGCAAGGCACACGAGTCGTGGCGCAATAGGATTGTGGGTGTAGGGGAAGAGGACCCATCTCATCTACTCGCAAATCCTTCTAATTTTCGCATCCATCCCAGGGCGCAGCGTGAGGCTCTCTCTGACTTGATTGACGAGGTGGGCATCGTCCAGCGCGTCATCGTCAATCGGCGCACCCAGCACCTGATCGACGGTCATCTGCGCGTCGAGCTGGCTCTGTCACGCGATGAACCCGTTGTGTCCGTGGAGTACGTGGACCTGTCCCTCGACGAAGAGCGCAAGGTGTTGGCGCTGTTCGACCCTATCGGGGCGATGGCGGTCCCGTCACGCGAGGTCGTCGGCGACCTGTTGCGCACGGTGGACACGCAGAGCGCCGCGCTTCAGGGCGTGCTGGACGATCTGGCGATGACAGCAGGCGTGGTCCCCGACAGCGGCGCTATCACGGAGCAGGCGTGGCCCGTTATTGAACCGACGATGACGCATCGTTTTAGTTGCTCCTACACCGACAACGACGAGCCCCTCTTGTGCGCGTTTTTGGGGAGTGATCGCTTGCCGAGCCCCGAGAGTCTGGGTCAGGCGATGATGGCGCGCATCAAAGATGTCACTCAAAGGTAGCCTGCGCCTCACGCCTATTGAGCGCCGCTCAGCTGAGCGTTTCATGGATCAGCATCATGAGCGCAACGCGTCACAACCCGGCAGTGTCTATCTTGGTCTCGTGTGGGAAGGACAGCTGCATGGGGTGTTGGCCTGGGGCAGCCCCGTCGTCAACAACGCCGTTCATGCGTTGGGCCTGCGATCGCGTGACGCGTTGGAACTGCGCCGCATGATCGTGGACGACACGCCGCCGCGCAATAGTGAAAGTCGCGCGCTTGGCGTGTCCTGCACGTTGATTGCCAGACAGTATCCCCATTTGCGTGTGCTGTTGACCTATTGCGGCCTGGATGAGGCGGCGACGGCGTATCGCGCGTGTGGGTGGAAGATGGTTGCACTCAATCGCAACCCAAGTGCCGTGGAGATCACAACGACGGGTGAGAAGATGTCGATCAAGACCTTCCATGACCGTTATGGGTCAGGCGCGGAGCGGCGTGTCTCGCATAAGATGGTGACAACACCCACTCAAAAGTTGGCGTATGGACTGACTCCCGCTGTCAAAGCGCGCATTGACGCGCTTCATACAGCGCTCATGCGTGGATGATGTACTGGTTGCAGGTTGGGCGTCCAGTCCAGCTGAGGGGGTTCGATTCCCACCTCCACGCTTTACCCCTTACAGGGGTATCCTGGCTTCCCACAGACCCAGCGCCCCTCGATAGGGAATAGGCTGGGGCAACGGCGTGATGCGCGAGAACCACCAGGCGTACGCGCCGACGACAGGCGTTTCGTGATCTGTCGTGAGCACCTCAGCATCCTCGGCGGTGAGGTGATAGATGGCGTCCAGCATGGCCTGTGCGACGATGACGCCGCGCGGCGCATCGTCGCACACACGCGCATCCATCGTCGTGTCGCGTGCCCGTCCCGCGTGCAATAGGACAGGTCCACGATACGACGTGGACCATGAGCGATACTCGCATGGCTTTTCGCCGTCAATCAATAATGATAACCAAGGCTGCCGCATCGTTAAGGCTTTCATCAATCTTTGCCTCGCTCATCGCTCTAGATAGCGCATATGTCTCTACTCATAGTATACAGCATGGTGATATGGCATGTCAAGAGAAAGACGGAGGAAGGTGTTTCCGGGCGAGAACGAGCGCATCGTGCAGCGGCGCCAGCAGGTCTGGGCGCTGCGTAAGAACGGCGCGACGTATCGCATGATTGCGGAACAGGTGAACGTCAGCCACGAGACGGTGCGTGAGGATGTGCAGGCGGTGCTGACTGAGTTGCGCGCCGAGGCGCTCACAGACGCCGACGCCCTGCGCCTGTTGGAGATAGCGCGCCTGGACGCCCTGCTCATCAGTATCGCGGGGCACTTAGGGAAAGGTGATCTGGGGGCCGTGGATCGGGCGCTGCGGGTGAGTGAGAGTCGGCGGAAATTGCTGGGGCTGGACGCGCCGACGAAGATCGCGCCCGTGACGCCCGATGGAACACAGACGTATCAACCGGTCGATGTAAAGGCGATGTCGGATGACGAGCTTGCCGCCTATCGCGCGTCCCTTGCTGAGTCTGACTGATCGACGCCGTACCCTTGACATCGAAATTGCCTGGCGCGAAGACGAGCGCCGGCGGTGCGCGCGTGACCCCGCCTATTTCATCGACACCTACTGCATGGTCGAAGCGGACACGGGCGCCGGCGTTATTCCGTTCCGTTTGTATGAGTACCAACGCGCGGTGTTGGTGGCCTGGATCGAGCATCGTGAGTGTGTGATGCTCAAGGCCCGCCAGTTAGGCGTGTCCGAACTGGCGGCCGCCTACGCCCTGTGGCAGATCAACTTTCACGGGCATAATAAGGTCATTGTTATCAGCCAGGACGGGCCGCACGCGACGGAGTTTGCCAACAAAACGCGCATCGCCTGGGATCACCTCCCCGTGTGGTTACGTGCGTCGCTGCGTAACCCGCGCTTGACGACGACGCTTGAGTTGGTGAATGGGTCACGTATCTTGCCCCAGGTGGCGACAGAAGGCAGTGCGCGCGGCCTCAACTGCCAACTCCTGATCCTCGACGAGTTTGCCCATCAGGAGTATGCGCGGGCGATCTTCCAGGCAGCGTCGGTGACGGCGCGCTCAGCAGGGAACAAGATTCTCGTCATTTCGACGGCCAACGGGGCTGGCGATATCTTCCATGAGTTGTGGCTGGCCTGGGAAAACGGCGAACCGGGCGCCATGCACGGCATTTTTCTGCCGTGGGACGTGCGGCCGGGCCGCGACCAGGCGTGGTACGATCGCAACACGCAGGGCTATGAGGAGTGGTTCAAGCACCAGGATTACCCCTCGACGCCGGCGCGTGCGTTTGCCCTCTCGGGACGGTCGCGCTTCGACCACGTGGCCCTTGATGACATTGCGGTCGCGTCCTGTCATTCTCCTACACGCGTTGACGACCTCGCCGGCGGCTACTTCCGTGTGTGGGAGGAGCCGCAACCGGGACGGCGCTACGTGTGCGGCGCGGACACGGCGGAAGGTTTGCCCAAGGGCGATTACGATGCCGCGGTGATCGTTGATGGGCGGACGGGCGAGGATGTGGCTGAACTGCACGGGCACTGGGAACCCGAAACGTTCGCCCATCACATGACTGTTGTGTGTCGGCACTACAACAACGCCATTCTCGGCGTCGAGCGGAATAATCATGGCGGCACGGTGCTCTTGGCTCTTAAGAGTATTGAGGGCTACCGCCATCTGTATGAGCACAAAAACTTTGACGCGACAGAGGGGGCCACCGAGCGCGTGGGCTGGCCCACGAACACGAAGACGAAGCCGATCATGATTGATGGTTTGGCCGTTGTTATCAAAGAGCGTCGGCCCTTCCATAATGCCGCCTTTATCAGCGAGGCGCGGACGTATGTGGTCAAGGACGGCGGAAAGACCGAGGCCAGCGGGCAGCTCAAGGATGACCGCGTGATGGCCTATGCTATTGCGGAGCAAGTGCGGACAGCGCCACCTCCTGTTGTCTCTGGGTGGTCGCCTGGCCTGGCGGCCACGGGTGGATGGACGAGTGGTCGTCCACGCCGGTCGTAGAGAGACATCACGGGGCGGGAAGGCCGCGCGTCAGGCAAACAAGGCTCACAAAGACGCAACAGCAGCAGCCCAACAACACATGATACTGCCACCCTAAAGACCGCTGCCCTGTGATCGGAGGCCGACGTTATGGCGGTGACGTGGGCCTCTCGCATCCGTGCGGCCTTCCAGGCGTTTCGACGTCCTGTCCCTGTTGTACGCGACCCTGATCCTTCGACAGATAGACTCCCCGCTCTCGCCCCTGTGATCCCAGCTGCAACGATCAATAAACAACCACAAGGTCCTATTTCGAGTGCTCCCGCCCTGGCGGCGGGGCGTCAAACTCTCCCCGTCAACACCAACCCTTTAGGCCTTGGTACCTTAACGCTGATTCCGCGCCGGCAGTATCAGGACCTGGACCCGGCCACGTTCGACATCAAGGCCTTCGACCCTGGTCAACTACTGGTCATTCTGGCCGACCTTAACCCTGATATTGGGCGGGCGCGGTGGAATGTGCTGCGCATCGCGGGCGACGCCCTCACGTTCCACGTGACGACGCTCACGGGCAAGGACGACGCCCTGGGTCAGGGGTTGGTCGACGACCTGATGGCGCGCGTGAATCAGGCGGCGGGCGGCTTTGGGGCCGTGGTGACGCAACTTTTGATGACGGCCTATCTGCAGGGCGCGGTGTGCCTCGACGTGGCGCCCACGCCCGCGCTGGACGACATCGAGGACCTGTACGCGGTCAACCCCTCGACGATCTGGTTCCAACGTGACGCCAATCAGGTGGCCGTGCCGTTCCAACGCCAGAGTCTGATGTGGGGGACGGGCGTCGCGCCCTATCGTCGTCTCAACACCGAGTTGTTCTCGTATACACCCATCGATCCGTACGTGGATGACGTGTACGGCTCAGCGCCCGCCGCGCCCGTGCTGCAGGTCGTGTTCTTTCAGGTGCAGGTTCTCCGTGATCTTCAGCGCGTGATCCATGCCCAGGGCTGGCCCAAGATCGACCTCAGCGTGCTGACGGAGATCATGGATCGCTACATGCCCGAGGACGTGCGCCAGGACGACCAATTGCGCAACAACTGGCTGCGCGACCGCATGGGCGAGGTGTTGGCGGCCTATAACGGCATGGCCCCTGAGGACGCGTATGTCCACCCTGATTACGTCAAGGTCAATAGCGACGCCGCCAAAGCCGGGTCGAACCTGTTCGACGTGCAGGCGCTGATGCAGATCATCCGTTCTCAGATCATCAGCGCCCTCAAGCAATTGCCGGTGCTGATGGGAGAACATCTGGGCGATACCGAGACTTACGCGACCATTGAGATGAAGATTTACGCAGCGTCCATTGCGGCGTTTCGTAACCCTGTTGGCCGTCTGCTTGCGTGGGGGCTCAATGTGGCCCTTCGACTGCAAGGATATCAGGCAACCATTGAGCCCATCTGGGATTCGATTGAATTACACGACCGGGGTAAAATTGCGGTTGCTGAAGCGCAAGAACAAGCCAACGCTGCCTATGCGCGCGACCAGGGATGGATCGATCAGGATCAAGCGTCACTCGCGATCACGGGTAGCAAAGCCGTTGCGCCCGCGCCTGTGACGCCCATCCCGGACAACAAACCTGCGGCGCCCGCTGGGCCACCACACACGCCATAGAGAACGAAGCGGAGGGGATGATGGAGACGCTACCCGCATCACCGTGGACGCACGCGCCGCGGACGTTGCATGAGCGCGTGTCGTGTCCTGTGTGTCAGGCGCCCGTCCGCGTTCTGGTGGACGGTGACAGTATTACCCTGTGTCCTCAGTGCGACACGAAGATCGCGACGCGTGCGGGGTCCGATGGCCACTTGCCGACGACGCGCGCGCTGGGCCACACGCCAGAAGGGCACACACGATGACACTGATGGATCATCAGACAGCGGCGCTCGACCTCGACGTGACGCGCGGCGACGTGTTGTCCTACGGCGAACCGAGCGATGAAGAACTAGCAGCCATCAATCGGCATGCGCGTAAAACACTGACACGACACGATGTTGTCGTCGTCGATGCACGGCCCAGTGACACGTCGGTCGATTCACACTTCACGCGGATGGATCCGGATACGACGCTCACCCACTTTGCCGAGGACGCAACGGAGGGGGTGCCGATCCTCAACAGCCACGGCGCCGCCGGCAGCGGCTTTATTGACCTCCCCATTGGCCGCTCGTTTGCGGGGCAGGTGGTGCGTGACGACTACAAGACGCCCAGAGGCACGACGCTACACGCCACCAAGACCAAGCCGGCCGTCTACAGTGCACACTATCTACCGCGTGGTGTCACGACCTCGTCAACGAGCAACGATGACCTGATTCGCGCCATCGACGCGGGCATCCTGCCCGATGTGTCGGTGGGCTTCGGCAATACAAAGCCGCGGGGGAGCGGATATTGGTATCGCTGCGACGAGTGCGGACAAAACTTGCTGCGCTCCAGCGACTGCACGCACTATCCCGGCATGGTCATCGCGAGCGACAACGGCACGAAGAGCCATCGAGCGACGGCGACGGTGATGGACGCGGGCCTCAAAGAGTATTCACATGTGTGGCGCGGGTCGAATCCGAGCGCCCAGTTGCTACGGAAGGCGAGCGATCTGGTGACGCGTGGGGTGCTCAGCCACGCCGATATCGTGGACATTGACCGCGTTACGGGGCGTCACATGGCGGACGCTCTCGATTGGCAGGCTCTCAAACGGACGACGGGGAGGTTTGTGGTGGGGCAGAGAGAGAAGACGGCCGGAACCGGACCGGCCGGGGTCGACGCGGCGGTCGATGATGAGCGGCGGCAGGTCCTCGACGACGCCCTGGGTGAGGGGGAGGCGCCGGGCACGGGCACGGGCACGGGCACGGGCACGGGCACGGGCACGGGCACGACGACGGATGACGCGTCGCGTCAACAGCAGGACCGGCAGCCGGCGGCGGACCATCCGCTTGTCGTGGCGCTGCGGACCGCAGGCGTGGAGAACGACACCGGATTGAGCGACCTGCTGGCCAGGGCGCAGGACGGGACGCGCTATCGCTCTGACCTCGTGGCCCTGTACCACAAAGCTGGTGTACGGGCCTACGGGGCGGAGTATAACCGGGAACGTCACGAGCGCGCGATGGGCTCTATGACGACCGATGACCTGCTTGGGTTCATTGGCGAACGCAACGCCGTGGCGAAGCGCCTGTACGGCAAGGATACACCCGGCCAGTCCGATACGGAGACGGAGCGCCTGCGCGGTCAGGTTGCCGATCAGGTCGGCGGCCGGCAGACGATGCCCGCGGGTGGGACGCCACCGACGCGCCGCGGCGATGAGGCCCATCAGCGTGCCGACGACGACGCATCCCGACGCCGCGACGATGAGCGCAACCTGCACCTCGTCGAAATATAGCAGACCAGCGTGCACCCTCTTCTGGGGCGCGCGACGACAGAGATAGCCGCCGCGCGCGGCCAGAGGAGAAAGAACAATGGCCGTACCGAGAACCACGGGCTATCTCGGCATTAATCGCAACGATGTCACGTACCTGACGGACGGCACGATCGTGCCACCCGTCGTCGGCTTCCAGGGCTACAACCCATCCATGTCACCACAATTGCACATGGCCATCGCGCTGGTCAATACGGGCAGCGGCACAGGCATCAGCCGGCCCACGGTGGGCCTGGGCGCCGCGACCAACCCGGTGGAAGGCGAACTGTGGGGCGTGGACCCCGACGGCGTGGCCGTGGTACGTAAACACGGCTACGTTTACGTCCCGTTCAACACCACGACGCCGCCCGCCGTCAACGGCTACGTCGTTTGTGACGGAACGGGCAAGGTGCAGGCGGCGGCCGCCGGGACCGTGACCCGCGCCCGTTGCGTTGGGTTCGACAGCGATCCGCACACCCTCGTGCCCGGCCAGACGCCCGCGCTGGTGGCCCTGATCGACCTCGGCTAACGGCCTCACTCCGATCACTCACCACGTCCGCCTATTGTCTATCCGTATCCCCTGTCTAGTGTCAGTGCATCGCGATCCACCCGTTGTGGGCGCGATGGGAGGAGGCACGGCCCTATGGCCACGTCCATGACCATCACGCAGCAGAGCGCGGATCGCGTCGTCGACCCGCGTGAGGTGCGCCTATCGCGCACCACCCTGGAGACGGCCCGGCGCGCCGGCTGCTCCCTGACCGCCCTCCTGGAGGAGATTAACCCCAGTCAATCGACCGACAAAACCGATGCCTTCCAGCGCCAACTCTTGCGCTACAATATCCGCACCCGCACGGACCTGGAGCGCGGCATCCCCGCCAGTTCGGTCGATGACTTTTGGCATCCCAAGCGGTTCGACGGCACCAGCATCCAGGTGGACGACTACGCGCCGCGCGATCTCAAGCAGCGGGACGAGGACACGCAACGCTTTTTCATGAGCAATCAGCCCCAATCATGGGCGCTGTTCCCGGAGTTCATCAATCGCATCCTGCGCGTGGTGCCGCTGGCCAACGACGTGCTGGCCACGCTGATCGCCGAGACAACGATGATCGACTCCCAGTCGTACACCGGTATCTACCTGCAGGACACGGTGCTCAACCGGCGCACGTACCGTGTTGGCGAGGATGGAGCCCTGCCGCGCCTCTTCGTGAAGGTCGGCGCGCAGGCCGTCAGCGTCGTCAAGTACGGCGCGATGCTGGAAGGAACGTACGAGTACAGCCGGCGCATCAAGCTGCCCATCTTCACCATCCTGTTGCAGCGCATCCGCCAGCAGATGCGTCTTGACCTGGCCGCTGAAGCCATCAACATCACGATCAACGGCGACGGCAACAACAACGCCGCCCTCAATTACAATGTGTCGGCGCTCGATCCGACGGCCCCGGCCGGCCCTGGCTCCGTGACGGACCCCTACCTGGCGCGCATCGGTGACGCCACGGCCCCCTCGATCATCGCCAAGCGCCTCACATACCAAGCATGGCTGTCGTGGCGTACGTCGCTGTATGCGCTCAAGATGACCCACGTCATCGGCAGGATGAACGAGATTCTGCAACTATTGCAGATTCAGATGCCGTCCATTAACCCCACATTGTTGCTTGCCCTTTTGGCCCCCGGCAATGACGTGGGCATGGGTAAGCTCAAGCTGCCCGAGGATGACATGTGGGGCGACATCCAGGTTGTCTACCTGCCCTTTGCGCCCGGCGGTCTGCTGACCGGCATCAACAATGGCTACGCCCTGGAGATGCTGATGGAGCAAGGCTCGGATCTGACGGAGACCGACAAGGACATCGAGAACCAGCGCGACCGCCTGGCCATCAGCCAGGTCACGGGCTTCGCGAAAATAATCACTTCTGCGTCAAGCACACTTACCTTCGCTTAAGATTGTGCCTTCCACGTCCGACCCGCGCGCACATCGTCGATGGTCGTCTGAAAGACACCAAAATGCCGCGCCAGGTCGTTTGTAGGGAGTTCAGAGGCGCGGATGAAGGCGACTTTCTCCCAATCGAGCTTGCTCGCCTTCCCGCGCTGGCAGTTGGCCGCATTGGTCTTGGGATCGAGGTGATCGGGATTGACGCAATGGCGCACGTCACACAGGTGGTCGAGGGTTAGACGAGGCTTTACCTTGCCGTATGTCGCCTCGTAGTACTCCCTGTGTGCACCTTTCGTTCGCTTCGCCCCTTTTGAGCCAACGTTCATTGCGGCATAGCCATTGGCAAGCGTGCGCCCATCCCACAGCCAACACGGCGTCTTGTATCCCGTATCCGTCACGGTGTAGGTCGTCGTGTAGGTGCGGCCCGCGTGGCCGTGGACGAAACGGTACGGCTGGCCCTTGACGCGGCCAGCCTTCTCGTTGTTGTGGGGAACCAATGAGGTCTTCTCGCCACAACCGCATTGGCAAAAACCAAAAGGTATATCTTTCATACCGTAAGCATACCTTATGCCTTCTAAATTATTTAGGGGAAAGAGAGGGGCAACCATGCCAACGACTATGCGCAACGTGCGCCTGGCCAACGCCTACAGCATCTATCGTGAGGACACGGAGCACCCGGACACGGGCCAGCACCACGCCACGCACGTCACCGGGTTCGACCAGGATGGTAACGCCGTGCGTCCCGTCCATCACGTGCCGGATACGGCCGGCGTGCGCGCCGCGATCAACGAGGGGCGCCTGGAGGAGGTGCGCGATTCCGACGTGGAGCGCATCAACGCCGAGCAGGACGCGGAGCGCCAGCGCGTCGCGGACAGCCGCCCGGCCACACCGCAGACGATGGCCATCACCAAGGCCGACTTCGACGCCCAGATCAAGGCCGCGGTCGATGCCGCTCTGGCCGCTAATGGTGGGAGTGGCAAGAAGAAGGCGGCACAGAACGGCGATACCGGAAGCGGGATCGTGACGCCTGGCTTTGAGACCGCGGTGACGACCGTCGCGGATGGATTGGCCGCTCAGCCTCCCGGACAGTAGCGACGACCTCCAGGGCGAACACGTGACTGAGAGGAGCGTCCACTGATGCCGCTTCACATCCTGAGCACGACGAACCTGACGCATGACCGCGTGCGCGCACTCCTCCTGCCGCTCCTGCCGGGCACCGCGTCCGCCAAAGCGGCGCAACTACTCCCTGATACGCTGATCGACGGGCCAGGCGTCGGTCTCATGGCGGAACGCCTGGTGATGCGGCGTCTAGGCCCCGATTGGACGTTGATCGTGACCGGGGCCGCGCCATCCGTCTATGCCGATGGGGACGCGGCGACAGCCAGGGACCTTCTTTTGGAGGGATGCATCCTGTGGTGTTGCTATTTGCTTGTGCCGCAGGTCCGCCTTTTAGTGCCGTTGATGGAAAAGAGCGAGATTGTGGCGCGTCAGTTGGATCTTGACTGGGATGCGGCGCGGGCTGCGTTTGCCAGTCAGGCCAACACCACACTGGCCTTACTGCGGCCAGTGGTGATGGTCCCGGCGCTCCAGATGGGCAGTCCCACGCCGACCCTCATCGACCCTGACGCGCCGTATCTGGCTATCGCGCCACCATCGGCGCAGCGCACCGCGTGGTAAGGGGCGTTCGCGAGACGTCGCGTGTCCCGCGGGAGAGAGGGTACCGCCATCGCTTCCATGTACGATGCGCTCTACGCCGATGCGGGTCAGGCGGCAACGCGCTATGACGCCGATGGGAGCAACCCCACGCCCGTGTTGCTGATCGTCTCCAACTATCAGGCCATTAAGACGCGGCGTGAGGCGAGCAAAAGCACGGAAGGCGATCTGCCAGCGGGGACGCTGATCGCGCCCGGTCAGTTGCTTCAGCAGGGCGTCTTGTGGTACATCGTGTCCGACGTGATGCGCGTCAGCGTTGTTATGCTCGTGCCGAGCGTGACGCGAACGCTTTTGCTGCCCATTCCGCTGGTGCTGACCGTCAAGCGCCAGCAGGACCCCGCCCTTCCCGCGGTCCTGAACGCCTACGACGAGGCCATGACGTGGGATAGCACGGGCCGGCCCATCGCGCTCCCGGCGTCCATCGCGCCCGTCACGACGTTCACCGTGCGCGCGGGCCTCTCCAACGACAACAATCCGCTGACCAACGACGCCGGCGGTCCCCAACCCGCCGGTGTTCGCACGCTCTATGTCCCGCTGGGCGCGGATGTTCGCCTCGGTGACACCCTGGTGATGCCGAACGGTCAGGAGGGCACGGTGCAGCAGGTCAATGACCTGGACGCCGAAGGTGTGCCGTGGGCCTATCAGGTGTTGGTGGATGCAACCGCCGGCGGTCTTTAGGACCAGGACACGCCATGACGAGACGAGACGATGAGACGAGAGGAGCCATGAACAGTGACGCAGGAGCAACACACGACGACGGTGCTGCACGCGCCCGACGGCATCACGGCAGGCGCGACGACGTACCTGCCGAACGGTGCACAGTATGAAGCACGGGACACGCCGGCCGGTGTGGCGGTCAACGTGAGCGCGGCTGACGTGGAGGCGATGACCGCGCATGGGTACAGCGCGGAAACGGCAACGCCCTCCTCTCTTCCGACGGCCGCGTCCGCGCCCTCACCCACTCAGCCCAACGGGCAGTCTACGCTGCCGCCCCTGCCCGTGCCGCCACAAAACGCACCCCTCACCCCGGTGACGGCTGATCCCGTGGCGACGACGGCTGCCGTGCTGGTCGATCCGCCCGCCGGCGCGCACGGGAGCTAGCCATGGCCGGCATCGCGGACCTGTCCCGCCACCTGTCGGGGTTAGCCGACCTTTTTCGCGCGGGTGAGATCGACATGGCCCTGAGCGAGGGCGCGGACGCCGTGGTTCACAACGCTCAAAACAGGCTGGGTGTGTATCAGGAGGGCTGGGCTTCGCTCTCTGACACGACGGGCCTGGAGCGAGACCGCCTGGGCTTCCCGGCTGACGAGCCCCTGCTCAGGACGGGCGCGTTGCGCGACAGCATCACGGCGACCGAGGAGCGGACAGCCGATGGCGTGGTGTCCGTCATTGGCGTGCCCCTGGATAGCCCGGCTGGGGCGTATGCCCGTGCGCAGGAGTTGGGGACGGAAGGCATCAGCGCCCACCCGATCCCGCCGCGGCCATTTCTTGTCCCAGCGATCGAGGAGGAACAGGTGGGCGTGCTGCGCCGCGTGGATGTCGCGGTCCGGTCCGCGTTCGACTGACAAACGCGCAAGCGGGCAAGGGGGGGGAGGAAGAACGGATGTCCGGCTCATCTGCCCCCGCGTCTCTTCTCCCTGTCATTGACGCGCGCGGCCACCTGCTGGCCGGCCTCAGAGCGTTCCTCGTGACGGTGTTGGGCGATAGCATGCCGCCGGGTGCGATCCGTGACGCCTACGACGACGCCCAGCTCGTGAGCGCCTTACATGTCCAATCGGCCAACCAGGGCCGCCTCGTCATCATCGGTCTGGGCGACAGTAAGCCCTCCTCTGGCGCGTTGGGAGTGACGGCCCCGACGCGGCTGCGTCCCCCACCCGACCCGCTGTTGCCCAACGCGCCGACCGAGGTTGTCCTGACCGAGGTGGGACGTGAGCAGACGGCCGTCAGGATCATCGTCCTGGCGGCGGGCGACGGCGGCAAAACCGTGCGTGACTACCTGGCCCAGCGCATCCGCGCCGCGACAGGAACACAGATCACGATCCCGCTCCCCGACTCACTGACGACGCCGACCATCGTCGACCCGACGCTGACGCGGTACGGCCTGACAGCCACGCTGGTCAAGGCGAGCGAGCACCCGGACGACGGGGGCGATACGACGCGCGCCGTCTACCGCCACCAGTTGCTGTATCAAGCGACAGCGCGCGTGTATCGCGTTGACACCCTCCCGGTCGTGCGTCGTGTGCTGGTCACGGCCCTGTTTGAGACGCCGGCCTCCTGATCACCGCTTTGTCCGTCATCGCCCCACCGTTTCCTGTTTCAACGCCCCGCCTGGTCCCAGGCGGGGCGTTTGTTCGTGCCTATGCCCGGCCCGGCCGGCGGGAGGATCGCCTGACCATGATTACGACGACCGCGCCCACGTCGCCCCTGCCGGGCGTGTACATCTACGAGCGGCCGTCGCCGTCGTTCTCGAACCCCGCCGGGAGTGACATCCTGGGCATCGTGGGCGAGGCCGACCGCGGCGTGCTCGATTATAGCCAGGACATCGGCGACGACAACGATTTTCGGCACACGTACGGCAACGCCGTGGCCGATCCCGGCAGCACACAGGCCACCCCGCCTCCGCTCTCACTCTACACGGACTGCCACGCCAGCCTTCTGCCTGGCGTCAGCCTCATCAAAGCGGTGCGGGTGGCGGGCGCGACCGCCGCCAGCGCCTATGCGACGCTGGTCGATAGCGCCGCCGCCGCCCTCCTGACGTTGCACGCCCCGACGCCGGGCACATGGGCTACATCGCTTCAGATGGCCGTGTCACTCAACGGCCCAGGCGCGTCGCCCGCGTCGTGGAATCTGTCCGTGGTCAACGCGGCGACGCAGGAGCGTGACTATCTCACAAACCTGCCGCTGGGCAGCGCCGCGGCGTGGGCCGCGGCCATCGCGCAGATCAATCGGTCGGCCACGCTGGTCGTCGCCACGCCGCCCGTTCTGGCGCTGCCCGGCGCGCCAATCGTGACGGCGGGCGCGGCTGGCTCAGGCACGCTCGCCGCCGGCGTCTACTACGGCCTGATCACTGTTGGCGTGCCCGGTGCATCCGAATCGCTGCCGTCCGCGGAGTTCGGCCCGCTGACCGTCCCTGCCCTGGGCAGCGTGCGCGTCACGCCGGGGACAGTTGCGGCGGGGACGCCGACGGGTGCGCCGCTGACCGCGTATGTGACACAGGCCAACGGCGCGCCAAACACGGAAACGTTCGCCGCCTCCACGCCGCTTCTATCGCCGGCGTCGACAACCGTGCTCACGATCACGGCGCCGCCCGTCGCCAATCAGCAGCGGCCCGCCCAGGTGTGGCTACCGACGGGCGGGTACACGGTCCGCCACCAGGCCACGGCCGGCCCCAGCGCCTCCATTTTGGCTCCTGTGGCGGGCGCGGTTGCGTTCCCCGCCGTGGCGGGACCAACGGGCGCGCCAGGGAACAATGGCGCTGATGCGGGAACGGCACGGCACATGGGCGCGCCCGGCGCGCCGAACACAGGTCTCTATGCCCTGACCGGACTGGACCCGCACCCGCACTTTGTCTTTCTGGGCGAGGGTGTAGCGGCCGATACCACGACGTGGGCCACGCTGGCGGCATTGGCGCTGACCAACAACTGGATCGCGTTGGCCTGTCTACCGCAGGGGACAACCGACGCCGGGGCGATAGCGGCCGTTGCCGCCTCGGGCGTCATCGGCACGCCGCAGGCCGGCCGACTGGCGGTTCCCTACCCGTGGGCAAAGCTCAATCTGCCCGCCTACAACGGCGGGTCAGTTGTCTTGGCCGCGCCCACGCCGCTGTTGGCCGGCATCCAGGCGGTGCAGGCGATGGCCACGGCCGGCTTCAACAAAGCGATGCCGGCGGACGTGCTGGGGCCGGAGTTCGATTTTTCGGACACGCAGTTGGCGACGCTGATCAGCGCGCCCGCCTATGTGTCCCCGTTGACCCGGAAAATCCCGCGCAAGAACGCGCTGGGCTTCCTGGCGGCGCAGACATTGGATGGCACGGACCTCTACGTGTTGCGCGTCACGGGTCTGATTGCCGACGCTGGCATTGTGATCGGTGGCGACTTCATCGGCGAGACAAACGACGCCGTCGCCCGCTCCCTCCTCCAGGACCGCCTCACCTCGTTCCTCGATTCGTTGGCGCGCGACGACACGATCCCGTCGAATCCGCAGACGGGCCAGGCGCCCGTCGCCACGCCCGTTCTGACGACGGGTCGGCGCGCCAGTCTGGCGCAGCCGGCCACGGGTTCGGGCGCAACGACGCAGGCCGGCACACTGACCGCCGGCAGCCAGCGGGGCTACGCCGCCATCTGTAACGACGACAACAACCTGGTCGGGCCGGGCGGCGTGGCCACGACGGACATGTTCGCCGAAATGCAGGTGCAGATCAAGCCGAACACGAAGCGCGTCATCATCGGGTTCCAATTCGGCACACAACTGATCGTTGTCCTGCCGCAAAGCTAAACGTCGCGGCGCAGACCATAAGACGACGCGCGTCATGACACGACGAGCGCCACGAGCGCCACGAGCGGCACGAGCGGGACGGGAGGAGGACAGGCAATGGCGGGACACCAGGGCGGATTACGCATCCCCGGCGGGACGATCACGACCACGATCACGGCTGAGAGCGGGACCGGCCGCAGCCTCGGCCTCGTGCTCGAGGTCGACGACGTCACCTATCGGCCGGAGCCGAAGTACAACACCACGCATCCCCAGGGCTCGCCCGACGAGCACGACCAGTTAATGAGTATGCCCGTCATGATCACGATCAAAGGCGGCCGGGCCGACGCTGGCTTTATGGTGCTCTACCGCGAACTCGAACGGTCGCGCCGCGCCGGCGCGGAGCCATCCAAATATCGCGTGCACTTCCAGGCTCCGTCGGTCAACGGCCACGAGGGCATCGACGAGATCTACGTCCGCTGCGCCCTGCAGCCAGGCGATTTCATGATGCCCGATGCGGCCAAAGTCGCGGAGCAGACCATCGTCCTCAAGGGGTACATCGCTGCTTGACGCGTCACCAACAGTCGGTCGTGAGACCATGGAGAGACACAGATGAGCGAGAATGACGGTGGATTGCGTGTGGACATGATTCCCGCACCAACGCCGATACCCGTGGAAGCGCCCGTCCCCGTGCTCACGGATGCGACCGCGGCGCCCGACCCCGCGGTCGATGCGCCCGCGCTGGGACCGGATCAGGTGCGCCTGAGCAAGGGGCAGGTTGTCCGGGTCAGAGAGCTCAACGGCCTGGACTCGGACAGCGTTGAGCGTCTCCTAAGCCAGAAAAATAGTACTAGTCAACGCGCGTACGGCATGGCGCTAGCCGTGTACTCCATCGCGGACATCGACGGCGTGTCCCAAAAGCCGATCAAAACGGTCGCGATGCTCGACAGTTACCTGATGGAATATCCGCTGCGGGACCTGGCGAAGATCGGGCAGACCTTCGGTCGGGTCAATGGTCTGGACGACGACAGCGACGGCACGTTTTCTGACGCGCGTTAACGCGCTCCTGGAGAACGGCGTGTTCCAGGAGCGCGTCGCCCTTGTGCGCGCTGGCCTGTCCTGGATAGACGCCTCGCGGATGGTGGGTAGTGAACGGCGGGCGTTTGTTATGGCGTACAACAGCCAAGAACAGGCCGGAGCGGCCGAGGCGGAACGCACGTCAAAAGTGGAGAGCGGGACACGGCGGTTAGGGAGGCGGTGAGAGGCGACGCCGGAAGCGCGGCAACATGACGCCGTGACTATCGACAATGCTCGGCAGCGGTTCCCACCCGTCACGCAGCATGGCCTCCGTGACCTGTCGCCGAGCGTCGATGAACGTCGGATCGCGTTCGGTGTCGCGCGGTCGTCGGAACGCTGCGGCTTTCACGCGGGTCACGATGCGTTGCCCGCCCGGTCCCGTCGCCACGGCTTCCAGCAGATGATGAAACTTCCACAGCCCACCCGAAGGCACATACCGCACCTCGCACAATTCCCACGCCTCTCCCTGCATCACCCGCCCCTCCTTCTTGTCGCCCGCTTGCCTCACTCTGCGCCTACTCTACCACATCAACGCTGGGAGGATAAACGTGCAAGTGCTATACGATTTAGCGATACGATTGTCCTTTAACGCGAGTGGGCTCACCGCGGGCATCCCTGTTGCCACCAGGGCGCTTGCGAACTTACAGGCGCGCATCGCTAGCACGACGGGTGCGACAGCCCAGCTCAATCGTGGCTTGGGCCTCATCGCGGGCGGCATGGCCCTGTTCGCGGGCGGGATGGCCGGCGCGCGGGTGCTCGGAGGCTGGATCGAGAACGCGGGCCGTTTAGAGACGGCCATGGCGAACGTCCGCATGGCATCGCAGGGGACGGCCGCGCAATTGGCGGCCTTAGAGAACGTCACATTCGATATCTCAGCCAAGACTCGTTTTAGTGCCTTAGATGTGTCAAACTTTGAGGCTCAAGCAGCCTCACTTGGGTTAAACAATCGGACCGTCTTGTTATCGGTCATCCCGCAGCTGGCCAATCTGGCGGAGGTGGACCAGGCGCTGCGCAAGATCGCGCCCAAGGAGAGCATTTCGGCGTCGATTGCCATTGCGCAGACGCTGGGCGCCGTCCCGACCGTGGATCGGTCGGGACGTGTGAACCACCGGCAGCTCGCCCAGTTCAACGCCCTGCTCGATCTGTCCTCGCGCGCCGAACTGGTGAGCGGACTGTCGCCCAATCAGTTGGCGCGTTCCGTCTCGCGCATGGCGCCCTACGGAGCGACGCTGGGCATGACGCCCACCGATATCATCTCGTCTATTTCGCTGGCGGCGCGCGTCGGCCTCATCAGCGGCGCAGGCGGCGCCAGTCGCCTGGCGGCGATCTTCCGCACCATCACGCCGACGCTGCGACCGGGCATCCGCAACGAGGCCCTGAGCGCGGTGGAGCGCGTGGGCGGCGGACACTTCTTCAAAAACGGCAGCTTCCAGGCGGCTGGCGGTTTCGTGAACACGTTGAACATCGTGGAGCGATTCCTGGCCAGCCCCCAGGCGCGTCGGAATCAGGAGCGGGCGCTCCAACTGCTCAACCAGGCGTTCCTGGTGACGGGATCGCAGGCGTTCAGCGTGCTGGCCCGGCCCAGCTCGATCAAGGCGTATCAGTCGATCCAGAACCTGCTCGGGCCAACGGGGCTGCCCTCCACGCCGCAAAATCAGCAGACGCTGTACGAGACGTTCCAGGGCCAGATGCGGACATTCCACTCGAACCTGACCGACATTTCGACCGTGCTGGGGCGGCAGTTACTCCCCGTCGTGTTGCCCGTGTTGCGCGCGTTCGTGGAGTTGACGAACGCCGTGCGCAATTTCCTGGTCTACCACTCCGACATCGCCCAATTCATCGCCATTTTTGCCCTGGTGGCGACGGCGGCGTCCCTCATCGCGGCGCCCGTGCTAGTGGCGGCCGGCGCGTTCGGTATCCTGAGCGCGGCCGGGATCGTGACAGCGGGCACGTTCTTGCCCTTCACGGCCGCTGTCGTGGGCGTGGTCGCGGCCATCGCGGGCGCGACATGGGTGTTCACCCACTGGGGCCAAGTTATCGCCTTCCTGACGCACCCGTTAGGCGCACTGACCGGTCAGTGCGGCGTCATCGGCCAGGTCATCGCCGGGCTCCTGATCCCCGTGGGCCTATTGGTCGCACCGTTCGTGGCCTTGGGCCTGGCTATTGCCCACGTCATCACGTGGGTTGGCGGCTTTGCAGGTATCGGCCGGACCATCGGCGACGCCCTGGGCATCGCCTTCCAACCCATTTCTCTGGCCGTCGACGCGATCAAAAAACTGATGGTCGCGTATCAGTCCCTGATGGACGTCTTACATCCAGCGACGACGACCAAGGTGACGGAGGCGTTTGCCCACCCTGGCGCGAACACGGCGGCGGGCGCGAAAGGACACAGCTGGGCCACCGCCGGCGGCGGATGGGGAACGCCTCCCCACGCGCGCGCCCTCACGCATCCCGTGACGCGCGTGGATCATCCACGCACAATCGTTGCGCCGCCCCGGTCGGGATGGGAGTGGATAACGGGCGTTCATGCGCGGACCACCGAAACGTTTGTGCACCATCACCCCGTCAGTCACCCTGTTCCGCATCACACGCCCACACCACCTTTGATCCCGCATAAGAGCGGCGGCATGGCCCTGATTGGCGGCGGATCGCTCCACGCCACGACGCACCAGACGACCGAAGTGCATCATCACCATCATGGGTCGCCGGTGTCCATCGCGATCAATGGGGCCGATCACGCCACCTCGAACGATTTGGCCACCGTCGTGGCGAAGCGTGTGCGGCACGAGATCACGGCCAGCGCGCGGTGGCACAACCGCTACCACGGCAAGGGCCTCCTGAACATGGAGCCGACTTGACACTCCCGTGGCTTTAAGCCGTGAGAGCGCCCGTGTCACACACAAAAACCAACCTAGAGGGAGCGTGAGATGAGATGGCGGCGACGATCACGATTGGCCCGGTGACACTGGCGGGCGGGAACATGCCCGAGCGCACGCCCGACCCCCGCACCCTGGAGAAACGGGAGCGGCGCTTGTCGGACGGTACGAATGTGTTGCAACGGACGGGGCCGACACGCGGCGTTGTTCCTCTCCAGGGCCTGCTCCAGGAGACCAACGCCTTCGGCACACCCGAGACGCTGCGGCGCGGGTTGCAGACCGTGTTCGAGGCGGGGCAACCCGTCGTGGCCTACCTGGACGGCCATCGCGCGGTCGTCACGCTGACCAAGTGCGACCTGACCGCCGTGCGCTTCAACACGTACGAGTATGACCTGGAGATGTTCCGCCAACAGGACGGCCTGCTGGCGACGGGCGATCCGCGCGACACGACGCCGACCGGCCGCGACCAGGCCGATCAGTACAGCGCGGCAGCGGCGGGTATCAAGGCGGCGGCGGGCCTCTAAGGAGCGACGGAGATGAGCCAGAACCCCATCCCCGCCGCGGGGGCCGCGCCCGCCCTTGTCCCGGCAAACTCCGCGGAGGCGGATGGTATCCGCTCCGAGATCGTGGCTTTGCAGGCGCGGGTGGCGGCGGCCCGCGCCCTGCTGGCCGTCACGCCGTCCACGGTGAGCCGGCAGGCCCTCCTGGCGGCCCGGCGCGTGGCCACGCTCGGCGACGCGGCGATCCTGTTGTTGCAACGCGAGTTAGCGCCGCAGGCCCCGCGCGCCGTTACCGTGCGCCAGGGCGACACACTGTTCGGCCTGGCGCAGGACTATCTGGGCGACGCCCTGGCCTACGGTGACATCCAGCGCGCCAACGGCCTCACATTCATCGCGCTCACCGTCGGACAGCGCCTGATCCTGCCGCGCTGAGCCACAGACCGATAGATGGTGGCAGAGGAGTGTGCGGGCTATGCCGACGATCTCCCTGTCGCCGCCGTGGGAGGGCGCGCTCAATCGGTACAGTCTCTATCAAAAGTACGGCCATAATGAGGACACGCAGCCCTACGAACCTGCCGGCCACGGATGGGCGCACTGGCACACCGGCTGGGATATGGAACTGCTCGATAAGACGCCGCTCCTGGCGTGCGCCGACGGCACGGTGTGGCGCGCCCAGCAGTTGGACCCGTCCGGCCCCCAGTTCAACGGTAGCTACGGCCTCTACCTCTGCATCGAGTACGACAACCCGGACGGCAGCCCACCCCATGTCTCAACCTTGTTCGGGCACTGTTCGCGCCACGATGTGCGGATCGGAGATCGCGTCAAGCGCGGTCAGCAGGTTGGACTGTCAGGCGGCGATCCGCCCCAAGGCGTCGGGACCAACAGCGGTAACTCAAGCGGCGCGCACCTACACCTGATGACGCTCCTGGATCGCAACATCGCGTCGGGCGACGTGGACCTTGCGCCGTACTTCAGTGGCGCGGGCGTCGCCACGGGCGGAGGTGGCGGGGGCGCAAGCGGGGGCGTCGTCACGCCCGCCTCATCAGGCACGGTCACGCCGGCCAACGCGATCTATTGGGCGAAGGCGGCGGGCATCCCCGCCGACCAGATGGCTGTGTGCATCGCTATCTGCCGCGCCGAGAGCCAGTTCAAGCTCGACGCCACCAACTATAACCGCGACAACGCGGGCGCCATCGTTTCCACCGACAGGGGCTTGTGGCAGATCAACGATCTGGCCCACCCCGAGTACCCGAATCACGATCTCCTGTTCCAGGGGGCGTACAACGCGCAGGCCATGGCCGCGATCTCCGCGAAGGGGACGAACTGGAACTTCTGGAGCACCTACAACCCGCCGCCCGATCCGCGCACGGGCATTGTCCCGTCGCCACCGTACCTCACCTACATGGATCAGGCCAGAAGTGACGTGGCGCTGACGCCCAACGGGACCGCTCCCGCCGGCGTGGGCGGGTCGAGCGCCGGAAGCGGCGGATCCGCGGGCGCGGGCACGCCATCCTACGACGCGACGACGGACCCCGTGCCGCAGGACACCACGCCGCAGTTGCCCGTGGAGCAGGTTCGGGTCGCGCCGGGCCGCCTCCAATGGGCCGCGCTGCACCGGGACGCAGCTCGCGCGGCCCATCTCGGGCTGATCGGCACGGCGGCCGTGTCCATCGGCGGGGAGTTGTTCCCGGTCGAGAGCCTATCCGTGGTCGAGGCGGCGTACCGCCAGCCCGGCTCGCTCAAAGCGACGTTGCCCTATGCGTTGTTTACGACGGAACGCGGCCGGCGCGTGATGCGCCAATTCTTCCGGCAGCGGTACGTGGAGGTCAAAGGCTATTTGGGCTACATGGCGCCCGACGCCGGCGGCGCGGAGATGCGGCGCTGCCTGCGGTTGGTGTTCGTGGGGCTGATCGAGTCACCGGACATCGACGTGAACGCCGAGAACGCCGATGAGACGGTGACGCTCTCATGCCCTGACCTCTCCATCCTGCTGTCGGGCCAGGCCGCCACCAGCAGCCAACTGTCGGCGCTGGGCGACAACTTCGCCAATCAGCGCGCCGACCAGATCGTGTCACGCCTGCTGTTGGCGCACAACGCGCCCGGCCCGGCCGCGGGGCAGGGCCTCACGGTGGAGGCCGACACGACGGGCGAGGTGACGGGCTCCGTGTTCGGGACGGACGCCATCAAGACGCGCCGCTCGGGCCAAAAAGAGTATGATATCTGTGTCCAGTTGGCGCAGGATCAGGGGTACGACCTCTATTTCGACGGCAGCGTGCTGGTGTTCAAGCGGCCGGCCGCGCCGCCCGCGCCCCTCGTGCTCACGTGCTGGCAGAGCGGCGGCGCGGCGGTCGGCCCCGTCTCGCGCGTGCATCCCGTGCCGCAGCCCCACGCCGGCCGCGAGTACAAGGTGACGTACCAATCGTTTGACCCCCAAACCGGTCAGGCGCTGACGGCGACGGCGCGCAAGAGCAACCACGACAGTCCGAGCGAGGAGACGCTGACCGCGCCGGCGGGCACGTCGGCGCGCCAGTTGCAGCGTATGGCCGACGCCGCGCTGGCCGTGTACGTCGCGACCGAGGTGCTGACGGACATCGAGACGACGGACCTCGTGCCCCTGACGAGGGGACAGGCCGTCGTGCTGCGGAGCGACTATCTGCCGGAGGACATGACCGGCCCCGCTCACCCGCTCTACCCGCTCCACGTGGAGCGGTCGTACGAGCCCCAGACGGGGATCGCCCTGTCCATCCGGTGCGGCACGCGGCCGTGGGGCATAGCCCAGACCGACACCAGTCGTTTTGGATTCTGACGGACGTGAACGAGGATAGGACGATGCTCGACGAGGTGATGGCGCACGTGGAGCGGCTGGTGTTGCGCCTGCTGGCGGAGCATCGGGGCGGTGCGTGGGGCACGGTCCTCTCCTACGACGAGGTGACGCACGCCGCGCGCGTCAGGATGGAGCCCGGCGGCGGGACGACGGGCTCCCTGCCGGTGGCCACGGTCGCCGGCGGGTTGCGCCTGCCCCTGCGGCGCGGCGACACGTGCCGCCTGGACCTGGACCACGGGGAGCCCGTGGCCGTGGCCTATGTCATCTATACCGCCCGCCATCGTCCGCCCGACGCGCACCTGTCCATCGAGGGCGACCTGTGGGTGGGAGGGCAGGTGACGGCGGCGCGGCCCACCCCTCTGCCGCGCGTCTCGGCGCTGCCCACGCCCCGGCCAGACCTGCGAGGCTGCCTGGTCCTCCTGTCGGATGGCGGGACGACGACGGCCGACGCGCTCTACGTGTGCCGGCAGGAGGTCGGCGGCGCGCTGGCCTGGCATGGGGTGACACTGACGTGACGGGAAGGGGGGGGCTGAGCGATGTCCATGGTCAGCACACCCGCGTCCCCGCCGCAAGGCGCGGATATTCTCCAACTGCTCGGCTTCGGCTACGACAACACGGCCGGCGATTGGTCCTACGGGCCGGGCGGCGGGCTGCTGCGCGTGGCGGGCCTGGCCCTGTTGCAGCAGCGCTTCGGGCGGCGATTGGCGACGCCCAAAGGCGCGCTGCTACTGCATCCCACCTACGGCGCGTCGCTGTGCGACCGGGTGGGCACGCCCATCGGCGACGCCGACGTGGCGCTGCTCGCTCAGGAGGTGGAGGCGGAACTGCTGGCCGACGCCATCGTGGCCGCGGTCTCCGCCGTGGACGTCGCGAGTGACCCTGGCACGGGCGACCTGCGGGTGACGCCGACGGTTCAGTTACGGGATTCGGGCGTCGTGGTCGACGTGCCGCTGGTGTTCGACCGTTTCGGCTACCGCGGGGCATAGGGAGGATCGTGCGATGACCAGCAACCCGAGCCCTGCCCCCTCCGCGCCGGCGGCCGTGCCCGCCCCGAGCACGGCGGGGGCGCTGGGCTACGACGACATCCTCCAATGGCTGCTGGCCCTGGCCCAAACGCGGCTCACCGCCTCCTACAACGGCCTGACGATCCCGCCCGATGTGTCGGTCGGCTCGGACATCCGCACGTTCTGCGAGTTCGTCGCCCTGCTGGGCGACGCCCTGTTTGCGCGCCAGTCCGCGATCGAGGACGCGCTCGATCTGATGACCGCGGGCGGGGCGGACCTGGAGCGCCTCGTCGCACTGGTGACGGACCGCATCCCCGGCGCGCCATCCATCTGGGCCGTCAAGTTCAGTCGACGCGCGGCGTCAGCCAGCGCCGTCCCCGTGGCGGCGGGCAAACAGGTGTACGCGCGGGACCGCACCGGCAATCCGACCGTCTCAGCCCACACGATCGCGGATGCGCGCCTCAGCACGCCGGGGCAGCAGTTGGCGGCCATCATCCCAGCCAATCAAACGTGTAGCTACGGACTGGCCCAGGCCGACGTGGCGGGCGCCGCGGGCAACATCGCGCCGGGTCAGCTTGCCAGTGCCGGCGACCTGTTGCCGGGCGTCGATACGATCGGCAATCCGCCCATCACCCCGCCTGGCGCGCCTGCGGTGACGATTCCCGCGGGGCAGGCGGAGGGTCTCACGCTCTATCAGTATCAGTTGGTCGCGCGGGGCGCGACCGGCGCGACGACGCCCGGGCCCATCGGACGAACGACGCAGGGGCCGTCCACGGTGTCACTCGTGACGCGCGTCACGATTTCCTATAATCCAACGGGCGACGGCAGCGGTGAACCGGCGGCGGCCGTTGACGTCCTCAAGGTCGTCGGCGGCACGGCAGCCGCGCCCCAGGTTGCTTTGCTGGGGACGATTGTCCCACCCGCCGTCAGTCTGGACGATACGGGTCAGGCGACGACAGTGTATGCCCTGCCGGCACAAAACATGGCCAACGCGGGCGTCGGTGGCCTGGATCCCGAGCCGGACGACAGCGACGGGACGCGCCTGGGCCTGCGCCAACGCGCGCCGACCGTCCTGGCACAATCGAACACGGGGACACAGGCCTCGGTGGTGGGGTCAGTCGCGGCCGTGCCCGGCGTCCTGCGCGCCTACGGCGTCGACGCCCAGCTTAACCCACCGGTTGGACTGCCGGGGCCAGGCCAGGCGTTGGTACAGGCGGTGACGGCCGCTGCCCCACCACCGGCGGATGTCGTCGACGCGATCAACGCGGCCATCGCCAACACCCATGGATTCGGTATCGTCGTGTCGGTCGCGCTCCTGACGCCTCTTCCTCTCATCGTGTCGTACACGTTCGCGCCCCTGGCCAGCGTGCCCCAACCGGTCCTGCTGATCGGTCCGATTGATGCGGCCATCGCGGCCTACCTGAGCACGCTGGGACCGGGCGACGCCGCGCGCTGGTCGCTCATCAGCCAGGCCATCAGCAGCGTCAGCGGGGTGTATGCCGTGACAACGGTCGGGATAGCTGTGTCGGGCGGGCTGAGCGTCACGAACGCCGACCTGCAGGGACAAACGGGCGTCGTCTACGGGCCAGGCTCCTCCAGCGCGACGGTCGGCCCCGCGCCTTAGTGCG
>JAABUX010002552.1_pt1 | contig 25535 bp, 20 predicted proteins | sample 5561851 | NCBI WGS metagenome assembly JAABUX01 (sample SAMN10711883, study PRJNA513361) | rock metagenome | isolation source: Antarctica rocks | place: Antarctica: Victoria Land, Richard Nunatak red sandstone | collected 2016-01-03 | reverse complement strand
CGATCTCTAGCTTAAACTCGCGACTGTGGGTGCGTTTGTGCATCTTTCTTCTCCTTGTCTGTTTCCAGTGTACGACATTTCGGAGAAGTTGACTTCGTTTCCTGTCCGGTCAAATGGGTTCAGTCCAGGTGTATCAGTGAGGTAGGTGGCTAAACGAGTGGCATAAGTCGAGGTGCTTTGGTTGGATTGTTGAGTGAAGAAAACTAGTAGGGATAAAAATAAGGAGCGTCGGCTTTTTTGTCGGCGTCCCTTATTTGTGTCTTCTAGCGGAATCGACGGGCATCGGTTTCTCTCTCACCAACGCTGATGCTCTTCCTTGAGCCTAACGGGAAGCTGTATCTCAGGTTACAACAGGCGTTAGCGAAATTACAAGTGGATGTGACTATTCCACTTTCCCCAGTGACAAGAAAACGGCCAGGACGTGCAAAACCGAAACATAGTATTTCTCCAGGAGAGTGGCCGAATGTGGTACGACGAGTCGTTGAGAATCAAGAACCTCTTCGCAAGATCGCAAAGGACTATGATGTGTCGTATGAAACGGTACGACGTGTTCTTTTAGCCGCTCGTCAGCACTCTCCAGAAACTTGACTTGTATCCGCTCAGCATTTATCATTCCTTGTTATAATTAGCTCTGCCTCGGACTATTGCTCAGTAATGGTCAAAGGCAAGTGGTCAAACCATTGCTTCAACGCTTCATAGAGATGGTCGTCTTTCCACTGATACCACGACTGTACCCATTCATCACCGATACTGTTCAATACGTCCTTAAATTGTCGAAATCCTCTGAGAGCCTTTCTCTCTCGTTAGAGCTAACATCAAGCTCTGAAAAGAATGTCACTTCGCCCGTTTGCGTATTCAAATAATATCGGTCCGCACTGTCTGCATCTTCCATTGCCATCTCAATCATATCAGTGTCAATGAGTTTGCCATTGGGAAGGGTAAATACCATCTTTTCAGCGATGGTCGAATACCTCTGCATCTAGGATGGCTTGCCCATTCCTCCCTGAGTTGAGAACGAGCGTTTCATCTTAGCAGACCCGTGGTTTCTCTATCCAAGATGGAGGTTAACGGCACGGCGGTTAGCAACCGTGCCTCCCTCATTCAAGAAAAGAAACATCTTTGGTGGAAACAGGATACTCGACCGGGCATAAATTAACCTTCATCACTAGGGCTGATCTGGTTTCACTTTTGTGGGTCTACAAGCTACCTACAGATCATTATCTACCTGCTACTTGGATGCATTGTGTGGAAGAGGGAAGGCTTTCCTATAAGAGAGTGTTGTATTGTTATGAGCAGATTGAACATCAAGGAGTGCTGAAGGCACAAATTTCCTCTTTTTACTCACCTGGAAAGGCGAGCGAAAACGACCATTGACAACTCGGCAAGCGGCTCGGATTCTCGTGAGGAGAGATAAGCATTGTTTATTAATTCTTTCATAGGTGCTGCAAACGGAAATCTACCACTGATTCCTGGGCATCGTCAGCGTGTCCCTCTCCATGCTGTACCGCTTCCCATTCTATCGATGACGCGAACTCATGCTGTCTACATTCTTGCATGAGCAGAAAAAGGGAAGGATCATCGTCTAGCGTTCGCCTGTATATGTCGACGACCAGCCGAAGAGGGCACGCAGTCGTTGGCCTGGACTGAATTTGAAGACCCAGCTTGCAGGCTCAGGACGGACATAAAAGCTGCCGAAGCCTGGCAACGTCACGCTTTCACCCGCTTTCAAGGTCTCGTACAAGATTTCGACAACGCCGTCAACCCAGGTCGTTGCTGTCGTTTCATCGGCGTTCATACGGGCTGCAAGGCGACGGACAAATTCTTCTTTCTTGATACGTTCTGGCATGCGACCTCCCATCCTGTTACGTTTCTCACAAGCTAGCGTTCGCCAGTTCCTCTTTTAGCGCACGCAGGTTGCGATTCTGCTCGCGCAAGGCTGTCATGTAGCTCGTCCACGCCTCACCCTCGCCGAGCTTCTCATACAAGGCACGCACCTTTACGAGGAACGTGCAGGCCGCCTGGTAGTTCTGGCGGCCTCGCTGGGCGATCAGTCGTTCAGTACGTTGCCGATACAACTCAATGGCCTCGCGCGGACGCGTCTCTTCGGCGGCCCTGGCGACCTGGAGAGCGATGTCACTGAAGCTGTAATACTCATACCCATCGTTGTAGGTAGAGCCGTAGCTATCCTTCTTCGCCATCCCTTTCAGCAAGTGCAAAGCACGATCAATATCCCCTTCATCCAGAGCGATCTCTATCAGGAGCGTGGTGTTTCTGGTGTTTCCAGCTTGCTCAAGGAACGCGAGCAACTCTGGTCGAAAGGTCTCCCAGCGATCAAGCCGTTTGGAAAGATCGCGCAGTTCCTGGTAGCGCTTGAGAGATGGCTGCATGCGGAATGCCGTTTTGGCTATCTCCAATTCGTCGGCGTGGTTGCTCCTGTCGCGATAATAGCGTTGGAGCCATTCCAGTAGGTGTAAGGCGGGTTTCTCTGTGAGGCGTGTTTTCACCAAGTGCTCGGCCACTGCGTCTTGTCCCTGCTGCACGAAGAGGTCGGCCAGCTTGAGGAAGGCAAGGTCGTCAACCCGCTGCGTTTCACGGGCGGCTTCGCCGATGCGTCCAAGCGCGAGGAGTCGCCCAACCAGGTCTTCAGTTCGCCCGGTTTCTCGGCAGATACGCAGGTAGGCATCATCGTCGAGGTGCTCTTTCTCCAGGTTCAGTAAGAGCCCACCATACGCCCGACGTGGAGAGCCAGCGATAGCTTCCTCTTTGTCTGCCAGTAGCTTATGAATCCACTCCGCGATGATCTGTCGTTCCAGGGGTGCTGCGCATCGCACGAGTTGGTCCGCGGCACGTTCAGCGAACCCATGGCTATCGTCAGCATGCACATCACGTCGGTAGATGGCAAATAAGACGGCAATGCTCTTCTCACGCGCAACCCGATCAGTCTGCTCATCAGCCAAATAGCTCCCCAACGCTTCAATACTCTCCCCGACGAATTCCTCCAATCCCTCCTCTTCCGGATAGTATCCCTCTTCTTCGTAATAGTCATCGTATTGGGCTTCCTCGTCATAATAGAGGTGGGACTGCTCGAAGACCTCCGTCACCAAGGTTTCGTAGATTGTGGCTGCTCCCAGAATGTCTCCCTGCTGTGCCAGCTTATCAGCCGTCTGTTTCACCGGGAGTAGGCCCTCCGTAATGTCGGGTGTATTCCGTCGAAATGCGTCGGCGACCTGACGACGATAGGCTGCTGGATTCACGGAAAGAATCTGCTGCGCGGGGCGGATGAGATAGCCATCGGGATGGCGTATCCAGAACTGTCGCATGTGCCAGGGGTAATCGGCGAGAGGGCGCACGATGTCTGCCCGTGCCTGTTGCGCCTGACGATAGACAGCGTCGACGTTATCGACGAGGAGGACAATCTCTACACCGCTACCGCGCTGTCCCGGTGCGAGCAGGCGTGGATGCTCGACCTCCCAGTAGGCTGCATCCTCGGTCGCCAGTTGAATAGAGGTCTCCCCGCGTGCCAATTCGGCATACTCGTTTGCCTCGCGAGCCACGACACGAAAGCCCAGTACGTGCTCAAACCAGATGATGGATGACTCGAAGTCGCTCACACACAGCTCGACCCAGCTTGTTTTAGTCATATGCTCAACCATTTCTTCTGTTCTCTCTATGGTAAGTTTGATATGCTGTATCCATCTTACCATAGAGAGGCAGACCTTCCTTCAAGGCTTGTGAATTATCTATTTGGGGGAGAGGATTTTGTCTGACAAGGCGAGGTTCCACTCTCATAGAACACTTTTCATACCCGTTTTCCTTGAATTGCAGAAATGGGGCTGAGAGCAAGCAACTTCCTAGAGAAGCTAAACTCATAGCCCAAATGGATAATTCACAGACCCTGAGACCTTCCTTGGACAGGACCTCCGAGACCTTGAAGTTGGATGTATAATGGTATGTGGTCATGGTCACGTTCCTTTCCGACGAATAGACAGAGGTGAACTTCATGAGCAGAGGATTGAGCACTCCCCACATGCCAATAGCCGTCGCCGTTTATGTACCAGAACAATATGCCAAGCTCTTAGCCACTGCAGTAGACGCAAGTGATTTGGAGGCGACATGGCAGGAATGGCATCAAGTTTTGCAGGAAACCAGGCAAAAAATGGCAGCACTGGATATGCATCTGGTTGAGGTGATTGTCGATCTGGACGCGCTGGAGCAGTACTGTCAGGAGCAGGGCCTCAAAAATACGAGTAGCACACGTGCTCAGTACGCGGCCCATGTATTGTCTGAGCAGCGTCAAAGACAAATGCAACTGCACAAGCGACCACCATTAAAATTGCGAGGAAAGAAAAAGAAGCGAAGGAATCGATGACGGACAGGTTCATCTTCTCAATGCTATCAGTCATGAGCATTTGTTCTCCTTGATGCAGCTTTTTTCCTTGCTGTCCGTATAAGATATTGTTTCATACAGAGCATGAGCAAGCAAGAGGAGAGGAAGCGATGGCAAGACAAACCTCCAAAGGAACGTGTACCTTTTGTCAGGGTGAGTTCAGTAAGTCAGCTATGAGCAGGCACCTAAAGACGTGCCAGCAAAGAGCAATCACTGGAGCCAAAGCACTAGGTCGCCAGAAAGTGCAAAGAACCAGCACATTCCATCTCGTCGTGGAAGGTCGTGATCTTCCTCTGTACTGGATGCACCTGGAAGTCACTGCTAGTACGACGCTGGCAACTCTGGATCGGTTTCTCAGGGATACTTGGCTAGAATGTTGTGGACATCTGAGTGCCTTTGAGATTGCCGGGGTTCGCTACGCCGTAGACTCTGGCATGAATGACGACTGGGGGATGGAGGATGTGAACGAAAAAAGCATGCGAGTGCGGTTGGAAAAAATACTGAGTCCAGGACAAACAGGTAGTTATGAGTACGATTATGGCACCACGACGGAACTGCGCCTCAGAGTGATCTCAGCGGATGAGGCGGAAACGAAAGGGAAAGCTATTCAGGTGCTTGCCCGAAATACTCCACCAATCATCTTGTGTGAGAAGTGTAGCAAACCTGCTACCAGTGTTTGTTCGCAGTGCATCTTTGAGGAGAAAGGCTGGTTATGCGATGATTGCGCGGAGGAGCACGAGTGTGGTGAAGAGATGCTCTTGCCGGTCGTCAACTCGCCACGCGTCGGCATGTGCGCCTATACCGGATAACCTCTTGCTTCTTGTCGGGACTTTGGGCCACTCTCAGCGAGAATGAGTAAAAGTGGATATATCCAAGTCAGCTACTAAATAGTCAGTTACCCCACGTCTGGAAGACGGGGGCTTGTGTCTGGACTCCACCGCAACTCACTATATCTTTGCAGACGTAGTGCTTTGGCTTCATTGTCCGACACATCAGGGCGTACTGACAAGACGCCCGTACTCATCCAATCTTGTCGAATGAGCACCGTTCGCAAGGACACATTCCTTGCCCCGATTAAATCCGCATGAAGGGTATAATGGCAATTCTGACACACAAAGAGCAAGCCCTTACGAGGTCTATTGTCTTTGGACGTATGACCACAGACAGGACACGCTTGACTGGTAAAGTGGGCGTCCACTTTCACGGTCATGCTCTGACACAAGAGGGCTTTATAGGTAATCATGCTGTGCAACTCTGCAAATGCCCACGTACTTTGTCGGGTGTTGGCTTTCCGTTGCTTGACACTTGCCTTTTTCCCCTTCTTGCGTCGGGTACGTTCTCGGATGTCCGTCAAGTTCTCAAGGCCAATGAGCGCATGCGGATATTGCTCGACAATCCTCTTACTCACAGTATGATTAGCGTCTTGCTTCAACCGTCTCTCCCGTCCACTCATTGCGACAAGTCGCCTTGCCGCAGAACGGGTGCCTTTGTGTTGAAGACGTTTTCTCAACCGTGCGTAATGATTGGCTTTGGAAACAATCTGCTTGCCAGAGTAGAACGAAGAGTCTCCTTTTGTGTTACTAGCTACAGCGAGATAGCGTACACCCACGTCAACACCGACAACACCTTTGTACATGTCGGGTGTCGGGTCGGGTGTCTCGACTTCAAGCGTCACAATGAGGTAGAACGTTTTCTTGGGCTTGTCATACCACAATTGAGCTGCGCCAATGTCAGACCCTTCTTGAAGAAGGGCAACGTGTTGGCTGTATCCTGTATAGGGGATGTTTACACGTCCGTCAAGGGTCAAGATGCTGACGTGCGTATCACGCTTGAAGCTGTAGTCTTTGCCATATTGATAGGTCAACGTCGGGGAGACGTATTTCGGGGGTTGGTCAAGCCCTTTGTAGCGTTTCTTGGTACGTTTGTCTTTCCGGGCTTGTGCATTCTGTTTGACTTTTGTCCACAAGCCTTTATACGTTGCCCCCACTTGTCGGGGAACGCTACAGGCCATTTGCGAGGGAAGACCAAACTGCTGACGCACATCCGCATACGTGCCCTCTTGCAAGCCCACTTTGTTGCTCATCTTGCCATGCGCGAAGGCATAGCGAGACACAAAGTTCAACGCATCACGATACGCCAGTTGCGTCTGTCGCAATGCCTGAAATTGCTTAGGGGTGGTATGCAGTTTTACCTTCGCGCTGAGTGTTGTCTTCATAGAACAAATATACCACTTCTTCAACAGAATGCCAAGCTTATTTTTGTTGATGAACAAATTGTCATGAATGTATACTGTAGAAAAGGAACGCGCTATTCCTCCCCATGTATAGAATGCAGGGGCATCCTAGCGCGGTTTGGTGAAGATTCACTCTAGTAGATACGGTGCGTGACTGGCATATTAGGCCATCAGCGCATCTTTGACAAGAGGTTACATCGTTTTTTCTGGAAGGTATAGTGTGATTTCTCGCTTATGGCATACTATTTGCAACAATCTTCGTCCAGAATCTCGTCTAGCGTTTTGATCAGGAAATCGGCATTGGCTTCTGTGAACACCAAGGGCGGCTTGATTTTTAGGACATTGTGGAAAGGGCCATCAGTGCTCAGCAGGATGCCGCGCTCTCTCATGCGGTTGGCGATATAGAATGCCTGGATCGGCGCGGGCTCTAGCGTCACGCGATCTAGGACCAATTCGACACCAAGGAAAAGACCAAGACCACGCACATCTCCAATCAAGGTATGCTTTCCCATCAATTGTCGCAGGTCGTTCATCAAGTGGGTGCCCACGTGGTGCGCGTTCGCCTGCAACTGTTCTTCGGCTATGACGCTGAGCACTGCCAAGCCGATGGCGCACGAAACGGGATTGCCGCCGAAGGTGTTAAAATACTCCATACCATTGTTGAACGAAGCCGCAATTTCCGGTGTAGTCACCACTGCTGCTAGAGGATGGCCGTTCCCGATGGGTTTTCCCATCGTCACGATATCAGGGACAACCCCTTGCGTCTCGAAGCCCCAGAAGTGAGTACCGACCCGCCCGAAGCCCACCTGTACTTCGTCGGCAATGCAGACCCCGTTCGCATTGCGTACATGGCGGTACGCTTCCTGTAAGTAGTTGTCGGGCAGGACAATCTGACCGCCACAACTCAACAACGATTCGCAAATGAACGCCGCCACGTTGTCCTGTCGCTCCTGGATCTGTCTGATGACATCCTCAACATGGCAAGCGTAGTGCTCACTGGCCTTCGGATTGGTACTTTTGTATTCACCACGATACACATCAGGCATGGAAACCTTGTGAGTGTAGGGAGGTGCGCCTGTGCCACCTGGACCATCGAATTTGTAAGGACTGATCTCGACGAGGGACGTGGTGTTGCCATGGTAGGCGGAGTCAACCACGATGATGTCTTTCTGTCGCGTATGGGTACGCGCGAGGCGCAAGGCCAGTTCGTTGGCTTCGCTGCCGGAGCAGACAAAGAAACAGACCCGTAACGGCTCTGGCAGTGTAGCACAGAGCTGCTCGGCATATTCCACCAGATTATCGTGCAGGTAGCGCGTGTTGGTGTTGAGTATCGCCATTTGCTCCTGTCCCGCTCGAACCACGCGTGGGTGGCAGTGTCCAACGTGGCTTACATTGTTGACCGCGTCGAGGTAGGCGCGGCCATTCTCATCGTAGAGGTATTGCATCCAGCCACGCACAATCTCGAGTGGCTTGCGATACGAGATGCTGAGCGACGGGCCCATGTGCTCTGCCCGCCTCTTGCGCAGTTGCTCAACATTACGCCCTCTGGCAGGAAAACGCTCCGTGGGAATGCCTAGAACGAGATTGGGATCGGGACAGAGGCTCAACCAGACATCGCGCTCATCGGGACGGGCTACGCCGGGGAAATCGCCTGTCCTGTTGAGCAGGTCAGTGATGATTTGAAAGTGGAGATGAGGTGGCCATCCCCCATTTACACGTGAGTTGCCGATCTTCGCAAAGGGCGTGCCCTGAGCAATTGGCTTGCCTTCATAGAGGTCATCGAGCGAATTTTCGCTCAGATGGCCATACAAGGTGAAGAATATGAGACCTTGCTCTTCGAGGGCATGTTGCAGGATGATGGTCGGACCGTAATCGAGCGGTGTATTATTATTGCGGAAGCTATGCACAACCCCGTCCAGCGGAGCCAATACTGGTGAATCAACTTCCATGAACAGATCAAGGCCGATGTGTACAGTTCGCCATACAGGGCCGTCATTGCCCTGCATTTTGTACTGATCACGTGTGTAAATTGGACGCGCTTCGTTGTACCTGCCAATGCCTACGTTGGTACGTGCCGCTTTTATGCGGTCGAAAATATGACGAAGATGATGCGTTCGGCATCTTGTACGGTGAACATTGGGTGTTTCTGGTCGAGGTCCGACATGAGCTAACTCCTAGGATGATAGGGTTGCAATCAGTATAATCCTTTTTTTCGGTACATGCCTCTTCTCACCTCGCGCTGGGCATTTCGTCTCCTACCTGATTTGAAAGGCAAACACTCGCGCATGATAGCCTACGCTGACCGCAGAGAGAATCCTCTTGATTGTACCACCACTACGCTTAGCAGAGGCAACGTGCATTGTGGAGATGGATGCATCATGAGAGAGTGCACACCTCGTGTAGGTCGCTATCACTTCTAGAAGAAACAGAGGCTGAAGAAATTCGGGTCAGTAGCTAAAATGGGCCAAGTCTAGTAGCTACTTTATCTACACGTATGTTACACTCTGTTTATTACCGTAAACCCTGCTTGTAACATGGAGTAGTTGTCTCACATTTAAGAGAAAAAGAGAGGCACGCTCGACCATTTTCTGTATTGGAGTATTGGATAAGGAAAGAATGACAACATACAACCTGTGCTTGATTGGCTTTGGGAATATTGGCCGTGCTCTTGCTCGTCTCCTGTTGGTGAAGAGGGCTGCGTTACGGGATAACTATAGCATCGAATGGCGCATCACCGGTATTGCGACGAGGCGTATGGGTTGGATCGCCGACCCTCGTGGTCTTGATGTGGAGAAATTCTTGGATGACGTCTACGACTACAGACCTCTCTCCTCTTCCCCCAACAACGTTCAAGAGTGGCTTACCACGGCACAGGCAGATGTCCTTTTTGAGGTCTCCTCACTTAACGTCCAGTCTGGACAACCTGCGATTGCCCATCTGCAAGCGGCCCTTGAGCATGGAGCACATGCAATCACTGCTAACAAGGGTCCCATCGTGTACGCCTATCGCGAGTTAGAAGCACAGGCGAGGTTTCATGGGAAGAGGTTTCTCTATGAGGCGACTGTGATGGGCGGTTCCCCTACCTTTTCGCTGTTTCGCGAGACGCTACCAGCACTGACGGTTCTGCGAGTCCGAGGCATTTTGAACAGCACGACGAATGTTATTCTCGATGAGATGGAAAAAGGGCGAACCTTTGCCGAGGGCGTGAAAAGGGCGCAGGAGTTAGGCATTGCTGAAACTGACCCGAGTGCAGATGTAGACGGATGGGATGCGGCGGTGAAGGTGTGTGCAATCGCACAGATACTCATGGGGAAACCCTTGAAACTGGAAGAGATAGAGCGAGAAGGGATACGGGGCTTAACGGGTGAGGGTGTGCGAGTGGCACGAGTTGAAGGGAAGCCATGGAAGCTCGTGTGCAGGGCTGAGTTTGTTGAAGGAAGGCTTCATGCGAGTGTTCGACCCGAACAGGTAACACTCAATGACCCCCTCGCCTCTGTACAAGGGACGGCGATGACGGTGCATTTTGAGACAGATGTCCTTGAAGGACTAACGATAACAGCCGCGAACAAGAACGACCCACGAGCTACCGCGTATGATATGATGGCAGATTTTATCTGCGCCGTAAGACAGTAAAGAAGGGGCGTTGTGGCGAGCACGCGACAAACCTTGTCAATAGAGCAGTTTGGGGCAGTCATGGCATTGAACTATTACGTTGGCTGCGTAGCACATCCATCAAGCATAGTGAGAACAATTGCCTGGCCTACTTGCAAAGAAACATACGATGAGCATACAATCAGAATGCACTATGCTATCGGTGCATCTTATTTCTCCTAAACCTCTGAGGAAAAAGGAACGATGTAGGTGATGACAACTATACACGAGCACCATAATACAACTGATTGGGCCGCTAGCATCTATACATTGTTCAAGACACATCGTGTGGACATGATTTCGTTTGTTCCAGACGGTGGGCACAAGCGTCTGATCGAGTTGTGCCAGCGCGATTCGGACATGCGCAGCGTGACGCTAACGACTGAAGAAGAGGGTGTCGCGTTTGCGGGGGGTGCGTTTCTCGGTGGCAGGCGTGCCGTGTTGTTGATGCAATCGAGCGGAGTAGGTAATTGCATCAACATGCTGTCACTTCCGCGTATGTGCAACATGCCGTTTCTCACACTCATCACTATGCGTGGGGAATGGGGCGAGTTTAACCCGTGGCAAGTGCCGATGGGTCAGAGCACGCGAACTGTTTTGGAAGCGAGCGGCGTAATCGTATATCGCGCTAACTCGGTCGAAGAAGTCGGTTCTACGGTCGAAGCTGCGATTCTGTTTGCCTTTCAGAGTCGATGCAGTGTAGCAGTGCTGCTTGCTCAAAAGTTGATTGGCGCGAAGAGTTTCGAGGGAGGCAATCCATGAGTATACTCCATCGGCGTGATGCGCTACGTGAACTCCTGCGTGAGCGTGGCGATTTGATCATTGTGACGGGTCTAGGCTCGGCTGCCTATGATCTCGCATCGTGTGGCAATGAGCCGTTGGACTTTCCTTTATGGGGTGCGATGGGTGGCGCGGCGATGGTGGGATTGGGACTGGCATTCGCGCAGCCAGAACGCAAGGTGATGGTGCTGACAGGTGACGGCGAAATGCTGATGGGCCTGGGTAGTCTAGCCACGATTGCGGCACAACATCCACTCAACTTACGTATTGTCGTGATGGACAACGAACGCTTTGGCGAAACAGGTCAGCAGCACACACATACTGCAATGGGGACTGATCTTGCGGCTGTCGCTCATGCCTGCGGATTTCAACACATATTAACCGTTCGGCAGTCGCTCGAATTGGAGGCATTGAGCGAAGACATCCGTACATTACCCGATATGTTATTTGCAGTTGTGAAAGTATCGCCAGAGGAACTGCCGCGTGTGTTACCGCCACGTGATGGTACCTATCTCACCCATCGGATGCGTGTGGCTCTGCTAGGGGTGGAGCATGCGTTAGAGGCATGATCTGTAGACTTTTCAGTGTGGAAATGGCCTTCATGCGTCGAGCCACGCGATTCTGAGATAGAAACAAGAGAGATGAAGGAACACGTTGATGCAACAACGCTTTACAAACAAAATAGTGATAGTGACGGGGGCTGCACATGGTATAGGACAGGCTATCGCTCTTCGCTTTGGGGGTGAGGGTGCGCAGGTTGTCGTGAATGACATTGACGCGAATGGAACTGAGGCAACGGTTCGGGCGATTACTACACAAGGAGGGCAGGCTATTTCTGGTGTTGCGGATGTTTCAGAGAAGAGTCAGGTTGACCGCCTCTTTGATACCGTGCTTGAACGCTTCGGAAAAGTAGACGTACTGGTCAATAACGCGGGTGTCATTAATGTCGAACGTCACTTCCTTGAGGGGGACGAAACATGGTGGGACCACGTCATTGCGGTAAACCTCAAAAGTGTTTTCCTCTGCTCTTCGCGTGCTGCACATGCGATGGCTCGGCGTCATCAAGGTGTCATTATTAACATGTCGAGCGGAGGTGCCACACACTCGCACCGGGGTATGGCGGCCTATGATGCATCAAAAGGTGGTATAGAAGCTCTTACGAGAGCGATGGCACTTGATCTCGCCCCTTATGGTATTCGCGTGAATGCACTCGTTCCTGGCTCAATTGATACACAGGGGATGGACCCAGAGCTAAAACGAGAGCGAGGTATCACTGTACCACTTGGACGTGTGGGGGAGTCAACGGATATAGCTGGTCCAGCAGTTTTCCTTGCGTCGGATGACGCCAGTTATATAACGGGACATATTTTAGCTGTTGATGGTGGCCTTTTGTCTCAGCAACGAGCACCACAGGTAGACATTTTCCCTCTGAGTCGCTTCCCCAAAGTGGAGGGCAATTGATGGAAGAATCCTCTCCACGTTACCGCATTGGAATGGATATTGGAGGCACGTTTACAGACCTCGTTGTGTTTGACACTACGACTGGTCGTTTCGCGACTGGCAAAATACTCACCACGCCCCGTGCTCCATCACAGGCTGTTGAAACACTTGTGGTGGAAACGCTTGCGCGAGAGAATATCGCGATAGGTGGTGTACAACAACTCATTCACGGTACGACTCTGGTGACGAACGCGGTCATTGAACGTACTGGCTCACGGACTGCATTATTCGCCACACAAGGCTTTCGTGACTCAATTGAAATCGGCAGAGAGAACCGCTACGAACTCTACGATCTTCTGCTTGAAAAGCCACCGCCACTCGTACCCCGTCACCTGCGTTTTGGAATACCGCAACGCACGTTAGCTGATGGAACGACGCTACAAGCATTGAATAGCACGTTCGTTGAGCAACTGACGCACGAATTGATGGCACGCGGAGTTGAAGCTATCGCGATTGCCTTTTTGAATAGCTTTGCCGATGCATCTGCCGAACGGGAAGTCCGGGCCATCATTCAGCGTATCGCACCACAGATGCGAGTCTCGATCTCGTCAGAGGTCGTGCCTGAAATACGCGAGTTTGAACGTACTTCAACGACGATTATCAACGTGTACGTTCAAACTCGCGTAGAGCAGTATCTTCACGAGTTGCAGATGCGTCTGAATCGAATCGGTTTCAAGGGCAGTCTCTTCTTGATGATTTCCAGTGGTGGAATTGTCACCGTAGAAACTGCTACACGCTTTCCTGTGCGTCTCCTCGAATCCGGTCCGGCAGCGGGAGCCTTAGCAGCGGCTAGTTATGGTACTGCATGTGGATATTCCGATCTTATCTCTTTCGATATGGGCGGGACTACAGCGAAGTTTTGCGTCATTGACCGAGGTCAACCATTGATTGCCCACGAGTTTGAGGTTGACCGAAGGTATCGGCTGAAGAAAGGGTCAGGACTTCCTGTAAAATTGCCGGTGATCGACATGATAGAGATTGGCGCGGGAGGCGGCTCGATAGCTTCCATAGACACAATGGAACTCTTGAAAGTTGGCCCAGCTTCAGCAGGTGCCGAGCCAGGGCCTGTCTGCTATGGGCGAGGAGGAACCGAACCGACTGTTACTGATGCGGACTTGGTGCTTGGCTATCTCGATTCCGACTATTTTCTCGGTGGCGAGATCAAAATAGACCTTGTCGGCGCACGGCGAGCCATCAAGGAACGAATCGCCGACCGATTAGGTCTCACTATCGAAGAGGCTGCCTGGGGCATTCACCAGATTGTGAATGAAAGTATGGCGAATGCCGCACGTATCCACACGTTGGAACGTGGAAAAGACCCACATACGTTACCTGTCTTTGCATTTGGCGGTGCCGGACCCGTACATGGTTTCCGCATTGCGAAAGCCTTAGGCGCGCCAGCGTTCATTGTGCCATTTGGAGCGGGCGTCATGAGTGCGATTGGCTTGCTTACTGCTCCCCTTGCTTTTGACTTTGTGCGCTCCTGGCCCGGTCGCATCGATCTTCTGGACTGGCAGGAGGTCAATGCTTTGCTCAGCGAGATGGAAGGGGAAGGCCAAGAACTTTTAGAGAACTCTGGTGTTTTGCCGGCGCACATCACCCATCAACGTATAGCTGATATACGCTATGTCGGTCAGGGTCACGAGATACAGGTTCCCCTTCCCATTGGGCAACTGAGTAGCGAGAGCATCGCCGTTATCGTGCGCTCGTTTGAGGACATCTATCGCCGTCTCTACGAGCGACTCAGTTCGTCCGTAGCGGTTGAAATGATCAATTGGCGCGTCACTTCATCTGGTCCGTCTCCTCGTATACACCTGCGAGAAACTGGGGATGCCTTCATCATTCCCCGAATGCGGCTGCCAAAAGATGCTCAAACAGCCCAGAAAGGGAGCCGTAAGGCATATTTTCCAGAGTTGGGTGGGTACGACACTATACCAGTCTATGATCGCTATGCGCTAATGGCAGGCGCAAGCTTTACAGGACCGGCAATTATTGAAGAGCGCGAGTCAACGGTGATCGTAGGGCTGGATCGTCGTTGTCGTATTGACGAGCAGCGAAATCTTATTGTTGAGCTATGATGTAATTGGCGAGGCTTTGCTTCCATGATGCATAAAATTGACCCCGTAACTCTTGAGGTCCTATGGAATCGCTTACTTTCTGTGGTGAATGAGCAGCAAGTAACGTTGATGCGTACCGCGTTTAGCACTGTTGTGCGCGAATCGCAAGATTTAGCTTGTGGTGTCTTTGACACACGTGGCTTGATGATTGCTCAATCGCTCACTGGTACTCCCGGTCACATCAACGCGATGGCAACAGGGGTACGCCACTTCCTGAAAACATACCCAGCCGAAATGCTGCAACCAGGTGATGTGCTGATTACGAATGATCCGTGGCAAACTGCTGGGCAGATCAACGATATGACAGTACTGACACCAGTCTTTAAGAAGACGCGTGTGGTCGGGTACTTTGCTAGCACCTGCCACGCCCCCGATATCGGTGGACGCATCTTCTCTGGTGAGGCCCGCGAGGTCTACGAGGAAGGTTTGCGCATTCCAATCATGAAATTGTTTACGCGCAACACGCCCAATGATGAGCTTTTTAGAATTCTCCGTGCGAACGTGCGAACTCCCAATGAAACAATTGGCGATCTTTACGCTCAGGTGTCCTCAAATGCCGTTGGCGCACGAGAACTTCTGCACTTGATGGATGAGTTTGTATTAGACTCGATTGATCTCCTTGCAGACGAAATCATTACGCGTTCGGAGCGTGCGATGCGTGCCGCAATTCATGCGCTTCCCAATGGATGCTACGAGAACGAGTCTTGGAGTGATGGTTTTGACGAGCCAATTCATATCAAAGTAGCTGTCACCATTGAAGACGAAGACTTGTTCATTGATTTTGACGGTTCATCGCCTCAAAGTTCCTGGGGGATTAACGTGGTCCTGAACTATACGCACGCCTATGCCTCGTTTGCGATCAAGGCGGCGGTGAATCCTGAGGTTCCCCATAACGAGGGAGCGTTCCGCCCCGTCCATGTAAGCGCACCACTCGGCTCAATTTTAAACTGCGTAGAGCCTGCACCTGTTGCATCACGTCATGTCATCGGACATTTCCTCCCTGGATTGATATTTGGGGCATTAGCTCCAGCAATGCCTGGAAAGCTGATGGCGTGTGGGGCTGACCCTATCTGGATTTCTGTTTGGCATGGGAAGCATCCTGTATCGCAGAAACCTTTTACGTTTAGTCTCTTTCAATGCGGAGGCACGGGGGCGCGTGCGATAAAAGATGGTCTGACTACAACTGGTTTCCCCAGCGGAGTTGCGGGTGTGCCAACCGAAATATTAGAAAGCGTCACCCCACTTGTCCAACATCTGCGTGAGGTACGTACAGATTCGGGTGGACCTGGTACCTATCGTGGAGGGTTAGGGCAATGTACAGAGTTTGGGTATCGAGGGAATGCGTCCTGGGGCGTGTCAGCACTCGTTGACCGCACTCACTTTCCTGCTACTGGACTCGAAGGTGGTAGCGCAGGCACATTAGGCGAATTCCTCGTGAATAACTCAACTCGTCCTCAACCAAAGGCACTTATCCCCCTTGCGTTAGATGCCCGCGTCCAACTCAATTTACCAGGAGGTGGAGGCTATGGAAGCCCATTTCAGCGCCCAGTCGCTCTTGTGTATGATGATGTTGTTAATGGATATGTCTCGCTTGAGTCGGCTGAACGAGACTATGGCGTGGTCATCCACTATCTGGGTAGCCAGGAGCAACTGGTGCGACCTCCTGAGGACTATCAAATTGATGAAACCGCAACGCTAGCTCTTCGTGCTGCGAAACGAGATGGGTGATGATGAGTCGGTAGTCCAGCCCATTTGATACAAAAGACGAAACACTCTCCTGGTTACAGTCCTTGAGTCGCTTTGTTATAAGCGGATTGAACATCGGGTATTGCTGGATGCTTGTCACTCTCTCTACCCGACGACACGACTCGATCTGCTCGACGCCGAAGCTTTCTATAGGGCTTGTGGTCACAATCGTTTCATCGTTCGCCATTCGCGCGTTGTTGGGCCAATTGGTTTTACCGAAGCCGTAAGGGCCACAATCTCCCCCGATACTACACGCACCAAGTGGCGGATATTTCGTGTACTCTTCTGCCCAATCGTTATTAGTAGAATCAGCCTAGTTATTGCGATACTGTCGAAAACAAGGTATGAAGCGCGTAAGCGCGTTGAAACACTTGTATTTTTTCTAAACCCTGGTTATACTTCATAGCAGCAGTGTGCAATGAAGCCGCTCTCCAGGGCGAACACTCCATTGTTTGTTGAGAAGGAGGATTACGTATCCATGCCCACCACGAAAAAAACCAAGACCAAGACGACCAAGATTGACGCGTCAACTTCCGCTCTGACCGACGCCGATCAGCAGGCATTACCCAAAGCAGACACCACGAAGGCCCAGCCTCCTCTGAAGCAGGGCGCATCGACCAAGACACCCAAGAACGCACCCTCCCCGTCTCCTGTTCCCATCATCGGTCGCCAGGAGTTGATCAAGCGTGTCGCCACCCACGCGCAGCTCACGCAGAAACAGGCGGCTCAGGCTCTTGAAACCACGCTCGACGCTATCCAGGAGTCGTTGCAAGCAGGCAGCGAGGTCCGCTTAGTAGGCTTTGGCTCCTTCAAGGTCCGCCGGAGCACTGCTCGCAAAGGGGTGAACCCCCGTACCCGAGAAGAGATCGAGGTGCCCGCAAAAGATCGAGTGCGTTTCGCTCCTGGCAAAGAGCTTTCTGCTGCTGTTGTGAAGAAGTAAGTCATCACATACGTGCTCACTGCTAGTCCTGTAGAAACGTCTGTGTTGATTGGAGAAGTACTTCAGGTCCGTCCTGCAGTACTTCATCCGATTTGTTGTGCTGCGGTGCATTTCTCACGCAAACACCAACGAACGCACGGCAAGTCCGTTCAACTGCTCATGCGCATACGGTAGTGACAGAGTAGTAGCGCGAGTAATCTTCTTACGAGATATTGCCAGGTCAGCACCCCTTCTTCATTGTCTTACAGACCTGATAAAATCCTGTGCTGGCTACTTGGCATATCTGTTCTAAAACCAGCCTCTCATCAGTGATAAATCGTAGAATACATAGCTTCATCTGAAAGTAGGGAAGTCATGAGAGATCGTTCGTAAAGAAGCAATTTTCCTATACGTTTTATTAAGCGCGATGACTCGATGCTTCTAAGAGGTAGAGAAGAGTATGGAGCATGCATTTGGTGCATTCATATTCTTTTCGGTCCGTTTTCCGAAGGAAGTAGCCACTTGCAAGGTTCAAAAAGGCTAATTGTCGTGTTGCGTGGAGGCAAGTATTCAATGCTTTCGCTCGTCACGAACACGACAAAACACCTCTCTTGACTCTCGTATCGCTGCAGAGGTTCTGAATCTTCTCAAGGCCGATACGCCTCAATCAAAACTAAAAATGACTATCTATATATTTATTATATAAATAGTCATTACGGAATCGACGGGCAACGGGTCCTCTCTCACCAACGCTCATGCTCTTCCTTGCGCCTCACGGGGAGTTGTATCTCAAGTTACTGCAGGTCTTAGCACAATAGCAAGTGAGTGAAATGCATTTTCTTATCAAGAAAACGATGAATAAGTTTCGCAAAACTAAAAAAGGTATATCTAGGAGAGTGCCTAAGTATACGTTGAGATTTCACTAGCGATTAGGAAGCGTTACGCAAAATCACCAACCCTGTTGTATTCTACAAAACGATCTAGCAAGAAGTAACTGGTGCTCTTCTACAGGAGTCAAGCGAGTAGGTTTCTATTGCTTGCTTGTTTATGTACAACACGAGTTTTGAAGGTATGCTCCGTAAGAAATGTTTTATCAGGCAAGTGCTTGCAAGCTCTGATGAATATGCTTCGTCGCATATGAATGATGAATATGCTCCTGTTCTAGGCGAATGTTTTTCTGAGATAGATACTCGAAAAGTGTATATTCTTCCTGAGTGAGATGTGGAAGAGAGCTAGCAGTACTAGGAGTACCTGTAACCCAGAAATCCTTGAACGTTTGTAGTGTCGTCTCATCCATCATGAGAGAAATGACATGAGGAAATGTTGCGCGAAGCATTGAAAGTATCCCAAAACCGTGAGCATCTATATCTCCCCAGTAGAGAATAGGGCAACTTGTTAACCAAGATACGTTCGCCAGCTTATTTACAAAAAAGCCGCCGCCGAAGATAGCGAAGGTATTACGAAGCAAGGGTAGTGTAAGAAACGTCATTTTGTTCTCTGTCACAATGCAGATTTGTTCCTGCAATGCAAACGCCGCAAATTGTGAACACGGAAGACTGAGATCAGTTATTGGTAGAGCATATCGTGTAAGTAGTTGGTTATCGAGGAAGCGTACACGAATGAGCGGTTCGTCCTCTCGCAACCCGAAGCGTTGCTCAAATGTAATTGCATCTTCTTGTATTGCTTCTGTGGGAAGGAGAAGCTTGAGCAGTTCTTGTAGAATACTGCGATGCTGTTCAATGAATTTTGTGTGAACGGGAATGGGTAACTCACGAATGTACAGATTTGGTCGAGGATGGTCCAAAAAGTAAGCGCACACAGCGAGCAGACCATTCCAGTCACCATGATGGTCGATGACACGCTGAGGAAAGCGTAGCATCCACTCGTTCAGTTGCGGGATGCGTCTACGGATGAGGAGAACATTTTGTTGAAAGTGTTCAAATTCGTCTTCTTTGTCGAGCATCTGTAGCAGGTCTTGCTGCGTTTCAATAACGATACGGACCGGAAGGTTCTGGTCTCCATGTTGGCGCATCCGCTTAAACTGTGACACGATAGAATAGCCGTAGCCACGTCGCTCTTTTGACTGGCTATGTAGAAGCTCCACTGCTCTGCGAAATGCACTGAATTCAGTTGGTGGTGAGCCAACAGGAAGTGAACAGGGAAAGAACAGTTCATTCCTCAACCAACTCTGCAAAAATGGAAGATACCAGCGTAGAGCTTTTTGTTGTATCTCAGTTGGCGTAATCATGGACGAGTGCTCCTGCTTGTATCGTTTGCTTTTGTTGGTGATATTGTTCTATCGTAAGATTATATACCTTTGAATCGTTCTCTTCTTCATTATTGACTACATAGTGGCAAGCTGAAATGTACGGCTCAATGACATGAATTTTGTCAAGTGGAGTAACAACAAGTAGTTGCAGATCAAGCTGCTTGAACAACTCCATTGCATAGCGGGCGTTCGTCTCGTCAGATTTACTAAATGCTTCGTCCACAACTACGAAGCGAAACGTGCGTTCGCGTCCCTCTTCCTGATCGAGTCCATATTGATATGCAATTGCAGAAGCAAGAATGGTATAGGCCAACTTGGTTTTCTGTCCACCAGATTTGCCTGAGGAGTCCGAGTAGTAGTTCTTGCGTTTGCCGTCCTCTCGATAGAGTTCTTCAGCCGAGAAATCGAGCCAATTACGCACGTCAGTCACTTTGGCAGTCCAACGATCATCCTGCTCGAAGCGTTGTAGGAGTACACGAATTCTCTGAAAACTAGCCTCGTTTGCTTCTGCTGAGCGTTGTTGCGATACATCAGGGAGGCAGGCACGTAATTCATTTTTGAACTCACGCACCTCCTGATCGTGTGTTCGTTCGCTACGTAGTTCAATATAGGTAAGCGGAGTATAGTCAATTTTGTTGAGCGATGAGTTCAGCTTTTCTATACTCATCTCAATTTCTTTTTCTTGTTGCTCTAGCCCAGCTTTGAAGGAGTTAATGTCGATAATCACGTTATCATTGAGCAACTCTTTGAAGCGTTTTGAGTGACGTGGTAGATCCTCACGTTTCGTTTGTTCATAATAACGCCTATAGCGTTCAATAGCCTCTATTGATGCATCAACTTCCTGGGCGATTGTGGAACTCGTTTGTCGAAAATCTTGCATTTTCAAGACAATTTGCTGTCCTAAAGGAGTAATGGTGCCTTGTAGCGAACTTATGCGTCGAACATAAAAGGTTGTTAAAATGCTTTCTTCTCCATCTATCGTATCAAGTGTAAGCTCCTTATGACCGTGTTCATTTTCGACGGAGGCAAGCGGTCCAGCGTCTTCAGGTCTACTTTGACGTTTTCTATCACATACATCGTGCTGAGATGTATATTGATTAATTGCGATTTCAAGCTTTGTGATTGTTTCCCGAAGAGGCGCAGCCTTTCCTTTGATGGTCGTTATCTGTTGCTCGACTTCTGTAAGGCGGGCATTTAATGTGGCTAGACTGGAATTCTTTTCTAAATCGCTTACTTGAGCTTTCAACCCAAGCACGATCTGTTCTTCTTTTCTCCAATCAAGGGCGGCAAAATTCTCAAACTCAAGAAGACGTTGCAGTTTCTGCTGCTTTGTTTGTTCACGACTCTGCTCCTGCTCAATCTGCTTTACTGTAGCAATAAGCGTGGAAAGAGTACGGGCCTGCTGGGAAAGTTGTGCGTCAAGGGCTTGTAGCTTTTCTGTATTGTTCCAACCAAGCACATAGGACGTGCGATCACCCAACTGCTTACGATCATCTTTCTCATGAAGCACGTTATTATGCTTGATTTGTCCACGTACCGTCAGAGCGCGGCGTGCTTGTTGAAACTCTTCGAGTGTCTCGCAACAGAGATAATCGTATTTGTCGATGATGTCAGCATAGAGCCATGAGGTAAAGGGTGTGTCAGCTTTAATCTCTAGCTTATTGTACAGCATGTTAGCATCGGGAAAAATTCCATTGCGCGGCGTACGTTGACTCATACCCACACGATGATATACAAGTCTTCGCCCCAAATGTGTTTTTTCAACGAAGCGGCTGACAGAATAATAATGCTGTTCTGGTACAAGTAATTGTAGCGCGAAACCATGCAGCAGGCGTTCGGTTGCTGCTTCCCAACGCTGTTCAGTTGTGCGAACGCGTATCAGTTCGCCAACAAATGGGATGTCGTCTTCCTCTATATGAAGCACATCAACAATTCGACGACGTAAAGCAATATCATCTGTGGGAATCTGGCTTTTTCGTTGCCTGAGAGAAGTAATTTCTGCTTGCAACGTAAAACAGACATGTTCAACCTGTGTTCGTTCCTGGACAGACGTATCGCGTTCGTCTTTGAGAGTTTCTAAACGAGTTGTTGTCTCAGTGAGCGAAGTTGCCGCTTGTTGGCGCGTAGCATGAAATGCCTCTTCATCTGAATAATCTGCTAGACCAAGTGGTCGTACCAGTACATTGTATTTGCTTGTCTCGTTTTGTTTTGTTTTTTGCTGGGAAGTATGAAATGTAATCTGTTGCTTCAGTTGGGCAATCTGTTGTCCAATCTGATCGTTTCTAATAGCCACGATCAGTTCTATGCGTTGTTGCTCTAGGCGTTTAAGGTCTTCTTCGACCGTTACCATTTGTTTTCGTTGTGTAGCAAGCCCCTGTCCTGCTTCTACAAGTGCTGCTTTCAGCAGTGCAACCTTACGTCCTGCAACGTACACGGGGATAAGTTCTCCACAGCGTTGTGCCTCACGAACCTTTGCCTGTTGCTCGGCATACTTATTGGCATCCTTCATAAGTGGATCAAGTATCTCTAGTTGTCTTTGCGCTAGCAGAATAGCGTTGTGTGCACGCGTCAGATCCTCGAAATTTGTGCGGAGTCGGGAGATACGCGCTTGTGGATTCGTCTTTTCCAACATATGTTCACGAACAAAGGTGTTTAATCCTCCGATTTCTTTCAGCGAGACGATTTGATTAAACAAATCAAAGGCTTTCTCTGAACGCACATTGACAAGCTGGCGGAAACGCCGATTGTACGCGGCAAAGTCAGTAAAGACTTCTGCCCCTTGTGCTTTTAGTTGCTTTCGTAGCTCTGATAGCGTACTGGTGAGGCGAAAGTGTTCTGCAATCGTCAAGGAAGATGCAGCAATAACAAAAAATTTCTCTATGCCATCGTCCTGCACACGAAGAACTTGTGCAAGTGTGACCTCGCGCTGTGTGAAGACATTCTGAAAAACTGCGAGCAAGACCGAATACGATGTTTTGTCACGCAGATATTCAGGGCGTGCCTGGCTACTTGCGCTATCCTTTTGCTTGCTCCATGCACCAAGAATGTACGTCCGTTCGTCACGCTCACGCCGCTTCTCTGTCCCTGAGGCTTGATTATATGTACGACGGTGATAGGGAACGAGCAGCGTAAGCAAAGCATCAACGAGTGTGGATTTGCCCGATGCATTTGCACCCGTGAGGAGTGCTGTTCCGTTACAAGGTGATAGAACCCAGACGTTGTGATTGAATGTTCCCCAGTTATAGACCTCTAAGCGTGCAAGCCGAAATCCATCAGGAAGAACACCGCTTTCATGTGCTCGATGACTCTGATAAATGTGTTCCATATTGCTGTAGTTTCTCCTTGATTTCGAGTAGCTGTTCGGTCGTGATACGTGCCTTAATGATGCGCCGCACTTCAAAATATTCATTGTCCGTGAGATGAGGCATGCGTCTCAAAAAACCAAGTTCCAGCACATGATTTATCGTTGCATCAACTCTTTTATATGCAGTCAGCTCGTTGTTGCGCTCAGGCAAAAAAGGGAGAAGCATATCTTGTAACTGCTTTTTAGTAACCATGCATATAGGGCTATCGAGATTGTTCGACTCGAACTGGTCAAGTTGCTCACGCAACAAAACGCACAGCAATGTCGTGAAATAGTTCAAGCGATCTCTACGCGTAAGTCGCGGTAGTGCAAGTGTATGCCCTTCATCATCTTCTATCGTTGGTTGATGCAGATAAGCAAAGCCGTCCTCCTCATGTACTCGAACCTCAAGCCCAATCTGAGCAAAATAAGCTTGTACCAGATCAGTATGGTGAAGTAGCAAACTCCATGAAGTCGTCTCATCGCTGAAAAGTGGCCCTTGTAGGAGCTTGATAATGGCAGGTGCATAAGCTACTACCGCATTATTTCTCATAAGTACTTCTCCGATAAACAATTCTGGGAAGAATAACTGCTCTTGAGGAGTCAATTCTATTTGAGGATGGGGAAAGTGGAATTGTTTCCTGTTGTGTCATGTCGATAACATGATATGGGCTTTTTGCCGCAAGTGTACAGTATGCGAGGAGTTCGGAAAGTCCTTTCTGTAAAGGGAACTGTTCGAGCAGGTCAGCAAGTGTGCATTCTGGGCGAACTTCTAGCATACGCTCGATATGTTCATTTAGAAGCACTTGATCGACAAAAAATTGCGTGTGAAGCTTTGTAAAATCAATGGCACTCAGGTCTTCTATGGTAGCTTGTGTTGGTTGCTGGTCAACGGGTATTGCCTGAGTGGGTTCCCACAATCCTCGTTCCATAGTCAAAGTGATGTGTGGAGAGCCTTCCAATTCGAGAAATTCCTCCTCACTTGGAGGTATTTGTAAAATGAGGCGCGCCTGCTGTTTAATCTGTAGGACCAACTCTTGTACACGGCGGCTTTCAGCGCGAGCCTCTTCGTCGAGCAGACGACGTAGCTGCTCTGCAATACGCGAGTTCGATTGTATTACTTGTTCTCCTGCTGCTATAAGATGTGCAGGTAAACGTCGTAACAAATCATCCCCGTGTGTAACAGCTTGTAGGTCGGGGAGACGACGTACTTCGTCCAAAAGCGTATAGAGTTGTTCGTGTTGGGAGGGCGCCATTAAAAAATCCCAGAAGGCATAAAAACTGCGCCCTTGATCGGATGATTTGAGAGCACTATCGGCATCAAGTACATATTCGACCAGCGAACCTTTACGCATGGTAGGATGTGTCTGTCTCTCTTGTATGTCACGAGCGATTTCACGGAAACGATCCTCGACAAGATGAAAATCGCGAAGCAGTTGACGTGCAAGTGTGCCCGCTTCAAGAAAACGCTCTCGAAGTTGTGTGGAACTATAACGATCATCCACTTTTCCCGTTTGTCGAATTTCGTCTATCTGTCGTTGAAGTTCATCCCGCTGTTGCTCCAATTGCGCAAGTCGTTGTTGAGGGTCTTCCGTACTTTTATACACAATATCCTGAAGCAACTGCACTACAAGCAGAAACCGTGACTCGGTTCCTACAAATGCTTGTGGATGCATTTCTTCGAGCCAGCCGAGTGCGCGTTCTGTATCGGCGGTCAGTTCAACTACCGGTTTTTCGTTTTTGCCAGGCATGGGAACAATGATGCGAATATAGCGATGATGTTCGTCTGCCCATTCACTCATATACGTCTGTGCGGATCGAGGATAGCGTCCTGGCGCGAAGCTATGAATACGCTCTATCTCGTCTTCCAGATGCTCAACCAATTCGGCGAGAGGGTGGGAGACATGTTGCTCATGCTTGAACTGTTGATGAAGAAAGCCAATAACGAGCGCGGCATGTTCAGCTTTCAAGAGTTTTATCGACGGAGCATATTGTAAGTCATATTCAAGCTGGTCGTAGTCCATTCTGCTCCCTTCTAAATCTATTATTTTCTAAGTATAATGATGTTAAGCGGAATGTACAACTGACTATTGCTCAATGATAGGCCCGGGCAAGCTGGCAATCCATTGTTTCATCGCTTCGTGGAGATGTTTGTCCTTCCATGAATACCACACCTGTACCCATTCGTCACCAAGACTGTTCAATACATTTTTAAATCGTCGAAATGCGCCTTTTCCCATGAGGGCAATCGATAATTTCTCGGCGATATGCCTGTCTTTCAATGCAACGAATTGCTCGACAAAATCTTCCATCCACTGATATGCCTCGTGCGAAGGGATACGCTCAATAGGAATATACTCATCATCCTCAAATTCTTCTGAGAGTCTTTCTTTCTCGTCAGAGTTGAGAGCAAACTCTGAAAAGAAAGATACTTCGCCTGTTAAGCGATAATTAGAAGTACCGGCGAATTGACTCACCAGAGATATTACTCTTGACAGGTGCTTGCCTCACCAGTAATGTAACCCAATGCTACATCTAAGCGGAGGGTACAGTGAGGTCACAATTGAGCTACCGAAGTAAAAAAGAATTG
>JAABUX010002551.1_pt1 | contig 25539 bp, 33 predicted proteins | sample 5561851 | NCBI WGS metagenome assembly JAABUX01 (sample SAMN10711883, study PRJNA513361) | rock metagenome | isolation source: Antarctica rocks | place: Antarctica: Victoria Land, Richard Nunatak red sandstone | collected 2016-01-03 | reverse complement strand
AGCTCCACGAAACGTGCGCGCACTTCGAGCGCCCGAAGTCCGAGTAACACGAGCTCGTGTCCGACAACGTCGTCGGTAGCTGGCGGCGAGCCCTGCAAGAACGCTTCGGCCGCGCGCCGAGCGGCGACATGCCGTAGCCTCTTGGCATCTTCAAGGCGGTGCTCTGCGTCCATGATCGCGGCGCGGAAGTCGTGCCGAGTAACAGTACTCATACGCTCACCTCGCCGCCGAGGATGCTCTCGGCCATGCGAATCTGTGCGAAGTCGGCGTAATCTTGCGCCCTCTTTAGGGTTCGAACGACGTGCGTTAGTGCGCGGCGCCCTTCGCTTTCGTCACGCGCTGCCTCCGCTTGCCGCTGAATGGCTGCAAGCAGGTTCGACCCGAGCTGCATGATCTGGACACGCGCGTCTGCCGGGTCGTCGTGCGAAGCCGAGCGCAATTGCTGGAGCGAGCGCCGGTCGCGCCCAAGTTCGCGCAACTCTTCGACCGCGTCGCGGCCCGCCACTAGCCGCGCCCTAAAGCAGCAGCAAGCGCGCCGTGGGCCGACAACGTGGGCGCGTCGGCCAGATCCGCGACGGTTGCCGTGCGCACGACTAGTGGCGCCCCTGCGCCCATCTGCCGAGTTAGGGCTTCGCGCGCGTCGATGCGCGGATCGGTATTGGTTAGCTTCGGGGCATCTCCGACGAAGCGGTTCACGTGGCGACGCATGTCGTCGTCGATTATCTTCATTTGGAACTCGTTTCTGAAGAGCCCGCGATCGCACGTAGCGTCGACTCGGGCAAGGTGTCAAGGAACAGAGAGAGGCTCGCGTGGCATCGCTCCATGTCGAGCATCCGTCCGCAATCGGGGCACGTTATCGGACGCACCGCCGCGAAATCACCCCACGACATCCATCGGGCAATCGGAAACGGTACGCCGTCATGCTCCTGGAGCGCCAGCGCCTCGTGCTCGACGCCGCGACAGGTCGAGCAGGCGCGCGTCCGACGGACGCGGCTTTCGAGAGACGACAGCCGGCGCATGAGCCCGCTCATGCAATTTCCTCGTCGTCGAGCGCGTCTTCCAATGATTGCACCCGGCATTCGAGCGCCGCATCGGCGATAAGCCTCGAGCCGGCCGTCGCAATCAACGTCAGGAGGCGCGCGCGCGAAGCAGCGTCCACCGAGCCGTCACGCGCCGATGCGATCGCTTCGCCAAGTAATCGCTGGCAGCCACCGATCGTTGTAAGATCGGTGGTACCGCCTGTGTCGCCGGGTGCTACGACGCGAAGCGTGGCTCCCGAGGTACCACCTGTGGCACCCGCTGCACGACGCCGCGCACGGGCGGCCGCCATATTACGACGGCGCGCGGCGCGCTGAGCCGCGGGATCAGAGTACGGCATCAGGCGGCACCGCTAACGGCAGCCGGCGGCTCCGAGGGCGGCATACTCGCGAGCAGGCCGTCGTCGCGCAGGGCGCCGGCGAACAGCTCGACGACGCGGCCGACAGTACGAAGCGCAAAGCGGTCTTCGATGTCGCGTCCATCGCGACCAGTAACGTTGACGGTTAGATCAATGCGCATGGCAAGTCCATCATATCGAAAAGCGTCACGCTTTCAAAGCTATTAGCGGGAGACGTCGTCGTACGCACCGCGTCGCGAGTATGCGCTCGAAACCGACTCGCCGTACGGGCTCGTGTAACGAAACTCGAAGCCTTCGACGACGATCCCATCCGCGGCCACTTCCGCATCGCGCTTCGCACGCGCATCCAGGAAACGTTGAACGGCGACGCCAGCTTCTTCGGGCGTTCTCGCCTCAGCACGGATGCGGGTGAGGGCTTCGTCTTCGTACCGTGTGACCGGCACTGCCGCCGTTATGTTATTGAGGGTCTTTTCGGGACCGTTATCGTACGACTTGCGTCGTCGCTGATCGCGTTGACGGGCAATGGCTCCGCATTTCGTGCTACAGAACAGTCGCCGCCGACCGTGGAGTGGCTTCGCGCAGATTGCGCAGTCATTCATGTTATTGCGGGTCATTAGCGGCTCCAAAGACACCTTCGAGAAGGCGCTGAGCTTTCTGCTGAAGTTCCCAGTCGAGAGCGCCGCCCAGCGGCTGGCCGGAAAAGCGGTCTTCCTTTTCGGAGAGCTCGACTTTGATCGGCGTGACCTCGTCGAGACCACGCACGCGGCGCTGGAACGTCAGAACCGCAAGCCCAATTTTTATGATGTCTGCGCCCCTGAGCTCGCCAGCGCGCAGAGCCGCCAGCGCCTGCGCAAAGACTTCATCGGCAAGCTCGTCCACCCGCAGCTCTTGCTCGATCTGCACCGCAGCGGCGCGCTCCGCTCGACGAGCAGCCTGGTCCAGGGCGACCTCACGCGCCGTCGCTTGCGCGCCGGTCGCGACGTTTTCGCGATATTCGCTACGTAGGACGGACCAGGGTTTTGCGTTGCCATTACGGCTGTTTCGTGCGGCCGCGTGCTCGTTCACCGTGCGTACCGAAACGCCGAGGCGCTGAGCGATTTCCGCAGCCGTCGAGTCGCCGACCACGTATTGCTCGCGCACGTCCGTCCAATTGATCCGGCTTGGTGTAGGCTTGTCCGTCATGGGGAGTGCTCCAAAGTCTTGTCCGTGCGGCCGACTCGATCGCGCAGTGCGTTGAGCCGCGCCACGCGCTCGGCGAGTTCCGCGCTCGGTGGGCGGCGGCCAAACAGCGTTGCGAGCCAAACGATTTGGGTTTGCAGTGGATCAAGGTCGCCGACGATGGCCACGTACGCGGCGGCGACCTCATCCATAGCAAGAGCGTCGATCATGATGCGTCCTGTCGTCGGTACTCGGATGAGAGAGTTTCTGCGGCAGCGCCGGCGACAATGGCGGCGGCGTCAACAAGCGCCACGGTGTCGGGATCGCTCACGAGACGCCAGGCGGAGATCGGCGGCTCGCCGTGGAGCGCCCACGGACAGCCGCACCCGATGCAAACGCCTAAAGCGCGAACGTCTTCCAAGTCGGCGGTTGACATCGCCGTGAATCGGTGCGCGGTCGCCGGAGGCGCACCGAGCTCGCGGAGGTAGGCAATGACGTCGAGTTTGCGCGCTTTGACACGCTGGGTGAGAGCCGCGGACATCGGCGGCTTTACCAAAAGATTGTTGCCATCGACGCCGATCGTATGGCCGCGGCGAGCGAGCTCGCGAAGAATTTGCGCAGCGCTCATACGCATTGTCCCTCTTCGTCCGCCCCTAACGGATCAACCGGATTTACCGGAGTAACCACCACCTCGGACGGAGTTAATCCGGTTGATCCGGTTAATCCGTTAAAGGGAACGGCGTATATGGTTTTCGTCGGGCGGCCACCAGAGGCGCCGCTCGGCGTCGTCAACATCCGGAGCAGATTGCGTTCGATCAACGCGTCTCGCGCATTCGAAATGCGCTCCGCGCTCATATTCTTCCCTAAGATACGATCGACGTCGACCGACGTGAGCCCGTCTGGGTACGCATCACGAGCAGCAGTAAGTAGTCGATCCTGAGTCTTGTCCCCACGCATGCCGCCAAAGACGTGCTCGACGGTCGCGACGGAGTAGCGCCAGCATGATTGGGCCGCAGCTACGTGTACCGCACGAATCTGCGCGTCCCCGTCAAGCACGGCGTATGCCGTAGCGAGGCGCAGGCGTTGACTCGCGCTCCGCGCGGTCAGATCGCCCGCGAGCCCGTCTCTATCTTCCTCCGCGTTGTAAAGTGCCGCCCACGGCTGGCGAGCGTCCGACGCAAAGGCAATAAGCCGATCGCTCTGACGTCCGATCGCGTGCTTAAAGGTCGCGCTGAACGCATCGTACGTGGAGTCAGGGATGACGCCGCCAAAGGGCAGTCGCTGCGACCGGCGTGACGCGACGAACAAGAATCGATTGGCAAAGCCGTTTGACATCTCCGATTCGTTCAGGCGCTCCCTGAGCTCGCGGGGAGTTACGTGCGCAATGACGGACACGTGATGGTTACGAGCTATGACCCGGTCCTTCGAGCGCCGGACTTGCAGCGGTGCCCCGTCCCACGCATCGCGAAGTATCATCGACAAGGTCGAGCCGTCCCGCCCCGCAACAGCGAGCACCCGCGCGAATTCGCGTTCTATGACTAGTAGACGCGGATCAACCGGATTTACCGGATCAACCTCACCAGCCCCAACGTCCTCGGCTACCCCGAGCTCCGTGACCACCGCTTCGCCAGAACCAAAGCCGCCGAGAGTTCGCGATTCGAACCACGACTCGTCGATCCGACGTAATAGCGGACGGACGACGGCGTAGCTCGTGCCTTTTCCGCCGCTTGACGTCTTGCCGACAAGCACGATGAAGAGACGCGCCGGATGGCGGTCATCATGGATTCTCGCATTGACGTTGCCGCCGGCAATATTTCCGACTGCGGCGAGCATCGTGAACAGTAGCGCCGCCGGATCGGCTTCAGTTTTCGGCGCCACCGCCCGCACGAATTCGCCGGCAGGTCCATACAAAGCCGCGTCGTCGAGCGTCGGCCAAGGCGACGCATCGCCCCAGTTTACTTGGGGCTTGTCGACCGCGCGCTGAGCCCCAGCATCGGCGTCAGAACCAACTTCGATGCCCTCCGTCAACCTTGGATCAATAATGTGGGCTGTCATGCAGACCTCCGTGGCATGGCACGCAACTCGGCGGCTGCAGATCGCTCGGCACGTTCCAGTAGCTTGATGCCGATCGCGCCATGCGCCGCAAAATCATCGACGGGACAACATGCCAAGCGACCATCGTAGTCGAGCCACTCGAGGACCCACGCCCGGTCGAGCAACGTTGGCCATAACGGGTCGCGCTCGTGGCCGCCGGCGTGCGAGTCTGATGCGTGCCGCGTGACAGGCGGCAGCGTCACGCCGAGTCGCGCGCTAACGCGGTGACGGACCTCGGTGATGTCGGCGTGGACGAGACGCTCGGCGTCGTCGATACGGTGCTCGATACAGTAACGCGCCGACTCGCGCTCGAGCTCGGCGCGGACATCCTCAGGTGTCGCGCGTCGCGCCGGTCGCGATCGGAACGTACGGTCGCTCGGTGGAAAGAGGTCAGCGACGCGGATGCCGAGCGCCTGCGTAATGTCTTGCAGCTCGCACCCAGCGAAGCACTTGAGCAGTATTCGGCCGTCGTAGCCGTCGCGCAGAGAGAGGCTGAGGCTCCGGCTCCCGTGACAGGTCCCCGGCGCACGCTGGCCGCCGGCGACTGGGCGCGCATCAGGAATGTGCGACGCGATATCGGCCGCCGTCATCGGTCGAGCCGCGCGATAGCCAGCCTGGCCGCCGCCGCGTCATGTGGCGACGACGACCGTGCCAAGATCCGTAGCGCGCGCAGGAGTGCGTCTCGCCGTAGCGGTTCGGGCGGCGGTGCAGCGGCGCGTGTCATTGCGCGCCGCCGATCGGATTAGCGGTAATATACTCATCGAGTCGATTCGGACTCATCATTTCAAGCTCGCGATGTACGCGGCAAGGTCGGATTCCCGTACTCGCACGGCGCGACCAATGCGAACGCTCCGGATGACGCCGCCTCGGATCAAGGCACGAACGGTGCTTCGACCGGCACCGAGGCGCTCACAGACGTCTGGCTCCGGACGCAGTAATCGGTCTTTGACAACATCGTCTTGTTGGTCCATGGTGCCGTAGTGTGTTGCTTGGTACAGCAGGGCCCACGCTTAAAGACGACGGAAATGGGTTATATAATGTCACAACAAAAGGGACGCCCTTCTCTCCGTCGATTACCGCCCGGTCTCGCCGCCGAGTTTCGCGCCGACTTCTCGCAAAAAATGCGCGCAAGAACTCGCTTTAATGGTGAAGGCCGCGAGGTTCGCCATGCGGCTGTCACGAGTAAACAGATTGCAGCCGCATTTCGCCCACGAGGCTCGTTCCTTGAGTTGCCCGCGCGCAATATTCGGTGGGTGCAACGCGCTCGTCAACGCGACAATGACTTGGCAGCGCTCGACGCTATTGAGTTAGCTGAAAGAGCAGACCGCCTCGGACGCCGCTTGTCAGAGTCCGTATTAACGAAGGTCGAGATGTTCCTAAGTAGTCGCGAACCGAATGCGGCGATCATCGTCTTTCCGGACCAAGGGCAGACACTGGCTGCGGACATCACGGCGCTTATCGGCTCGACAACGTTGTGTTCTCCGCGAGAACTGAAGCGCATCCGAGAAAAGCTCGAACATAAGTTTGCGAGCTACGAACATGCTAACGCTTTCGAGCCGGTCCGCGGCGCGATCACTTCTATTCAAAAAGAGCTGGGTTCAGACTTACCACAACGGTTCAGGATGCTTCGGCAGGCAACATTGCTTACTGAGATCAATGGGATTGCCGTTCCGGCGAATGGAAACGCTTACTCCGCACCGTCGACGCTGGCAATCCTCTCACAGCGTCGGCAGAATCCTTCTGCGGGGAATCTGCTCGATGAGCATCTATAAGCGGCGATCAAAGCGCTACGCGGTTCTTCTTCCGCCGACGATCGTCGACGGCAAGACTGTTCGGAAAAGCCTCGGGACCTTCGCGACAAAGCGCGAGGCTGAGGCTGCCGAGCGAGAAGCTCTCGTGGCGCGCGAACGTGGCATTGATCTGTCGCCGAAGACAACTACCGTTAGAGATCTCGTGAATCGTTTCATCGCCGATCGTCGCACGCTTAGGCGTAGCGCAAAAACGCTCGAGGAATATCAGCGTATCGCCGATCTCTATATCGCGCCGCGCCTCGGATCGGTCATCGTTTCGAAGCTAAAGCCGGCCATGGTCAGTGCTTGGTCCGCTGAGCTCACTTTGCGCGGGGGGAAAAACGGCACCCCGATTTCGATCAAAACGACACGACACGCCTATGCGCTGCTGTCGTCAGCGCTGAGGTGGGGCGTTCGCCTCGAGCTGGCCGGCCGGAACGTATGCGAGAGCGTGGACGCGCCGAAGCCGCTGCCGCGAGAGGCCAAGGCGCTGACGATGCCCGAGGTTCTCGAGCTCATGAAAGTCGCTCGAGAGACGCGTTGGGGGCCTTTCATTACGATCGCGTTGAACTCGGGCGCGCGCCGCGGTGAGCTTCTCGCTCTTCGTTGGGCCGACGTCGACCTCGAAGCCGCCCGGATGACGCTTCGCGCGTCGCTCGCCCAGACGGCGGCCGGCACCTCGATCAAGTCCACGAAATCCGGCCGAGTTCGAGTCGTCCCGCTGTCCGGGAGCGCAGTCGACGCCTTTCGCGCACAGCGACGCATGCAGGCTGCAGATCAGATCCGCCTCGGTCCCGGCTATAACACCGATTCCGATCGGCCAGTATTCACGGACGGCTTCGGAAAGCGGCTGACACCCAAAGCCGCGACGAACGGAGTAGCACGGCTCGCCGAAAAGGCAAGAATCTCGACGACCTCGCTCCACGCGCTGCGACATACGGCGGCGTCGATGCTGATCGGCTCCGGCGTCGATGCCCGGACGGCCGCGACGATTCTCGGTCACGCGAATCCGTCTATTACCCTCGGCATCTACGCGCACGTTCTCGAGGGCTCCGAGCGCGCGGCGATCGACGTACTGGGCGCACGGCTTGCGGAAGCCTTGCGCAAAAATCCGGCTTGAGTGCCGCGGTTGCACAACGGTTGCACAATACTGCAACCGACGGCAATCCTCAGCGACCCTCAGTGGCACGGTTCCTTCACAAATTCGAACGTTTTTGACACAGAGCAATAGGTGGCGACCCTATCATGACGGATTCAAATCCTGTCCCCGCAACCATTAAGAAGCCCGCAACGTGCGGGCTTCTTGTTTTGGCCAACGCTATCGCTTAGCCATGCAGATACGGTTGCATCCGCGCTTGCGCTAACGTCTGCCGGCATCCCAGGTCTCGAAGCTGCTGATTCCCGGCTCGCTAATCACAACGGGTTCGTCAGCGGTGGCGACCTCACCCGATCGTCGCATCGGACCGTTTCATTAATCGTTAAGCACCTGAGGCGAACAATTCGCGTACTGCACCGGCTCCTAACCGCCGGGCGACGCAAGCGCTACGCGACGAAGCCGCGACCCACGCGCAGGACGAGGAGACGACGCAATTCCCACGCTTACGCGAAGTCCTCGACGCAACGAAGTGGGCGGCCGTTACGGCGCAATTCGACCGCGAGAAAGGGCTGGTTGCGTAGAACGAGAGCGCCCTTGCGTGGGTAGGAACGGCACATGAACCCCGAAATTTCTTCGACCGACCGAATCGTCGATCGCGTCTCGCGCAGTACCGTGCTCGACCCGCTCGCGGACGCGCTGCAGCCCGCCGTACGGCGTTCGCTCGACGGCGACGGGGCGTGGGCGCCTTTAAAGTCGCTGCTCCATGGCACGCCGCTGGGACATCTGCTGCACCCGGCCCTGACAGACGTGCCGATCGGCGCCTGGACGATGGCGGCCGTATTCGACGGCTTGTCGTTCGCCGGCATAAGCGAATTCGATCGCGCCTCCGACGTCGCCATCGTGACCGGCATCGCCGGCGCGGTCTTGGCCGCCGCGACGGGGCTTGCGGAATGGGCGGACACGAAAGACGAACCGAAGCGCCTCGGCATGGCGCACGCATCGCTCAACACGGCGGCGCTTATGGCCTACGCCGGATCGCTCGCGCTTCGCGCCGCGCATCGCCGGCGCGCCGCCATCGGCGCAGCCTATGCCGGATTTGTCATCGTCGGTCTTTCCGCATACCTCGGCGGCGAGCTGAGCTATAATCATCAGATCGGCGTCAAACACACCGCCCGCCCGATCGAACCGTCGGACGACTTCGAGGCGGTACTCGACCTCTCGCAGCTCGCCGGCACGACGCCGCAGCGAGTCGACTACCGCGGCATCCCGGTACTCCTCTCGCGTGACGAACGGCACGACATATCGGCCGTTGCGGCGACCTGCACGCACCGTGGTGGACCGCTCGAGGAAGGCACGTTCGCCGACGGTTGCGTGAAGTGCCCGTGGCATGGCGGCGTGTTCTCGCTTGCAGACGGCGCCGTGCGCGAAGGTCCGCCCGTATATCCGCTCGCGCGTTTCGAAGTCCGCGTCCGTAACGAACGCATCGAGCTACGTCCGCGATACCTCTCGACGGCGGCCGCGTCCGGCTAAGTCGCTCCTCGACGGGCGAGACGTTGCGCGCCCACGCCGCCGGCGCGGTCGCCGCCACGAATAGCTGTTAACCGTAACGGCCGGTAATGTAATCCTCGGTGCGCTTGTCTTTAGGTCGCGTGAAGATTTCGGCCGTCGTACCGACTTCGATTAGTTCGCCGAGCAAGAAGAATGTCGTAAAATCCGAGATGCGCGCGGCCTGCTGCATCGAGTGGGTGACGATGACGACCGTATACTGCTTCTTCAGCTCGCCGATCAGATCTTCGATCTTCGACGTAGCGATCGGATCGAGCGCCGAAGCCGGCTCGTCCATGAGGATGACTTCGGGTTCGACGGCGAGGACACGTGCGATGCACAAGCGCTGCTGTTGACCGCCGGAAAGATCGAGCGCGGAGCGGTGCAGCCGATCCTTCACTTCATCCCACAGTGCCGCCGCCCGTAGGCTTTTCTCACAGCGTTCGACCAAGCGTTTCCGGTTACGCTCGCCGTGAATTTTCGGTCCGTAGACGACGTTCTCAAAAATCGTCTTCGGGAACGGATTCGGCCGCTGAAACACCATGCCGATGCGGTGGCGGACCGTGACCGGGTCGATCTCGGGCGCGTAGATATCGATGTCGTCGAGCGTAATCTTGCCTTCGACCCGCGCGCCGGGCGTCAGATCGTGCATGCGGTTGAGCGCGCGCAAGAACGTGGACTTTCCGCAGCCCGAAGGGCCGATGAGCGCCATGACCTTACGGGCGGGAATGGCGAGGCTCGCCTTCTTCATCGCCTGAAAGCTGCCGTAGTACACGTCGAGCCGGTCCACGTTCATCTTGTTCTCGACGGCTGCGGCGTCCGTGCGCGATTGCGATTCGATCATGAGGCCTTCCCCGTGAGACGCACGGTCAGCGCCCGGCCGACGACGCGTGCGAAGATATTGAACGCTAGGACCATAACGAGCAGCACGAGCGCCGAGCCGTTGGCGATGCGGTCGGCGTCGGGAACGAGCGCCTCACGGTGTGTCGACCAGAGATGCACCGCCAGCGTTTCAGCCGTATGGAACGGACTCCAGTCGTAGGCGCTACGGCCGTAGCTCACCGAGGCGCCCGCCGTGTAGACGAGCGCGGCCGTCTCTCCAAAGATGCGTCCGGCGACGAGGACGATGCCGGTCGTTAGCGGCCCGATGGCACTGGGAAGCACGACCTGCAAGATCGTCTGCCAACGCGTTGCCCCCAGTGCCATCGACGCCTCGCCGTACGTCGCCGGGACGCCGACGAGCGACTGCTGCGTCACGCGCATGAGTGCGGGCAGATTTAATAACGTCAGCGTCAACGCGCCGCCGAGCGCGGTGAAATGCCAGTGAAAGGTCTGCACGAATACGAGCAGCCCGAACAGCCCCATCACGATCGACGGCACGGTAGCAAGCGATTCGGCGCTGAACTGCACGAGGTCGCGGAAACGCCCGGGCCCCGCGTACTCCTGCAGATACATCCCGGCTGCGACTGCGATCGGCACCGTAAAGACGAGCGTCAGCACCAGGATATAGAACGAGTTGAAGATCTCGGGTCCGATGCCGCCCCCGGCATTCGCGGCCGACGGCGAGCCGGTCAAGAAACCCCACGAGATGACGCGTGCACCCTTGAACAGCACGTACACGACGAACGCCACCAAAAGTCCCAGCACGAAGAGCGCAGACGTCCAGAGCAGGGCGGTCGCAATGCCGTCGATCGCGCGCCGCGAGCGAGCTTTCGTGTTTCCTAACGACTCGCTTACCGGAATCGCCGGAGCAACGCTTTGCATCGTTACGCCCGCTTCCGCACCGCGAAGCGGATTGCGACGATCAGTGCCATGGCGATGAGTAACAACAGAAACGCCATCGAGAAGAGCGCATGTTGTAGCGCCGAGCCGTCCGGCGCGTCGCCCATGTCCATGACGATTTCCGATGTAAGTGCGCTTGCGGGCGTGAGCAGCGAGTGCGGGATCACGTTGGCGTTGCCGAGCACCAGCTGCACCGCGAGCGTTTCACCGATCGCCCGCGCTACGCCGAGGATGACGGCAACGGCGATGCCGCTCGCCGCGGCCGGTACCAGGATACGCCGGATCGTCTCCCAGCGCGTTGCGCCCAGTGCCGCCGAGCCTTCGCGCAGCGCAGTCGGAACCACCAGCAGCGCGTCTTCCGATAGCGAGATGACCGTCGGCAGGATCATGATCGAAAGCACGATGCCCGCAGCGAGCAGCCCGTCTCCGTCCGCATGAAAAACCCGGGAGATGGCCGGCACCAGCACCGTCAGGCCGAGCCAGCCATAGACGACCGACGGAATGCCGACCAGCACTTCGATCGCAGGCTTCATCGCCGCCGCGACGCGCTTCGGCGCCAGCTCCGCGAAAAAGACGCCGACCGCGACGCCGAGTGGGCCGCCGACGCAAATGGCGAACGCGGTCGCCACGAGCGACCCGACGATAAACGGCGCCGCACCATATTGATGCGCAGAATCGTCGAAATTTGGCGAGAAAAGAAATTCGAACGGCGAAACGTGGTCGATGAAAAACAGCTTCGTACCGCTGACCGCGAGATAACCGAGAACGAGCGCGATCGCGATGACGAACAGCCCGGCGCACGCGACGAGGAACGCACGCGCGACTCGTTCGTCGCGGTGCGCCTTTCCGGCTCGAGCGGCTAACATCACGTCATCCTCGTCAAAATGCACGTGGGAACGCCGGCTAGAGCGCTCCCACCTCCGATTCGTCTTACCCTGCCGGGATTAGCGATCCGTCTCGGAAACCTTCATGTCGCGCACGAGAATGTAGCCGGTCTTGGCCATCAAGGCGCTATTGCTTTGCACGAACGCGAGAAACCGCGAAATTTCGGTGCTCGGCGGACCGTTCGTGTACATGTGCTCGTACGACCAGAACGGGTACTTGCCAGACTGGACGTTTGCGTCGTTCGGCGCCATGCCGTCGATCGACACTTCCGCAATGCCTTGCTGGTTGTGCGTGCCGGAGAACGATGCATACGAGATCGCGCCGGGCGTTTGCTTGACCTTTTGCACCACGGTGCCGGTCGCGTCTTCGGTCAGCGTCGTCTTCGATAGCGCCGTCGAACCCATCAGCGTCTTGGTGAAGACCGCTCGCGTACCCGAACTTGCGGGGCGATTGATGACGGTTATTGCCTGATCCTTACCGCCGACGTCTTTGAAATTAGCAACTTTGCCGGCGAAGATGTCCTGGATCTGCTTCTTGCTGAGGTTGGTGACGCCCGACGCAGGATTGACGACGACCGAAAAGCCGACGACGGCGACCTTGTGGTCGACCAGATCCGTGGCGCCCGCCGGAGCCTGTACGTCGGAATCGCCGACGTCGACGGACTTATTTGCAACGAGCGCGAGGCCGGCTTTCGATCCGCCGCCGGTCACGGAGATCTTTACGTCGGTATGCTGCTTTTGATAGGCCTCCGCGGCCGCCGTGACCAGCGGCTGTAAGGCGGTCGAACCCGCCGCGGTGATCTGCGAATCGGCGAAGGCGCCGGTCGGGACGGCGATGGCCAGCCCGAGCGAAATGGCCGCGAATGCGGACCTGAGCATGAAGTTCGTCCTCCTCGGAATCGTTCCGATGGAATGAGTGCGGCGAGCGCCGTCCAGCGTGCCGTTCGAAGCATATCGTAAGCTTAACCCGTTGTTAAGGCTTCATTAACGACGCTTCGCTGCAGCAGGGTGGCGATTCGACACACGAACAACGCGCTTTCGTTCGCGGAAGTTCGGCGCGGCGAGCCGAAATCAAGAGGGTGCGCGAACACGAGCGCAGCGGCACGGACGTCGTAGACGGCCTTCGCGGCTTCGCGGTGCTCTGGGTGCTCTGCTACCACACCTGGCTCTTTTCGTGGTACACCCCGGCGGCCAAGGTCTTCGGCGTCGATCTCCCGGTCGACGTGCTGCCGCGCGTCGGATATCTCGGCGTCGATCTGTTCTTCGTCATTAGCGGCTTCTGCCTTTTCGCACCCTACGCGAGCGAGGCGGTCGCACGGCGCTATTCCGCGCCGGGCGCCGGATTTGCGTTGCGCCGTGCGGCAAAGATCGTTCCGTCGTATGCGCTCGCGCTTGCAGCGACGGCACTCGTCGCGCTGGCAAACGGGCAGGTCCGGCCCGACCCGGGTCTCGCGCGATCCCTCGTTGCGCACGCCACGTTCCTCAACAACTTCTACATCGACCCGTTCGGCTACACGAACTCTGTTTTCTGGAGCCTCGCGGTCGAAGTGCAGTTCTATCTCGCCTTTCCGCTGGCGGCACGGTCATTCGCCCACCGGCCCTTCGCAACGGCACTCGGGTTCTTTGCGCTGGCAGCGGGCTATCGTATCGTTTTCGCCGGCTGCTGTCTGCAAGACGAAGTCGTCATGCGCCAGCTGCCCGCATACCTCGATCTGTTCGCCGCGGGGATGGGCGCGGCGTACCTGGTCGCCGCCGCACGCCATGCCGACGCGTGCCGCGCGCCGCATCCGGCCGTATGGACGTTTGCGTTCGCCGCGGCCGCGCTCTTCGTTTGGCGCGTCGCCACCGGCGCTAGCGACGTCACCTACGTTCCGGACGGGCGCGAGCGCTTCGACATATACGGACGCACGATGCTCGCGCTCGGATTCGGCGGGCTGATCGTGGCGGGATGCAACGCCGCACGTCCGCTGCACCGCCTCGTGGCCAATCCGCCGCTGCGCTTCCTGTCGGTCGTCTCCTACAATCTCTACCTCTGGCACACGCTCGTAATGATCTGGCTTTGGAAACACGACGTGCCGCGCGCCGCAACGAGCGATCCGCATGCCGACGATCGCTGGAAGGGACCGTACATCGCACTCGGCTGGAGCGTGTCGCTTGCGATCGCCACGGGGGTCACCTATTTTATCGAGCGTCCGCTCCTGGCGACTATCAAGCCGCAGCGGTTCGCATTCGATTGGCGACGCGTCGCGCGAAGCGCTAGCGCGCGGCGAACGCGGCGGATCGTTTCGCGGGGAACTCGCACGTGAACGTCGCGCCGAAGCCGAATTCCGAATCCGCCGTAACGGTGCCGCCGTGTGCCTCGACGATCTGCTTGACGATCGACAGACCGAGGCCCGTGCCGGCCGCTTCGCGCGCGCGGGAGCGGTCCACCACGTAGAACCGCTCGAAGACGTGCGGCAGATCGTTGTACGGAATGCCCACGCCCGTGTCGCGCACGACGAGCGTCGCGCTGCCGTCGTTGGCGCGCACGTCCACCGTTACCGTTCCACCGGCCGGCGTATGGCGCAGCGCGTTATCGATCAAGTTGACGAGCACTTGCGCGAGCCGGTCGGGATCGCCGTCGATGCGCGTGGCGTCGGCGGCAAGGCGCAGCCGCACGTTCACCTGCGCGGCCCGCGGCTCGAGCGTTTTCACGATATTCGCGGCCACGCTCGCGAGGTCGACGTCCTCACGCCGCAGACGCAAGCGTCCGCCTTCGGCGCGGGCGAGCTCCAATAAGTCTTCGACCAAGTGCACCATCCGGTCGACTTCATGCTTGACCTGCGGCAAGAACAGCGTGAGAGCTTCCGTGTCTTCGGTATTCTCCAGGATCGTCTCGATCATCAAGTTGATCGAAGATAGCGGCGTGCGCAGCTCGTGCGAAACGCTCGCGATGAATTCGCGACGCGTCGCCTCGAGTTCGTGCAGCCGCGTCTCGTCGCTTGCGATGACGAGCACGCCGCTCGCCTCGTCGAATGGCAGCGTCGCGACGGTGAGCATGCGGGTGCCGCTGGCGCGCGAGAGCGCGATGCGCCCGCGCGAGGGATGTCCGGCCAGCGCCTCGCGCACTCGCCGGTCCAGTTCGAACGACGGCACGATTTCGATCACGTGGCGGCCGAGCACCGTTCGCGCGCCGATCTCGAAGATGGCGCCGGCGGCTGCGTTGAGCGAATCGATATGGCCCCGTCCGTCGAGCGTCAGGATGCCTACGGTTAAGGACCGTAGCAACTGTTCAAAGCGCCCGTCGGCCGCCGGTTCGGCGGCGGCATCGCCGGAAGATTCGGCCGCGATGGCGGCGTCGGCCGCCGCCTGGCGTGCGCGCGACCACGACAACGCGACCGTTGCAGCACCGGCCGCGAAGCCGATGCCCAGATCCAGCGGCGTCACTCCTTGAACATGTACCCCCGGCTGCGCACGGTGATGATGCGTTGCGGATTATTGGGGTCGATTTCGACCTTCTCACGCAGCCAGCGCACGTGGACGCTAATCGTCTGATGTTCGCCCTCGAAGTCGTAACCCCAAACTTTATCGAGCAGCGTCTGACGCGTGACCACGCGACCGCGGTTCTCCATCAGCACTTGCAACAGGCTGAATTCCTTGGGCGCGAGCGAAACCTGGCGACCGCGGACGCTGAGCGATTGGCGCGATGGATCGAGCGAGATTTCGCCCACGGAGATCGCCTCGACGCGCGTCGACATATCGGTCGCGCTCTGACGGCGCAACCGCGCTTTGACGCGCGCGAGAAACTCGTGCAGCGAGAAGGGCTTGGTCACGTAGTCGTCCGCGCCGAGTTCGAGCGCCAGTACCTTGTCGATCTCTTGGTCGCGCGCCGTCAGCATGATGATCGGCACGCCGCTGTGCTTGCGGATCTCCTTGCACGCCTCGATGCCGTCGAGCAGAGGCAACATGATGTCCATGATGATGAGGTCGGGGCGCTCGCTAACGGCAAGCGCGATCGCGGTGCGTCCGTCGCCGGCCGTCGCCACCGCATAACCGTTGCGTTCGAGGTTGAAGCGCAGCGTCTGCAAGATCGCGGACTCGTCGTCGACGATTAATATCTTCTTCGTCTGCGGGCCGGAGGCCGCCATAGAAACCCCTCCCGTTGCGTAAAGCGCGACGGGTTTGCGGCCTACATACCGTACGCGGTCGACGGTCGCCTTCATGCAGTCGCCGCCACGCCGAGCTCCGCGCTGCCGAGCTCCGCGTCGTCGAAGGGGCCGTCGTCGTGCGGCCGCTCTACCTCGAACGCGACGTCGCGACCGAATGCGCGGCGAAACATATCGGCTTTAAAGCTCGCCGCCTGGGTCTCGGGCGTCACGTCCTGCGTCGCTTGCAGCCGCAACACGACGCGATCGGCTTCCACGCGCGCCTGCACCGCCGAGACCAGCGCGAGCTTGCGGCAGTCGAGACCATCGGCGAGACGCAATAATGCCGCGAGACCTTCGACCTTCGCGCGCACCGCCGGCGGCGCCGCTTCCCATTCGAGATGCGTGGGCTTGGGGAGCGCCTTGCGGTGATAGCGTACGAGCAGCGCGATCGTCTCGATCTCATCGGGCCGCCAGCCCGGCAAACCGGCATTGCGCACGATGTAGGCGCCGTGCTTGTGGTGGGCGCTTGCGGCGATCGCGCGGCCGACGTCGTGCACGAGCGCCGCAGCGAACAACGCGTCGCGGTCGGCCGGCTCGAATGCGTGCAAACCGCGCGTCCGATCGAACAGCGCGAGCGCGAGCGCGCCGACGTGACGTTCGTGTCCGCCGACGCCGCCGAACCGCCGCGCGAGCGCGTGCGCGGCGTCGAAGCGCCGGGTGCGCTGATCGTCGAGCCGGCGCCCCAGTGCAACGTCGCGCTCGAGATAATCGACGACGATGCCTTCGCGCAGCGCCCGTTCGCTCACCACGAATTCCTCACGCCCGAGCGCGCGTGCGATGCCGAGCACCACCGCGTTGCCCGCCACGATGATATCGCTGCGTCGCGCGTTCATTCCGGGAACCTTGCGCCGTTCGGCCGGCGTCATCGCGCGCAGGCGTCCTTGCAATTCGCGCAAGTGCTCGACCGACACGACGAAGCCGTGTGCCCGATCGGGCGCAGCTCCGGCGGACGCCGCTGCAAGCGCCGCGAGGCCGAGCACGGTTCCCGACGTCCCCACCAGAACGTCGAACGCATATCCCGCAAGCTCGCTCGCGACGGGCTCGACCACGCTCGCAATATGCCGGTCGAGCGCGTCGTACGATTCCGGCGTCTCGCGGTCGCGCAAGAAGTCTTCGTAGAGCCGCAGGCTACCGAGCTTGACGCTGCGCAAAAAATGCGGCCGGTCGGCGTCGCCGACCACGAACTCGGTCGATCCGCCGCCGATGTCGAAAATGCAGATCAGGCGTCCATCGAACGCAAAGCCGCGGCTGACGCCGAGGTGAATCAACCGCGCTTCTTCGGTCGCATCGAGCACCGCGATACGCACGCCGCTGGCTGCCTCCACAGCGTCGACGAAGTCGGCGCCGTTCATCGTCTCGCGCACGGCCGACGTCGCAACGGCGCGGATATCGGCGGCGCCCGCCGCATGAGCCGCTTGCGCGAAACGCGCGATCGCATCGACGCCGCGCTGCATCGCCTTCTTCCCGAGCACTCCGCGAACAAGTGCGTCGCCGCCGCCGAGCCGCACCATTTCGCGCGCGCGCAAGATCGTGCGCGACGTTCCATAGGCAGCATCCAGCTCGACGACGATGAGGTGGATCGAGTTCGTTCCGACGTCGATCGCGCCGAGGATCATCGGTGCCGGGGCTACTCTGAGGAGCGGGTCGGGACCTTGCAGAAGCCTGCGTCGTGGTCTGCTGCGCCGGCTATCCTTTCGCTGCGGGCGGCGACACGACGTTTGTGGTAGATGCGTCGCGCATCAAATACGGCAGCGGCGCGCTCGCCGAAGTGGGAGCGGAGGCGCGCGATGCCGGCATGCGCCGCGTCGCGCTCATCACGGATCCGTATCTTGCGACGTCGGCGTACGTCGACACGGTCCTGCGTTCGCTCGAGGCTGCCGGCTGCGACGTCGCCGTTTATGCCGATACACACGTGGAACCGACCGACGCATCGTTCGCTCATGCGGCCTCGTTCGCCGTCGACGGCCGCTTCGACGGTTTCGTTTCGGTCGGCGGCGGGTCGTCGATCGACACCGCTAAGGCCGCAAACCTCTACGCCAGCTATCCGGCTGCGTTCGAAGCGTACGTCAACGCGCCGCTCGGCGCCGGGCGGCCGGTGCCCGGCCCGCTGCGACCGCACATCGCTTGTCCGACCACGGCCGGCACCGGCGCGGAAGTCACGGGCCTCGCGATCTTCGATTACCTCGAACGCCGCGCCAAAACCGGGATCGCGTCGAAACGTCTGCGTCCGACGCTTGGCGTCGTCGATCCGGAGGTGACCGCGACGTTGCCGAAAACCGTCGTCGCCTCGGCCGGATTCGACGTCCTCTCGCATGCGCTCGAAAGCTTCACGGCACGTCCGTACACGCACCGGGAACGGCCGGAGGCGCCGAACCTGCGGCCTGCGGCGCAGGGCGCGAACCCCTTTTCCGACATGGCCTGTCTCGAAGCGCTGCGGCTGCTCGGTGCGAACATCGTGCGCGCCACGACCGACGCCGGCGACCACCCGGCGCGCGAGCGCCTAATGTGGGCTGCGACCCTGGCCGGCATCGGCTTCGGCAACGCCGGGGTTCACGTGCCGCACGCAATGTCGTACGCGGTGGCCGGCTTGGTGCGAAGCTATCGTGCTCCCGACTACACCGGCCCGCAGGAACCGCTCGTGCCGCACGGCATGGCCGTCATCGTCAATACTCCGGCCGCCGCGCGCGCGCTCGCGTCGGCGTCGCCCGATCGCCACCTCCAGGCTGCCGGACTGCTGGGCGCCGACGTCCGCGGCGCCGGCCCGGGCGAGGCGGGCGACGTTCTGGCGGAGGCGATCGTCGCGCTGATGCGCGCGACGGCGATGCCGAACGGCGTGGCGGGCGTCGGCTTCAAGCCGAGCGACGTACCGGCACTGCGCGACTCCGCCGCACCGCAACGCCGCTTGCTCGCCAACGCGCCGGCGCCGGTCGGACCGGACGAACTCGCCGACCTCTTTCATGGCGCCATGCGCTATTGGTAAGCGCACGCAACGGATCCGGCGCCCGCACGCGCCGCCGGATGCTGGCCTTCGTGCGCCTGTCGCGGGCGAAATTTTTGGTCGGCGGCCTGGCCGCGGGCGGTCTTGGAACGGCGGCCGCCGCCTACGAACGCGGTTCCGTCGACTGGCCGATATATCTGCTCGCCCAAGCGACGTTCACTGCCTTTCATGCGATGACGCATTTTGCGAACGACTACTACGACCGTGCCGCCGACGTTCGCGCGATTCGCACCCCGTACTCCGGAGGGAGCGGCGTCCTCGTCGCAGGCGACCTCGCGCCCGCGGTGGCGCTGCGCGCGGCGCTCGTAACGGCCGCGCTGGGTACGCTCGGAACGTTCGCCTTATTACTCGGCGCACATCGCGGAACGGCGGCACTGGTCGCTGCAGCAGCCGGAGCGCTCGCGTGGGCATATTCGGCACCGCCGTTTCGTTTGCTCGCCCGCGGCCTCGGTGAAGCTAACACCGCACTCGTCGTCGCCGTTCTCGTGCCGCTCGGAACCTATCTCGCGCAAGGACGCAACCTCACGGCGGCGTTCGCCGCGAGCACGCTTCCCGGCGCGGCGGCGATGTTCGCGATGATGCTTGCCGTCGAATATCCGGATCTTGCCGCCGACCGAGCCGGCGGAAAGAAGAATCTCATCGTTCGCTTCGGTGCCCGGACGGGCCGGCGCCTCGGAATCGCTTGCGTAGCACTTGCGTTCGTCGCAAGTGCGGTTGCCGTCGTCTGCGGAGCACCGCCGGCCCTGGCGATGGTGCAGGCAGTGGCGCTACCGCTCGGAATCGCGCTCTGCCTGGCCTTCGCGCACTATGCCGGACCCGACCTCGGTCGGGATGAGGCGCTGGCCGGGCGCGGCGTCGCGTTCTTCTTCGTCGTAACGGTGTGTGCGCTGCTGGCCTACGCGGCGGCGCCAGGGCCACGTGCGACGGTCGCAACGAACGACGCCTCGGCCGCGGTCTCGCTTTCGTGACCACGCTCCCGCTTGAATCGCGCATCGAAGCCGCGCTCGACAAGATCCGGCCGGCGATTCACCGCGACGGCGGCGACGTCTGGCTCATCCGCGTCGCGGATACCGTCGCGTACGTGCAGCTGATCGGCGCCTGCGGCGGCTGCCCGATGTCGACCGCTACGCTTAAGGGCGGCATTGAAGTCGCGGTCCGCGCGCAGTGCCCTGAGATTCGCAGCGTCGAGCACGTCTGATCGGCGCATCGGCGCGAGTACGTCCGATGGGTCGGCGCCTACCGAAGACACCGAGGCTTGATCGGCGGTCAGCGTGACGGATGTAGCGGTCCGCGTCGGTAACTAGCGACGATGGCCCAAGAAAACGCGAACAGCTTTACCCCCGAACAAGCCGCAGCGGTGACGACGGACCTTCGCGCGGCACTCGGACTTCCGCCGCAGCGCTTCAGTACGGCGCAGTTCGTCGGTATGATCTCCGACGAAATCGAACGACTACGCGAAGCCGGCAAGACCGATGCGGAGATCGCGAAGCTCGTCGGCGACGCTGCCGGCGTCGAGGTGAGCCCCGAGGCGATCGCTCGCCATTACGCCGGGCCGGAGGCGCGGGGCCGGCCTAGGTGAGGCGCTCGACAAGGACAGGCATTGCGAGTGTCGCTCTCCTAGGCTGCCTGAGAGCGGGCGCGGCCGCGGATCCGGGACTGCCGCTCGAGACGGTAGCGACGGTGCCGCTGCCGGGGGCTTCCTCACGCTTCGACTACGAGAGCCTCGATCCCAAAACGAATCTGTTGTTCGTCGCGCATCTTGCCGCAAGCGAGGTCGTCGTTTTCAATGTGAAGACGAACCGCGTCGTGGCGATCATTCCGAAGGTCGCGCACGTCCACGGCGTGCTCGCCGTTCCGCAGCTGGGACGCGTCTTCGCCACGGCGACCGGAACGAACGAAGTCGCCGTCATCGACGAGCGAACGTTAAAGATCGCCCGGCGCATCCCGGGCGGCACCTATCCGGACGGGATGGCGTACGACGCCGCCGACAAGAAGCTCTTCGTTTCCGACGAGCACGGCGACGCCGATACCGTCATCGACGCAGCCACGAACGAACGCACCGCTACCATCGCGCTCGGCGGCGACGCCGGCAATACGCAGTACGACGCGAAATCGCATCGCATCTTCGTGAACGTCCAGACGCGCGGCGATCTCGTCGCGATCGATCCAGCACGGCATAGGATCGTCGCGCGGTATCCGCTTTCGGGTTGCGGCAGCAACCACGGGCTATACCTCGACGACGCTTACCGAAAAGCATACATCGCGTGTGAAGACAACGCGAAGCTCGTCGTGTTCGATTTGACGTCGCGCAAACAGACGCAGACGATCGGGATCGGCGCCGATCCCGACGTGCTCGCGTACGACGAAGCACGCGGCTTGCTGTATGTCGCGTCCGAGAGCGGAACGGTGTCGATGCTGTCGGCGAGCACTCACGGCCTCGTCAAAATCGGTGAGGCCTTCGTAGCGAAGAACGCCCATATCGTCGGCATCGATCAACGTACGCATCGGACGTACTTCCCGGTTCTCGGCGACGAAGGCCCGGAGATGATCGTCATGCGCCCCGCCGAGCGTCTTTCCAAGTGATGCGGAAGATGGACTCCGATATGGACGAGCGGCTTGCAATGCTCGAGCAACGCCTGGACGCGCTTCGACCGCTCTCCGACCAGCAGGTCTCCGTGCTGTGGGCCGCCTGGCAAAACGACGACGCGCTCTTCGTCTTTAATACCAACGCCATTGAGGGAAGCACGCTCACGCTTGCACATCCATCCGTTCAAAGACGGCAACGGGCGTACCGCGCGCCTGCTGATGAATTTACATCTCGTCGCTAAAGGCTATCCACCAGCCATGATCGAGAACACCGACCGCCAACGGTATCTCGAATCGTCGCGAACTGCCGAAGCCAATCGCGTGTTTTATTCGCGACGAGCGCGGTCTGTAATGCGGTATCGTTAACGCCGCCTGCGATTCGGCTGTGGCTCTGACGCTTCCCGGCGCAAGAGTTCCGCCTTTCGCGTAATGCCCCACCGGTAGCCGCGCAGATCGCCGTCCGAGCCGACGACGCGGTGACACGGAATTGCGACGGCCAGGCGATTGTCGGCGCAGGCAGCTGCAACGGCACGCGCCGCCCGCGGCCGGCCGATGGTGTTCGCCACGCGAGCGTACGACCATCGCTCGCCCGCGGGAATAGCGTTGAGCGCGTTCCAGACTTGCCGTTGGAATGCCGTTCCGCGAATGTCGAGTGCAAGCGCTTCGCCCGAAGTGGTGCTGCCTCGTTCGACGAGCGCCACGACGGCGCGGAGGTTAGCTGCAAGCGCCCGTTCGTCGGGGACGACAATCGCGCGAGGAAAATCGGCGCGAAGCGCAGCGATGAGCGCCGTATCGTCGTCCCCCAAGTGGATCGCGCATACGCCTCGATTCGTCCGTGCGACGAGAACCCGGCCGAGCGCAGAAGATGCGACGGCGTACGCGATGCGTTCGCCGCGCGCGCCGGCACCGAACGTCGAAGGCGTCATGCCGAGCGCCTCTGCTTCGTATGCTCGGCTGGAAGATGCGAAACCCGCCGACTGAATTGCCTCGGTCACCGAATGGCCACCCGCGAGATTCTTACGCAAACGTTCCGCTCGTCGTGCCCGCCGGTACTGGCCGGGCGTGACGCCGAGAACCGCCCGAAACAAGCGTTGGAAATGGAAGCGGCTTACGCCGATGTCGCGGCACACCGTTTCGAGCGGCAGCGACGTGTCCGCAGTCATCAGCGCACACGCCCGGGCCACCAGCCGCTGCCGCTCGGCATCCGCCGCCAGATCATCCGGTGCACACCGCTTGCAGGCGCGGAACCCTGCAGCTTGCGCCGCCGGAAAGTCATCGAAGTACCGCACGTGTTCTTGTCGTGGCGTACGAGACGGACAGCCCGGGCGGCAGGCGATTCCCGTCGTCTCGACCGCAAAGATGAATGCGGCGCCGTCATCCCGCCGGCGGACGGCTTGCCAACGGTCTGCATCCATGTCGATCATACAGCTGATTTTACCGTAGCGTCGTCCCACGCGCGAGCCGAATCTTGCTTTCGCATTGCGGACGATGTGGCGGGCAAAGCGATGCGTGCGCAAGATTCGGGATGCGCCGCTCGAGCCGCTCGGCTAGGATCAGGCCATGGACGCTTTTCGCATCTCCGGCCTGCACGCCGAACCATTCTCTAACCTCTTCGATCTTGACGACGCCGCACTCGCATCCAAAGGCGTCATGCGCTACGTCGTGGACGCCAAGCCCGGTTTTCCCGACCGAATCGAATTGCGCGATCTCGAACCTGGCGAACGAGCCTTGCTTCTCAACTACGTTCACCAAGACGCCGACACGCCGTATCGCGCAAGTCATGCGATCTTCGTGCGCGAGGGTGCGACGCAGACGTACGATCGGATCGGCGAGGTGCCCGAAATAATGCGCGTGCGACCGCTGAGTCTCCGTGCCTTCGACAAAGGCCATCTTATGGTGGACGCAGATCTGGTCGACGGGATGCACGTCGAATCATTAATCGAGCAATTCTTCGAGAACCCGCACGTGGCGTACATGCAAGCACATTACGCCAAACGGGGATGCTACGCCGCACGCATCGACCGCGTCTGACGCGCAATATGCGACGCAGCCGTTTCTGCCGCTTTCCGTCGGCGGCATCAGCAGGATCACGATGACCGTCGAGGGCCCCGGCGGGCGCGTACGCTTCCTAGGCATCCGTCTTATGCCGACCGGGGTATGTGCTCTGCTACGCACGCCGCTGCATGCGCTCATCGACGACGGCGTCGACTTACACGACGTCATAGGAAAGGCCGCAGCAAAATTGGCTGTGCCCAGCTAACATCGTCGCATGGCTCGGAATGCAACATCTGCACAAGTGCTGTATCCCGCTCTGCGCTACACCGACGCGCACGACGCCATCCGCTGGCTCGAGCGCGCCTTCGGCTTCGAGCAAAAGAGGTCTATGAAGGCCCGGACAACACGGTCGCACATGCCGAGCCGATCCTCGGGGGCGCCGGGCTCATGCTCGGCAGCGCACGCGACGACGGTCCGTATCCCGCCAAGACGCCGCGGCAGCTAGGCGGCATCACGGCACGCAGTCCCGCGTCTTTGCCGTTCACGAACCTATAGCGACCGCTCTCCGTCGGGCCCTATGCCTTTTCAGCTAGAAAGTCAGTAATGGCTCCGTTGACGACGTCGGGCCGTTCGAGGTGCACGAAGTGCCCCGCATCTTCGATGCGTAAGACACGCGAACCGGCGGCCGGAAAAAAGCGCTCCGCATTTTCGGCCAACTCGATTCCCCTACACTCGTCATCGACGCCATGGAGGTAGAGCGCCGGCTGAGGCGTTGACTGAGCGACGGCTTTCTGAATTTGCGCCAACTTCTCGTCTTGCGCGATGGCGCCGAACATCGAACGGTAGTATGCGATGGCTGCCGCGAGATGCTCGGGCGCCTTTATGGCCGCCTTTGCTTCCACTAAGTCGTCGGCAGCATCGTAATCCGGCGACCAGTCTTTCCAGAAACGATCGATGAACGCAAGGCCATCGGCGGCGACGATTCTATCGGCCATCGGGTTCTGAAAGAAATAGGCATACCAGGAGCGTCGAAGCTGGTCGTAGCTCATGATCTTCTCCGCCATCGCACCGGCAGGCGGGATAGCGATGGTAACGACTTTACGCCAGCGGTTCGGAGCATACGCAGCAGCGCCATAGGCAGCGGTAGCGCCAAAATCATGGCCGATAAGCACGGCTTCCCCGTCTCCTCCAAGAGCCTCGTGAAGAGCGATAAGGTCGGCCGCAAGTGCGCCGCCCTGATATTGGCCGTCGGCGGGAACGGACGTCGGGGCGTACCCCCGTTGCCACGGCGCAACGACGCGGTACCCGGCCTCGACGAGCGCCGGCGTCAGGTGTCGCCAGGTGTGGGCGCAATCGGGAAAGCCGTGCACGCAAAGGACCAGCGGTCCGTTAGCCGGCCCCGTCTCGAGATAGGCGAACCGAAGCCCGTTCGCCTCGATGTTGCGCAGTCGTGTGCTCATGCTCGTCAGCATAGACGACATCCGGCCCGTTCGGTAGGGTCCCTAAAAAGTGCGGAGTCTACGACCGTTTTACCGATTGCGGACCGGGACAGAAGGCAGCATGCCGGATCGCGGGTCAGTCGTACAAGCGCAGCGACGTCACGAGCTCAGAACGCTGCTCCGCGTTGCTAGGGACCGCTTGACTCCTGCGGACGTTAATCTGGAGACGGGTGGTCGACGCGGATGCCCCGGCCTGCGGCGATCTGAGGTCGCGACGCTGACCGGCATTAACGAGGTGTGGTATACCCGCTTCGAGACGGGGCAGCGGCGCGTCTCGCCTCGCGTTATCGAACGGCTCTGCGAGGTGCTTCGGCTCAATCGACGGGAATGCGATCGGCTGACACGCCTTGCCATACCGGAGCTCGACACCTTCCGCACGGCACTGAGCGAAAGTCCGGGTCTCTCTAGTGTGCTGAGTCATGAGTTCGCGCGGTTATGCTTAGACAATTTGGCGAAAATCGAGTCCGCCGTAGCCGTCCAGACAAACGGCTTTGCCTGCTCGTTATGATGCTTGAGATATTCTCGGATC